>Ga0172382_10008296_pt1 | contig 14513 bp, 12 predicted proteins | sample Leawel138RmetaG_FD_122245 | JGI IMG/M metagenome (GOLD analysis project Ga0172382, IMG submission 122245) | Leachate microbial communities from a municipal landfill in Southern Ontario, Canada - Leachate well 138R metaG | ecosystem: Engineered > Solid waste > Landfill > Unclassified | place...
CGGGGAGCTGATCGTAGAGGACCACGTCCGCACCGTCGATCACCTCGCGTGCCCTCATCGTCAGGAGACCGAGCCCGCCGGGGCCGGACCCCACGAGATACGCTTTTCCAGTCATGGTTTCATCCCCAGCGCCACATACGCCTCCCGGATCAGCCCGGCCGCCTGCCGGGCGAGTGTCCGTCCCCACTCCCGGGCTTCGTCGATCGTCGCGACACGCCGCTCGATCCGCTCCCACCGGGAACCGTCGAGCGCGAGCACCTCGGCGATCAGGTCGCCGTCCCGGCAGTAGATCCCCTGCGGTGTGAAGCACCCGCCGCCGACCTCCTCCATGACGGCACGCTCGATCTCGACATCAAGGCGCGTCGGTGCGTGGTCAAGAGGCGCAAAGGCACCGATGACGTCGGGGTCGTCCCGGCAGACGACCGCTATGGTCCCCTGGTTCGGGGACGGGACGAACCGGTCGGTGGGGAGGGGTTCTCCCGGGAGCGTGAGGCCGAGCCTCTGGAGGCCCGCCTCGGCAAGGACGATGGCGTCGTACTGCCCCTCGCGGAGTTTCCGTATCCGGGTGTCGACGTTCCCGCGAAGCGGTTTCACCGACAGCGCCGGTGCGTCGCGGAGGAGCTGGGCGCGGCGCCGGGTGCTCGACGATCCGACGACAGAGACCGCGTCGAGAGGGCACTCATGCACCAGAAAGTCCGCCGGCGAGTCCCGTTCGAGCACCGCAGAGCAGATGAGCCCCGCCGGGCGGGCTGCCGGGATATCCTTCATGCTGTGCACCGCGGCATCGATCTCGCCGCGGAGGATGGCGTCATCGAGCGCCCGGACGAAGACGCCCTGTCCGCCGATGGCGTGGAGTGGGACGGTGGTTGCGATGTCGCCCTCGGTCGCGATCGTGACGATCTCCACATCGATCCCCCGGTCGGCAAGATTGCCGGCCACCCTATTCGTCTGTGCAAGCGCAAGGGCGCTCCCCCGTGTACCTATCCGAAGAGACATGATCCGTATGCTTCTGTTATCCGATCGATATCCTGTTTCGTGTGTGCCGCAGAGAGGAAGTTCGTCTCGAACTGCGACGGCGGGAGGAAGACTCCGGCCTCAAGCATCAACTTCCAGAACTTCCCGAAGGCCTCGGTGTTGCACTCCTTGACCTCGCGGTAGTCCCGCGGCGCTTTGGCCCGGAAGAAGTGCTTGAAGAGCGACCCCATCCTGACGAACGTTCCCCTGCCCGCATCCGTTGCAACCTCCCCGATCGCCCGTGTGGCCTCGTCGAGCCGCCGGTAGATCTCCGGGTGCTCGTGGAGGTAGCGGAGGGTCGCATGCCCTGCCGCAAGGCTTGCCGGGTTGCCGCTGAAGGTCCCGGCCTGGTAGACCGGCCCTGCAGGAGCGACGAGTTCCATGATCTCGCGCCGCCCCCCGAACGCACCGATGGGGAGGCCGCCGCCGATGATCTTGCCGAACGTAGCGATATCGGGCTTTATCCCGTAGAACACCTCTGCGCCGCCGATACCGACCCGGTAGCCGGTGATCACCTCGTCGAGGATGAGGAGGACGTCGTGGGCGGCGGTTATCTCCCGGACAGCGGCGAGGTAGCCGTCGTCGGGGAGTATCGGGCCGATGTTGCCCATGACCGGCTCAAGGATGAACGCGGCGACGTCATCGTTCCCGGCGAGGAGAGCCTCCAGCGCCTCCGGGTTATTGTAGGGGACCTGCCGGGTGTGCGCCACGAGATCCGCGACGACGCCTGCGGAGTCGGGCACGCCGAGGGTGGTCGCCCCCGACCCGGCCTTCACCAGCACCGCGTCATGGGCGCCGTGGAACCCGCCCTCGACTTTGACGATGTCCTGCTTACCCGTGTAGCCGCGGGCGAGCCGGATCGCGGCCATCGTCGCCTCTGACCCCGACGAGACGAACCGCACCATATCGATCGCGGGGTGGTCGCCGGTGATGATCTCTGCAAGGTCGAGCTCGAGCGGCGTCGGCGTCCCGTAGAGCCAGCCCTTCTCGAGCTGGCGCTCGATCGCCCCCCGGATCTCCGGGTGCGCGTGGCCGAGGATGAGGGGGCCGTAGCCGAGGCAGCAGTCGATGAGATCCGCCCCATCGACGGTCGAGAGGTGCGCTCCTGCCGCCCGCTCCACGTAGAACGGGTAGGGCTTGATCGCCCGCACAGGGCTGCTGACCCCGCCCGGGATCAGGGTCTTTGCGCGTTCAAAGAGGTCACTGCTCTTCATCGAGCCACCTCGCTGCATCCTCTGCAAAGTAGGTTATGATCAGGTCGGCCCCGGCGCGCCTGATGGCGGTGAGGCTCTCGAGGGCAACCGCCCGCTCATCCAGCCATCCGCGCTCTGCTGCGGCCTTGATCATCGCGTACTCCCCGCTGACCTGGTAGGCCGCGACCGGCAACCCGAACTCCGTAACAGCCGCGAGGACATCGAGATAGAGGGTGGCCGGCTTGACCATCAGAATATCCGCCCCCTCGACCACGTCGAGCTCCGACTCCATCACCGCTTCCCGGGCGTTCCCCGGGCTGATCTGGTATGTCGTCCGGTCGCCGAACGCAAACCCCGAGTCCGCTGCGTCGCGAAACGGCCCATAAAGGGCGCTCGCGAACTTCGAGGAGTACGACATGATCAAGACGTCCTGGTGTCCGGCAGAATCGAGCGCCTCCCGGATCGCCCGCACCATACCGTCGAGCATGCACGACGGTGCGACGATATCGGCACCGCTCTGTGCATGGGAGACGGCTATCTGCGCCATCAGTTCGAGGGAGGGGTCGTTCAGGAGGTCCGGGCCGTCGGCGGTCTCCCCGACGATGCCGCAGTGGCCGTGGTCGGTATACTCGCAGGCGCAGACGTCGGTCACGACCACCATCTGCGGGAGGTGCTCCTTGATGCTCCGGACGGCCCGCTGAACGACACCGTCTGTTGCATAGGCTTCCGTCGCCTCGCCGTCCTTTGCGATCGGGACACCGAAGAGGAGCACCGCACGGATGCCGGCGTTCCAGAGGCGTTCGCAGTAGCCGGCAACCCCATCCACCGGGTGGCGGAACTGCCCCGGCATCGAGGCGATCGGGAGCGGTGCATCAGTCGATTCATCAACAAAGACCGGCGCCACGAGGTCGGTCTTCCTCAGTTCAGTCTCGCAGAGGAGCGGCTGGACGATCCGCCGCCGCATCCGCCTCATTCTTCGTTCTGGAAACATAGTTCTCCACGGGTAATCGCTTTAACAAGAATTTCTGCCTTTTCTGTATCGCCGCACTCCGCGTTTGAGCGGATGGATGTAGTCACGTCGGAGAGGAGCTTCTTCGTGAGCGACCGCGTCAGGTCATCGATGACCTCGGTTGTGCGGTCGTCACCTTCTCCCAGGCGGGAGAGGGCACGGTCGCGCTCGCGTATCCTGATCGATTCCGCCCAGGTGTAGAGGAGGGCGAGCGTCTCGTCGGCCGCCGTCCTCCGGAGGAGCCGGATGAAGAGGTCGGCCTCCTCGTCGATGATCCCCCGCGCACGGTCGGCTTCACATCTTCGAGACTCCATCGCGGCATCGTTGACATTTCGGAGGTCATCGATCGTGAAGAGATGTACACCCTCGACCGACCGCACCTCATCCTCGACGTCGCGAGGCTGGGCGATATCGATGAAGACCAGGTGGCGGGGGTGGGGATCGAGCGGCCAGAGGCGTTTCTCCATCACCGCCCGGACCTCTTCTGTACGGATGACCGCATGCGGCGCGGCGGTGCAGGATATGACGACGTCGGAGAGCGCAATGTAGCGGTAGAGATCCTTGAAGTTCACCGCCCGGCCGCCGATCTTATCCGCAAGCACCACCGCGCGCTCGTACGTCCTGTTTGCGACGTAAAGCGCCGTGAGGCCTTTTGCGGCGAGTGCCTTCGTCACCAGAAGCCCCATCTCCCCGCTCCCGGCGACCAGGATGTGCCGGTCGCGAAGAGTGCCGAGGAGTTGTTCTGCGAGCGCCACGGCCGCAGAACCGACGGAGACCGAACCCCGGTTGATCTGTGTCAGGCGCCGGACCCTGACCCCCACGTGCACCGCCTTGTTGATGCAGGTCTTGATGACCGTGCTTGCGGCCCCCGCCTCCTCCGCCGCGGCAAGCGCCTGCCTGAGCTGCCCGAGGATCTGATCCTCGCCGACGACCAGGGAGTCGATGCCTGCGGCCAGTTCCAGGAGATGGCGGGGCACATCCGCGCCCTCACTGACCATAAAACCGCGCCTGCCTTTCTCCTGCAGGAACCCTTCAAGGCTCCGGGCGTCGCCCTGAACCAGGATTTCGACGCGGTTGCAGGTCTGGAGCAGAAGAGCCCCTTTGAACCGCTCCCGCGCCTCGCGGAGGAACGCCGCCTCGTCAGGGAAGCGGAACGCCTCGAGCGTGGCGATATCCGCGGTGTGGTGGCTGATCCCCGCAAGAGCGAGCGGTATCGCGAACGGTTCAGGCATGCAGGTACCTCTCGATCGCCAGCGCGCGTGCCCGGCCGTAATCTGCGGCGAGAGCCTCCCGGACTTCGTCGTCCCGGAGTATCCTCCAGAGGATGCGGGACCGCTCTTCCTGCACCGGTTCGACCTCCCTGAGCATCGAGCGCATCTCGTCCTGCAGGTCGATCACCCGGTCGAGATCCGCATACTCCGCCTCAAAACGCATACGGAGATACCGCGCGACTGCAGGGCTCTTTCCCCGGGTGCCGAACGCGATCAGGTAGTTCTTCCCCCGGACGACCGAGGGAACGGTGACATCGCCGGGGGTGCCTGAGGCGTTGTTGAAGAGGATGCCGGACGCAGCGCATATCCTCCCGATACGGTCGTTGAGTTCCGGATCGGGCGTCGCCGCGACTGCGAGGAACGCACCCGAGAGGAGAGACCGGAGTTCTTCGTCCGGGAGGGATGAGATGTCGGTTTCTTGCCTCCGGATCGCGAGGCCATCGAGATCCGGCGAGAATGAACGGCTGATCACCGTCACCTCCGCCTCATGCTCAAAGAACGCAGCCTTTCGGGCACCAACGCCGCCTCCACCGAAGATAAGCACCCTCCTGCCCGTCAGGTTAAGCATGAGAGGGATCATTCGTTCTATAGTGTGTGAATGGACTACATTAAAGTGTTGAAAAACTGGTTCTCCCAGAAGCCCGTGAGTATACGGCGCCCCGTCGGGCTACGAGGATCCGTTCACTAAAACAAGGTTTTAATGAGAGAGCGTGCATCGTTTACATGAGAAATATGGCTGAAAACATGTATGCGTTCAGCAGACTGGACGGCGCCTTCCAGCGCACGAAAAACCTGCTCTGGCCGATCCAGTGGGGTATCTGGCTCCGCCTTGCCCTGGTTGCACTCTTCGTGGGAGGGGGCGTAAGTTTTCCGAACACCTCGGGATATAACTTCGGAGAGGGCGACCTCCCTCCCGGCGTCGTTGAATCCCTCCCCGATATCATGCCGCTCATCGCGGCGTTCATCATCGTCGTGCTCGCGATCACCCTCATCTGGTGGATCATCAGCGCGGTGATGCATTTCGTCTTCGTTGATATGCTCCGGACAGGCGATATCCACATCAGGCCTTTCTTTGGAGAACGTCTCGGGAAAGGGGTGCGCCTCTTCCTCTTCGAGGCCGGTCTCACGCTGATCCTGATACTTGCCATGATGGCGGCACTCATCTTCATGTTCGCCGGGATCGGAGTCACCGGCGCCGGTAGTGTTGCGTTCATCATCCTGCTCATCCCGATCATCCTGATCGTGGCTCTCCTCTTCGGGATCGTCATCCTCCTGACAACCGACTTCGTCGTCCCGATCATGATCCACGAGGATTGTGGAGTCATCGCAGGCTGGCAACGGCTTATCGGAACGATATCAGGTAATATCCTGCAGACCGTCGTCTACATCATCACCCGGCTCGTGCTCGGCCTCATCGCCGGGATAGCTCAGGCGATCGTGATCATCTTTGCACTGCTGATCATCGCTATACCGTTCGCGCTCATCGGGTTCGTCTTCCTTGCCGCGCTCAAGGCAAACCTCGTGCTGCTCCTCGTCCTCCTCATCCCCTACCTCGTCGTCGCCATCCCGGTCACGCTCCTGATCGCGGTGCCGTTCGTCACGTTCTTCCGGTATTACGCACTGCTGGTGCTGGAAGGGCTTGTGCCCGAGTTCCGGCTCCTCCCCGAATAACCTTTTTTCAGAGGGAAGAGAAAGGCTCTTCCCGTACGGGACCATGAACCCCGGTCCGGTCATGGCCGATATCGAGCCGCTGGTGCTTCTCGCCCTGGCGCTGGGACCTGGAGTCTTCTGGTTGTGGTACTTCTACCACAGGGATCGGTTTGCGCCCGAACCGATCACCCTGATCATAAAATTATTTCTTCTCGGCTCCCTCGTCACGCTTCCCGTAGCGTTCGTCGAGGGGTTCTTCGGCCTTTTCATCGTATCCCCGCTGATCATGGGGGTCATCGTCGCGCCCATCGTCGAGGAGTACAGCAAGTACTGGATCGTGCGCCGGTTCGCATACCCTGACGGGCGGTTCGATGAGCCGATGGATGGTATCGTTTATGCCGCATCCGTCGCCCTCGGGTTCGCATCGCTTGAGAACGTCATCTATATCTTCACGGCGTATATGACGACGCCGTCGCTCGTACTCGATACTGTCGCCATCCGGGCGATTTTTTCGGTTCCCGGGCATGCACTCTTCTCCAGCGCCTTCGGCTATGCCCTCGGCCGCGCAAAGTTCATGGCCGCCGATCTGCGCCCGGGCGTCATACTCAGAGGGCTCGCCCTCGCCATGGTTCTGCACGGAACCTTCAATTTCCTGCTTATCCTGGCCGATATTGCCGCGTATGCGATGATCGTCTTCATCCTGGTCCTGATACCGGGCCTCTGGATACTTGTGAACAGAAACATCGCAAACGCGCTCGATTACCGGCGCCGGTAAGACACTATGGTGAGGGGGACGCTCCTCGATCCAGGCCATCGTTCGATAGACTTATAAGTCAGAAAAACCCATGTTGTAAGGCACACAGTGCGAAAGCACAGCCGTGCGCCGATAGTGTAGTGGTTATCACTAGGCGTTGCCAACGCCTAAACCCGGGTTCGAGTCCCGGCCGGCGCATAAGATACTCAAGCCTTTTTTCTTCCAACTCATTCCAGGAGTGAATATTGCTCTCGACACGGAGAGCGCTCTCCAGAAAAACGTGATAGGCACCGGCCGGGAACCCTATGGTTCGCGGACGGGAGAGAACCAGGAGATGTACCCCGGTTCGGAACCATTATAACCGCTACCGCCTCTCCTGGCGCAATGGAGTTACGCCGGGGACTCTCGCAGTTCGACCTGACAAACATCATCGTCGGGGCGATCGTCGGCGCCGACATCTACATAGCATCCTCCCTCACCGCGGGGCTGGTCGGCCCGTTCTCGATCGTCCTCTGGGTGGTGGCCGGGCTCTTCGCTGCAACGATCGCAATGGTCTTTGCCTACTGCAGTTTCTACGTCCCCCGTGTCGGCGGGCCGTTCGCCTACGTCTCGGAGGCGTTCGACGACTTTTATGGGTTCCTCACCGGATGGAGCATGTGGATCGCCGAACTCCTCGCCCTCCCGGTTTTCGCAATAGCGTTCGTATACTACCTCCAGGCGCTTGTTCCGCTCTCCCCGGCCGTAGAGATCGCCGTCCGGGCGCTCTTCATCGGATCGCTGACGCTCGTCAACATCGTCGGTGTCCGGGCCGCAGGGAGGCTGAATGACGCCCTCACGCTCATCAAACTCTCTCCTCTCCTCCTCCTCATCGTGGCGGGACTCGGCATCGCCGTCCTCGACCCGGGGACGTTCGCCGGAAACTACACGCCCCTCCTTCCGTTCGGGTTTGAAAACATCTCCCATGCGCTCATCCTGATCTTCTGGGCCTATGCCGGGTTCGAGCTGGGGACGCTTCCGGCCGGCGAGGTGCAGAATCCGGGAAAAGCCATCCCCCGCGCCATCGTCACCGGGATGCTGATCGTCTCCCTCTTCTATCTCTCGACGAACTTCGTGCTCTTCGGCGTCGTCAACTGGACTGAACTCGAACAGAGCACCGTTCCGCTCGTCATCGCCGGCACCGCCCTCTTCGGATCAGCAGGAGCGCTCATCATGACGATCGGCGCCCTCTTCTCGGTATCGGGATCGAACGAATCGGGGATGCTCGGCAGTGCACGGCTCGCGTATGCGATGGCGATCGACGGACTTTTCCCTCGCGTATTTGCGAGGGTTCATCCTCGCTACGGCACACCCCATATGGCCCTCATCGCTCAGGGAGCGCTCGCGTTCATCCTCTCAAACATAGGAGACCTCTCCGGGCTGATATCGTTCGCCGTTCTCAACCTCGCGTTCTCGTTCCTGCTCACCTGTTTTGCGCTCATCGTTCTACGTAGCGATCGTGGCGCGAACCTCCGCGGCCAGCACATCCTCCCTCTTGCAGGGATCGGTATCTGCCTCTACCTCCTCTTCTCTACATCGGCCTTCGATAAAGTTGCGGGGGTTCTGGTCATCCTTGCAGGCATCCCGATCTACCTCTACTATTCGCCAAAGAAGGACATACACCACCTCAAAACCCTCTTTCTCTCCGAGGAAGCCGTGCTCCTGCGCCGGATCGAGACGAAGGAGACGTATCTTGCAAACCTGCTCGCTCTCGCCCGGGAGATCCTCCGGTGGCCGGCGAGACGAGAGCGGCCCTGAGAAGAGAGGGGGGGAGCAACCGGGCTACCCCCCGATGTGTGCATCATGCAAAGGGATGCTTCGCGGTATCCTTCTGTGCAAGCACCTCGTCCATCCCCGGCTCGCCTGTGATCGCCCGGCGGATGGCAACCTTCGTCGCCTCGTAGTTCCAGTCGTAGATCTTCTTCTTGTCCGCTGCATCCCACTCGATGAAGACCGATGCTATGATCAACAGGTTATCGGCCTCCGCTTTCGGGATGATGCCTTCCGCGACGCTATCCACAACCGCCTTTGCAACGGCCGCCTGTGCGGGGCCGAAGATCAGGAGAGCCTGGCCGGCGTTTTTGATCGTGACCTTGTTGACCATAAGCGTCGGGGGCTTTGCCGGGATGTTCGGGGTGAGGACGGCAAGAAGCGGGGTGTGCCCTCGTGCAGGCGATGCAAGCGCCGTGACGAACGCCTGCTCTACGCTGCTTCCCTTCTTCCCGATGACGAGATCGACGTGGGCAACCTCAGGCCCTTCGCCGACGAGCGCCTCTCCGATGAGTGCATGTTCAAAATCAGCCATAGATTACTACCTCCTGTGTATGGGCAACTGCGATATGGGGAAGGGGGTGGAAAAAGGTTGCGGACGCCGGCGTGAACGGGAAGAGGGCGCTCCATGTGTTGCGACGAGGGCAATCTGCTCATACCGGAAGGGTTGCTCCTCAGGACGAACCCGCCCTAGATACAGCCGCCGGAACACTAACCGTCTCCGGTATACCCCTCTGCACCTACGATCTAATCGAGGGCAAACAGGCTCGCCGAACCCGAGACATACACCCGGTCGTAGCCTTCACCCGCGAGCGTCTGCTCCGGATCGTGTGCCAGCCGAAACATCCCGTCATAGCAGAAGAACGGGTGATCCAGGATGTATCCCCGCACCAGAACGGCGTCCACCCCATACGAGCGGTAGGCTCCTTCGATGAGCATGTCATCGCCCGGAAGGATGAATCCCGGATCGAGGCCGACATAATCCACGACCTGAACATATCGATCCGCCCTGACCGGTCCGGATCGCATCGTATCCACGGTATCGAGTGCACGCATCTCGGATGCAGTAAATCCCGTCCTCACCGCGCTGTTCCCGGAGAAGATATGGGTGTCGTTGTTTGCCGCCGGGCTCAGGATCATGGCGAAGACAAGAAGGCCGACACCGGCAGAAAAGACGAACGTCCCGGCCTTCGTCCGGGCTCCGGGGAGCCTTCCGAGCAGGAGGAGCGATACTGCAAGCGGTATACAGAGGAGGATCTGTGCAAAGTACCACCACCGGTGCTCGATGAACGAGAGGCCTGTGATGAGCGGAAAGAAACCAAGGGCGAGGAGAATGAATCCCACCACCGCGAGGGCAAACCCGTTCCGCTCCCCTCGCGCCACCATGTACAGGATGCCGATGAGACTTAGGGTAAAGAAGAGGAACATACCGATGTTGTTGAAGATCTGCTCAGCAACCGGCACAAGCCCGGGGTATGCATCGACGACCGCCGGGTTGCTGACGAAGTAATCCCGGGTGAATCCCTGCCGGACGAGGTCGAGGAGCACCGCGATATGCCCCGAGACAAAGTACCACCATCCGAACACGGCAACGAGGAAGACCGAGGCCATACTCAGCGTGACAGGATACACCTTCCGGGCAGTATCCCACCGTAGGATATCGTAGAGCCAGCATGCGCCCCATGTCAGGAAGAGCACCACCGCCACGCATGCCGCCGTAATGGTATGCGTCAGGATGATGGCAGCAAGGAGGAAGTATGCAAGATACTGCACCCGTGCCCGGTTCGCGTAGCTCCCCTTGAAAAGAAGGACAAGGACAAGGGCCATGAATATCGCCGCAAAGGCATTGGGGATCGACGCAGTGCTCATGCCGATCTGCTGGTTTGCGGTGATCAGCATGAGTCCGGCAAAAAGCCCGATCCGCTCGTCGCCGAGGAGTGCCTTCCCGATGAGGAAGACAGCCAGCGGGAAGACGATGAGCTGCGCCAGACTCACCGAGAACATCGCCGCAAGCCGGTAGTCGAGCCCGGCAAGGAGTGTGGTTCCGACGACCTCCAGGTGGAACAGCGGCATGTAGGTATACCAGTAACCGCCGGGAATGGCATGGAAATTCGGGATATGCGATGTGAACATGTTGTGCCACCAGGGATCCGAACCCAGGAGACCGGGAAAGAGCAAGACCTGTGACCAGGAGATTGAGATACCGAGGAGAACGATCTGCGGCAGGATCCGGGCAACCTTCCTCCTGTGGGGCAGGAGGATCTCGATGGCAATGACACCGGCCATGAGAGCGGCCAGGATGAAGTAGGCGAGCGGGCGTTCATAGAGCGATGCACGAAAGTGGAGTGCAACGATGCTCAACAGGTAGAGAGCAAGAAATACGATGAACAGTACGGTGGAGAGGCGGCTATCATCGGCCGCCCGGATCTCCGGGAAGATCAATACCGCCACATGCTCCCTGATACTGAGCCAGATCAGGCAGGAGAGGACGGTGAGGATGCCGACGAGGATGAATACCGGACGGCCGATGGTGACGGCGAGGATGGCTATGAGGGCGAGCGAGACGATGATGCCGAGCCAGGCAAGGGTCTTATCCAGGTTTTCGCGGAACAATGCCGGGGACATCCCATGATCACCTTCAAAGGCCGTCGATGGCGGCCGCAAACTGTGCAGTCGCGCGCTCACAGGTGATCTCTTCTCGTATATGTCTCCCGGCGGCATCCGCAACAGATTCCAGATCAGGTCGGGCGAGGATCGCAAGAACAGATGCCGCGATGACCTCCGGAGCATTTGACGCAAGAATAAAACCGGTCTCGCCATCCCTGATGAAATCCGGGATTGCTCCCACAGGTGTCGCGAGCACGGGTGTCCCGCAGGCCATCGCCTCGAGCATGATGTTCGGGAGCCCTTCCGTATATGAAGGGAGGACGAGCAGCCTGAGGGTGTTGAGGCAGCGAGGAAGATCCTCGTGAGGGATCCATCCTGCGAATGTCACCTGCCCCGAAAGTCTGCTGGTCCTGACGTATTCCCGGATCTCGGGGAGCAATGGGCCGTCCCCACCGATGAAGACCTGCACATCCTGTCTCTCGGCGGCGATCAGGGGGAGGGCGCGGACAAAGTTCCAGGCACCTTTTTCCCCGGCCAGGCGCCCGATGTACCCGACGGTTACGGGTCGCTCGCCGAACGGCACCTCGGCCCTGAACACCCCGAAGTCGAGCAGGTGCTCATGAGCTATCGCAATCTTCTTCCGGTAGCGCTCAAGCCCCCAATGATCCACAAGGGCGGGGGAGTAAAGGATGATCCTGCTGCTGAGCCTGCACGTCATCCGGGTGAGTAGCCTGGCCGGGAGGAGGAGGCGATCACCGGTAGGGGCCATCATGGTGGCAGTATGTCCGGGAATGGCCATCACGACCTTCTTCCCGAGAAGCCGCGCCACGATCATCGGCAGGACGAGAATCTCGCCTCCGAAGAAGAATACCCAGGTGCCGATCCTGTTCTGTTCTATGATCCGGCGGGCCGCCCGCACCTGCGTCATGATGTTGTGGAAGACCCGCGATGCCGTGCCGTCTCCGGCGGCATGGTCAACCCCGGAGAACCTGACCCGTTCATCGTTCTCAAACACCCGTCCGGCATTCCCTGTCACCAGGGCGATATGTTCCGGGGTGAGGGATGAGAGGATCCCGATGAGGTTTGAGAGCGGGCGTATGCCCGATCTCTCGATCGGGAACGTGAGTAACCCAATGGCAGTCTCCCTCACAGCGATCCGTCCTCACCTTTCCGGGGATGCACCGGCGGCCACTATCGCCTGCGCCCCATGCAGGCGATGCCTCCGGATGACGTCGCCGTATATCGCGATATACTGATCTGCGATCTCTCGCCAGTCATACCCACCAGCCCTGAGCGCTGCCGCCCGCCCCATGCCTTCACGCGCGGTATCATCCCTGAGGAGAAAAAGGATCTTCTCCCCGAGCCCGGCGGCATCTTCGGAGCGGAAGATGAGCCCGGTCACCCCATCCTCAACGGCATCGGGGTGGGACATATCGGATGCGATGACCGGTTTGCCGAACGCTGCAGCCTCGAAGATGGGTGAAGGTTGGCAATCCCATCGCGATGGGACGATCACTGCCTTGCATCGCCGGTAGTACCCGTACTTCTCCTCATCCGTTACAAACCCGGGAAAGATGACGTTCTCTTCAAGCCCCAGGTCGTGTGCACGCTTCCGGAGCTCCGCCTCCCGGGGTCCCCTCCCCCCGATGCAGACCCCGACATCCGGGTACTCTTCCACCACACGAGGCAGAGCGTCGAGCAGGATATCGGCACCCTTCAGCCAGGTGAGCGCGTTGACGAAGACAATGTCTGCATGGGGGCCGGGGTGAGAGGGCGCTCTGGACGACTGGAGTTTCCCTACATTGATACCCCCGACGACGGCATGGAGGCGCCCGGTTGCCTGCGGCCGGAGGAACTCACCGACCGATGGAGCGCTCACGGCGAGTGCGGGAGCACGGGAGAGCACCCACCGTTCGTTGCGGATGAAGAAAGCATGGAAGATATGCGAGAAGATCCTCTCCGACAGGTGCATGTCCTTACGGTAGCAGGCGATCTCTCTTGCGAATATGCCGAACGCCGTCACAAGAAGGGGGTGATCGCTCCGGGTGAGCATTCCCGCCGTAGAACAGGGGTACCGGGTGGAGAGTACGTGAACGATATCCGGCCGGATATTCCTGATGGTTCTCACCATCCCGGCGAGTACCAGCGGGCGGATGTACGGGAGGGAGAAGGGGCCGGAACTCCGGATAGTGTGGCGGATGAACCCGTCTTCATGCCGCACGTCGTTCATGCTTCCCATGGTAACGATATGGAGATCGATATCGTCGCGCCCGGCGAGGTGCGAGACCAGTTCCGCAGCGTAGATGTCCGAACCCTGGTGGGACGCTTGATCTCCAAACTGCTGGCATATCAGTGCTACTTTCATAGCATCTTCCCGGCATTGTATTGCGCTCAAAGGATGAGGTTTCTCAACCGTCCATCCGCCCAATGCACGGATGGCAATAGCCCTCATGCCATATATAGATTGAGGGTGCGCTATTTTCCCCTGCGGGGCCGGGTGATGGATGTGATCCCGGGAGAAGGTGCTCCCGGGGGAGTACGTTCGGGAAAAAAAGAGAGAATCGGGTGAAGCGTGGGTAGCCTCACACCGTCAGGGTTGTTGTGCGCCTGTTGTTCTCCTCGTTTGCCTCAGGTATCCGGTTGATGTCGTCCACCCATGCCTGGATGGTGTGTTTCCCGGCGATCGCCTTCCAGGTTGCAGAGTCGTCCGGTCCGCCGTTCGCGGTCACGGTCACCCAGCCTCCCGGCGGGATCGATCTAGTGTACCCGTCAGACCAGACGGTAAGCCTGCCATCGACGAGGAAGGCAACACCGCTGATGACGCCGGCCGGCGTGGGAGCGGTTCCCTGGTTTCTGATCGTTGCCTGGAATGTTACAGGGCTTCCCGGCACCGGTTTTGCCGGCTTCCAGGAGATCTGTGTCACGATGAGGTCAGGTTTTCCGGCCGGTGCCGCCTTCGGGACCGTGATCTGCCCGGTGCGAATGTTGTTCGCCTCGTTCGACTCGACGATCCGGTTGACGTCATCCACATGCGCCTTCACGGTGTGAGCGCCCTCGACAGCCTTCCAGGTTGCGCCGGCCGAACCGCCGTTCGCGGTTACGGTGACCGATGCACCCGGGGCAAGCGATGCCGTATGAACATCAGACCAGACGCCGGGCCCGGCTGAACCGTCATCGAACGTGAAGAGGACACCGTGCTTCACGCCGGC
>Ga0172382_10008297_pt1 | contig 14511 bp, 12 predicted proteins | sample Leawel138RmetaG_FD_122245 | JGI IMG/M metagenome (GOLD analysis project Ga0172382, IMG submission 122245) | Leachate microbial communities from a municipal landfill in Southern Ontario, Canada - Leachate well 138R metaG | ecosystem: Engineered > Solid waste > Landfill > Unclassified | place...
CGGGAAAGACCGCCAGCGGGACGCCCGCGTCGACGGCCACCGCCGCCGCCGCGGCCACCGTCCCGTCACCGCCGCCGACGCCGAGCACCTCCGCACGCTGCGCCGCCGACCGCAGCACCTCCACCACGTCGTCGTTCTCCCCGAGCTCGACGATCTCGGCTCGGGGAAGCGCCTCGCGGACCTCGTCGAGCACCCGCGCACCGGTACCGCTGCCCGAGGCCGGGTTGATGACGAGGGTGACGCCCTCCCCGTCGGGGCGCGCCGGCGTGTCCACCCGCAGCGGTTCCGCGCCGGGCATGCGGGCCTCGGCGATCGGCGGGACCACCCGAGCGCCCAGCACCGCGATGCCCGCCCCGATACCGAAGCCGGCCAGCACGTCGCCCGGGTAGTGCGCGCCGGTCGCCACCCGCGACATCCCGACCAACCCGGCAAGTAACGCCAACCCCAGTCCCAGCGGGGGGTTCTCCAGTCCGACACCGACCGCGAACGCCGCCCCGCTGGCCGAATGTCCCGACGGCAGAGAGTTCGATGTCGGATGGCGCCGGGTCTGGCGGGCCAGCGGCACCAGCAGGCGGCTGGGCCGCTCCCGCTTCCACACCCGCTTGGCCACCTGGTTGGTGAGCAGGCTCGTCAACGCCAACGACACGACGCCGCGGGTCGCGCCGCGTTTGGCCGAGGAGCTGCCGAACGCCGCCAGCCCCGCCGCGATCGCGAACCACAGCTTGGAGTGGTCTGCGGCCTTGGTCAGCGGCGGCATCACGGCGTCGAGGAGCGGGCTCGGCGACTCCGCCACCGCCTCGAAGACCTCGCGGTCCAGGGTGCCGAGGCCTTCCCCGATCTGACGAATTCCACGGCCGCGACGTCGTCCAGGCAGAAGGTCCATGACGCCAACCTATCTGCCACGCAATCGCGCGCGGGGGCGCGGAATCACCGAAACGGCGCGGCGGGATGGCACAGTTGGTGCATGTTTCGACTGCCGATGCTGCTGTGCGCGGCGCTGCTGGCCGCCCTGCTGACGCCCGCGCAGGCCGGGGCCGACTTCTCGCCGTGGTTCGCGAACTCGGTCGGTCCGGCCACCCAGGTGCTCGCGGTCACCGGTACCGGTGGCTCCGACGCCAAACTCGACGTGTGGGAGCGGACCGCGGCCGGGTGGCAGCCGGTGGCGGGCGGGGTCGGGATTCCCGCCAAGATCGGGGAAAAAGGCATGTCGCCCAACCATTTCGACGGTTCCATGATGACGCCGAAGGGGATCTACACACTCGACTTCGCGTTCGGCACGCAGCCGAATCCCGGCGGTGGCCTCAAGTACGTCCAGGTGGGGCCCAACCACTGGTGGGACGGTGACATGAAGAGCCCGACCTACAACACCATGCAGGTCTGCGACAAGGAGAACTGCCCTTTCAACACGTCGCTGAGCGCCGGCACCGAGAATCTCGACATCCCGCAGTACGCGCACGCGGTGGTGATGGGTGTCAACAAGGAGCGCATCCCCGGCAAGGGCGGCGCGTTCTTCGTGCACAGCACCGACGGGGGAGCCACTGCGGGCTGCGTCGCGATCGACGACGCCACGTTGGTGACGATCATGCGCTGGCTGCGGCCAGGCGCCATGATCGCCATCACCGAGTGAGGATCAGATGTTGATCGCGCGCCCGGCCTTGACCTTGAACTCCAGCGCATCGAGTTTCATCGAGGCGTCGTAGGTGCGGTCGTAGCCGGTCTCGCAGATACGCCAGCCGTCCGGGGTGCGGCGGTAGCGGTCGTGATAGAAACCCGCACCGATCAGCATGAAGTTGAAGTCCGGCGCGATCACCCGGTCCTGCAGGTACCAGATGGCCTCCGCCTCGTCGCCGTCGACGGTGATCTCGGGGTGGGTGCACCGGTGCTCGGTGATGATCTCCGGGCCCAGCGAGTTACGCATGAAATTGACCAGGTCGTCGCGGTTGGTGAAGTGGTGTTCTTCACCGATGGACTCGCCGTACCGGCCGATGACGTCCTCGGTCAGAGTGTCGGCGAAGTCGTCCCAGTGCTTGGTGTCCAGGGCGCGGAGGTAGCGATACTTGACCTGCTTGATGTCATCGATGTCACTCATGGGCGCCATTGCAGCACACACCAGAACCGTTGCGTGGCTCCGGTCGCGAAATCGTCTAGGGTGGCCTGAATCATGAGCGATGCGTTGGGGTTGTCCATCGGAACCACCAACCTCGCGGCGGCCACTGTCGGCAGGCAGCCGGTGATCCGGCGGTCGGTGCTCACCCTGTATGGACATTCGGCTCCCGAGGTCGGCGAGCCCGCTGGGAAAACCGGCGCCGTGGTGCTGTCCGGGTTCGTCGAACGCGTCGGGGATCCGGTACCTCTGGTGGCCGCCGACGGGAACACCTATCCGGCCGCGCAGCTGGTCGTCGAGGCGTTGGAGTCGATGGCCGCGCTTGCCGGCGCGCAGGCCCCCTCCGACGTGGCGATCTCCGTGCCGTCGTACTGGTCCCCGGCGACGACGGCCGCGCTCGCCGACACGTTGGAAGCCAGCGCCATCCTCTCCCCGGGCGGATCGCGCCCGAGGCTGATACCGGACTTCGAGGCGGCCCTGACCGCGCTGAACGCCAACCCGGGTCTGGACCGTCGCGGTGTGGCCGTGCTGCTGGACTTCGGCGGCGGGGGAACCAGCATCACGCTGGTCGACGCCGCCTCGGCGTTCACCGCGATCGGCGGTACCCAGCGGTACGCCGAGTTCGCCGGCGACCAGATCGACCAGGCGGTCCTCGGCCATGTGCTCGACGGTGTGGGCGGCGGGGTCGACCCCGCCCAGACCGCCGCGGTCGGGTCACTGGCCGCGCTGCGCGAGCAGTGCCGCGCCGCCAAGGAACGTCTGTCCGTGCAGACGGCGACCGAGGTGACGGCGGATCTGCCCGGCTATCGCGGCGAGATCCGTTTGACGCGAGCCGAATTGGAAGAGCTGATGGCCCGCCCGCTCGACGGTGTCTTCGTCGCGCTCGAAGAGGCGCTGGTGAGCAACAACATCGGCTGGAGCAGCATCTCCTCGGTGGCGTTGGTCGGCGGTGGCGCCGCCATCCCGCTTATCGCACAGCAGGTTTCGCAGCGCGTGCGGGTGCCGGTGGTCACGACGCCCCAGCCGGCGCTGGACGCCGCCGTCGGCGCGGCGCTGTTCGCCGGTTATGGCCGCGGCGCCGAGACGGCGACCGTCGCCGCGCCCGAGGCGGACAGCACGTACGCGCTGGCCTGGTCGCAGGACGACTCGCCCGTCGACGACGTCGTCCCGTACACCGGCGAGATCCCCGAGGAACGACCCAACCCGTATGCGTTGTCGGGGGCGTACGAGACGGAGGTCGTCGTCCCGTACGACGACCGTGACCATGATGCCGGGGCCGGGCCGCGATTCCCGCTGTCGGTGATCGGAGTGGTGGCCGCGCTGGCCCTGCTCGCGGTCGGCGGGGCTGCGATTGCGCTGACCAGCGTCGACAGCTCGGATCCGACCACGCCGACACCGGGAAACGTGCCGCTGAGCAGCGCGCTGGTGCCGTCGGAGGCGCCCCCTGCGGCCGCGACCGTCACCGTCTCCCAGCAGACCGTGCAGCCGCCGCCGCAGACGACCATTGCTCCGCCCGTCGTCACGACCCCGCCGACGACGGTGCCGACCACGACCACCACGACGACGACGTCGCCGACGACCACCACGACAACGACGACAACGACGACAACCACGACAACGACAACGACGACGACAACGACGACAACCCCGCCGACTACCACCACGACTCAGCCGCCGACCACGACGGAGCCGCCGACCACGACGCAGCAGCCGCCGACCACGACGCAGCAGCCGCGGACCACCGCGATGACCACCACCTATCTGGAGGTGCCGTTCGTTCCGGTCCCCATCCCGATCCCGGTCCCCGACACCCCCTGACCGGCGGATTCGCCGCGACCTTCACGGTTGTCGGGGCAAGAGATAGGGATTTCCCCGATTCCTCCCCGGGTTCCCCGCGCCTAATGTTGGCAGTGTCGGTTCGATCGGCTGCGGAGGGGACAGCCGATCGGGCCGATTTCTTCTGTCAGGCCGTGTTGCGCGGATGGTGGCAGGCCGCCGCGTGCCCCGGGCCGTAGTCGCTCATCGCCGGCTCGTCGGAGGCGCACACCTCGGAGGCCCAGGGGCAGCGGGTGTGGAACCGGCACCCCGCAGGGGGGTTGCTCGGACTCGGAACGTCGCCCTCGAGGACCACCCTCTCTCGGGCCTCGTTGCGCCGGGGATCGGGGATGGGCACCGCCGACAGCAGCGCATTCGAGTACGGGTGGATGGGCCGGTCGTACAGGTCGTCGGTTCCGGAGTCCTCGACGACCTTGCCCAGGTACATCACCGCGACGCGGTCGGACACATGCCGCACCACCCCGAGGTCGTGCGCGACGAACAGATAGGACAACCCGAACTCGTCCTGCAGGTCCTTGAGCAGGTTGACGATCTGCGCCTGCACCGACACGTCGAGCGCCGACACCGGCTCGTCGGCCACGATCAGCTTCGGCCGCAGCGCGAGAGCCCGGGCGATTCCGATGCGTTGCCGCTGCCCACCGGAGAACTCGTGCGGATAGCGGTTGTAGTGCTCGGGGCGCAGGCCGACCCGGTCCAGCAGATCCTGCACCCGCCGTTTCAGGTCCGCTCCGCTCGCCAACCCGTGCAGGTCCATCGGGTCGCCGATGATCTGTCCGATGCGTTTGCGCGGGTTCAGCGACGAGAACGGATCCTGGAAGATCATCTGCATCTGGCGGCGCAGCGGGCGCAACTCGCGTCCGGACATGCCGACCAGTTCCTGGCCCATGAACTTCACCGACCCCGAGGTCGGCGGCGTCAGCTGCAGGATGGCCCGGCACAGCGTCGACTTGCCGCACCCGGATTCGCCGACCAGGCCCAGGGTCTCGCCTTCGCCGAGGGTCAGGCTGACGCCGTCGACCGCGCGGACGCGGCCCACCTCGCGCTCGATGACGATGCCGGACTTGATCGGGAAGTGCTTGACGAGGTCACTCACCTCGAGCAGCGGGGTCACGGTCGCACCTCGGCCTTCACGTCGCCACCCAGCCAGCAGCGGTCCAGGTGGGTGCCACCGTCGTGGTCCAGCGGCGGCGGCTGATCGCACCGGCCGAATTGGAAAGCGCAGCGCGGAGCGAACCGGCAACCCGACGGCGGATCCAGCAGAGACGGTGGCGCACCGGCGATCTGGGCGAGCCGTCCGGTGCGCGGCCGGTCCAGCCGGGCCAGCGAGCCCAGCAGACCCCAGGTGTAGGGGTGCTGCGGGCTGTAGAAGATGTCGTCGACGGTGCCGTCCTCCACGATCTGCCCCGCGTACATCACCACCACCCGGTCGGCGACTTCGGCGACGACGCCGAGATCGTGGGTGATCAACACGACGGCCAGCTCCCGCTCGCGGTTCAGGTCGGCGAGCAGGCGCAGGATCTGCGCCTGCACCGTCACGTCCAGCGCGGTCGTCGGCTCGTCGGCGATCAGCACCGCCGGCTCCAGTGCCAGCGCCATCGCGATCATGACCCGCTGGCGCATGCCACCGGAGAACTCGTGCGGGTAACTACGCACGCGCGCTTGCGGATTCGGGATGCCCACGGAGGTGAGCAACTCAACCGTACGCTCCCGGGCCTCCTTCTTGGACACGTCGCGGTGCGCCCGGATCATCTCGACGATCTGGTCACCCACCCGGTACACCGGGTTCAGCGACGACATCGGATCCTGGAACACCATCGCGATCTCCTCGCCGCGGATGTCGCGCAGCGCATCGTCGCCGAGACCGGTGAGTTCCCTGCCCCGGTAGGTCACCGAGCCGGAGATCCGGGTGTTGGGCGACCGGGTCAGCCCGGTCAGGGTCTGGGCGGTGACGCTTTTGCCGCAACCGGATTCGCCGACAACGGCCAGGACCTCGCCGGGCGCCAGGTCGAACGACACCCCGTCGACCGCCTGCAGGACACCGTCCTCGGTGGCGAAGCTGACGCGCAGGTCGTCGACCCGCAGCAGTGGCTCCCGCGTCATGCCGGCGCCGCCTCTCCCAGCCGGATCCGGGGATCCAACACCGCGTAGGCGACGTCGACCACGGTGTTGAACAACACGATGAAGAACGCCCCGAACATGGTGACCGCCATCAGCGGCGGAAGGTCGAGGCTGCGGATCGCCTCACCGGCGTACAGCCCGACACCGGGCAGGTTGTAGACCGTTTCGGTGAGGATCGCTCCACCGCCGACGACCATCCCGAAATCCAGGCCGAACAGCGTGACGATCGGAATCATCGAGTTGCGCAACACATGCCGGATCCGCACCTGACGTTCACTGAGGCCCTTGGCCCTTGCGGTGCGCACGTAGTCCTCGTTCATCGCGTCCAGCATGTTGGACCGCAGCACCCGGCTGTAGAAACCGATGAACAGCACCGCCAGCGTGAACCACGGCAGCACAAGGTGATACGCCCAGTCCAGCGGATCCTCGGTGAGGTCCACATAGCTGCCGGTCGGAAACAGCTGCACCTTGAAGCTCAGGAAATAGAGCAGGATCGCGGCCAGCCAGAACACCGGCATCGAGATCCCGACCAGCGACAGCACCGTCAGCGCGCGGTCGGCGAACCGGCCCGCATGCACCGCGCTCAGGTAGCCGAACAGCACCGCCAGCGACATCCAGATCACCGCCGCGCCGATACACAACGAGAAGGTGGCGGGTAGACCCTCCCAGATCTGTTCCACCACATTGCGGTTGCTGGCATACGAGGTCAGCTGGCCGGTGAAGATCTGCTTCATCATCGTCACGTACTGGACCGGCAGTGGCTGGTCGAGGCCGAGGTCGGCGTTGACCCGGGCGATCAGGTCCGGGTCCGCGTTCTTGCCGGCGATGCGCGCCGCCGGATCCGAGTTCGGGACCACGTTGAAGATCAGGAACACGATGACCGAGATCGCGAACAGCACCGCGACCATGCCCAGCAGCCGCCTGGCGATGAACCGCGCCATCAGTGCCGGCCCGCATCGTTGGCTTCAATCCTGATCCGGGCCTTCGGATCCAGTGCGTCGCGCAGCCCGTCTCCGAACACGTTGAGCGACAACACCGTCACCACGATCATCAGGCCGGGAACGATGGTCAGGTGCGGCGCCGTGTAGATCATCTGGTAGCCGTCGGCGATCATCGTGCCCCACGAGGCGTTCGGCGGCCGCACCCCGGCCCCGAGGAAGGACAGCGCCGACTCCAGCAGCATGTTGTTGGCGATGTTCAACGTGAAGAACACGATGATCGTCGAGACGATGTTGGGCAGCAGCTCGCCGACCATGATGCGCAGCGGCCCCATGCCCTGGGCCACGGCGGCCTCGACGAACTCCTTCTCGCGCAGCGCCAGGATCTCACCGCGCAGCGGGCGCGCCATGTACGGCACGTACACCAGGCCGATGATCAGGATCGGGATCCAGATCGAATCCCCGGCGATGGCAATGACTCCCAGCTTCAGACCGCCGATCGCCAGCGCGGTGCCCAACGCGATACCCAACAGCAGCACAGGGAACGCCCAGATGACGTCGAGCACCCGCGACAGCACCGCGTCGATCCAGCCGCGGTAGTAGCCGGCCAGCAGCGCGACGACGACAGCCAGGACGGTGGTGACGGCCGCGGCGGCCAGGCCGATGTAGATCGAGGTGCGGCCACCGTAGAGCAGCCGCACCATCACGTCGCGGCCGTTCTGATCGGCGCCGAGCAGGTACCGGCCCCGCAGACCGGGTCCCAGCGGGGTGCCGTCGGGCGCCACGATGTCGGTCTCGACGCCGTCGATGAGAACGGTGTCGGTGATGTGGTTGTCGTTCGGTCCGGTGTGGGCCACATAATCCGCCCACAGCGGTGCCGCCAGGCACACCGCGACGATCAGCACGAACAACAGTCCGCATCCGAGCGCGACCTTGTTGCGGCGCAGCCGAAGCCACGCCAGATACCACGGGTTGCGGCCCTGGACCTGGGATTCGGGCACCCCGGGGGGTGCCTCGGGGACGGCGACCACTACTTCAGCGCGAACGAGGTGAAATCCTGCTTGAACAGCAGATGATGATACGACTTGTCGAAGTCCATCCGCTCCGACAGGAACGTGGTGAACTGCTCGTTGCCGTACGGGGCCCACACCGCCTGCTCCATGTAGGCCCGGTCCAAGTCGGCGTACTGCTGTTCGACACCCTCGTCGGTGATCTGCTTGGTGACCAGTTCGTCCATCTTGGCGTTGTTCTCCGCGATGTTGGCGCGGGACAGGTTGTTCCCGTTGGTCGGCAGGATGCTGTCACCGTGCAGCAGCGGACGGAAGAAGTCGTCGGGATGCGGGAAATCCTGGAACCAGTCGGCGAAGCCGGTGTCCACGTCCGGGGTGGACTGGTTGCCCACCGTCGTCCAGTACACGTCGCCCGCAATCACTTTCAGCGTGGCGTTGAAGCCGAGCTGGGTGAGCAGGTCGTGGTAGTACTCACCGATGCGCTTGCGGTCCGGCTCGTCGTCGGTCCACACCGTGATGTCGCGGTCGGCCGGATTCGCCTCGGCGATCAGCGCTCTGGCCTTGTCCATGTCCGGCCCCGGATACAGCTTGTATTCCTGGTAGCCCGGCATGCCCGGTGGCAGAACCTGCTGGGTCGGGTGCAGCCGGCCGCCGAAGATCCGGTTCAGCGCCTCGGGGTCGATGGCGTAGTTGATCGCCTGTCGCACCCTGACGTCGTTGAAGGGGGCCCGCTCGGTGTTCATGAACATGTAGTAGGTGTTGATCGAGTCCTCCATCCGGAACCGGTCGGAGTAGCGGCTCTTCACCTCCTGCAGCCGGTCCGATGGCACCGGGTCCATCATGAAATCGACCTTGTTTTGCATGATGTCGGTCACCTGCGCGCTCTGGTTCTTGTTCTCGATGAGGGTGATCTTGTCCACCCCGGCGTCGGCGACCTCGTCGGCGCCCGCGTCCTTGACGGTCTGGAACTGCGGATTGCGTTCCATCGTCAGCGTGCGCGGGGCGTCGACCGTGGTGAACATGAACGGTCCGCTCGCCGGTGGCGGGTTGTTCGTCGCGTCGGCGTCCAGTGGCGTGCTCTGCGGGATCGGCGCGGCGAACATCAGCCCCAGCAGATTGTCGAAAGTGCCGTTGGGTTCGGTCAATTGGATGGTGATGTCGCCGGTCGCGTCATCGGTGGTGATGCCGGTGATCGTGTCGGCGGCACCGTCGGCGTACTCCGTGGCGCCGGCGATGACGTTGTAGAAGACCGAGCCGCCCGAATCCGTCTTGAACAGGCGCTGAATCGCGTACGTGAAGTCGGACGCCTTGATCGGGGTGCCGTCCGAGTACTTCATGTTCGGCCGCAGTTTGAGCTTGTAGGTCTTCCCGTCCGGGGAGATGTCCGGCAGCGCCTCGGCCAGGGCCGGGACCACCTCGGTGCCCTCCTTGCCCCTGGCGTGCCTGTAGGTCAGCAGCGGGGTGTAGACGTTCCACAGCACCTCCCAGCCCTCCACGGTGTAGGACAGCTGCGGGTCGATGTAGTCGGGGAACGACGTTGCGTTCACGGTGATGTCACCGCCGCTGCCCCCGCCGCCGCCGGAACTGTCGTCGCTGCCGCAGGCCGCCACTCCGAAAGCGGCCAGCGATGCGACGCAGGCGATGATCAGTGCTCGGCGAAATATGTGCATGTGTGGTTCCCCTGCTGTTATCGGCGAGTTCCCGGTAAGCCTCTACGGTCTTCTCCGGTCCGGTAAGCATTTTGGAGGAAATTTTCCGTCCGGCAACTCGAGATTCACAGGTTCCTTCCAGCCTGCAACCTCCTGATCGCTCCGAGTCCCGGACGAAAACGCAGGCAGCGCCAGTGTTTTCGGGCACGTCAAATTGCCTTGGCGCAACCTCGACAAGAATGTGTCCATGCCAGTCGAACAGAACACCAAGGTCGCGATCGTCGGCATGGGAAGCGTGGGCACCGCGATCGCCTACGCGTGCCTGATCCGGGTATCGGCCGGAGCGCTCGCGCTGTACGACGTCAACTCCACCAAGGTGCGCGCCGAGGTGCTCGATCTCAAGCACGGCAGTCAGTTCGTCCCGCACTGCCGGATCTCCGGATCCGACGACATCGCGGTCACCGCCGGGTCTGCGGTCGTCATCGTGACAGCGGGCGCGAAGCAGAAACCCGGGCAGAGTCGCCTGGAGCTGGCCGCGGCCAACGTCGCGATGGCGCAGACGCTGATCCCTCAGCTGCTCGCACACTCACCCGAGGCCGTCGTCATCTTCGTCACCAACCCCGTCGACGTCGTGACGTTCGCCGCCACCCGGTCGGTCGACGCCGCCCCGGGCCACGTGTTCGGGTCCGGAACAGTGTTGGACTCCAGCAGGTTTCGCTACCTGATCGCTCAGCAGGCCGACCTGGCGGTGGGCAACGTGCACGGCTTGATCGTCGGCGAGCACGGCGATTCGGAGATCTCGCTGTGGTCGAGTGTGTCGGTCGGGGGTGTGCCGGCCACGGAGTTCCGTCGCGACGGTGTGCTCGTCTTCGACGAGCAGAACCGGCGCCGCATCTCCACGGACGTGGTCAACGCCGCCTACGAGATCATCGCCGGGAAAGGTGCGACCAACCTGGCCATCGGATTGTCCTCGGCCCGCATCATCGAGGCCGTGCTCGGCGATCAACACCGGGTGCTGCCGGTGTCCACGGTGCAGCAGGGCGCACACGGCATCTCGGGGGTGGCGCTGTCGCTGCCGACGGTCGTCTCGGCGCACGGCGCGGGTCAGGTGCTGGAAGTGCCACTGTCGGAATCGGAGTCGCAGGGCCTGCAGGCGTCGGCCACCACATTGCGGGCGGCACAGGAGTCGCTAGGTCTGTGACTGCCGTTCGACCCAGCGTCGGCCCATCTTGGCGGCGCGGGCGAGCGCACCGCACTCGCCGAAGTAGGCGGCGACCGCGCCGACGGCGGGCAGCAGCCCCAGATAGCGGAACGGAGCCCGCGGCTGCGGGCGCTTGCCGACCTCGTCACCGATGGCGTCGAAAAGACCGACGAGATTCCACACCGCGCTGACGATGCCCAACGGGTGGTGCGGGATGTCGACAAGACGCCGGTCGGTGCTCGGCTGGTACACGACGACCGAGAGATCCCGGTCGCACAACACCGCTGCCAGCATGCGTACCTGCGGGCGCTGATCGGTCACGCCGAGTTCCCGCGCCACCGCGCACAGCACGATGGCTTGGCTGACGAACCCGAGAAGATCCTGGATCGGCAATCGGCGGGCCAGGATCCCCAGCACGCCGGGAAAGGCGACCGCGACGGTGTTCAATGCACCGACCCGCCACACCCACCAGTGGATCCGGGCGTCGGCGTCCATGTCGTCCCAGGCCGGAGTGCCGGGAAGGTCGGCAGCGTTGAGTGCCCAGCCCACACCGTCGTCACGTCGCTTCAGGCCGAGCGGATCCGTCCCCCACAGCACGTCGAGCAGCGGGTTGATGATGGCCACCGCGGCGGCCAGCGTCGCGTCGACGCCGGCATCGGTGATCTGCACGTCGGGTGTCGGCAGCATGCCGGGCAGCGGGCTCACCGTCTTCTCATGTCCTGCCGACCCCATCCCCAAACGTCAGAACTTCAGGTAGCCGCCGTCGAGGCGCAGCACATCACCGGTGTGGTAGGCGCTGGCCGGGCTGGCCAGATACACCGCGATACCGCCGACGTCCTCGGCGGTCCCCACCGGCGCACCGGCACGCGCGGCAGCACACGTGCCCTGAACCGCTCGTCGGCCATACCGTCCGCGGTCATCTCGGTGGCGAACCATCCCGGCTGGATGGTGTTGGCGCGGATGCCGTATCTGGCGAACTCGACGGCCAGGCTGTCCATCAGCGAGGTCACCCCCGCCTTCGACGCCGCGTAGGCCGGTTGCCGCGGCATGCCCTGCACAGCGCCCAGGCTTGAGACCCCGACCAGGCTGCCGCCCCGCCCCGCCCCGATCATCTGGCGCGCCGCCTCACGCAACGTGACGAACACACCGTCGAGGTCGACACGGGTGACCTCGCGGAACTCGGCCAGCGACGTGTCCAGCGTCGGGGTGAACCTGCCGCGCACCCCGGCATTGGCGAAACATGAATCAAGCCAACCGAATTCACTCCGGATTCGGGCCATGGCGTCGGTCACCGCCTGCTCGTCGGTGACGTCGCACACCACGGGCAGTACCGGGTTGCCATGGCTTCGCAGCGTGGCCGCGGCCGAATCCAGCCGCTGTGCCGAGCGTCCCAGGATGGCGACCGTGGCCCCGGCCCGGGCCAGTCCCTCGGCCATACCGAGCCCGATACCCGAGCCGCCGCCGGTCACGACGGCCACGTGGCCGGTGAGATCGAACGGGTTGGCGGGCGGGGCGGCGTCGGTCATGGGGTGACCCTACGTGGGCCGCCGTTTCGCGAACTCGGGTGCTCGTTCGGGCCGCACGCCCACACCGACGAGGTACGCCGGAACGAAGGTCAGCCAGGGCGCGCGTTCGATCGCACGCACCAGCGCGGGCGGCGGTCCAGTGACGTCACCGTCCAAAATCGGCCTCAGGAACCGCTTGTCGATCTGGCGCTGCAGCGCCTGCGTCAGCGCGGCGGGAACCACGCGGCGGCGCCGGACAGCGGCCAGGTCGCGCTCGGTCACCGCGCCGCGGCGCAAGGGGTCGGCGAGGAGTCGCGCCGTGGCCACCGCATCCTGGATGGCCACGTTGATGCCGACGCCGCCGGCCGGCGACATGGCATGGGCGGCGTCGCCGATGAACAGCAACCCGTCGGTGTGCCAGCGGCGCAAGCGGTTCAACCGGACGTCGAGATGCTTGACGTCGTCGAGGCTGGTGATCGTCTCGATGGTGGTCGCGGCCTCGGGCAGCAGCGCCAGCACGTCGGCGCGGAACGCGTCAAGGCCGCGGGCCCGCCGCTCGGCGTCGGTCCCCTTCGGGATGAGCATCGCGATCTGCAGGTAGCCCTCCCGTGGGATGACGATCATCGCCTTGCCCGGCGCGATCCGGGGCACCAACGTGTAGATGCTGTCGTCGGCGGGTCGGGGCAACCGGAACCACCACGCGTCGAAACTGACAGGGAACTCCCGCACCTGAAGCCCGGCCAGCCCGCGCAGCACCGATCCACGCCCGTCGCAGCCGACGGTGAGGTCGGCGCGCAACTCGCCCGGCCCGTCGGGGTCCTGGTACCGGACCCCGACGACCCGGCCGCCCTCGCGGATGAGCCCGGTGGCCTCCGTGCACATCCGCAGGGTGAACGTGGGTTCGGCCTCGCCCGCCTCGGCGAGCAGGTTGAGCAGGTCCCACTGCGGCACCATCGCGATATAAGGGTGCGGCTGTCGCAGCCGCCCGAAGTCGACCACCGTGATGGTGCGGCCCGCACCCACGTCGACGGTGGCCCGCTCCAGCCGGCTGTGCGGCAGCGCGGAGAACTTCGGCCACAGTCCGAGTTCGTCGATCAGGCGCAGCGTGGTGGGGTGCACGGTGTCGCCGCGGAAGTCACGTAGGAAGTCGGCGTGCTTCTCCAATACCGTGACCTCGACGCCGGCGCGGGCCAGCAGCAGGCCGAGCACCATGCCCGCCGGTCCGCCGCCGACGACCGCACAGGTGGTCTTTGCGTTCATCTGATCATGGTGACAGCTGCCGGAAGGCCTGCCTAGCTGTTTGCGCATTCAAAAACCGGCGTGCGCGAGGGTTTTTCGCGGTAGATGGCTGATCACCCGGGTATAACGGCACGGACTTTAGCCTCTATTCGCGTCGTCGTCGGTGAGGTGACGATGTCACCGGCGGGCATCGGCGAGGGCGGCGCCATGTTGCAGGAGGTTCGGGTATGTCGACGACACAGATGAGACGCGGCGAGATCGACGCGGTCGTGGACAAGGCCGCGGCCGCGGCCGCGGAATTCCGCAAGCTCGACCAGGCGCAGGTCGACGCGATCGTCGAGGCCATGGTGCGCGCCGGGATCCGCGCAGCTGCCGCCCTGGCACAGGTGGCGATCGAGGAGACCGGCTTCGGGGTGTTCGAGGACAAGGTCGTCAAGAACTATGTGGCGACCGAGTTCCTGCACGACTATCTCCGCGACAAGAAGTCGGTCGGGGTGGTCGAGGAGGACATCGAGAACAACATCGTCCGGGTTGCCGAACCGATCGGCGTCGTGCTGGCGATCACGCCGGTCACCAACCCGACATCGACGGTGCTGTTCAAAGCCATCGTCGCCGCGAAAACCCGCAACGCCATCGTGTTCCGGCCGTCGCCGTACGCGGTGCGGTGCTGTGAACGCAGCGTCGAGATCCTGCGCGAGGCAGCCGAAGCGGCCGGCATGCCGACCGGGGCGCTGCAGGTCATCCCCGACGAGGCCCACGAGGTCACCCACTACCTGTTCGCCCACGAAAAGATCGACTTCCTCTGGGTGACCGGGGGACCGAAGATCGTCGCGCTGGCCAATGCGGCCGGCAAACCGGGGCTCTGCGTCGGACCGGGAAACGCCCCCATCTACATTCACAAGACGGCCGAC
>Ga0172382_10008300_pt1 | contig 14508 bp, 14 predicted proteins | sample Leawel138RmetaG_FD_122245 | JGI IMG/M metagenome (GOLD analysis project Ga0172382, IMG submission 122245) | Leachate microbial communities from a municipal landfill in Southern Ontario, Canada - Leachate well 138R metaG | ecosystem: Engineered > Solid waste > Landfill > Unclassified | place...
CAACCGCTGACAGGCCCGAAAAAATCAGCGGCCGCCGAGCAACACACCCACCGCCTTGCGCGCAGACTTGGCTGGCGACGGCTGGGTTGTGGTACTTGCCGTAGACGACGGAACATAGGGCTTGGTGAACAGGTCGTCGAGCGGCTTGCGTGACGACGCGTCGGCATAAGCACGCGAACTGCGTTCACGCGGAGCAGATGCAGATGCAGATGCAGATGCAGATGCAGATGCGCCCGATGAGGCCCTGGCTCGTGCGCGCGCTGGCAACTGAAGCGTACCGCGTGGAATTTTGGTCTTGATGAGTTTTTCGATATCGAGCAAATAACGCTCTTCGTCGGGCGAGAAAAACGCAATGGCTTCGCCCGAGGCCCCGGCACGACCTGTACGCCCGATACGGTGCACGTAGTCTTCGGCGTTGTAGGGCAAATCGTAGTTAATGACACAGGGCACGCCGGCTACGTCAAGGCCACGGGCGGCCACATCGGTTGCCACCAGAACCTCGAGCTCACCGGCCTTGAAAGCCTCGAGGGCCTTCATGCGATCGAGCTGGCTTTTATCACCGTGAATGGACTCGGCCTTGACGCCATCACGAGCCAGCGCAACGGCCAGACGACTGGTACCAATTTTGGTATTGGAAAAAACGATAACCTGATTCAGGCCACGCGATTTGACCAGATGAACCACCGCCGCACGCTTGTCGTCACCCGACAGCGGATAGGCTATTTGGGTAACTGTTGACGCGGTTGCATTACGCGCCGAAACCTCGATTTCAACCGGGTCTTTCAGCCAGGTTCGGCCCAGTTTGCGAATTTCGTTACTGAAGGTGGCCGAAAACAGCAGCGTCTGGCGATTTTGGGGAAGCAGACGAACAATGCGGTCAAGGTCAGGCAAAAAGCCCATATCGAGCATGCGGTCGGCTTCATCGAGCACCAGAATACCAACCTGCGACAGGTTGATATTTTTTTGTTCGACGTGATCGAGCAAACGCCCGGGTGTGGCAATAACCACTTCGCAACCACGCCGCAAGGCATCGCGCTGGGGGTTGATGTCAACCCCGCCAAACACTACCGCCGAACGAAGCGGAATGGATTCGCTGTACCTGGACACGTTTTCGGCAACCTGGTCAGCCAATTCGCGGGTGGGCGCAAGAATCAGGGCACGTACCGGGTGGCGCGCAGGCGATGCACTGGCATTGGCCAGAGGCATGAGGCGTTGCAAAATAGGCAGGGTGAACGCTGCCGTTTTACCCGTACCGGTTTGAGCCGCACCCATGACATCCCGGCCCTGCATGACCACAGGAATGGCCTGGGCCTGAATGGGCGTCGGGATGGTGTAGCCGGTTGCGACAACAGCTTGCAAGATACCCGGGTGCAACCCAAGGTCGGAGAATGTGATTTGTGGCGTTTCAGCAGGAGTAGTGTCTGTCATTGAATACGGTTGCGCCTGGGCAGGAACACCCCGCCAGACTTTGTTAACACACTGATTTTAACGCACCCTTGCAGGCATGCCCGAAATGCAATGCAGGAATACCCTGCAAAGTGTCGTTAAATATCCACGACTTAGCTTGACTTCAAAAAACAGGCACCATTACAAGATGGCGCGCAGAAGCCAGAATGCCCCCATTCCCGACAAAATAACGGCAATGGTGCTGCGGGTGCGCACGTACACCAGAACCGCCACAAGCGCAGCCAGCAAGCGCACATCGAAAAAAGCCCGGCCACCTTCAGCCCAAGGCAAAAGCTCCGGAACAATGATGGCCACAAGAGCGGCGGGTGGCGCATAACGCAACGCCCTGCGTACGTTTTCAGTAAGCGGAATACGGTTGCCAACAACAAAATAACCTGCCCGCATAATGGCACTGCACACGGTCAACAACCCGATAACGGCCAGCATATAGCCATCAGAACCTGGTTCAAACACGGTGCCCCCCTTTCAGTTGATATTTTTCGGCGGCAACACCGGAAACAATCCCGCCAACGACTGCAACCGCCAGGCCCAGCCGCAAGGGCAAGGGCTGGCACAGCCAGGCAAGACTGCCAGCCACCAGAATGGACACGGCCATGGGCATGTTCTTGACCAGGGGGATAGTAATACCCATAAGGGCAAGCGTTGCCGCAAACTCGAGCTCCCACCCTTGGGGAACCACACCCCCCATGAAAATACCGGCCAGACTGGCCACCTGCCAGGAAATCCAGCCGGGAATGATCAGGCCCAGATAGAACCACATTTGATGCGGCGTACCCCGCTTTTTGGCATCGGCAAACTTCGACATGAACAAAACAAAACCCATGTCAGAAAGCCAGTACCCCAAACCAAGACGCGCGGGCCAACGGTAGCGGCTGAAAAAAGGCTGGACGGCAGCACCAAAAATAACGAAACGGATGTTGACCACACTGGCTGCAGCAAAAATAAGCCACAGTGGCGCACCGGCTGTAATAAGCGGCAAGGCGGTAAGCTGAGCCGAGCCTGCGTATACCAGCAGAGTCATGAGGCTGGCCATCAGTTCGGACATACCGGCCTTGACCATCGCAATACCGGTAACAAACCCCCACAGGCTGGTCGCCACCATGGTGGGCAACACCTGCTGAAACCCCTCGTTGAAGCTTTTGGCGGCACGCGCTCTGGCCAGCGCCCGTGCCTGCGGCAAGGAAACCTTTGTCACGGCTGCGACCCTGTAAAAAAACCCTGGATTCAGGGTAAACCCCGTATGTTAAACGATCATCCTGGTACTGACGAACTTCATCGTCCTGTCGTTGTCAATTGGTACAATCGCGTCATTCAAATTTCAACCAGGACACGCCATGAGCAGCGCTGAATCTTCTGCAAAACCAAACGCCGACGCCATTATGGTTGGTGCTGACGACTTGCCGGTTTATTGCCCCGGTCCGAAGGCCCCGTTATGGTCAATGCACCCCCGCGTCTACATCGAAGTAGCGCAATCGGGCACAGGCACTTGCCCCTACTGCGGGGCTACCTACCAGTTAAAACCCGGCGAACACGTACACAGCCATTAAACGGTCTGTCCTGTGGCCGCAACACTCGCCCTGTCACCCTGCCCGCCCCCTGTCTGGTTGCCCGGCGGCCATGCCCAAACCATCTGGGGGGCTTTGGGTGCCCGCTTCCATCGCATCACGTTCGTACGTGAACGGGTCGATACCCCTGATGGCGACTTCATCGACTTTGACTGGACCGGGCCCAGCCTGTTTGCCGACAAAACCTCAGACAATACACGTGTAACCCCGGATGCCACGCTGGAACATACGGCAGCCCATCGCTGGGCCGAGCGCCCCGACTGGCACGCCTTGCAAATGCTGGATTCCACACCGGCACTGATCCTTTTTCATGGTCTGGAAGGCAGCAGCAAAAGCCATTATGCCCAGTCTGTAGCCCAGTACTTCAGGGCGCGTGGCTGGGTCGTGGTCATTGCCCATTTCCGCAGTTGCTCGGGCTTCCCGAACCGTATGGCCCGCGCGTACTTCTCGGGCGACACCGAAGACATTGGCTTCATGCTGGATACAGCGCGAGCCCGGGTACCCAACGCCCGCTGGCATGCGGCCGGCGTATCGTTGGGGGGTAACGCCATGCTGAAGTACCTGGCCGAAAACCCCGACAGCGCAAGCTGGTTACATGCCGCAGCCGCTGTTTCCGTACCCATGGACCTGGTGGCTGCCGGCAACACACTGTCAACAACATGGGCGGGCAGGTCCATCTATTCCCGTTATTTTCTTGCATCAATGAAGCACAAGGTCGCTGAAAAGGCACACCGCTTCCCGGCCAGCATTGATGCCATTCGCCTGGGTCAGGTTCGAACGCTGCGCGACTTTGACGACATGTACACGGCACCCATGCACGGTTACAAAAACGCCCTTGATTACTGGACCCGGGCCTCGTCAAAACCGTTACTGCGTCAGTTGCAAACGCCCACACTGATCCTGAATGCACGCAACGACCCGTTTGTACCGGAAGCGTCATTGCCCGGGCCCAACGATTGCTCCGGACAGATACTGCTGCATCAACCTGCCGAAGGCGGGCATGTGGGCTTTGTCGGGGGTAGCTTTCCCGGTCATGTCAGCTGGCTGCCAATGCGGCTTTCACATTTCTTCGAACGCCAGGGGTAACGCCACCAACGTCGGGCTGAACAGGTCAATGGTGCACCGACTGACCCAGACTGACACCCCGTTCAGCCCGCACTTGACAGCCCCCTGTTCAGAAAACCTTATAATCGCCCCCCATGACACGCAAGGGATGGCGCTTTCTCGGGATTCAATGGCTGCTGCTGCTCGCTATCGGGCTGCAGGGCCTCGGGCCGGCATTTGCCGGTCTTATGCCCGGCGCCGCCGCAGACCGGCTGCAAATTGTTGTCTGTACCTCGGCTGGCATGGTCATCATGGATGTGCCTGCCGACGGGCAAGACCCGGGCAGCCAGCGCATCCACAAAACCGGTGACTGTCTGCTGTGTGGCGGCACCCCGGCCCTGCCGCCCGTTTTGGTTCCGCTGGCGGTTGCCGCGGCAATGGCAACCGTACATCCGGCCCTGCCTGTTACCGACGCCCCTGCGGCACTTCGTCTGACCGACTCCTGGGCCTGGCCACCAGGCCATAGCCCACCGACCTCATTACTTCCTGCTGCCTGACCCCCGTCATGTAACCGGCCTGCCCCGGCGATGCTGCCTGCACACGCCATGGCTTTTTTCGCCTGCAACGCGCGCTAGCCTGCACCTCAGGCGGCAGCGCGATGCCGCCTGAATCTGCCTGGCCGGTTACCCCACACGTTTGCGAAGTAATGAGATTTCGATGACAACACTGAATTTTCGGGTAGCCACGCTGCCCGCCGCCCTGCTGTTCGCCTTTTCCCCCGTTCTGCACGCCCAGGAGGTGCGCACGTTTGAACCCGTGGTGGTTACCGCGCCCATGCCGGATGCCCCGCTTACCGTCACTACCGACCCCAAGGCACCCCGCCAACCCGTACCCGCGCACGACGGCGCCGACTTCCTTAAAAGCATCCCCGGTTTTTCGGTGATTCGTAAAGGCGGCACCGATGGGGACCCCGTACTGCGCGGGTTCTCGGGTTCGCGCCTGGGCATTTTGCTGGATGGGCAAGAAGTCTATGGCGGTTGCGGCGGCCGCATGGATCCGCCAACTGCATACGTGTACCCCGAATCCTTTGACCGCGTCACCGTCTTGAAAGGCCCCCAAAGCGTACGCTATGGCGCTGGTCAATCCGCCGGTGTTGTCCTGTTCGAACGTGATTTCAAACGCATGAGCGAGTTTGGCATCACCGGCAACGCCAGCCTGACTGGCGGCAGCTTTGGCCGCAATGACCAGATGGTCGATGCAACGGTGGGCGGCCCCATGGGCTACGTACGGGCGGGAGGCACACGCGCCCAGGCCGACGACTACAAAGACGGCGATGGCAACCGCGTCCATTCTGAATACTTGCGCTGGAGCAGTCATGCCGCCATTGGCCTTACCCCCGACGACAAGACACGCATCGAGTTATCTGGAAATCTGAGTGACGGCCGCGCCGCTTATGCCGACCGGGCCATGGACGGCACCAAATTCAAGCGTGAGAACGTATCGTTGCTGTTTGAACGCAAGCGCATGGGCGGCTTTGTCGATGCCATTGAGGGGCGTATTTACTACAACTACGTTGATCATGTCATGGACAACTACAGCCTGCGGGACGTACCTCCTGGCGGCAAGTACATGGCCAACAACCCTGACCGCAAGACTACCGGGGGCCGTATTGGCACCACGCTTCGCCCCAGTGAAGACTGGGAAGTGATCGTAGGGGCCGATATACGTGAAGACGTCCACACCCTGCGCGTGAGTGGCATGCGCAACAGCAGTGATGCAGCCAACACGGCGTACAAAGCCGCCCCTCGCACCGAAGACATGCGCTTCACGCAGCGCGGGGTCTTTGCTGAAAGCACCTGGTTCGTGAATGAAAGCGACCGCCTGATTGGTGGCCTTCGGGTAGACTGGCACGAAGCACGTGACAAACGTATGCCGGCGCAATCGGCGACGGCCGGCCAAACCGACAAACGCACATTGCCCAGCGGCTTCTTGCGCTACGAGCAGGACTTTGCGCCGGGCAGCACCTGGTATGCCGGCCTTGGTCATGCAGAACGCTTCCCCGATTACTGGGAGCGCATGCACCGCAGCCCGGCTGGCAGCAACAGCGCATTCCTGTCAACACGGCCGGAAAAAACCACCCAACTGGACATTGGCACCCGCTGGCGCCATGGCCCTCTGGATGTTTCGGTATCGGCCTTTTACGGCCGGGTTGATGACTACATTCTGATCAACTGGGACAAGAACCAGACGCGCAATGTGGACGCTACCGTGATCGGCGGCGAGCTGGACGCCGCCTGGCAACTCAATCCGCAATGGCAAGCCGTGGCCAGCCTGTCGTATGTGTACGGGCAGAACCGGACGGACTCAAAACCGCTGGCGCAACAACCACCGCTTGAGCTGCGCCTGGGGCTGAACTACGCACAAGGGCCATGGTCGGCCGGGGTGTTGTGGCGTCTGGCCGCTGCACAGCACCGCTATGACACTGGTTCAGGGGGAATTGTCAGCAACGGCAAGGACCTTGGGCCAAGCAGCGGCTTTGGCGTGCTTTCGCTGAATGCCGGCTGGCGCCCGAACAAGACCGTTCTGGTGACCGCCGGAGTCGACAACGTGTTCAACAAGACCTATTCAGAACACTTGTCAAAATCAGGGGCGAATATACCCGGGAATGTCGCGTTCGTGAACCGCCGCATTAACGAACCTGGTCGCGTATTCTGGTTGAAGGCGCAGGTGGCGTTCGACTGAACACGCCGGCAAGGCACCTGGCGGTAACGGCCGGTGCCTACCGGAACTGCTGCAGCAACAACCGGCACCCTACCGGAACTGCTGCAGCAAGCTTCGGTTTTGTCGCACCCGCTCTTGCAAGGTGCGGATTTCAACGTCAAGTTCAGACTGCAGATAAAAATCTTGCGTCATGCTGCGCGCCTGCTGAAGCTGCTCGATGGCTGTTGGCAAGGCCCCCGTCTTGTCGTAGTAAATGGCCATGGCACGACGCGCCTGAACCGGTTTGCCAATACGTTCGAGATTCTGGCCTTGCAACTGATACCAGCGTGGTTCATCAGGCCAGCGGCGAATCATGCCGGCCAGCACGGCCAATGCCTGATCAGGCTGTCTGCTGGCATCAAAAGCGCGTGCCGCCACCAGGCCCAGCCCCTGGTTATCGGGCCAACGATCAAGGCCTTTTGATGCCAGGGTGGCCGCCATCTGGGCCTGACCACGGGCCAGGGCAATGTCGGCCTCGAGTGCGACCAGCGGCGCTACCTTGACGCCATCGGCCTGGGCACCGCGCAACGCCTCTTGCGCGGCATCAAGGTCCTTGCGTTGCCAGGCTGCCTGTGCCAACCCGTACCACGCCGCTGACTTTTGCACGCCAGAGAGGGTTTTAACCTCTTGGCGCAGAACCGCTTCCATACTGCGCAAGGCCCGCGGGTCTCGTGCCTGGATGGCCCGTAGTTTGGCGCGAACAAACCAATAGGCATCCGTATCAGCACGCCGCTGGGACGGCAAGGCACGAACCCGGTTTTCAATGTCGGACATGCGCTGAATGGACAACGGGTGGGTACTGGCATAGACCCCGCCACCCATACCTTCGTTCAAGCGCGAGGCATTGCCCAACATGGCAAACATTTCGGCCATACCGGCCGGGTTATAGCCTGCGCGGCGCATCATTTCAAAGCCGGAGCGGTCAGCTTCCTGTTCAGCCTGCCGCGAAAAACCAAGTTGCTGGTCAACAGCCGCTGCCTGACCAAAGGCTGCAATGCCTGCCGCCAGATCACCAGTGCCGGCAAGTGCCGCCAGCAAGGCCCCGGCAATCGAGGCCATGGCCAGGTAACTGGACTGATTGGACTGGGTCATGCCCCGGGCGACGTGACGCTGGTATACGTGACCCATTTCGTGCGCCACAACCGACGCCAGTTGTGATTCGTTACGGGATGAGACCACCAGGCCACTGTTGATACCGATATAGCCTCCGGGTAACGCAAAGGCGTTGATGGCCGGGTCACGCACCCCGAAAATGGTAACCGGCGCCGAACCTGACGCGCTGGCCAGCTTGCGGCCCATTTCATTCAGGTATTGTGAAACGTCAGGGTCATCGATGTAGGTCGGGTCACGATAGCCCTGCTCCATGATGGCATCGCCCAGGGCTTTTTCAAGTACCGGGGACAAGTCAGCCGACGAGGCCGAACCCATGCTGGGCAAACCGGCGGGCTGTGCCTGCCCCGTTAGCGGACAGGCCAGCGCAAGCGCAAGGGCCAGTACGCACACGGAGCTTTTCATGGGGCAGCCCCGCTGGCCTTCAGCGTCGCTGCAGCACGCTGCCTTTCTGGCAAACGCCGTTTACCCGACAAGCGCATAAGAGTACCCAACGCAAACAGCAAGCCAAAGACTTCAACAAAACCCGCCAGCACCCACATGGTAAGCCCGCCAATGGTTTGGTCGGTAACCGCCGACATGCCAGGTATGGCGCGGCCGCAGAGGTCAAAAATAGGGTAAAGATCGTATTCGGTAAAGGTAATAACCGCACCGACCACCATTTGCGGCACCATGGTAATAACCGGCGAGATAATGCGCGCACCCGGCGCCATGACCGCCGGCGGACTGGGTCGACGATCGAGGATGAGATTCCAGTACAAAAACCCGGTAATGACCACCGACCAGTTCATGAAACGGTACAGACGCCAATCGAGCATCGAGTAGAACTGAATGGTGGGAATAAGCCAGATGACAACCAGGAACACAAACAAGAACGGGACCAGAAACTTGTTTGTCAGCAGGCCTTCAGTGAAACGCCCGGTGGTGGTTTGCCGGAAGTTTTTCAGCCAGACGCGAGCGGGCATGGGCAGGCCGGCACGCAGCACCTGACCAGGATACGCCCCCATGATCAGCAGAGGCCCCAGATGATGCAGAACCAGATGCTGCAGGCGATGGGCAAAAAACAGGCGCTCGGCGTAGTAATCGATGCGGGTGTGCATCGAAAGATACAACACCACCAGGCCAACCCAGAACAGCCATTGGCGCGCTGCAGAAACGCGATGAGCGCGCAAACCCCTGACGAACAGCACAATACCCGCAACAAAGCACAGTATCAGGGCCGGGGAGAATTCCCACGGCGTCAGCCAGCCAATGATGTCCATGGACTACAACCTGGAAACTAGATAGAAACCCTTCTAGTTTAAAACAATATGACGGTGGTCACCCCAACGCACATCGCGCACACCACCGGCCAGGGCCAGCTGGCGCGCCTGCTTCATGAGCACCGGCCGCATTTCGGGCGGGCACGTAACGGTAACGCACGCCGACACCAGCGCCGGGTCAGTGGCGTGCCCCACCTGAAGTGAAACAACCTTGAGGCCGGCGCCCTGGAAGTTTTTGTAAATAGACCGCCGCACCGAGGCCATTTGTGCACTTTCGCACACCACGGTCAGGCGTGACGACGCCGGCTTGCGCAGCGCAACAGGGGCGGCCTGGACACCGGCACGACGAAGAAAAAGATTGAATAAACGCATGAAACCACCTTTCGCGCACCGGGCACTGACGGTACGCGCGCAAACCCGCTGCCTGTGCGAGCCTGATTGAATGACTGCGTGGTGGAAAGTGCCGGAAAAAACCCGGCAAGAACGACCACACCCTGTAAACACTGCTGACCAGGGTGCGGCCCGGCTGAAGGGCTTAGATGCGCACCTGGGAAGCAATAAAAAAGTCGATACACAATCGACTACTGTCGCCAGAATCGGTACTCACCGCTTCAGCTCCTGTAAAATGAAGAGGCCCATATTTTAGCCGCGAAATGCCTTGTTCTACAAGCCATTGACAGCCAATTTAACCTGCCAGAGACACAAAAAACCCAGGCCTTGACTTACTGCCCAGGCCCGCTGCCACTAAAACGTATAACCATCCAGCCATCCCATGGCTGTGTAGATATAAATCACCGATGCCGCAATGCCAAAAACCACCACGGTGCCGCCCAGGAATACCGTGAATATGGCAACCAGTACCGGCCCCCACCCAGTACGGGTCGTTTGCCCTGACCCTGGGTTGTAGCGCGCATCGAACCAGGCATCAGGCTTCAGGCTGAATACCAACGCCTCGATGCAACCTGCTGCCATAGGCACAAGCAGAAACAGAAATGCCGGGTTCTCCCAGCGGCTGGGAAAGGTTTGTGCCCACACCAGCAAACCCACGGTAACCAGCGTAAACAACCATGCCCAGGGCCGACGCAAATACCACCAGTGCGCACCGAAGACGCCCAGCACGGCAGCCAGCAGCGATACAATGACCTTGCTGCGATGTTTTCCCACAATGCACCCCGTAATCCAATCAAACATCCGATTGTAGTAGAACCACCCATGCCCAATGCCGAATACGACCTGGTCATTACCGGCGCTGGCCCGGTTGGCAGCACACTGGCCTTGCTGCTGGCGCGCTACGCCCCCGACCCTGCCCGCATCGCCCTGATCGGCAACACGTTCCTGTCGGAAAACGAATCACCAATCCTCACCGACCCGCGTTCAATTGCGGTCAATTACGGCAGCCAGGTGATGCTGCAATCCGTGCACGGCTGGCCTTCACGCCACAGCCCGATCGAAACGGTTCATGTTTCGCAACGGCAACGCCTGGGTCGCACACTGATTCGCAATACAGACTTCAACGTGCCTCGGCTGGGCAGCGTTGTGGCCTACCCCGATCTGCTGCAGCAACTGCATCGCGCAGTGCACAGCAGTGGTGTCACACTCATTCAGGGCACCACACCCGCCACACAAGCCGCCCCGACGGGTGTCACCGTCACGCAGGCAGAAACCGGCGCAGTTTTGCACGCGCATATGGCTGTGCAGTCAGACGGTGTTCGGCCCAAAGGGCTTGAACGGCAGTACGATCAGGCGGCTATTCTGGCGACGGTCACGGCCTCGGCACCGCTGAAAGGCTGGGCCTTCGAGCGCTTTACCCGTGAAGGGCCGCTGGCCGTTCTGCCGCATCCGTCAGGGGCGAACCACTACGGCCTGGTATGGTGCTGTCAACCCGACCGGGCCAACAAACTGGCGGGGCTTGACGATACCGCCTTCGACACCGCCCTGCTCGACACGTTTGGTCAGCGCCTGGGCCGTCTGAACGTCAATTCGCCGCGCCGTGTTTACCCGCTCACCCTTAACGCCGGCCCTGTCCGCCTTGATCCGCGCCGCGTCGCAATCGGCAACGCCGCCCAAACCTTGCATCCGGTAGCAGGCCAGGGCCTGAACCTGGGGCTGCGCGATGCCGCACAACTGGCCCATACCCTGCGTTTCTGGGTGGCCAACCCGGGCCAGTCACCCGAACCCGCCCTGGATACGTTCACCCGACAACGACACGCCGACCGCTGGACCACCGGCACCATCACCGACGTATTGCCGCGCATTTTTGCCACGGGCAACCCGCTGGTCGAACATGCCTGTGGCCTGGGGCTGCTGGCCATGGATCTCAGCCCGGTACTGCGTACCCCGCTGGCCACCCATCTGCTGCAAGGCTTGCGAACTTGACCGGGCCATCGGCCCCCGCCCGAATTGGCGGTTAAAATCATGGTTATGCGTATTGGTTCCTGGACCCTTCCCAACCCTGTATTTGTTGCCCCGATGGCTGGCGTTACCGACCGGCCGTACCGGCAGCTGTGCAAGCGTCTGGGTGCCGGGTACGCCGTATCAGAAATGGCGGCCAGCAACCCGCGGCTCTGGAACAGTGTCAAAACCTCACGACGCCTGAACCACGACGGCGAATCCACCCCTGTTGCGGTGCAAATAGCCGGTGCCGACCCCGACATGATGGCCGAAGCGGCGGTCTTCAATATCCAGAAAGGCGCACAGATCATCGACATCAACATGGGCTGCCCGGTAAAAAAAGTATGCAATGTGGCTTCCGGGTCAGCCCTGCTGCGCGACGAAGCCCTGGTAGCACGCATTCTTGAACGCGTCGTGCAGGCCTGCCAGCCTTTTGGCGTGCCCGTCACCCTCAAAACCCGCACCGGCTGGGATGCCGGCTCTCGCAATGCCCTGCGCATCGGCCAACTGGCGCAAGACACCGGCATTGCTGCCCTGACCCTGCATGGCCGCACCCGGGCCGACCATTACACCGGGCAGGCCGAATACGACACCATCAAGGCCGTAAAAAAAACCATCACCATACCGGTCATCGCCAATGGCGACATCGACAGCCCCGAAAAAGCCCGCCAGGTACTTGACTACACCGGGGCAGATGCCGTCATGATCGGGCGTGCTGCGCAAGGCCGCCCCTGGATTTTCCGTGAAATCGCCTGGTTCCTGGAAACCGGCCGGCACTTGCCCCCGCCCACCCTGGGCGAACTGCGCGAATGTCTGCTCGAACACCTTGAAGACCACTATCGCTTCTACGGCGAATATACTGGCGTACGGTCAGCGCGCAAACACATCGGCTGGTATCTGGGTAATTTCCCGGATAGCACTTCATTGCTGGCACACATCAACACCACCGAATCCACCCAAGACCAGATCAACGCCGTTGCACAATGGTTCGACAATCAACCCGCCAATACCTGCCCGTCAGGCCGGCAGGCTGCAGCCACGCACAACGCCGTCAAAGCAGCCTGATCCGGCACAAAACAACAGCAACAAACAGAATCACATGAACGACCTCAATTCTTTGGAACAAAGCGTGCGCGACAATCTCGAGCGCTATTTTGCCGACCTGGGCGACTCCGAACCGGCCAACATGCTGGCCATGGTGGTCAGTTGCGTCGAGCGCCCGGTACTTCAGGTGGCGCTTGAACGGGCCAATGGCAACCAGTCAAAAGCGGCTGAAATGCTGGGTATTACCCGCAGCACCTTGCGCAAGAAACTGCAGTCCCACGGGCTGCAACCCTGATTTTTTCTCTACTCTCTCTCGTCACCCATGAAAACTCAAACCGCACTGCTCTCGGTCTCTGACAAAACCGGCATCGTCGACTTTGCCAAGGCGCTGGCTGCCCGGGGCGTCAAACTGCTGTCCACCGGCGGTACCGCCAAGCTGCTGTCCGAAGCCGGCCTGCAGGTCACCGAAGTGGCCCAGCATACCGGGTCCCCCGAAATTCTTGATGGTCGTGTCAAAACACTGCACCCGAAAATCCACGGCGGCCTGCTGGCCCGCCGCGACAGTGCAGAACACCTCAAGACCATTGAGGAGCACGGCATTGACCGCATCGACCTGCTGGTGGTCAACCTTTATCCTTTCCGCGAAACCATCGCCAAACCAGGCTGCACCTTTGCAGATGCCGTAGAAAATATTGATATCGGCGGCCCAGCCATGCTGCGCGCCGCCGCCAAAAACCACGGCACCCCGGAAGGCGGTGTATGCGTGGTCATTGACCCGACCGACTACCCACGCGTACTGGCCGACATCGACAGCCCGAAAGGTGAGCCCGGCTACGGCCTGCGTCTTGAACTGGCTGCCAAGGTCTATGCCCACACCGCCGCCTACGACGGTGCAATTGCCTCGTACCTCACCAGCCTGGCCGAAGCCGAACCTGCCCAGGAAACTGCGCCCGCCCGCGACGCCTGGCCACGCACATTAACGCTGCAGGTCAAACAACATCAGGTTTTGCGCTACGGCGAAAACCCCCACCAGACGGCGGCCTTCTACGTTGACCAACCCGTCGGCCAGGGGCTGCTGGGCAGCTACCGCCAGCTGCAAGGCAAGGAACTGTCATATAACAACATTGCCGATGCCGATGCCGCCTGGGAGTGTGTCCGCAGCTTCGAACAAGGTGCCTGCGTGATCGTCAAGCACGCCAACCCCTGTGGCGTTGCCGTCGGTGAAACACCGGTTGCCGCCTACCAGCAAGCCTATAAAACAGACCCCACTTCGGCCTTTGGCGGCATCATTGCCTTCAACCGCACCGTTGACGAAGCCTGTGCCCAGGCCATTACCTCGCAACAATTCGTCGAAGTCTTGCTGGCACCGGCCTACACCCCCGAAGCCCTGGCGCTGTTTGCAGCCAAGAAGAATGTTCGCGTGCTTGAAATCCCTGCGGGTGACGCACACAACGTGCTGGACATCAAGCGCGTGGGTGGCGGCTGGCTGGTACAGAACCCCGATGACTTCCAGGTTGACCCGGCCACACTGAAAGTCGTTACTGAAAAACAGCCCACTGCCCAGCAGATGCATGACCTGATGTTTGCCTGGAAAGTGGCCAAATACGTCAAATCCAATGCCATCATTTTCACAGGCAACGGCATGACCCTGGGCGTTGGTGCCGGCCAGATGAGCCGCATCGACTCGGCCCGCATTGCCGCCATCAAGGCCGAAAACGCCGGTCTGAGCCTGCAAGGCTCAGCCGTTGCATCTGACGCCTTCTTCCCGTTCCGCGACGGCCTTGATGTCGTGGTCGACGCCGGCGCAACCTGCGTCATCCAGCCCGGCGGCAGCGTGCGCGACGACGAAGTCATTGCCGCAGCAA
>Ga0172382_10008301_pt1 | contig 14507 bp, 5 predicted proteins | sample Leawel138RmetaG_FD_122245 | JGI IMG/M metagenome (GOLD analysis project Ga0172382, IMG submission 122245) | Leachate microbial communities from a municipal landfill in Southern Ontario, Canada - Leachate well 138R metaG | ecosystem: Engineered > Solid waste > Landfill > Unclassified | place...
AGTACAGCTTTCAGAAATGATTCTTTACTGGAGGCTGCATTGGCAACGTACGTTGCAACTAAACCTTGGTCCTCAAATGAACGTGAACGAACCTTACGAAGATTTTCTTGTGCAGTGGCAACAGGCCCTTCAAGCTCATTGATAGCTTCAGCATTCATCAATAATACGTCTGCATAACGCATATAGGGATAGTTGATACCGGTAGAACCAGTGCTAATGTTGCTGAACTGACCTGAATTAGCCCATAGTTTTGACCATTTGTTATTATGTACGGTGTAGTCTGCCCTAATCAAACAGGAATCCTGTGTCTGGTTTCCTGCGCCGTTGCCATAGTACCAAAGACCATTAACAAAATCGCGGCGTTTGTCATTTTCATCAAAAGAATAGCGATAGAATGCACTTAATCGACCGTTCCCACTAGATGCTCCCCATGTATTTTTACCTAAAGTTTCCCCTTCATTTGCTGTGGAAGTAGGCCCTTGTATATACCCTGTATTGCCAGTAGATTCTTTTGCAAATGGAATTTCAAAAATGGGATCTCCCTGACTAATTAATTCAAAGTTGCTCTCCTTTGTGAACACATCACTGTAAGAGTTGCCCAACGAGTGAGTATTGGCTTGAATTACCTTGTCAGTATACTCTTTCACAATACGGTAATATTGTTGATAATCGCTTGGACGGCTCATTGTTCCGTAACTGTTAGGATTACTGTTATCGGGTTGAAGTGAGTAGCCACCGGCTGTCAATGCTATCCTGGCAATCAATGACCAGGCAAATTCACGAGATGCACGTTCCACGGTAGTAGTGGTTGAAGAGGTCATCTTGTGTGCGATACTCTCCAGATCTTCTATCAGTTTTTTCTGTATCTCTTCACGATCAGTTACAGGAATCACAAAATCATCGGCTTGCTGAGCTGTCGACTGAAAAGTAAACGGCACATCTCCAAACATTACCACCAGATCATGGTAAACCATGGCGCGAATACACTTGGCTTCTCCCAACCATTGCATAATTTCTACATCTTCTTCGTTATATAATTCGCTGATTTCCAAACCATGAATAAAACGGTTTGTGTATTCAATGGCATTATACGAAGCTTGCCAATAGCTGTTAATTTCGCTTCCTTCACTATCACTGTCGAACCGCGCATAACTGTTGCGTGTAGCCACATTGTTAGTAAACGTTGTCATATCAACGTCGCTATTTAGAATGAAATTACGTTGATAAGCATTTCCATACAGGTTATTAACCAAAATAGATGCATAAACTCCGTTCAGAGCACGGTTGATTTCAGTTTTCTGACCGAATACAAAATCTTCGCTATAGGCTGATGGTGAATCAACGTCGAGAAAATCTTTGCACGATGTTAATGCTAATGCTATAAAGGCAAATATTATTAAATTCTTAATTTTCATATTTGTTTAATTTTTAAAATGTAATGTTCGTACCAACAACAAAGCTTCTGCTTCGTGGATAACGGTTGTAGTCCATACCGGGCGTTAATCCTGTCTGAATATCTACTTCCGGGTCGTATCCCGAATAACCGGTTATGATAAACAAGTTGGATGCTGAGACGTAGAATCTGGCTCTGCTAATACCTATTTTTTGTGTAAGGTTATCGGGTAAGGTGTAACCTACAGTCATATCCTGGCAACGCAAGAATGAACCATCTTCAATAAAGTATGAATGAGTTATCTTTGTTGTAACATCTGCAGGATTCCAGAGTGTACGGCCTTCGTTTAGTTCACGATACATATCAACAGAACCATCTATAAAGTATGCTTTATACATAGTTTCGCCATCGATATCACGGGTATAGCGCCATCCCTTATCGGCAAACTCGGCAAGCGCATTGTAAAATTTCCTGTTATTACCTTCAGATGCAGCAAGGGTGTAAGAGGTTGCGTTGTTAACATCAAAATCAAGCATATATACGAAGTTCATTGTCAGATCGAATGCTTTCCATTGTCCATTTAATCCAAAACCTCCCTGAACTTTTGGGTTGGTATTGCCAATTACCATGCGATCATTTTCGGTTATATAGCCATCACCATCCAAGTCTTTAAACTTAATCTTACCAGGGAGTGTGGCAATACCGGAATTAGAATTTGCCGAAACCTGGTTTATAATTGTTTTATTATGTTCCACACCGTCTATATCCACTAATGGTGCGTCTTTAGATGTTCCATTTTCAGCTGCAGAGGAACCCCAAGGTAGTGCCTGGAGATTTTGTGTTGGGTCATAATAGAATTCATCCATAGAATATAATCCGTCATAGACAAATCCATATATCAATCCTACTTCGTCTCCTACTCTCAAAGCGTAGTCGTTGAAGCTAGACTTCCATCTGTTGTTTTGATCCCATATAACATCGTCGGTGTCATTCAGTTTGTCTATTTTCTTTTTGTTCAGACCCATCGTGACGTTCCCAGTTAGTACATAATCACTACCTCTTAGAATATCTCCCGTAACAGTTAATTCAAAACCCTTGCTGGTAACCTGTCCAATATTTTGCATTTGGCTAACGTATCCGGTTGCAGATGGAATATCTGAACGGTATAGCAAGTCTTTTGTCGTGTTCCAGTATAATTCCGGTGTTATCGTTAAACGTGCATCAAAAAGAGTAATATCAGCAGCAAGGTTACGTGTTAAAGTGGTTTCCCATCTGATATCTTTATTGGCAAATGTATTACCCCCCCTGTTACCATACCATTGATCTCCAAATTGTGTTGTTTCACCGAAACCGGGACCTCCTGTCGAATTAATGGTGTATAGATAACGCCACATATCGTTATCGATATTGTTATTACCTGACATACCAATTGCTGCCCTTAACTTTAAATGATTAATCCACTCTTTATCACTTAAAAAACCCTCTTCTGATAGAACCCAAGCACCTGCAGCAGATGTGAAGTGTCCCCATTGATTGCCAGGAGCAAATTTCGTGGAACCATCAGCTCGATATGTGAGTGAAAGCAGATACTTATGTATATAATTATAGTTTGCTTGTCCAAAGTAGGATAACATACGATCGGGTGTGGAAGTAGTTGTATAGGAGTCTTGTGGAGTTCCAAATCCCATATTATCCCATGCTTGTCTTGCTTCAAATGCTCTCGGGAAATAACGGTTCTGCTGGTAGTTTACCTTACCTTGATCATGAAAGGCTTCCTGACCTATAAGCAAGGAGAAATTATGATCATTTTTTACAGTGAAATCGTAGTTGGCGGTGTTAGTCCAGATATATCTGAACGAGTTTCGTTTATCAACTCTGGCGACAGGTTGTGTGTTATTACTCAGTCCTTCACTTGTAAGTGCTCCCCAGTAACGATACTCGTCTCTCCAGTTCAAACCAATTGTAGCGGTTGAATTAAGAACCAGTCCATCAATCGGTCTCCAGTTAAGTGAAAAAGCATTTGAGTAATCATATGAATACTTTCTTTGCTGGTTGATATTTATATCACTCTTCGGGTTTGTGTAAGTAAACAGTTCTTCCTCATCCGGATCAGCATATGCCGGGTCTACATATCCATATTCCCGCAAACCGTTAGTCGGGCGATATTGGAGTACATCAATAATACCACCTGTGCCAATATTATCTCCTCCGGCACCTTCATCTCGGCGATATGTGAATTTCGGATTGATTTGCAGAGTTAGATTTTCAGAGATGTCAATTGCAGTCTTTATGTTTAGGTTCGTTCTGCGTACCCCCGAACCCATTATTATACCTTTATCCTCACTTTGAGTTAGTGATAGGTTGAAACGTATTTTTTCCCCACCTCCTCCAATCGACACGTTTGTAGAATAGTTGATTGGATTTTCACCCATTACCTCATCCTGCCAATCATGCGTAGGTAAAGTTTGATACAAATCTAGGTCATTAGGGTTGCCAAAGTTTGCTCTGAAAAATTTTGCATTACTTGAACGGCTGCCATTGCTAGCTGCCCATTCATATTGATAACGTGCAAACCTTTTTGCATCCATTAAATCCAGCTTCTTGGATAGGTGGCTGGTAGATAGATGAGAGTTCACACTCACCTGAATCTTACCTGATTGTGCTGATTTAGTAGTAACAACTACGACACCATTACTCCCTTTTGCACCATAAATAGCCGTAATAGAAGCATCTTTCAGTACATCAATCGATGCGATATCCGTTGGAGGAATATCGTTGATGTTATTTACCTGAAAACCGTCCACTATATAGAGTGGAGCATTACTTTGCGTCACTGACGTACCCCCGCGGACACGAATATTAATGTCTGCTCCGGGAGCTCCATCTACTGTTGTTACCTGTACACCGGAAATTTTTCCTTGTAAGGCAACAGCTGCTGAGGTTACAGGAACAGCCGAGATAGTCACTCCTGACACTGAACCCACAGATCCCGTTAAGTCTTTTCGTGCCCTGCTGGTGTAGCCAACAACCACCACCTCTTCAAGACTGGATAAATCCTCTTCCAGGATGATGTCTACGATATTACCGGTAATAGGTACTTCAGCCTCTTTCATGCCGATATACGAGACGGTTAGTGTTCTGGCCGAAGAAGGGACCGTCAGGGTGTAGTTGCCATCGATATCGGTGGCTGCACCAATAGTCGTGTTCTTTACCAGCACGTTGGCGCCTATGACAGGCTCACCGGAAGTGTCTTTCACGACTCCTTTTATTGTTCTCTCCTGTGCGGTGATCATCAGCGTACAGAGAAAAAATAGTAAACTGAAAAGTAGTTTCAGTTTCGTCATTTTGGAATAATTCATGTTACTTTCGTTTAAAGATGGATAATGAGATAAATTCAAATGTTTTATAAAGTTAACGCCCCACATATTACAGGCTTTATATTAGCGTTGTGTAACAAAAAAAAACAGATAATAGATATATTTTGCAATTTTAATCAATATTATGTTCCCCGTGGGGAGATAAATTGGTTTTTAAGGGGTGTTAAATCGTTATTTTTTTGATTTCTTTAACGTGATGATAATTCGCGACTATCGATTAAAAAAATCTTTGCCAAGAACCTTTTCCAGGGTATATTTTCTTGCCTCCTCCTCACCGAGCTGCCGGGACCAGGATACCCTTTTGGTTGCATTTGCACCCTCATCACCACATTTGTATTCTGCGTAATTCGTGCTTTCCTCATTTGATGCTTTTCCCCAGTTATGCCAACCTTCTGCTTTAATTACATCTCCCAACTTGCACGCAATAAATACAACATGGGCATAAGGTCTCCAAGGACGACCCAGATAAAATGAATCCGGTTGATCACCCCAGATCCGGCATTGATTGAAAACGTATCCGAAAGGTTGATCCTCGGGGGTGGAGGCTGCTGTAATGTAACCGCTCTGTTTGCAATATATTTCGCATTCATCGAAGTATGCAACCGATGATCCGAAAATAAAATCGACCGTACCTTCTATATAACAGTTTTTATAATATTGTTTACTCCCTGCTTTGTGGGTGTAGAGTGTATCCTGGAATCCCAAAAACCGGCAGTTGTAAAATGAGGCACGGTCACTTCTCACAATGATGGCTACAGCCTGTCCTATCGGTCCTGCCGCATTTTCAAAGGTAATGTTTTCCGCGCTGAAATGATCGGGACAGACATATACACTGGCAGAACCTGAGGTGCCAATTTCATCTCCCAACAGGCTTTTCTTCGCTGCGAAGTTGTTGAACGAGATCACGGTTTTAAACTTGTCCTCACCAATCAAGGACAGAGCCTGTTTTGTGTCAGGGATAACAATTTTTTCCCGATAAAAACCGTTCCGGATAAAGATGCGGGTCGGCTGTTTACGGAAATCGGGTACCGCATCAATCGCCTCCTGCACTGTCCTGAAATCGCCACTGCCATCCTGTGCAACCACAAAATCATATTCTTTGGGATCGATATCGGTTTTTTTCTCAAATATTTTCCATAAAAAGTTGGCTGCATAATTCACCGTGGAGAGATGCCAGGGGTGAAACAGCCAGAAAGTATGCGGTGTATCTTCAAAAGTATGTACCTCTGTGTAGATTCCCAGGCTGTCAAGTTTCGCAATGTGCTCATCACGTCCATTATGAAAACGGGGTATGGAGCTATTGATAAAGCAGACAGGTGCTGAATGCTTGTTTACCCAGCTGAGGGCCGAGGCAGCTTTCCAGTTATCCGGTTTTTCAACGTAGGTCCCGCCAAGCCACTGTGCATCAACAGGCATAATCTCACCCGCATTGCGTGTTTTTTGTGCCCTTTCCACACTCTCCGGATGAATGAAGGTGGAGATGCCATCCATATTTACCACCGCTTTAATCAAATGTTGGTTGTTTTTGGTGCCAATCAATGCGGCAAGCTGTCCCCCAGCAGAACATCCGGAAACAGCAATTTTATCCCTTTCTATCCGGTAGGTCTCCCCATTCTCATACAGCCATTTCACAGCATCGTTCAAATCTTCTTCCCCCGCGGGAAAGAGCGCTTCCGGTATGAGGCGGTACTCCACGATGGCGGTGACAAATCCTTTTTTAGCCAGATTGATGGCCAATGCTTTCTGCATTTCGGGAGAACCGGAATTCCAGCCACCGCCATGTATCATCAGCACAGCAGGATAGGGGTGATCATTGTGAGGACGGTAAACCGATAATTTGAGTTCTCTTTTACCCTGTGGGTCATCGATCTCTTTATAGACGATGTGCTGGTATGCGGCAACATCGACAGAGATTGTGATGTCCACCGTTTTGATAAAGGGAAAGCGCTTCAGCTCCTTGCGGTAAGAGCCTTGTACCGTGTAGCTGGTATCGCGCGGAATGCCATCTATCATTACTTTCTGCTTTAGCAGACTGAGTCTTCGTCCCCAATCAGCAAGCACCTCACTTCTCCATTTGGAGACAGTTTTGCTCCCCTGCCAGGATCCTTCGAAGAGATCTCTATCCCGTTTATCGGTGTACCAGTTTTTCCCCAGTTTGTAACTGGCAGTGTTTTGTTTGCCAGGCCAGCTATCGTCCACGACAAATTTACCACTGTTGCCATCCAGCTCCTTTATTTCGGAACTGATCCTGTATTCCAGTGTTGCTGGTGCTTTCGGCGCATATCTTACGCTGTAAATTCCATTCCCCAGGTAATAACCATCCCAGTCCTGTTTGTCCACACGGAGTGTGAAACAGGGGGTGCCGATCCTTTCTTTCTGTTCGGGTCCTTTAAAAACCAGCTCCATGATGGAGTAGACAGGGACTGTATCACGGGGTGTTGTATTTTCTTTGAAAACGGTTCTGTAGCTGTGTCTCATTTTTTCAAAACGACCCCCCCAGCTCTCACCGGTTGGATCGTCGGGATTGCCGTTCATCAGATACAAAAGCGAGGGTGTGTCTCCCATTTTCGGATTACCCTCATAGTAGTTTATAAAATCTTCCCCCAAATAACCTGCTCCCTTGATGAAGTTGTCATAATATTCACTGTTAAATCGAGGTTCTTTCCTGTTGTCTGAGATAAACCCTCTGTAGGATGCATTGTTCTCGATAAAAAAAAGATCGGGGAAATTTTGTACAAGATAGAGGTAACTGTTGACAGACCATTTTTTGTTGGGACCGCCAATCCAGTAAACCTTTATTCTGTTTTTTATATCAGGTGCATCATGAAGTGCCTGCGCCAAATCGTCTAGTCCGCCCCAGACGAGAACCCAAAGAGGGCGGTCGCTGCTCTTTCTTGCGCATGTGATGATCCAGTCGGAACCCTCTGTCGGTTTGTCGTATCCTTCCCAGGGTGCAAGGCCCTTTCGTCCCTGCTTGCAGATACTACGCAGGTATGCCGGATCGGGATAACCAGAAATCCTTCTCTGCAAAACAGACAGATCTTTCTCAAACAGATCGATCATCCTGATTATTTCCTCCTTGCTACCTTTTCCGTATGATGGCGAAGAGACCAGTCCCTCTATTTCAAACTTGTCGCTGTACATCAGGAGATGGGCCATCGACTGGTTGTCGTCGGGGTCGGTACCCCCGATATCGGTGCTGATCAGCATACGTGGTTTCTGAACCGGTTGTTCTTTTGAAATTCCGGGTTGCACACAGATAAAAAGTGCAATCAACAGTGTCGAAATATGTGTTATTCGTTTCATCCTTCTCATTTATTATAAGGTTGGTTATTGCAGCGATTTTAGTTGTAATTTGGATGATTTTCCCTCGCCAGACTGTGCAACCATACTTCCAGATTGGTATAACCCTCTTTACTCAAACGGGTTCCATTGCCATCGGATTTGTCTGAAGGGCTCAGGCCTTGTGATCTTTCCCATTTATCCGGTATGCCGTCTCCATCCGAATCAATGAGGGATATGCTACCCGCTTTGCCGGAGCTTAGCGCGGGCCACGCACTTCCGGCTCCCTTCGGTTTTACATCATCCTGTGAATCGATCAGGCCCGGATAATCCGGTGCATCGGCACTCCGGCTCCCAGAATAGGTGGCTGTACCGTTTCGCACCTCTTCCACAATGCGGGTGTCAATTTCATCCCTGAGCCTGGAGCAGCCTGCCTGGGCTAGTACCAGTTCATATGCCTCCTGTGCGGAATGTGTTGTTACGATATCGGCTTCCAGTGGAGCAGAAAGACGAATATCCTTTTTTGCCTGTTCGGTGAAAGTGAGGTCGTTGCCCTTGATATTAATCTGTTCGTATACTCCTTTTGTCCAGTTGTCACGGGTGACCTCGTTATTTCTGTCCACCACATTTCCGGCAATGTAAAACCTGCCCCACACATGCTCCATGGGTTTCCATACATTGGGTTTGCCATCGCTGCCGGTTACGTATTCCGTGGTGCGCACCCCGATGGATACGATTCTATAAGCAATTTGGTTGTCAGGCGTAGCGGGGCCGGGCTTGTAAAAGTTGTTCACGATATTTACATGCATTCCTTCACCGCCGTAGCATCCCCCGCCTGCCCAGTTATAGAAAACATTGTTCCGCATATCCACATGCTCATGTTGCTGGGTTGAAGCATGCGGCCCCAGGCGGGGTACCCTGCTTTCGTGATGTGCCAGCAGGTTGTGATGAAACGATGCCCTGGTTCCTCCCCAGATGGCGCCATATCCATGTTTGCCCTTGCTGTGTCCGGCAGTTCTCAGGCTTTCAGTAATCATGCACCATTGCACGGTTGTATCTTCATTGCCATAAATGGAACAGCTTTCATCGACCGACCAGCTGATGGAGCAGTGGTCGATGATGATATTTTTGCCACCGGTCCCCATTAAGCCGTCGGGCTCACCTTCTCCCCTGTCTCCCACCCGAAAGCGAAGATAGCGCAGGATGACATTGTCGGCATTCAGCTTCACTGGGTAACCTGCAATGCAGATACCCTGGCCGGGTGCCGACTCCCCCGCGATGGTCACATCATCCTGTGTGATGCGCAAATCTTTCTTCAGAAAGATGGTCCCTGCTACGTTAAAGAGGATTGTTCTGGGGCCTTTTTGAGCAACTGCATAGCGCAGGGTTCCTTCCTGATCGCCATCATCGAGTGTCGTTACCCAATAAACCTCTCCCCCGCGACCTCCGCTAGCATATCTACCAAATCCCTCCGCACCGGGAAAGGCAACCGGTCTGGCCTGGTTTTTACCGATCCATTCCATGATGTATTGACGCGTATCCTGTGAAATCCAGTGTTCGTTTACCGGGGTAATCAGTGCCTCTTTCCGTGTTTTAAGCAGGTTGTAGACGATGTAGCTTGTGGTGGGAGGACACACATTGTCGTTATACCCCCACGTCATCAACACCGGCACCCTGATTTGTCGGGCAAAATTAACCACATCGTAATAAGCCAGAGTATTTATTTTTTCCGGCGTATCCATCCCTTCAAATTTTGTGAAGAGGTGGGGGTATCCTCCGGCGCGTCCAGCCTTATAGCCAGCCATGTCACTCAGTGCCGGGTGATTGGCGGCGCAGGCGGTAATTCTCGGATCCAGTGCTGTGGTGACCAGTGCCAAGGCGCCTCCCTGGCTCCCTCCCTGGGCAATCAGATTTTTTCCGTCCCATTTGGGCAGCGAGGTAAGATAGTCAAGAACCCTCACGCAGGAGAGGTATACCTTTTTCATATAATAGGAATCCCGGTCATCGAGCCCATTCACCAGATAGCTGTTGTTTCGGTTACCAAATGCCCGGCTGACTTCGGTGTAGGTTTCTGCATCGAGGTCGGGACGGATGCCATGAATCTCCATATCAAACCGGATATATCCATTTTCGGCATAGAAGATATCTTTCAACGGGTTCATTGGTTTTATGCCCGCTCCCGGGGGAGAAAATACGACAGGAAACTTACCCTCTTTTTTGGGTACCGTAAGGTATCCATACACATATTGATCCTTTTTATAAGCTTGTATCTTTACAAGATAGCAATCTACTTTTTCATTTGAATAGTCGGATACGAAAGTGGTGGTTACCTGCTCGGGACAACCGGCAGCCTCCGTCTTTGCCTGTTCCCAGAAATCGACGAAATCATCGGGATAATGGGTGTAGGGGGTCAGCTTCTCCGGTTCAAATCCCACTTTTATATGATGTTGATATTTTTTTCCATCGATGGTAACCGATAATTTACAATCTCTGAATCCCGGTTTCGACATGGTCCCCATCGGTACCACCGCGTGCCCGTTTTTCAGTTTTATGCTGCCGGCAGTATCATCGGGCATCATCTCCGGCCCTATCTGGTAATTGATTTCAATGTCATTAAGCAACATGCCATATCTGTAAACAGCCACCTCAATCTCGGCCTGCTCATTCAGCTGATAGAGCCAGTTCGTGTGATTGGGAGTGGTTACCCACAGCAGGTCGGACTGGGGCGGATAATTTTGTCCGAATAGCACGCAGTTTGCGATCAGAAAAAAGAGTATGGTGAATCTTTCTGGTTTCATCATTTTGTGTGGATATTGATGTTATTCTTTTGATTTGAATTGGTATGATTGGGTGGCATTCGTTTGAAAATCATAGCATTCAGTTTTCTTTAACTCAGGTTCAATAAAATGGGCCTCTTCACTGATTCTTGGCCTCTTTATGGATGCGATCCGATAAAATGGATTCGGATTTTCTGTCCCCGGTTGTACCTGCTTAAGTTCTGTCTTGCCGTTTATTTTATTGGGCGTTCTCAACCGGCAGTTGCCACCTAACCCCGAGTAAATGATGAGACCTGTCACTTTCCCTTCGCTCCATTTCATGTCGACGGTAAAACCCCCTCTTGCCCTGAGTCCTTTTACCTCACCATTTGGCCAGTTGTCGGGCAGTGCAGGCAGAAGATGGAGTACACCGTCGTGGCTTTGCAGCAACATCTCGGCGATCCCCGCTGTGCATCCGAAGTTGCCGTCTATCTGAAATGGAGGATGGGCGTCGAACAGGTTGGGGTAGGTGCCGCCGTTCTGTCCGCTGCGTTCCATGGGTGCTGGTGTCAACTGGTCCTCAATCAGCTTGTAAGCCCTGTTCCCTTCCAAAAGGCGAGCCCAGAAATTTACTTTCCAACCCATCGACCATCCTGTGGATTCATCACCCCGGTATTCCAGCGTGTTTCTTGCTCCCTGAAACAATTCAGGAGAATGATATGCTGAAATCTGATTCGAGGGATACAGCCCATAGAGATGGGATACATGGCGGTGCTGGTTGTTGGGATTGTCCCAATCCTGCAGCCACTCCTGCAATTGCGTATGTCTGCCTACCTGCATGGGGGGCAACTGCTCTCTTTTGATGCGGACAGTGTCGGCGAACAGAGCATCTTTATCCAGGATCTCCGATGCAAATAAAAGGTTGGAAAAAACATCAAATACCAGTTGATTGTCCATGGTGGTACCTGCTGTCATGGTTACACCACTCATGTGGGTATTCTCAGGCGACATGGAAGGGCTCACCACCAGCCAGTTATTAGAGGGCTCCGTCTGCAGCACATCCACATAAAACATGGCAGCTCCCTTCAATATTGGGTATACCTTTTCTAGAAACTGTTTGTCTCCCGAATAGAGATAGTGCTGCCAGAGGTGCTGACTCAGCCATGCTCCGCCCATCGGCCACAGGCCGTAGTAAGCCCCGTCCACCGGCCCAGTCATCCGCCATAGATCTGTATTGTGATGTACCACCCAACCCCGTGCACCATACATTTTCTGGGCTGCTTCCTTTCCTGTTTCCGTCAGCTCTTCAATCATCGAAAAGAGCGGTTCATTCAACTCGGGTAGGTTGGTAATCTCGGTGGGCCAGTAGTTCATTTCGGTGTTGATGTTGATGGTGTACTTACTGTCCCAGGGTGGTGAGAGCTTGTCGTTCCATATCCCCTGAAGGTTTGCAGGCTGATTGCCCGGTTGCGAGGAGGAGATGAGCAGGTATCTGCCAAACTGAAAATAGAGAGAGACCAGTTGTGGGTCATCGCCCGATTTAAAGTCAGCTATCCGTTGATCCGTCGGCTTATTCACTGCGTCTGTAACACCCAGGTCGAGGTCTACCCGGTCGAAATAGGAGTGATACTGTTTTATATGTTTTTCCCTGATCTCCTTGAAGGATTTCGATGTGGCCTTCGCGAGATAGTCTCCGCTTAACGCATCGGCATCACCGCTAATGTCATGATAGTTTTTATAATTGGTGGCTGCCGTAATATATATGGTGGCTGAATTTGCATTTTTAATCTGAAGGGTGGAATCGGTCCGCACCAGTTCTCCCCCATCGATGACGGGTTTAAACCGTGCGGTAAACGCTACCTTTCCCTGCTTATTGTCTGCATTTCCGCTTACTCCATTGATAACAAGCATATTTCCCTCTGTGTGTACGTTGTTCCTGATTTGGGGTGTCGTTGCTCTGAGCGTAAAACTCACACGCTCTTCCTTGTCGGCCGTCAAGTTGACTACGATGACCTGGTCTGCTGCGGAAGCGAAAAACTCACGGTTGTAGGTCACATCATCCACTTTATATCGTACCCTGCTGATGGCATTCCTGATATCCAGTTCACGGTAATAATCGGAATATTCACCGGCATCATGCATATCAATCCAAAGATTACCCAGTGTTTGATAAGGCATGCCGTAGTTTATATTTCCGGAAGCATGTCTCGGAATACGGGTCATGGCCAGCTCCTGTGCCTCTCTGAATTTCCCTTCAAAGATAAGTTTCCTTATTTCGGGTAAAACCTCGTTAAATCCTTCGGGAATATTGTTCCCCGGTTCGCCGGCCCATATGGTCTCCTCGTTAAGCTGCAGTTGTTCTGAATATACAGTTCCATAAACCATGGCTCCCAGTCGGCCATTGCCTATCGGGAGTGCTTCCTCCCAGTTTCCGGCCGGCGTATTATACCAAAGCTTCATCAGATGAGCATCAGGCTGACGGCTGCATCCATAAACAGAAGCAAGTAATAGAAATGCAAGTGCGGTTGATTTGATTATGTGTTTCATTTAGACGTTTTATTTATATTGTGCATGGAACCATTGGTTTAAGTAGCTAGCCAGAGTCAGGCTTGTTTGGCTGAAACAACCATATTAAGGAAAACAAGCCGTGAGATCAATCGCTTATTTGTGTAAGCGTAAGCAAAGTACAATAATAATCAAAATTCTATAAAATAAAGACGATGAATTGGTTTTTGACGGGGGGTGAATTGTTCTTTAACGGTTTATGCAATTTCTGTTTTACAAATAAATCGTATATTTGTAATTGACGGAAATGATCGTAAACACATGTCTATGAACTGAAATGCAACAGACCCTAAAAATATTGTCCATCCTTTTTTTTGTTCTGTCTTTTACGATAGACGCTCTTCATGCCCAGCCCAAAGCCTATTTCGAACACTATGGCGCTGAGAATGGATTGCCGCAGCATACCATTACAGATATCCTGCAGGACAGAAATGGTTTTATGTGGTTCAGCACCTGGGACGGACTCAGCAAATTCGACGGATACACTTTTACTACTTACCATCTTCCCAAAGGGAACAGCGTTGAATCAAGAAGCAGCAGAATTGATTTTATCTATGAAGACAGCTTTAATGATATTTGGGTTTTAACCTACGACAGTCTCGCATTCAGATTTAATACAAAGACCGAGCAGTTTCTGAGTACCAATTTCATAACCGGATTCAGTGAAAAAAAGTTTTCTGCTTCACGCATTATTCCCGAACCAAGTGGCCGGGTGTGGCTGTTATCGGAGGATGATGGCTGTATAACCATCGCCGATTCACTCTTTAATGCGAAGGTATTTAGTGTATTTAACCATAATTTAACGAACAATCACGTTCATCTGGTGCATGAAGATGCCGAAAATAATACATGGATCCTTACCGAGGGCGGACTTAATCTTTTGGCCTCGGTTGAATCTGAGGCTATATTTTATTTTCACCCGAGGTCTGAAACCCGTTTAAAGGATAATCTTCCCTTTTTCACCGTGATGGAGCAAAGCGAGGAGTTGTGGTTTGGCTCTTCAGACGGTATGGTGTGGAGGTATAACAAGCAGCGGGAAGCATTTTATGCACTTTCTACCGGATTGGGGTCGTCAGATATTATTTCCATCAAGGAAATATCTTCGGAAAAGATATTGATTGTTTCCCGGCTGGA
>Ga0172382_10008303_pt1 | contig 14506 bp, 11 predicted proteins | sample Leawel138RmetaG_FD_122245 | JGI IMG/M metagenome (GOLD analysis project Ga0172382, IMG submission 122245) | Leachate microbial communities from a municipal landfill in Southern Ontario, Canada - Leachate well 138R metaG | ecosystem: Engineered > Solid waste > Landfill > Unclassified | place...
AGACTTTTTTGACCGGGTGAAGCAGGCTGTATTGCCCAACAACCAGGTAGCCGAAGGGCGCACCTATGACCAGGTTGTTTACGATGTGCTGAACGGCAACAGTGCGCTGTTCATTGAGGGGTATAACCAGGCGCTACTGCTGGAAACCAAGGGCTGGCATTTCCGCAGCGTGTCTCCTCCCCAGGTGGAGGCGGTGATTCGGGGGCCTCAGGAGGGCTTTACCGAGATGCTCCGGGTGAATACTACCTTGGTGCGCAAGATTATCCACCGTCCCTCGCTGGTGACCGAATTTGTCAAGGTCGGGGATGCCGCCCCCATGCAGTGTGCCGTGATGTATATGGTCGACATTGCCAACCCTGACCTGGTTAAGGAAGTCAAACGGCGCCTGGAGTCTATCCGGGCCGATTATGCGCATCAGACCGGCCTGGTGGAACAGATGATCGAAGATAATCCATTGCACATGGTGCCTCAAGTTTTGACCACCGAGCGACCTGACCGGGTGGCCTCCAACGTGCTTGAAGGTAAGGTTGCAGTGCTGGTGGATGGCAACCCCTTTGTCATGATTATGCCTTGCACCTTTTTTAATCTGATGCAGTCCCCGGAAGATGCCTACGTGCGCTGGCCCTTCGGAGCGTTTATGCGGCTAATCAGGTACGCCGGCCTTTTCCTGGCCCTGCTTTTACCGGCTCACTATGTGGCTATTGTAGCTTACCACCAGGAATTTATCCCCACCGACCTGCTGATGGCTATCACCGGCGCCCGGGAAAAGGTCCCTTTCCCTTCCATCGTCGAGGTACTAATTATGGAGGCGGCTTTTGAGCTAATCCGAGAGGCCGGGGTCAGGATCCCAGGCACCATCGGCACCACCTTGGGTATTGTAGGGGCGCTAATCTTGGGCCAGGCCGCGGTGGCCGCCAACATCGTCAGCCCGATCTTGATTATCGTGGTGGCGGTGACTGCTCTGGGTTCCTTTGCCATACCCAATTACTCCTTTTCCCTATCCATCAGGCTGCTGCGCTTTGTTTATATTCTTTTTGCCTCGTTGTCCGGTCTGCTGGGTATTCTGGTGGGAGTTTTTATCCACGTGGGTGTAATGAGCACTGTGAAATCATTTGGGGTACCCTTTCTGGCTCCCGCTGCGCCGGTCACCAGAAAAGGGCGCGATTATTTTATGCGGGGCCCGGCGTGGCAGCAGGAAACCAGGCCCGATTACTTGGACCCGCTTAAAACAAAGCGCCAACCACAGTTTAGTCGCGGCTGGCTTAACGACGGCGACGACAAGGGGGGGGCAGAGCGCTAATGAGCCGTTTCAAACCCGTGATGGGGGTTTCGGAAGGAATAACGTTGCTGTTCATATTCATCTCTGTCAAAGTATTCCTGGCCCATGTTACTTTTATTCTGCATGACGGCATGAACGCTTCCTGGGTGATCCCCATTATCAATACTCTCATCGGCCTGCTGGGGGTGCTGCTGCTGGTAGCGGTGCTGAACGGGCACCCGGGTAAGGACTTGGTGGAAATTGGGGAAGAACTGGCCGGCCCCTATATCAACACCTTATTCTCTCTGTTCTACCTGGCGGTGTTCGTGATCGGTGCCGGGTTCACCCTGCGCTTTGTTAGCGAGCGGGTGGTGGCGGGGTTCCTACCGGATACCCCCATCAGCATGGTGACCCTCTCTTTCCTGGTGGGCACCGTGACGGTGGCGTACCTGGGACTGGAGGCAGTGTCCCGCACCGCCCGGTTCCTGGTAGTTGTCCTGGTGGTCAGCACCCTGGCGCTGGTGGTTTTGACTATACCATTCTGGCAGGGACATGTGTTTTATCCCTTGCTGGGCGCGGGGGTATGGGATGTGTTGCGGGGGGCACTGACCACCACCGGGAATTACGTGCAGATACTGCTGCTGGGGATAATTTATCCCTTTCTGCCCCAGGGAAAGGCCAGACTGGTGGGGGTATGGGGAGTGCTCATAGCCGGGTTTTTTTTCACTATATTGGTAGTGGTGCCGCTTTTAATATTCACCTTCCCCACAGTTACGGAAATGTCGCTCCCCACCTTCGAAATGTCCAGAATTATTAACATTGGGCGCTTCGGCCAGCGCATGGAAGTGGTTTTCCTGCCCATCTGGGTCTTTTCCAATATGATCTTCATGGCGGTTTCCCTGTATGCAGGCGCCGCGGTGCTGGCCCGTCTCTTTAAACTGGGCGACTACCGGCCCTTTGTGCTGGCGGTGACCGTGTTCACCACGGTGATGGCGTACATGCCCCTGAACTCACCCCAGGCCTCTTACTGGAACCACGATTACTTGAGCCGCTACAGCTTTTATGTCCTGGTTTTAATCATGCTGATCCTGCTGCTGGCCGCCCGGCTAAAGGGTAAGGGAGGCGCCAAAAATGAAAAGGGTGTTTAGTGTTGTGCTGTTGCTAGCCACGGTTATGATGCTGGGCGGCTGTTATGATTACTCCGAGCCCGATGAAAAGGCCTGGATCCTGGCCTTGGGTTTGGATAAGGGTAAGCAGAACGTGTTAACCGTCACCGCCGTGATCGCCATCCCTAAGGCTATTGCAGGGGGGGGCGGGGGTGAACCTGCCGCCGGTGGTGCGGGCGGCGGCACTTTTTTCACCGTGTCTATGGAAACGCCCACCCTGCTGTCGTTTCTGGAATTGCTGGACACCGTGGTGGACCGGCGGGCTGACATGAGCCAGACCAAGTGGTTGGTTTGTTCCCGGGAATTGGCTGAAGATATAGGCATAGGGAAGTATTTTGGCCCCATTACAAGGTTTTCCCAATTTAGGCGATCCGTCCACGTCATCATATGCGAGGGGCGGGCTGAGGATTTCCTTGAACAGGGTAAGCCGATACTGGAGGACAATGTGGGCAAATACTACGAACTGTTGATGAGGGGTTGGCGCTATACCGAATTTATACCTTTTGACACTTTTCACTTTTTGCACCTGAAGTCAAATACGATCGGAGTGGCGCCAGTTGCCCCCCTGGCCGCCCTGAACCGGAAAGAACCTGTCTATGATGATAACACCCCTAAGCCCAAGGGAGCATACCAGGCGGGCCGGCTCCCCCGCAGGGGCGGTGGTGAAATTGAGGTTATGGGTGGAGCGGTGTTTAAGGCGGGCCGTATGGTAGGCACTCTGGATGCTGACCAAGTGGGGGTGCAGAAAATGTTTTTCGGTAATTTGAAACGCACTATAATGGACGTGCCCGACCCCGAACACCCGGGATTTTTTATCATTGTGGATGTCAAACCCCGGTACAACCCCAGGGTGGACGTGCGGATAGGTGAAGATGACCTGCCTGAAATATCAGTTGAAGTTGGCCTTGAAGGTACCATTATGAGCATTCAGAGTGGCGAGGAATACGAGACTCCGGATCGTCTGCCCGTACTTGAACAGGCGGTGGAAAGGGCTTACCTGGAGGATATAAACAAAACCGTGGCCAAAAGCCAGGCACTGGGGGCGGATTTTCTGGGTTTGGGCCTACACGCCAAAAAACTTTTTCTCACCTGGCCCCAGTGGGTGGCCTACGATTGGGACACCAAATACCCCGACGCCACAATAAACGTGAGCGTAGATTACAGGGTACGCCGGGTGGGCTTGATCCACGAGACTGTGCCGCTGAAGTAGCATACACACATAAGGATGAAAATTCCCATATTGCGGGAGACATTGAGGTGGGTTTGTGTTCAGAGCGTTGATTGTGCTGGTGGTGCTTCTGGTGGCAGTGCGCGTGGCCAGTTACGGTTTATATGCTTGGCGGGAGGAGAACAACAAACGGGGGGCGGCGGGGGCGTTTGTCACCGCCGTGGTGACGTTGCTGGCCCCGATGCTGCTTATGTGGTATTACGCTTATTTCACCTAAAGGGCCAGGCCCTGCAAACTTGCAAAAAAAGCGAGTTTGATGAAAAAGTCTAGGTATCTGCTTGTCTTGAATAAAAAAACTAGGTGAACTAAAGGATTTCTAAAGTCGCTTAATTACTAAGATTCTCCGCTACGCTCGGAATGACAATCCAATTTACCACCATTAGATAAAGCGGTCGAAATACAGGCAGCCCCAGCGGTAAAAAGCGATAAAGACCCGGGATACCAAGAATGCGACGGCAAGGCTTAATAAAGTGTCATACCAGTGCCAGTTGGTATACTCAATCAAATCGGTGTATAACTCCAGGGGGTATTCCACCGCCGTGATGCCGGCACTGAACAGGACGGCATAATAAAATATGGGCCACAGACCTCGTTTTCTGGTGACCTGGTTATACAGGATACACAAAACGGGAAAAACCCAAATTTCAAATAACAGGCTGGTGTCAAAGATCGCCCCGGCAATGCGCTCGGGGTAACTAATCAGGCCCTTTTTTACAACAGTGTTACCTACTATCAAGTCAAGGTTTGTTTTAAAAAGAAAAATCACCACCCAGTCCCGGAAATGCCGCCAGTCCACAGCAAAGATTAACAGTAATAGGGTTATAACTGCAGCAATGACCGTAATGGTTAGCTCAGCGCCTGGCTGCATCGACCAATCCCCCTGCCTTTCCGTATTTGAGCCGCAGGTAATCCTTCTGAGCATCGTCAAAAAGACTGTTTAGTTCCACAGCGTCGCTATAGGAGTCCCAGATGGCAAAAATATAAAAGGACGGGAAAAAAAGCAGCCACTGGTAGTCCACTACTTCCCTGGCACGTTGAAATTGCCCGGTTAGAGTGGCAATGATACCATCGTTGACGTGGGAGAAATGGATAATGGCAGCCGCCCAGACCATCAAAATTGCCGCTTTAACACCTTTATTAATAAAGGTGTCCAACCCCAGTGAATAAAGCCGACCAGGCCAGGGCTACCCAGGGATTATTTTTATCCAGGTAATTGAAACCGGTGGGTGACAGGCTAACCAGTTTAAAGTACCTACCGTTGATGAAAATCTATTTTCAGGGCAGTTACGAGTTAGGATAAACGGAAACAGCCCGGGTTATTCTAATTTATGCCAGTTATAATAAGGAGTGCTTTGGGGCTGGTTGGCATGGCGGGCGGGGGCGGTCTTCGCGCTAGGCCGGGCGTAAAAAGAATGGGGTCAGGCTCTTAACTTATTAACTTATTGGCTGTATTTTGCCAATAAGTTAATAAGTTAAGAGCCTGACCCCATGGCACCAAAAAAAATCTATCGGGTTTTAATGCCCGATAGAAGTAAAAAATCAATCCTTAGGGTTGTCTACTCGAGAGTCATAATTACTGTGTCGTTATTGACCACATCGCCAGCGTTTACTTTGATTTCCTGAACAGTGCCGTCTGAGGGAGCGTAAATCTTAACCATCATTTTCATAGCTTCAATAGTTGCTACTCCATCATTCGCTTTTACCTGGTCGCCTACTTTTACATCAATTGATACTAACTTGCCTACCATGGGTGATAATACGTTAGCCATTTCTTGTTCCTCCTCAAGTTCTTTTTTTTATTTTGCGTACAAAGTTTAAGCAATTTAAAATTTAATTTAAAATTTACTTGTAAATTAATTCTAAAACCAGGGTCTGGTAGCTTGTGCTTTTGGCTTTCTCCCGCGTTTGATTTTTAAAAAATAACGCCCGTTACAGTAACCGCCAAGTTTAGTATGCCTAAAACCAGAAAAACGGATATAATACCTGTAAAGGAACTACACAGATGCTGTAGTATCTACCGTTTTTCCACCCTCTAAAAAGGGTTATAGTTGGGCATGCGGTTCCGGCGGTCGAATTAACTCGTCTTCATTTAAGCATCCTGTACCCAGTCCGCCCGAACCTTAATTTATGTATGGCTAATTGAAATTATTACATAATTTAAAATTAACGTCAATTGTCAAATCAGAGATTTTTATTTATTATACGCAAAAGGTGTTCTTTGTAAGCGGGTTTTAAGTTCATTTTAGTTGCGGTTGCGGATAAATTATGCTAAAATTAAATGTCAATCATACCTATTGAAGAGCATGTTTATAATATCTATTACCGGATGGCCGGTTAAAGTGAAAAGGGAATATCTAATATTTAGGCAGGAAACATTTGCATGATTACAGAATAACACTGATAGTATTGTGTTAAAGCATTTTTTTTATTGGTTGTAGTAAGGATACTTATTATATTGAGTATCCTTATTAAAAACATTACATATGATTACTCACAAGGGGGAGCATGATGAAGGCTACCGCGGAAAAATTGGAAAACAATGAAGTACTTCTTGATGTAGAGGTTGATGCAGGCCAATTGGATCAGGCGTTAGAGCAGGCTTACCGCAAACTGGTTAAGACTGTCAACGTACCAGGATTCCGCAAAGGCAAAGTCCCGCGGATGGTATTTGAAAATTTCGTAGGTAAGGCGGCCCTGTATAACGAAGCTGTAGAGATTGTAGTTCCGGAAGCATATATGCAGGCCGTTCAAGAAACCAATGTAAAGCCGGTGGCCCAGCCCAAAGTTGAACTGGTGCAGGTAGAGGAAGGTAAGACGGTAAAGTTTAAGGCTACTATTAAGGTTAAGCCGGAAGTAACCCTGGGGCAGTATGCAGGATTACAGGTTAAGAAGCCGATCCTGAAAATAACTGACCAGGATGTTGAAAATGAATTGAAAAAGCTGCAGGATAGACATGCCCGGTTGGTGAACCTGGAAGAAGGCTCAGTGGAGCAGGGTGATATTGCCGTTATTGATTTCCTCGGTCGTAAAGACGGTGTGGAATTTGAGGGCGGCAAAGGAGACGATTATTCCCTGGAGATTGGCTCTGGCACCTTTGTGCCCGGTTTTGAAGACCAGTTGGTGGGGGAGCAAATAGGCGGGAGCACCGAGGTAACTGTTACGTTTCCCGAAGAATACCCCAATGAAGATCTTAAAGGCCAGGAAGTGGTATTTTCAGTAACTATAAAAAGCGTAAAGCGTAAGGAAATTTCCGACCTGGATGACGAGTTTGCCAAAGACGTCAGCGAGTTTGATACAATTGAAGAACTAAAGGCCGATATTTCTAATAAGTTAAAGGAAGCAGCCGAGAATCAGGCCCAGCACCAGATCAATAACGAAGCGGTGAAACAGGCAGTTGAAAACGCCGAGGTAGATATCCCCGAGGAGATGATCGACCTGCGGCTATTGGAAATGATGGACAACATGGAACATCGGTTGCAGTCTCAAGGTATGGATATGGAGAAATATCTCCAGTATACCAACTCAACCATTGAAGATCTTAAAAATAGTCTGCGAGATGACGCAGCCAGGGGGGTCAAGACCACCCTGGTGTTGGAGACAATCGCTAAAGATGAAGGCATTACCGTCGGTGACGAGGACCTGGAACAGGAAATTGCCAGGATGGCCGGACATTACCAGCAGGAACCTGAGGTATTGCGTAAAATACTAGAAGGACAGAACCAACTTGAGTTTATTCGAGAAAGCCTGATGCAGCAAAAGAGTATTGAGTTTATCGCTGATAAGGCCGAACTAGTGGAAGAAACAAAACAGGAAGACACCAAACAAGCGGACGGGGAATAATTTGTTTGGGTGGGGTTATCTTTGACCATTGATAGTGGTATAGTTGTATTAAATGAAGTATAATCTTTTTTAAGGAGGGGATAACCATGTCCTACCTTGTTCCTATAGTGGTTGAACAGACTAGTCGGGGTGAAAGGTCTTACGATATTTATTCCAGGCTTCTAAAAGACCGGATTATTTTTATCGGCGGCCAGGTTGAGGACCACATGGCCAACCTGGTTATTGCCCAATTATTGTTCCTAGAAGCAGATGACCCGGAAAAGGATATCAATATTTACATTAATTCGCCCGGTGGAGTGATCACAGCCGGGATGGCCATATATGACACTATGCAGTATGTCAGGGCCGACGTTTCTACCATTTGCCTGGGGCAAGCGGCCAGCATGGGTGCTTTTCTTCTGGCAGCGGGCACTCCCGGTAAACGTTACGCCCTACCGTATGCTCGGATTATGGTCCATCAGCCGGCCGGCGGTTTTCAGGGCCAGGCTACGGATATAGATATCCAGGCTAGAGAAATACTGCGGATGCGGGAAACTATGAACACGTTAATGGCCAAACACACGGGGCAGGCCGTGGAGAAAATTGCCCGGGATACAGAACGCGATTACTTTATGTCGGCCAATGAGGCCATGGAGTACGGGATTATTGACAAAGTATTTCTGAGGTCCCAGCCAAGCTAAAAGGAAAAGGAATTTTCCCAATTAATGAGGTGAATTATGTTTAATGAAAAGGGTCAACTGAAATGCTCCTTCTGTGGCAAGCTGCAGGACCAGGTAAAAAAACTTGTAGCCGGACCGGGTGTATATATCTGCGATGAATGTATCGAACTATGCAATGAAATTATCGAGGAAGAACTGAACGAAGACATCGGTCTTGATCTAGGGGATGTTCCCAAGCCCAAGGAAATAAAGGACATTCTGGACCAGTACGTAATCGGTCAGGAAAATGCTAAAAAAGCCCTGGCGGTAGCTGTATACAACCACTATAAGCGCATTAACCTGGGCGGCAAGATTGACGATGTGGAATTGCAAAAAAGCAATATCGTTATGCTAGGTCCCACCGGCAGTGGTAAAACACTGTTGGCCCAGACACTGGCCAGACTGCTTAATGTGCCCTTCGCCATTGCTGACGCAACTTCTCTAACCGAGGCCGGTTACGTTGGTGAAGATGTGGAGAATATACTGCTGAAACTAATCCAGGCTGCTGATTATGACGTGGAAAAGGCTGAAAAGGGCATTATCTACATCGACGAGATTGACAAGATTGCCCGCAAGTCGGAAAACCCGTCCATAACCCGCGATGTTTCCGGCGAGGGTGTGCAGCAGGCCCTATTAAAAATCCTTGAGGGTACCGTAGCCAGCGTGCCGCCCCAGGGAGGCCGTAAACACCCGCACCAAGAGTTTATCCAGCTGGATACTACCAATATCTTGTTTGTCTGTGGCGGTGCTTTTGATGGCATTGATAAAATTATTCAAAACCGCATCGGCCAAAAAGTTATGGGATTTGGCGCTGATATAAAGCCCAAGCAAGAGCAGAAAATAGGTGAAATTCTGATTCAGATCCTGCCGGAAGACCTGCTGAGATACGGGTTAATTCCCGAATTCGTAGGTCGTATGCCAATTATAGTTACTCTGGAGGCTTTAAATGAGGATGCCTTGGTGCGCATCCTTACCGAGCCGCGTAATGCCTTGGTTAAACAATATGAGAAACTGTTCGACCTGGACGGGGTAAGCCTGGAATTCCAGGCCGATGGCTTAAAGACCATTGCTCAGGAAGCACTGCGGCGCAAAACCGGTGCTCGAGGACTGCGTTCAATTCTGGAAGATATTATGTTGGAAATTATGTACGACATTCCTTCCCGTGATGATATATCCAAGTGTGTAATCACCAGAGATACTATTTTGAAGAAAGAAAAGCCTATGCTGGTGACCATGGAACGGAAAAAGAAAAAAGAAGAATCAGCTTAAACTGATAACGTCAAAAAGCCACACCTTTGCTGGTGTGGCTTTTAAAATGTAGCCCCAAAAGCGGACAGGCTGCTTTTTCGTTTTTTGAAAAAGATGCTTGTCCCCTTTTGCTTTTAAACACTATATTATCGCATTCATTATATTGTTAACCGGAATAAGCCGCTCTTATAAAAAAGTAGCCTGTCCCCTTTTTACCTTGTTTGACTTTTATGTTGCGGTGACCCATTTTTCTATAATCGACCAGACATCGTCTTTGCCTTGGCCGGTGGTGGACGAAAATAATACTGGTGGTTCATCTTGGGACATTTCCAGTTCAGCTTTGATCACTTTAAGGTTTTGCATGGCCCGGCTGCGGCTCAGCTTGTCGGCCTTGGTGGCCACCACCGCCGCAGGAACACCGTAATGTCTCAGCCACCCCAGCATTTGTTTATCGTCAGTGGTGGGCTTGTGCCGGATATCCACCAGCAATATTAAACCGCGCAGCTGACTGCGCCCGGTTAAATATTTTTCAACCATTTGGCCCCATTGTTCCCGCACTTGCAGCGGTACCTTGGCGAACCCGTAGCCCGGTAAATCCACCAGGTGAAAAGAATCATTGACCTGGAAATAGTTAATCAGCCTTGTACGCCCGGGGGTATTGCTGGTGCGGGCGAGCTTCCTGCGGCCTACCAGGGCGTTAAACAGGCTGGACTTGCCCACATTAGAACGACCGGCCAGGGCCACCTCTGGGTGGTCCCCGGCCGGGCAGTTATGCAATCCGGTAGCACTGGTAACAAACTCAACTGTAGTTATTTTCATTGGGTTGTTCGATGCCTCCCTCGGTTTCTACGACGGAGCCGTAGGTCACCTCGGGTGAAACCTCTGGAGGCGGTTCTATTTCCGCTTTCCGGGGCGCCATTTTGGTTTCCCGCAGGGCGACATTAAGCACTTCGTCCATATGGTCAACCAACACCAGTTCCAGCTGTTTTTTTACATTGGCGGGTATCTCTTCGGTGTCCTTGCGGTTATCCATGGGCAGAATAATTGTCTTGATGCCGGCCCGGTGCGCGGCCAGTATTTTTTCTTTTAAACCGCCAATGGGCAGTACCCGACCTCGCAGGGTGATTTCGCCGGTCATGGCCACATCGTGCCGAACTTTACGGTTGGTCAGAGCTGATGCCAAGGCCGTTGCCATGGTGATGCCGGCCGATGGGCCGTCCTTGGGTATGGCGCCTTCCGGCACATGGATATGCAGGTCGTATTTTTCAAACATACTTTCATTGATGCCCAGTTCGGCGGCGCGACTGCGCACATAGCTGTAACTGGCCTGGGCTGATTCCTTCATCACGTCGCCCAACTTACCGGTTAGGGTAAGTTTACCCTTGCCCTTGTACATGGTGACTTCCACCTGCAGTGTATCTCCGCCTACCTCGGTCCAGGCCAGGCCGGTGGTAATACCTATTTGGTCTTCAAGCTCGGCGGTGCCGTAACGGAACCGCGGCTTACCTAAAAACTGTTCCATTTTTTGTACATTAACCCGCACCCGCTTGGTCTTACCGGCCACTATTTGTTTGGCTGCTTTGCGGCACAGTGAGGCGATATTGCGCTCCAGGTTGCGCACACCGCTTTCCCTCGTGTATTCCCGGATTACCCGCTGCACAGCTTTTTCGGAAATCTGAATCATCTTGTCATCCAGGCCATGTTCTTTAATTTGCTTGGGTACCAGGTGGCGCATAGCGATTTGCAACTTTTCTTCCTCGGTATAGCCCGGGATATAAATGATCTCCATGCGGTCCTGCAGCGGCCTGGGGATATTGTGCTGCACATTGGCCGTGGTAATAAACATGACGTTGCTCAGGTCGTATGGTGTTTCAATGTAGTGATCGCTAAAGGTACTGTTTTGTTCGGGATCCAAAACTTCCAGCAGTGCGGAAGAAGGGTCGCCCCGAAAGTCCATGCTCATTTTATCCACTTCATCCAGCAGGAAAACCGGGTTTTTGGAACCGGCAGTTTTCATACCCTGAACAATCCGGCCCGGCATTGCGCCCACATAGGTGCGCCGGTGACCGCGGATTTCAGCCTCATCCCGCACGCCGCCTAAAGATAGACGCACGAATTTACGTTCCAGCGCCCGGGCGATGGAGCGGCCCAGCGATGTTTTACCCACGCCGGGTGGTCCCACGAAGCAAATGATGGGGCCTTTCATTTTTTTAGCCAGCTTGCGGATGGCCAAATATTCAAGGATGCGCTCTTTGACAATGTCCAGACCATAATGATCCTCGTTCAGGATGATTTGGGCTTTATTAATATCGAGCCGGTCGCGGGTGCCCTTGGTCCAGGGTAGTGCCAGCAGCCAGTCCAAGTAGTTGCGTACCACTGTGGCCTCAGCGGCCATAGGGGGCATTTTCTCCAAACGATCCAGTTCTTTAAGCGCTTTTTCCTCTACCTCTTTGGGCAATTTGGCTTTTTCTATTTTGTCCCGAAGTTCTTCGCCCTCGGCCATACGGTCGTCTTTGTCGCCTAGTTCACGCTGAATAGCTTTAATCTGCTCCCGCAGGTAGTATTCTTTTTGGGTTTTTTCCATCTGTTTGCGGACCCGGACATTGATTTTGCGTTCCAGTTCCACAATTTCCAGCTCTCTGGCCATGATGGAGCAGAGTTTTTCTAAGCGGGGCACGGTTTCCACCGCCTCCAGGATGGCCTGCTTATCTTCGATGCGCAGGTTAAGATGGGAGGCTACGATATCGGCCAACCGGCCCGGTTCCTCAATGTTTACCACTGCCACTACTGTTTCCGGCGGAATTTTTTTGCTTAGTTTAACGTAGTGCTCGAATTGGGTGACCAGATTGCGCATCAGCGCTTCTACCTGGGCATTTTTCCCGTCTATTTCGTCATATTGCTCAATGTTTACAGTAAAAAAGGGGTCCTGGCTGGCGTAGTTTTTAACCTTTGCCCTGGCTATACCTTCTACCAGCACCCGAATAGTGCCGCCAGGCAGTTTTAAAAGCTGCTTGACTTCAGCCACAGTGCCAACGGTGTATATATCATCTTCACCGGGGTCATCGGTTTGGGCATCCTTTTGGGTGGCCAAGAAAATGGCCCTTTCTTTAAGCATTGCTTCTTCAATGGCTTGCACTGATTTTTCTCTGCCTACGTCTAGGTGGATGACCATGTATGGAAAAACCAGTATCCCTCTTAAAGGTAAGAGGGGTAAAACCCGTTCATGTGTCGGATTCAAAGGGGCACCTCCCTTGGTGAGTTTTTACTTCTATTACCTTATGTGCATGGACTGTTTCATTGTAACACACCTGCTGGGGCACTGCTATAGAAATAAGTGTCATGAGGGCGTGAAACCCGGCCTGAGCCGGGTTTGGGCAGGAATAATGGTGTATTGCTCCCATTTTTAGCCTTATTGTGGGTTGCTGGTATCATACTAAAATAATTTTAACGTCTGAAACCAGTGTTTAAAGATCAGTGTTTAAAGATCAGTGTTTAAAGATCAGTTGGGACTGGTGCTCCGGCAGCGGGGAGAAAGGATCCGGCGGGCTCCCGTCGCCCGGCCAGGGTCAGCTTTTTCTCTTGGCCGGGCAGCAGTGATCCCCTAATTACTTCTTCCAGGGTTTCTACGGGCACTACTTCGGCTGCTTTAAAGTGGCGAAACATTTCCTGGTAATTTTCAGCCGGGATAAACACTTTTTTAGCCCCGGCATGAGCCGCTGCTTCCACTTTGGGCACCACGCCGCCAACGGGCAGCACCAACCCCCGGATGGAGACCTCGCCGGTCATGGCCACGGTGTTATCCACCAAGGTGCCCGTAATTGCTGAGTAAACAGCGGTGGCTATGCCTACACCGGCGGAAGGACCGTCAACCGGTGCGCCGCCGGGAAAATTGATGTGCAAATCGTAATCTCTGTAATCTACATCCATGGTGTATCGCAGCACGGTGAGCACATTTTCCACTGAGCCCCGGGCCATGCTTTTACGCCGTATGGTCCGACCCCGGCCACCCAGTTCCTCTTCGTCAACCACCCCGGTAATCACCAACCGGCCCTGGCCCCGCGGGGCGGGAATAGCGCCTACCTCAATCTCCAGTAGTGCTCCGGTGTTGGGACCGTATACCGCCAGTCCGTTGACCAGTCCCACCTGGGGTCGGGTCGGGATTTTTTTCTCGGGACGGGGTACGTATTGGCCGCTGTTGACCACCCATTCCACATCTGGTTTTTTTATTTCTTTGCCGTCTTCGGCAATGACAATACCCGCTGCTAGCTGGATAATGTTCACTGCCTCCCGGCCGTTACGGGCATATTTTTGTACAGTTTCCAGCGCTTCGGATTCCAGGGGAAACTCAATTTTATTTGCTGCATTGGCGGCTATGATGCCGATTTCATTCGGGTTAATTTGCCGAAAATAAATCTCCATGCAGCGGGACCGGATCGCCGGGGGGATATCCTCCGGGGTGCGGGTGGTGGCACCAACCATGCGAAAATCAGCGGGTAGGCCGTTCTGGAATATATCGTGGATATGGCCGGGGATGCTGGTATCTTCTGAACTATAGTAAGCGCTCTCTAGCAGCACCTTGCGATCTTCCATTACCTTTAATAGTTTATTCATTTGAATGGGATGCAGTTCACCGATTTCATCAATAAACAGCATGCCGCCGTGGGCCTTGGTTACTGCCCCGGACTTGGGCTGTGGAATACCCGCCATGCCCATGGGACCGGCACCCTGGTAAATGGGGTCGTGTACTGAACCAATCAAGGGGTCGGCGATGCCCCGCTCGTCAAAACGGGCGGTAGTGGCGTCTACTTCAATGAATTTGGCATCTTCTTTAAATGGAGAAGCAGGGTTTTTTTTGGCTTCTTCCAGGATCAGCCTGGCTGCAGCCGTTTTACCCACCCCCGGAGGCCCGTAGATGATCACATGCTGCGGGTTCGGGCCGCACAGGGCAGCCCGCAGTGATTTTAGGCCTTCGGATTGACCAATGATTTCATCAAATGTCATGGGCCTGGTTTTTTCTGCCAGCGGTTCGGTTAGGGAAATCTGCCGCAGGCGGCGCAGTTTTTCCAAC
>Ga0172382_10008306_pt1 | contig 14503 bp, 16 predicted proteins | sample Leawel138RmetaG_FD_122245 | JGI IMG/M metagenome (GOLD analysis project Ga0172382, IMG submission 122245) | Leachate microbial communities from a municipal landfill in Southern Ontario, Canada - Leachate well 138R metaG | ecosystem: Engineered > Solid waste > Landfill > Unclassified | place...
CTCGGCACCAACGGATTATGAGTCCGCTGCTCTAACCAGGCATGAGCTAGAGGCCCTTATTTGTTACCAGGCAGCACCGGGCTGCCCCGAAGCTTATTTGCTTTCCAGCAATTGTGTTTGCTGACCGATGCCTTCAGCGCCCTTCAGGTAGAAGAAACCAAACAAGGCGATGAAAACCAGTGTGATGATGGCGGTAACCAGCCCTGCGGAAAACTTGGGTTTGTCATTAGCCATGTTGGCCTCCGTTCAATGTGTTGTTGGTTGCTTTTGCTTTCAGAGGCCGCATTATAACGGCATTTCCACGCTTGTCGGCGGGTGGGCCGTATTGGGGATGGCCTGTTAAAATCGGGCATTAATTTTGAAGCAAAAAGGGGGAGCTATGAAAACAGTGCGTCGTGCAGGGCGGTTCTTGCTGCCATTGGGGTTGCTTGCATTGGCAGCATGTCAAACCGTGCCCGTCGAGCAGGGGCAAACAGGGTCAACAGGCGCTGCCACGGCGCCGGCCCAGGCTGCCGCAGAACCGGCCAAACCGGCTGAAACCGTTCAGGCAGCTCGCCAGGGGGCTCCCGTTGCCGTTTTTCTGGCCGACATTCAAGAGCATGCAGGTTGGCGGCCTGTGCAAATCCAGTCTGGCACCATTTACCTTAATCCACAGCCGGTTATTACCCGTCAGGACTTGAGTGATGTTCGTGCGGGTTCCAGTCCACAAGGTGATGGTTTGCTGGCGTTGGGCTTGAATGATGTTGGCAGGAAGAAGGTGCAAGACATTACGGCGGCTAATCCCAATATGCGCCTGGCACTGGTGGTGGGTCGCACCATGATGGCAGCGCCGGGCTACAGTTCTGCGGTAAACACCGATCAGCTGGTGTTTGGTGTGGGTACGGAAGCCAATGCTACAGCGGCGGCCCGTGCGATCGCCGGTGTTCCTCCCGAGCCGGCAACCGGGTCTGCGGGCGCCCCGGCTCAATAAAAAGTTCGCGGTACCTTTTGGTGTTCGCTGCCGGCGGGTATTTCTGTTGGCTTGAATCGTCATACCTTCAATATCGCTAACGCCGGTTTGGTGAGTAACAACGCCCGCAATTGGTTCAACCATTGCGGGCGTTGTTTTTTTCCTATAACGCGCATGAAACGCTCGTAAAAGAATCTTGCTCAAAATAAAATATACGCAGTGCGTATATTTTAGGGGTGGCTCATGTCTGTTTCTCAACAAGTTTTCCTGCGCGATGCGATGCGTCGTCTTAATCTGACACGTGATGTTTTTGCTGCGCGTATTGGCGTGAAGCGGCGTGCGCTTGATACGTGGCTGTTACCCGAAGGCTCTCAGGAGGCGCGTGGTATGCCCGAAGTGGTGGGGCGTTTTGTGACTGAAATTGTCGAAAACGAGTCGTTGCTTCAAAAGTATGCGCAAAGTGCACAGTCGGGGCCGCTGCGCGATCGCATTGCCATTGAAGGCAGGCATCAGTTGTTGTCGGTTGACCAGTTTTCGCGGGAATCGGTTGAAGAGCTGTTTCGAATTGCCGACCTGATGCAACCGATTGCGCGTCGCCAGAAGGTGTCGCGCGTGCTGGAAGGGGCTGTTCTGGGTAATTTGTTTTTCGAAGCCAGTACGCGAACCCGCGTCAGTTTCGGTGCGGCGTTTTGCAGGCTGGGTGGTTCGGTCTGTGACACCACCGGCTTTACGTTTTCGTCGATGGCCAAGGGCGAATCCATTTACGACACCAGCCGCGTGTTAAGTGGTTATGTTGATGCCATGGTAATTCGTCACCCTGAAAAGGGCTCGGTTGCCGAATTCGCGCGCGCCACGAATATTCCGGTAGTTAATGGCGGTGACGGCCCGGGCGAGCACCCCAGTCAGGCACTGCTTGATTTGTACACGATTCTTACCGAGTTCTCGCGGCTGGGCAAGTTGCTTGATGGTGCGCATATTGCGCTGGTAGGTGACCTGAAATACGGGCGCACCGTACATTCGCTGATCAAGTTGCTGGCCTTGTATCGTGGCCTGAAATTCACCCTGATTTCACCGCGTGGCCTTGAGATGCCCGATTACATTCTTGAGCAGGTAGGCCAAAGTGGCGGGCATGTCATCGAGCAAAGCAACTCGCTGGAAGAGGGGCTGGTGGGGGCTGATGTCATTTACGCTACCCGGGTTCAAAAAGAGCGTTTTTCAGGCGAAGACCTTGAGGGCTACAGTGCTGATTTCCAGGTAAACAAGGCGATTGTCGATCAATGCTGCGGCCCGGACGTCATTGTCATGCACCCGTTGCCGCGCGATAGTCGGGAAGGTGCCAATGACTTAAGCGTTGATCTGAACGATGACCCGCGTCTGGCGATTTTCCGTCAGACAGATAACGGTATTCCGGTACGTATGGCGATTTTTGCGGTGTTGCTGGGCGTTGAGGGTTTGGTGCAGCATTCGCTGCGCGATGTGACCTGGAACCCGCCAACGCATATTGGCCCTGACGACAGCATTTTTCATGGCATTGATTGATGCTGTACGCCGGCTGATCAGATAGCAATGAGTATTCCGCTGAAACTGGACATGCATTCCACAGCAAAGCGGCCAGCAGCAGGAACCCACCAAAGCGACTCAGGGGCGGTTCAATGCCGCCCCTGAGCTCCACAGGAATCGCCGGCTTCAGGCGGGGGAGGGTGTCAGCCGGTTAATGGGTGGTTTTTTCGCCACCCAGCGCGCCAATAAGGTCATCAAGCAGCTTTGACAGTTCACCGCTCATGAGGGCGAAATCGGTGTCGAAAGCATCGGCGTCGTTGGCGGCAACGGCATCGGGCCCTTCTTTGATGACATCAAGAGGCGAGACACGTTTGATGTCAAGACCATCGGTCAGGACAAACGATATGCGGTCTGCCCACGTAAGCGCCAGGCGGGTGCATTGCTTGCCGTTTTCAATGTGTTTGCGTACTTCGTCGGCCTCAAGTGAGTGCCTGACATACCGTACGGCAGCGCCGCTTTCGCTGGTGGAACGCAATTCGGTGTCTTGATCGATGCTGAACGGGCCCGGGGCTTCGTTGTCAACCAGCCAGCTGGTCATGGCCGAGGCCGGGGATATTTCGGTGTACAGCGGGCTGACCGGAAACGGGTCAAAGACTTTGGCCAGCATGCCCAGAACTTCGTCGCTTTTGGCGCTGGCGGCAGCATCGATGACCAGCCAGTGGTTGTGTGTGTCGACCCAAACCCGGGTGTCGCGGTAGACGCTGAAGGCCTTGGGCAGCAGTTCTTCGGTGACACGTTCTTTGATTTCTTTCATTTGCTTGCGGCCAGGCTTGTAGCCTTGTTGTTCTTCGATGTCTTGGGCGCGCGCACGGGCTACCTGGTTGACGACTGTGCCGGGCAACAGTTTTTTGTCGGCGCGCAGGGCAAACAGCAGTTGGCCGTTAAGGGCATGAACCAGGCCCAGGCCTTCGGAAGGTGGCACCCAGCCCAGGCTTTGCATGTCGTGGCTGCTGCCGGGCCTGAATGCCATTTTTTCAAGAGCGTCTTCAATGGCCCCGGTAGAGGGGGACCAGGTGGGCGCGAGACGGAAGACTTTCAGATTTTTGAACCACATAGTTAGGCAGCCTGAACAAATAAAAACAGAAGCGGGTGATTGTAAGCTTAAAAAAATGCGGGCTGGATTGAAAAATAATGGCGCGGCAAGACGAAATAAAAATGTGAGAAAGGATGAAAAAGTGCGTGGCCGTTGGTTGGTCGTTGGGGGTGTGTCGAAAATATCCAGAGTGGGAACTACGCCAGCGCACTCTGGTAACAACGACAGCTAAAGCGCCAGATATTTCAGGGCTACTGCTGCATTGCTTTTCAGACGTTGGCCTGACGTTTCGGGAGAACGGTGATTGATGGTGCTTGTAGCGTAATGATGACGTCGTGATGCGAACCCTTGCCCGGGGTGGCATTGGCGACATTAATACCTGGTGGTTGGTGCCTTTTGGCTGTGAACAGACATTCTACTGTTTATCTGTTTTTTTATACAGTATAATTTGATGCAATAATTCAGTTTTTCCAACGCAAGGAACCACCATGGACGTCAAACAAAGCAAAACCGCTTCCGCAGAGCGCGCCAAAGCGCTTTCGGCGGCCCTGTCGCAAATCGAAAAGCAGTTTGGCAAGGGCTCGGTCATGCGCTATGGCGACAACCAGGTCGAACACGACATTCAGGTGGTGTCCACAGGCTCGCTCGGTCTCGATATCGCCCTGGGCGTCGGTGGCTTGCCGCGCGGTCGTGTCATCGAAGTCTACGGGCCTGAATCGTCCGGTAAAACCACGCTTACCCTGCAAGTCATTGCCGAAATGCAAAAGCTTGGTGGTACCTGTGCGTTCATCGATGCTGAACACGCCCTTGATGTCCAGTACGCCTCGCGTCTGGGGGTCAATCTTACCGACTTGCTCATTTCCCAGCCCGATACCGGCGAACAGGCACTTGAAATTACCGATGCACTGGTGCGCTCGGGCAGTGTCGATCTTATTGTTATCGACTCTGTTGCTGCTCTGGTTCCAAAAGCAGAAATCGAGGGCGACATGGGTGATTCCTTGCCCGGCCTGCAGGCCCGCCTCATGAGCCAGGCCTTGCGCAAGCTTACTGCCAACATCAAGCGCGCCAACTGCATGGTCATTTTCATCAATCAAATCCGCATGAAAATCGGCGTCATGTTCGGTAACCCTGAAACAACCACCGGCGGCAATGCGCTCAAGTTCTATTCGTCGGTTCGCCTTGATATCCGTCGCATCGGCGCCATCAAAAAGGGCGATGAAGTCGTTGGTAACGAAACGCGTGTAAAAATTGTCAAGAACAAAGTCGCACCACCATTCAAGCAGGCCGAATTTGACATCATGTACGGTGCCGGCATCTCGCGCGAGGGTGAAATCATCGATCTTGGCGTTCAGGCGGGCATTGTTGACAAGGCCGGTGCGTGGTTCAGCTATAACGGTACCCGCATTGGGCAAGGTAAAGACAATGTACGCGAATACCTGAAAGAACATCCCGCAATGGCTATCGAAATCGAAAACCGTGTGCGCGAACAAATGGGTATTGTGGCGCGTGCGCAGGCCCAGGCGTACGCCGAATCGCCCGATTCACCGGCTCCCGGCGAAGATCTCGAAGGCCGGCCTGAAGACTGAGCGGTTACTTTCCAGGCTCGTATCCACATGGTTGCTGACCCCGACGATGAATTCGAACAGTTAGCGTTACCCGAGACGCGGACGGTTCGTGCGAAGGGGGGCAGCCATAACGGTACTGGCAGTGCAGATGACGCTGGCGCCTCTGTGTGGCATCGTTCATCGTCCAGACGAAGGTCGTTGCCATCGGGCCAGAAAGATTCCGCGGCTGCTGCTGGCAAAGGTACTGGCACAGACATTGGTCGAACCAAAAGCGGTCCATCGCTAAAGGCACGTGCCATCGGCTATTTATCGCGTCGCGAGCATTCCCGTACCGAATTGCAGCGCAAGTTGCAGCCGTACGCCAACCCCGACGACCCTGACGAAATTGCGCGGCTTCTGAACGAGCTTGAACAGGGCAAATGGTTATCCAATCAGCGTTTTGCCCAAAGTCTGGTCAACCGGCGTGCGCCGGCCAAAGGCGCAACGGTCATCATGCACGAACTGCGCCAGCATGGTTTGCCCGACACTGATCTTGAACCCATTCGTCAGCAGCTTCAGGCCACTGAATATCAGCGGGCGCAGGCGGTTTGGGCGCGCAAGTTTGGTTCAGCGCCGGCTGACGCCCGTGAATACGCCCGTCAGGTACGGTTTTTGGCATCACGCGGTTTTTCACCTGCCATTTTGCGCCGCATTCTGGGCGAACTCGACGACTTTTCCATCTAGTACGGGTTGCGCCAATCGTGTTGCAGTGCGTTATACTTGAAAAGTTTACCGCTCCATAAGCACCAACTCACGTTCATGCCATTACCGCCATCCACCGCTACCCGAGAGCACCTGCATACGCGCACCATGCGTGTCGATGCATACGCCCGGGATGACGGCCAGTGGGATCTCGAAGCTGAGCTCATCGATGTCAAGGGCTACGATTTTCCCAAGCACGACGGGTCTGTTCATGTGGCAGGGCAGGCTGTGCATCACATGCATCTGCGTGTCACCATTGATGCCAGCTTTACTATCACCGAAGCACTGGCGGCTTACGACGCGGCACCCTACAAAGAACATTGTTTTTGCATTGCGCCCGATTATAAAGATCTGGTGGGCATGAATTTGCTCAAGGGTTTCCGTAACTCGGTAAAGGCGCGGTTCGGGCGCACCGACGGGTGTACTCATCTAAGCGAATTGTCTTACATTTTGCCTACGGCAGCGGTGCAGGCCATGGCTGGCCGCCGGCGCAAGCAGGCTGAAACTGAAAGCAAACCGGCCAAAACCGAAGACATCACCCAAAGCACTGATCCGGCCAAGCGGCCGTTTCACATCGCTGGCTGTCACGCCTTGCGTCTCGACAGTCCAATGACCCTTAAGTTTTATCCCCAATGGTATGTCAAGCCGTCGTCGCCAGGCGAAGACGACAAGGCTGCGTCGGGGTCTGCAGTATCAGCCGGTTAGCCGGTGTCTTAACAGGCAAGTTTTTTTCTTATTCTTTACGTTCTGACAGGTAACAAATGAAAATTCACGAGTATCAAGGCAAGGAACTGCTGAAGCAATTTGGCGTTACAGTGCCGCGCGGGATTCCTGCTTTCTCAGTTGACGAAGCCGTTGCCGCTGCCGAAAAGCTCGGCGGTCCGGTATGGGTTGTCAAGGCACAGATCCACGCGGGTGGTCGCGGTAAGGGTGGTGGCGTCAAGCTGGGCCGCTCTATTGAAGAAGTCCGCCAACTGTCATCTGAAATTCTGGGCATGCAGCTGGTCACGCACCAGACTGGTCCCGAAGGCCAGAAAGTACGTCGCCTGCTTATCGAAGAAGGCGCTGACATCAAGAAAGAGTACTACGTTGGTATCGTTACCGACCGTGGTACACAGCGCGTTTGCGTTATGGCCTCCAGTGAAGGTGGTATGGACATCGAAGAAGTTGCCGAGTCCAGCCCTGAAAAAATCCTGAAGGTTTTTGTTGACCCCAAAGCCGGTCTGACAGACGCAGAAGCCGCTGAACTGGCCCGTGGCATTGGCGTTCCCGAAGCATCAGTTGGCAAAGCCGCCGCAGAATTCCAGAAGCTGTACAAAGCGTACTGGGAAACCGATGCGTCACTGGCTGAAATCAACCCCCTGATCCTGACCGGTTCGGGCGATATCATCGCCCTTGACGCCAAATTCAACTTTGACTCGAACGCGTTGTTCCGTCACCCCGAAATCGTTGCATACCGCGACCTTGACGAAGAAGATCCGGCCGAAGTCGAGGCCAGCAAGTTTGATCTGGCTTACATTCAGCTCGACGGCAACATTGGCTGCCTGGTGAACGGTGCCGGTCTGGCCATGGCCACCATGGACACCATCAAGCTGTTCGGTGGCGAACCTGCAAACTTCCTTGACGTTGGTGGTGGTGCTACGGCTGAAAAAGTCACTGAAGCGTTCAAGATCATGCTCAAGAACAAAGATGTCAAGGCCATTCTGGTCAACATCTTTGGTGGCATTATGCGTTGCGACGTTATCGCCGAAGGCGTTATTGCCGCATGCAAGGCCGTAAACCTCAGTGTTCCGCTGGTCGTCCGCATGAAGGGTACCAACGAAGAAATGGGCAAGAAACTGTTGGCCGACTCCGGTCTGCCCATCATCAGTGCTGACACCATGGCCGAAGCCGCGACCAAAGTCGTAGCCGCCACAAAATAAGAATTTGTCGAGGATTTGTAAATGTCGATTTTGATCAACAAAGACACAAAAGTCATTACCCAGGGTATGACCGGTAAAACGGGTCAGTTCCACACCCGTATGTGCCGCGAATACGCAAACGGCAAGAATGCGTTTGTTGCCGGTGTACACCCCAAGAAAGCCGGTGAAGAGTTCGAAGGCGTGCCGATCTACGCGACTGTAAAAGAAGCCAAGGAAGCCACGGGCGCAACCGTTTCGGTTATCTATGTTCCACCCGCAGGCGCTGCTGCCGCCATCTGGGAAGCGGCTGAAGCCGACCTGGATTTGGTCATTTGCATTACTGAAGGTATTCCTGTTCGCGACATGCTGGAAGTCCGCAATCGCATGCGTGCTGAAAACAAGAAAACCTTGTTGCTCGGCCCTAACTGCCCCGGCCTTATCACCCCTGACGAACTGAAAATCGGCATTATGCCCGGTCACATTTCGCGCAAGGGTCGTATTGGTGTTGTCAGCCGCTCCGGCACGCTTACGTACGAAGCTGTTGCCCAGCTGACTGAACTGGGTCTGGGTCAGTCGTCGGCGGTTGGTATTGGTGGTGACCCCATCAACGGCCTGAAGCACATCGACGTTCTGAAGATGTTCAACGACGACCCCGACACTGACGCTGTCATCATGATCGGTGAAATCGGTGGCCCTGACGAGGTCGAAGCTGCGCTGTGGGCGAAAGACAACATGAAGAAGCCTGTTGTCGGCTTTATCGCTGGTGTAACGGCGCCTGCCGGCAAGCGCATGGGTCACGCCGGTGCACTTATTTCCGGTGGTGCTGACACAGCAGATGCCAAGCTTGAAGTCATGGAAGCGTGCGGTATCCGTACGACACGTGACCCATCCGAAATGGGCAAACTGCTCAAGTCGGTGCTGTAAGCTGTCGCTGGCCATCAAAAGGCTCGCCCCGGCGGGCCTTTTTTTGGTACCTGATTTTCAGTTAGCGTTTTACTTTGTTTATTCATCGCCAAGGTAGGCAAAAGCCTGATGGTCGAATTTTTATCATCGATTATCAAGTACAGCATTGAAATTTCCGGTGCGGTACTGGTCATTCTGGTTGGCAAGTTTTTCGCGATCCGAAAGGTCGCGGTTCAAGGGAAAATACATGGGCCTGTTTAAGCAAAAAGAAGGCGGCAAGGGGCTGACCCTGTTGCAGGGGTTGGGCATTCTGGCCGTCATTGGCATCGTCATTTACCTGGCGGCCACTTATTTTCAGGGTTAAGCCGTCTATGTCAGAAACCCCACAAAAGCTCGTTATTGCCACACGCGCCAGCCGTCTTGCCTTATGGCAGGCCTGGCATGTGCGCGATCGTTTGCGCAATCTGTATCCCCAGTGCGATGTCAGTCTGCTTGAAATGACTACGCGTGGTGATCAGATTCTTGATCGTTCGCTGTCCAAGGTGGGTGGCAAAGGTTTGTTCGTCAAAGAGCTTGAAAACGCGCTGCTTGACGGGCGTGCTGATCTGGCGGTGCATTCGCTTAAAGATGTGCCGGTAGAGCTGACGTTGCCGTTTGCATTGCCCGTCATCCTCAAGCGAGACGACCCGCGCGACGCCTTCGTATCCAACACGTTTGCCAGTCTGGCCGATATGCCGGCCGGTGCAGTGGTGGGCACCTCAAGCCTGCGTCGCGAGTCGCAGGTACGTGCGGCGCGCCCTGACCTGGTGGTCAAGCCGTTGCGTGGCAATCTGGATACCCGGCTGGGCAAGCTTGATGGCGGCGAATTCGATGCCATTATTCTGGCCGCCGTGGGTTTGAAGCGGCTTGCGCTGGCTGACCGTATCCGCAGTTATCTTGAACCGGCCCAAAGTCTGCCGGCCGCAGGTCAGGGCGCGCTTGGCATTGAAATCATGGCGCATCGCACCGAACTGGCCCAATGGCTTGCGCCATTGCAATGCCCTGGCTCGACAGCGTGTGCCCTTGCTGAGCGGGCTGTATCGCGGGTGCTGGGTGGGTCGTGCCAGGTGCCTTTGGCGGCATTTGCCCAAATCGAAGGTGACGAAATCTCCATCGAGGCACTTGTTGCTGAGCCCGATGGCAGCAACACAATCCGCGCGCAGGGGCGTGCAGCGGCAGGGCAGGCCGGTCAGCTGGGTGAGCAGGTGGCCAGGCAGTTGCTTGCACAGGGTGCGCAAGTAATTCTTGATCGTTTAGTACCCCCAGCGGCTGTTTAAGCGTATGGCTGGCAGCGTCGTGCCGCTGATTGTCCTGACGCGTCCGCAAGGCAAGAATGCCGTGTTGGCTCTTGCGTTGCGCCAGTCAGGCTTCGATTGTCTGGAGCTGCCTGTACTGCAGTTGCAACCACTGGCTGTAACGCCCGGGCAAACACCCCAGCCCAATGCGTTTGACCTGATTGTCTTTGTCAGTTCCATGGCTTTGTCAGCGTATGAAAGCGCATTGGCCAATTTTATGCCGTCGCCTATTGACGCAACGGCCCCACGCCGCCCCTTGTTTGTTGCGGCCGTCGGTGCAGCCACCGCCCGGGCGCTTGAATCCAGCCCCGTTTTTGCCGGTATTCCTGTATTGCAGCCGGCCGAGCAGGCCAGCGCCGATTCGGAAGGGTTGTGGCCTTGCATCGAGGCGAACCTGGATGTCATCGGGCAGGCGCTTATTGTGCGGGGGCAGGAAGGGCGTGAATGGCTGGGCCAGCGGCTTGAGGCGGCTGGTGTAAGTGTGACCCGTCATGCCAGTTACCGGCGGTCCGTTGCGGTTTGGCGCGAGGCGCAACTGCAGCCGTTGCGCGCGTCTGGCGCTGCTGCCCCTTTGCGTACCGTGTGGCTGTTGACCAGCGGTGAAGCGGTAGATGCGGTTTTTGCCCAGCTCGAGCAGCATCAGTTGCTTTATGTCTTGCGTGATGCGGGTTTCGTCGTGATCCATAATCGCATTGCCCTGCGTTTAAAATCGCATTACAGCAGCCGGTTTCCCGACAAGGCTCAACCAGCGGTTACACTATGTGCTCCTGATATCGGGTCCATGCGCCAGGCCTTGGCGGCCATGGCCTCTTCATAAGAATACGCCCTGCAGAAGGCGCTCATCACGAAATTATCGCCATGACTGAATCCAATACATCCACGACTGAAGGTCACGACAAAACACCGGTCTTGCTGACCAAAGGCAAGGACACCTCACAGGGCGGCGCCAACGGGGGCAAAGCGGCGTCAGGCAAGTCGCGTTCGGGCGCTTCGTTGCAGATCGCGCTGGTGGTGGTGGCCCTTATCGCCATTGTGCTTGCCGGTGTGGTCTGGTTCCAGTACCAAACAGCGCAACAGACGCAACAGGCCATGCTTGAGCGGCTCGACCAAAGTACGCGCACGGCAACCCATGCCGATCAGTTGGCCGCTCAGCTGCAGGCCCAGGTTATCGCACAGGGTGCAGGCCTGACGCGTCTGCAGGCGACGGTACAGGGGTTGCAAGACCAGCTGGGCAATCTCGATCAGGCCTTTCAGGTCATCACCGACAGCGGTTCCGATCTTATTTTGCTTAACGACATAGAGCATCTGGTATCCATTGCCAATCAGCAAGTGACACTGGGCGGGAACGTGGCCAACGCAATTGTTGCGCTTGAAACCGCCCAGGCCCGTTTGTCGCGCGCCAATCGTCCGGTTTTGGCGTCTATTCAGCAGACCTTGAACGGTGATCTCGAGCGTTTGCGTGCCGCTGCGGTTGTCGATGTCCCCGCGCTGTCGGCTCAACTCGAACAGCTCAATGGCTTGCTGGCGCAGTCACCCTTGCTGGTGCCCGACGATGCCGTGCCCGGTGTTGCAGCGGTTGCATCAGATAACGGCGAGGGGCCGGCAGTAACCGGTTTCACCGCCGATCCTGAAGCGCCATGGTGGCGAACAGGTCTTGACACTGGCGTTCATTGGGCCGGGCAAGTGTGGTCGATGCTGCGTCATGACCTTGCAGGTTTCATCAGTGTGCGTCGTGTTGACAATCAGTCTGCCATGCTGATTTCACCCGAGCAGGCGGGCCAGCTGCGCCTGACGTTAAAACTTCGTCTCATGACGGCGCAACTGGCCTTGATGATGCGCCAGCCCGATGTCTGGAAAGCTGAGCTTGAGGCTATCAGCATCGCCCTGCAATCGCACTTTGATGCGCAGTCACCAATAACCCAGCGGGCGCAGCGTCTGGCAACACGGCTGCTGGAAACGCCGGTCGATACCCGTTTGCCAGCACCGACCCAAACGATGTCGGCACTTGAAGGTGTGCGTCAGGAAAGTTCGCGCTCTCTTGAGCATCGTGGCGCTTCGTCATCACTCGATGAAAAAACAAGTCTGCCAGAAAATGTATCAGCATCCGCATCCGAGCCTGCATCCACACCTGCACCAGCATCCACACCTGCACCTGCATCCGAGCCCGTTTCCGAAGCTGGTTCAGAAGCGCCAGATGCGGTCGAAAACAATGCGCCGGCATCAGTGCCGCAGGGGCCTGAACAGCAGTCCCCGGTGGTTCCTGCCGCTCCTGCTCCAGACGCAGCGTCTGTCAGTGCGGCCCGATCGGCTGTGGTACGGGGGTAAGGCATGAGAACATGGTTCTGGACACTGGTTGTTCTTGCGCTGGCCGTTGGCCTGGGTGTTGTGCTCAAAGAGCATAGCGGTAATGTCCTTATCGTTGCCCAGCCCTGGCGCATCGAACTTTCCCTGACGTTGGCGGTTTTGCTGCTGGTGGCGACGTTCGTCATTTTGTACGTGGTCATTCGGGTTCTGGCGTTTATCACCTCTGGTCCTGACCGCTTTCGTTCATGGCGTGGCTTGCGTGCGCGCAAACGTGATCACGAGCAGCTTGAAAAAGGGTGGTTGCTGGTTCTCGAAGGTCGCTATACACAAGCCGAGCAAGAATTGTCCCGTTTGCTGGGGCGCACCAGGTCTGTCAATACGCGGGTCCTGGCCGGGCTGGCCCTGGCACGTGCCTGCCATCACGAGGGTGAGCTGGCCAGGCGCGATGAAGCACTGGCCTTGGCCCGGGCAGCGGCAGCCACAGATGCAGGCCTTAAAGATGTATGGGCTACAGCTGCGGCCGAAATGTACCTTGACCAGAATCGGGCGCAAGAAGCGCTGACGCTGTTGCAGCCGTTGCACGATGGCAGTGCCAGGCGCGTTAATGCCACGCGCTTGTTGCTCAAGGCGCATCAGCAGTTGGGCAATTTTGATCAAAGCTTCGAGCTGGTTCGTCAGCTGATGCGTCGTAATGCAATTGACCGCGAGCAGGCTTTGCCACTTATTGCCCAAGCGGCTTCAGAGCGTTTGCGTGCCGGTGGTGCTGATGGTTTCCGCACTATCTGGGGCGAGCTCAAGTCCGACGAGAAAGTCTTGCCAGACGTGGCCCTTGCCGGGGCTCATGTCCAGCAACAGGCCGGCCATCACGACGAGGCGGGCAAGCTTCTGGAAGCTGCCTTGAACGTGAAGCTGGATGCCCGTTTGCTCAATACCTACGCTCAGGTGCCTGCCGAACAGGTCAGCCGACGCATCAGCAAGGCCGAGTCCTGGCTCAAGGCCGAGCCTGATAATGCCGCCTTGTTGGCTGCCTTGGGGCAATTGTGTCTGGTGGGTCAGTTGTGGGGCCCTGGCGAACGCTATTTGCAACGTAGTGTTTCATTGCAGGGCAATGTACATAGCTATGCCTTGCTGGGCAATTTGTACGACCGTCTTGGTCGTCAGGCTGACGCCCGTAAATATTGGCGTCTGGCGTCGGGGGTAGCGGGTTTGCTGCCTGCGCTGCAGGCCAGTTCGGTGTTGCCGGCGGCCGATACCCGGGCCGACCCTGAACGGCTTGCGGTCGATAATCTTGAAGCTGTGGCTCAGGCCCCCGCGACAGCATCGCCTGCGCCCGTTGCGGCCAGTGCCGCAGATTATTTCGATGAACCGTCGGTGTCTCAGGGCAAGCGCCCGGTCAAGTTTGATGATCGTGCCGTGGCGCCGATAACCGAGTTCGACGAGTATTTTGACAGTGCACCCATCCCTGGCGTTGATGTGTCGCAAACATCAGATCGTCCAAAGGGTGGCGAGCACCGTTAAGGTTTGCTGTTTTAAATTTCCTTTACATCCCAGAGGTGTTTTAAATCATGAGTTTAGATCGTGTGCCTGCGGGCTCAAAGTTGCCTGATGAATTCAATGTCATCATTGAAATCCCCATGAATGCCGACCCGGTTAAATACGAAGTCGATAAAGATTCCGGCGCGGTTTTTGTCGACCGTTTCATGCTGACGGCTATGCACTACCCGGCAAATTACGGCTACATCCCGCAAACGATTTCTGATGATGGTGACCCGGTTGACGTTCTGGTGGTTGCACCATTCCCCATCCAGATTGGTGCGGTTATCCGTTGCCGCGCCATTGGCGTGCTGAACATGGACGATGAGGCTGGTGGTGATGCCAAGTTGCTGGCGGTTCCTGTCGACAAGCTGTATCCGCCTTACCGTCATATCCAGACACCCGACGATCTTCCTCAGGAAGATCTGGCTCGCATCCAGCACTTTTTCGAGCACTACAAAGACCTCGAGAAAGGCAAGTGGGTCAAAGTAAAGGGTTGGGATGGCGTTGAAGCGGCTCGCAAGGAAATTGCGGAAAGCGCAGCACGTTACGCGGCCCAGAAGTAATTTAACCTGATCGCCGGTAACGCAGAAAGGGGGCCATTTTGGCCCCCTTTCTGTATTCCGGTGCAGGCGTGGCTATCGTGCCCGGCGGTTTTGTCTTTGGCAACGCCAGCCACA
>Ga0172382_10008310_pt1 | contig 14500 bp, 12 predicted proteins | sample Leawel138RmetaG_FD_122245 | JGI IMG/M metagenome (GOLD analysis project Ga0172382, IMG submission 122245) | Leachate microbial communities from a municipal landfill in Southern Ontario, Canada - Leachate well 138R metaG | ecosystem: Engineered > Solid waste > Landfill > Unclassified | place...
AACAGCTGCATATGCAATTCCTATTCTTGAAAAAATAGACAAAGAATTAAGAATGCCCCAAGCATTGGTTCTGATGCCAACAAGAGAGCTGGCCGTCCAGGTTGCAAATGAAGTAAGAAAAATCGGCAAATATATGGAAGGTATCAAGACGGTAACAGTGTATGGAGGAGCTGATATTAAGGAACAGATAAATAAACTTAAGGCAGGCGCTCAGATTATTGTTGGAACACCCGGAAGGATTATAGATTTAATTGACAGACGTGTAATAAAGCTTGGCGAACTAAGAATTATTGTTTTAGATGAAGCTGACGAAATGCTAAAAATGGGCTTTAGAGAGGATATTGAGCTTATTTTAAGTAAAATCGACCATCCTGTTCAATCCTTATTGTTTTCCGCAACAATTCCCAATGATATGAAAAAAATCATTAAGAAATTTCTTAATTCTCCTGTTTCAGTAAAGGTTTTGAGAGAAGGAATAACAGCCAAGGAAGTAAAGCAAAGCTATTTTTTGGTTAAGCATTCAGATAAGGTTGAAGCGTTGGCAAGGTTAATCGATACCTACACACCAAAGCTTACACTGGTATTTTGCAATACAAAAAGAGCAGTTGATGAATTATATGACCAGCTTATTAATAAGGGATATAACTGTGATAAAATTCACGGGGACATTAAACAATCACAAAGATTAGATACTTTGAATAAGTTTAACAGCGGCTTGATTGAAATACTTATTGCTACAGACGTGGCAGCAAGAGGACTTGACATCAAAGAGGTAGAATTAGTAATAAATTACGAAGTTCCTTCAAAAGAAGATTACTATGTGCACCGCATAGGCAGGACGGGAAGAGCAGGAAAAGAAGGTGCATCATTTACTTTGGCAAGTGCAAAAGAGTTAAGAAAAATTGAGGATATTGAAAAGTATACTAAAAAGTTAATTCGAAAAAGAACCATACCCACTGTTGACAGAGTAAATGAAGTTAAACAGGATAAATTTATAAGAGGTATTGTAAGTGTAATTGAAAGCGGTGAGCTTGGGGAAAACAGAGAATTGGCAGGTAAGCTTATGGATAAAGGCTATGATGCCGAGACTATAATTGCTGCTATGATTAAAAAACTTGTAAAATTTGACTTGTCGGAAGAAAGAGATTTAAATGATGTAATTATCGAAAGAAGAAAAAGAGGAGCCGTCAAGCTCGAAAATACAGAAAGATTTCATGTTAACCTTGGGAAAAAGCAAGGAATACGACCAGGAGATATTTTAGGAGCAGTAGCAGGAGAGTGCGATATTCCGGGCAGTGATATCGGAGAAATAGAACTTCTTGACAACTTTTCATTCTTTACTGCATCTAAAGAGCATAAAAACCGCATACTTGATAGAATGAACCGCTCACAAATAAAGGGCATGGATGTTATTGTAGAATTATCAAAAGAAAAGAAATCACGATTTAACAGAGATAAATCATCAGACGACAAATCATTTTGGAAAAGAAAGAAAAGAAAATAATTACTGTTGACAAAAAAATTTACTGGTAATATAATGGTCAAAATGAACTGTGAAGGATCGAGTAAAACAGACACAGCTTAACAGAGAGGGAATATTGGTGGAAGTTCCCATGTATGACTGTTTGAAAACTAATCCGGAGTTAAGACAGAAAGTCTAAAACGGCGTAATGTCTTGGTATGGATGCCTTAAATCCTTTGAGAAGCAACTAAGGTGGAACCACGATATCTCGTCCTTAAACATATGTTTAAGAACGAGATTAATTTTTTTGAATGCTTGTCATCCTGAGTGAAACGAAGGATCTCATAAGGTAAGAGGTTTGAAACATGAAATTTTTCACCTGCGGTTCAGAATGACAGAAAAACTTTAGTTTAAAGAAATAAGAATGCTAAATTTTAAATGGAGGATATTATGATTAAAATTACACTTCCTGACAAAAGTGTCAGAGAATATGAAAAAGGGATTAAAGCAATTGATATTGCCAAAAGTATCAGTGAAGGACTGGCAAGAAATGTGGTGGGAGCTGTTTATAACGGTGAAACAATAGGACTTCAAACTGCATTGAATAAAGACGGAAATATTAAATTTCTAAAGTTTGAAGACAAGGAAGGTAAGGACGTGTTCTGGCATACTTCATCTCATATTATGGCGCATGCTATAAAGAAACTGTGGCCGGATGCAAAGCTTGCAATAGGACCTGCAATTGAAAACGGATTTTATTATGATATTGATTTAGAGCATAGATTCGTGCAAGAAGATTTTGAAAAAATAGAAGCTGAAATGAAGAAAATTATAAAGGCAGGATATGAGTTAGAACGTTTCGAACTCCCAAGAGAAGAAGCAATTAAATTCATGGAAGAAGAAAAGGAGCCATACAAGGTTGAATTAATTCAAGATTTACCTGAAGATGCAGTGATTTCGTTTTACAGGCATGGTGATTTTGTAGATTTATGCGCAGGACCTCATCTTGAAAGCACTAAGAAACCAAAAGCTTTTAAATTATTAAGTATTGCAGGAGCCTATTGGAGAGGAAATGAAAACAATAAGATGCTCCAGCGTATATACGGTATTTCATTTGAAAAAGCAAAAGACTTGGATGAGTATTTAAAAATGATGGAAGAAGCCAAAAGGCGCGACCACAGAAAACTTGGAAAAGAATTAGATTTGTTTATGATGTCTGATGAAGGTCCCGGATTTCCTTTCTTCTTGCCAAAAGGTGTTGAAGTTAAAAATGAACTTATGAAGTATTGGAGAAAAGTTCATAAAAAAGCCGGATATGTTGAAATAGAAACACCCTTAATATTAAACCAACATCTGTGGGAAATATCAGGACATTGGTACAACTATAGAGAAAATATGTACATTACTTCTATAGATGAGCAAGACTTTGCTATTAAGCCCATGAACTGCCCGGGAGGAATTTTGGTATATAAGAATTCCATGCATTCATATAAAGATTTCCCCATGAGAGTTGCAGAAGCAGGAAGGGTACACAGACACGAGTTATCAGGTGCCTTGCACGGGCTTATGCGTGTTAGAGCATTTACACAGGATGATGCCCATTTATATATACTGCCTGAGCAAATCAAGGATGAAATTAAAGGTGTTATTAACTTAATTGATGAAATTTACAAGCAATTTGGTTTTTCATATAAATTGGAGCTTTCAACAAGACCGGAAAAGTTTTTGGGAGAAATTAAAGACTGGGATTTGGCAGAAGCATCCCTAAAAGCAGCATTGGATGAGTTGAATTTAAACTATGTAATTAATGAAGGCGATGGTGCTTTTTACGGACCTAAAATTGACTTCCACTTAACAGACTGCATAGGAAGAACTTGGCAGTGCGGAACAATTCAGTTGGATTACCAGCTTCCTCAGCGTTTTGAAATGGAATATGTTGGAGCAGACGGGCAAAAACACAGACCTATAATGATTCACAGAACTGCATTTGGAAGTATAGAAAGATTTTTCGGAATCCTTATTGAGCAATATGCAGGAGCATTCCCTACATGGCTTGCACCGGTGCAGGTGAAAATACTGCCTATTTCAGATAAGTTTATGGATTATGCAGAAAAGGTTGAAAAAGAACTTAATGCACTTGATATAAAGGTTGAATTAGATTCAAGGGCAGAAAAAATTGGATATAAAATCAGAGAAGCTCAGATGAAAAAGATTCCATACATGTTTGTTGTAGGGGAAAAAGAAGCTGAAAATAATACCGTTTCCGTGAGAGAAAGGCAGCAAGGGGATATTGGAAGCATGAGCGTTGACGAAATAAGCAGCATTATTTTAAATAAAATACAGAACAGAGAAAATGACTCCCCACAGTTAGTGTGATTGCAAAATATATGTTGAATTTTACCGACATTTTATATATTATATAGATATAATATAAATTATGGGGGTAATAAGGTAAACATGAAAACAGTATATTCGGATGCTCAATACCATATTAATATGAAAGAAGGAGATGTGGGCAGATATGTATTATTGCCCGGAGATCCTAAAAGGTGCAGCAAAATTGCCAAATATTTTGATGCTCCCGTGTTAGTTGCAGACAAAAGAGAATATGTAACATATACAGGCTATCTTGACGGAGTGAAGGTAAGTGTAACATCAACTGGAATAGGAGGTCCTTCTGCTTCAATTGCAATGGAAGAATTGGCAAACATAGGAGCGGATACATTCATAAGAGTCGGTACGTGCGGAGGTATGAATGTTGATGTTATGGGCGGTGACTTGGTAATTGCCACAGGGGCAATCCGTATGGAAGGAACAAGCAGAGAATATGCACCCATAGAATTTCCTGCAGTTGCTGATTTTGGAATTGCTAATGCTTTGGTAAAAGCTGCAGAAAATTTAAACAAAAAATATCATGTGGGTGTTGTTCATTGCAAGGATTCCTTTTACGGACAGCATGACCCGGAATCAAAGCCTATAGGCTATGAATTAACAAATAAATGGGGTGCATGGCTGAAGATGGGTACATTGGCATCTGAAATGGAGTCAGCAGCATTGTTCACAGTTGCAGCATTCAGAAAAGTTAGAGCAGGATCAGTATTTCTGGTAGTGGCGAATCAAGAGCGAAGAAGGTTAGGATTGGATGATCCACAGGAACACGATACTGAAGCAGCTATTGTTACAGCAATTGAAGCACTGCGAATTTTAATAAATGAGGATAAATAAAAAGATTCTTTTCTGTCACTCTCTGACAGGAAAGAATCTTACTTTTACTTTGTTACTGTTCACATATAAAATAATAAGAGACACCAACTCGTCATTCTGAGGGCTTTAGTCCGAAGAATCTCAGGTTTTAAAAGATAGGATCCTTCGCTTTGCTCAGGATGACACACATTGCGTGTGAACTGTAACTTTACTTTCAGATTTCATCCCATAATAATCGGTGTTTATTGACATTTTAAATTATTCATGATAATATTAATTATCATTAAATTGCAAAAAGGTCGCAACTATGCGGCTTTATTTATGCAACAATAGGAGCAATAATGGAAACAAAAAAATCTAACAATTATAACTTTGCCTTGGACTTGGTAGAAGACGGCAAGGATATTCAAATAGAAGAAATAAAAAAACATCAGCTTCCCCCAAATGTAACTTCAAAAATGCTTTATAACGACATAGTAAAAATAGCATGGCCATCTGTTGTTGAACTTACATTAACTCAACTTGCTTCAATGGTGGACTTGATGATGGTTGGAGGTTTGGGAGCCTGGGCACTAACTTCGGTCGGTCTTACAATTCAACCTAAATTTCTTCTCATGACAGCTTTTATGGCTATGAATGTTGGAGCAACTGCAATGGTGGCAAGATACAAAGGAGCAGGAGATAGTAAAAATGCAAATTTAATTCTTAGGCAAGCTCTAATGATTACTTTTTTATTGTCTTTGATTTCTTCTTTATTAGGTTATATTTATGCAGAAAAATTAATTCTTTTCATGGGTGCTGCTGAAGAAAAAACATTGGAAGGCGGTACTATATATTTAAAAATTCAAATGCTTGGCTTTACATTCATGGCATTGTCTAGCACAATCACGGCGACATTAAGAGGTGTGGGAAACTCAAAAACAGCGATGACATATAATCTTATTGCAAATGTTGTAAATGTAGTTTTGAATTACCTTTTGATTGAGGGGCATTATGGTTTTCCGCGATTGGGAGTTGTAGGTGCTTCTTTAGCAACTATCATAGGGCAATTTGTTGCATTCGTTTTTGCTTTAATTTATATTATGAAAGGTGATCAGTATTTGCACCTTAGAATTAAAGACGGGTTTAAACCGGATTCTCGTTCACTGAAGCAAATAACAACCATAGGAGCTCCAGCAATGTTTGAACAGCTGTTGATGCGCGTCGGAGTCATAATATACGTAAGAGCCATTGCAGGTCTTGGTACTGTAGCATACGCAGTCCATCAAGTATGTATGAATATTCAGGCAATGTCATTTATGAACGGACAAGGCTTTGCCGTGTCTGCTACTGCACTTACAGGTCAAAGCTTAGGTAAAAACCGCTCTGATATGGCTCATGCCTATGTTCACAGAACAAGAAGACTTGGGATGTCTGTTTCAATTGTATTAGGAATAATCTTTATATTTTGGGGCGGAAATATAGTTTCCTTGTACAATGATGACCCGGATATAATTTTGCAAGGAGCAAGAATAATGATGTTTGTAGGTTTTACACAGCCCTTGCAGTCTTCCCAGTTTATTTTGTCAGGCTCATTAAGAGGTGCCGGAGATACAAAGGCTACTGCAATTATTACTTTCATAACAGTATTGCTAATAAGACCGTTTTTGGCAATGTATTTAATAAATGTATGGAATATGGGGCTTGAAGGGGCTTGGCTTGCTTTTATAGCTGATCAAACCATACGTTCGGTACTTGTTCTTATCAGGTACAATTCAGGAAAGTGGAAAAGTATAAAAGTCTGATGAAATTCATACCTATTGATATTTCTTAAAATACTTTTTTATATTTTAATCTAATTTTAATTTATCCCTAAAACTTAATTAATACTATGGTGGTATCTTATGTATAAGAAAAAAATAAATAATTATATATGGGAGGAACTATGAAAGTTACATTAGAACAAATCGACGAGCTTAGAAACAGAGTTAATGTAAGCTACGAGGAAGCTAAAAGAACCCTCGAAAAAAATGACGGGGATTTGATTAAATCAATCATAGAACTTGAAAAGAAAAAAGGGAGAAAAAACGAGAAACATCATGGAAGCTTTACAGTGGCTGTAAATAAGGTTTTGGCTCTTAGGATGTCTATTAAAAACAAGGACGGAAATACAATCTTAAATATGCCCGTAGTAGTAATATTAGCCGCATTTTTGATGGCATTTTGGGTTGTAATCTTTGGACTGGTATTGGCAATACTGACATCCTGCAAAATAAATATATACAAGGATAAAGGAATAAATGTAAACAACATAAAGAAAAATATGCAGGAAACGGTTGATAAAATAAAAGATAAGTCGGAAGAAATTTTTAAAGATGATGAAGAAGAGTCAACAGACCCACAAGATGAGTCAGAGAATGAAATAATCATTGAATAAATACAATATCAGGTCTTCGGCCTGATATTTTACATTGAGTCATTCCTATAAATAAACTAGGTGTCATTCTGAGAGCTTTAGCTCGAAGAATCTCATTTTTTTAAACATAGATTCTTCGCTGCATTCAGAATGACACTTCGTGTGTTATTCATAACAATGACTTAGCAATGACAAAAACTGATTGATAAATAAGGAAAAAAATAGTACAATAAAACAAAAACGAGGTTATTATGGGTAAGAAGAAAATTTTGATTGTGGAGGATGAGCAAAAAATTGCACGGTTTTTAGAGCTTGAATTTAAATATGAAGGCTATGATGTAATAATAGCAAACAACGGAAGAGAAGGCTTTGAAAAAGGGAAATCCCCTGATGTTGATTTGATAATACTTGATTTAATGCTGCCCGGATTAAGCGGCATTGAAGTATGCAGAAGATTAAGACAAACATCCGATGTGCCTATAATAATGCTGACTGCAAAGGATGATATTTCCGATAAAGTAACAGGGCTTGACATAGGTGCCGACGATTATATGACAAAACCCTTTGCCGTTGAAGAGTTATTGGCACGCATAAGAGTATTGTTAAAAAGGAAATTCCATAAAAACAATGATGAAGATATATTGGTAATCGGGAAGCTAAATTTATGCAAAAACAATTACAAGGTTGAATACGAAAATGAAAATATTGAGCTTACTAAAAAAGAATTCGAATTATTGGAATACCTTATGAGAAACAAAAACATAGTATTATCAAGGGAAAAGATTTTGGACAATGTTTGGGGATATGATTACTATGGAGATACTAATATTATAGATGTATATATAAGATACATAAGAAGCAAGATAGACCAGAAATACAATGTAAGTCTTATTGAAACAGTTAGAGGTGTAGGTTACATTATCAGAGATTGAAGGAAGACAAATGGTAAAGACAATTCTTAGAAAACTGTTAAACTTAATTCTCTATCCATTTAGAATAATTATTAAACTGTTGATAAGTCTATTAAAAAGACTTAAATTTTCAATTGCATTTAAAATTTCTACAACGTATTTAATATTATATATTATTATAATCATGACAGTTGCCCTGACTACCTCGGTAGGCTATTTAATATTTGAACTGCAGAAATTTGAAGATACAACTGCAGCAATTGATTCAGAAAACATACTAAGCGGTTTCCCCGACTTTAGCAGTATAAATGTAAAGGAAGAAAGCTATAATTCCTTTGAAATATTTGATAGTAATCTGAATACATACTTTACAACAGGAAGACCGGGAAGGTATGCGGACAGTATTATTGTCATTGCGGAAAAAATAATTTATGACAATGAATATGTTCATTCGGAAAGCTTTACAAATAATGGTACCCTTTATTATATGAATATAAGTTACCCAATGGAAGATATGCTCAGAGATGCATGGAGAATAAGTTTTATGGTTTTAATATCAGGTGCCATAGGACTTATGTTTTTCGCACCCATTGTATCAAGCACAAGTTACAAACTTATCGGTCCTATTAAGAATATGACTGAAATAACCAAGACTATCACTGTAAATAACATAAACACCAGGCTTGACGTGAAAGGAACAGAGGATGAATTAAAGGAATTGTCACAAACCTTCAATGAAATGATGGATAGAATAGAAGGGGGATACAAAACGCAGCAGCAGTTTGTTTCAGATGCTTCACATGAACTTAGGACACCCATAGCGGTTATAAAGGGTTATGTGAATATGCTTGACAGGTGGGGGAAAGACGATAAGGCGGTATTGGAAGAATCCATTCAAGCCATAAAAAATGAAACTGAAAATATGCAGGATTTAATTGAAAAATTATTATTTATTGCAAGAAGCGATAGAAACACTTTGAATTTTACAAAGGAAGATTTTAGAATTTGTACAGTTCTTAATGAAATTGAAAAAGAAACAAAGATGATTGATACAACACACAAATTATATTTTAAGTTTTATGAAGATGCAACTATTTACGGCGATAAAATGCGGATTAAACAAGCTATTAGAATATTGATTGATAATGCCATGAAATATACTCCCAACAGCGAATATATTATGGTTTCCGGTTTTATTCAGGATGAATACTATGTTATAAAAGTTGAGGATACAGGTCCCGGAATTCAAAAAAATGATTTGAATAAAATATTTGATAGACTTTATAGGGCTGAACAGTCAAGAAGCAAACAAATAGGCGGTCACGGATTAGGATTGTCAATTGCTAAAATAATCCTATTAGGACATAAGGGTAAAATAATGGTTAAAAGCACACCGGGAAAAGGCTCGGAATTTAACTTACTATTTCCTTATCTTGACAGTTGATTCAAACTTACTTTAATCGACAAAAAATATCAAAATAAGTCAGAGAAATATCCTTTCCTTAGTAGTATAATAGCTTGTACATTATGCAGAAAGGATGATTTTGTGAATATTCAGTTTATTGAAACGGGACAAGTATTGACAATCAAGCTCAAGGGTGAGCTAGACCACCACAGCGCCGACGAGGCAAGAGTTATGATTGATGAAAAAATTAAAAACGAAAGATACAATAAATTGGTAATAGATTTAAAAGGACTTGATTTTATTGATAGTTCAGGCATCGGGTTTGTAATCGGCCGATATAAAGTCATAAGAAAGCGTAACGGTGTAATAGAAATAGTAAATGCCGGCAAAAAGGTACGAAAGATTTTGGACATGAGCGGCATTGGAAAAATTATTAAAATAAAATAGGGGGACAAAATGCATAATAACTACGTTTATATTAAAATACCAAGCTTATCTGTTAATGAATCTTTCGCAAGGGCTGCTGTTGCAGCATTTTGCTCAAGCTTGAATCCGACAATGAACGAAATATCCGATATTAAGACCGCAGTGTCCGAAGCAGTTACCAATGCAGTGGTACATGCCTATGAAGATGAAATTGGAGAAATTGAAATTCAGTGCAGAATTAAGGGGCAGGTAGTTGAAATAATAATTGAGGATTTTGGCTGTGGAATCGCAGATGTAGAAAAGGCAAGAGAGCCGTTGTTTACAACACGACCGGAGTTAGAACGTTCTGGAATGGGTTTTTCTGTTATGGAATCATTTATGGATGAATTAGTTATATTGTCAGAAAAGGATGTTGGAACAAAGGTTATATTAAGGAAAAAAATAGTTGAAAAAAAACAAAAGACATTAAATGAGGAAATTGATGAAGAAAACTCAGAAGACAATGAATAAAAAGAATGTCATACTGTGCGATAGCGAAGTATCTCTTCATTGAAAACATGAGATTCTTCATTGTATTCAGAATGACAATAACTTTATAAGTTATTTATTTAATGGCTGAAGAGCTAAAAATTAACAAATTTATAATAAAAAGGCACTATTAGTGCTTTTTTTTTGTATTCAAAAATCTTTTTTGTAAATAATACTTATGAGGTGATTAATATGAAAAAAAAGATATTTTTATTAGTAATAATTTTAATTATCGGCTTAACAGCTTTTTATTTCGGTAGCGGAATTGACAGATCCCTAAAAAGAATACCTGAAAGTGCAGTTTTATTATAGCAGAAATTTATTAAGACTTTGCAGGAGGTAAAATGAAATATAATAAAGACAACTATAAAAAAGTAGTTGATGAATTTACACCGAAAAACAATATGTTTAAAAATTGTGTAATGGCGTTTATTTTTGGTGGAGCTATATGTCTGATAGGAGAAATTATAAACGATACCTTTGTTTCCTGGTTAAACATATCAGACGAAGAAGCGTCACCTATGACATCTGTGGTATTAATTGGCATGAGTGCATTGCTTACAGGTTTAGGCTGGTATGATAAATTAGGTAAAATAGGAGGAGCTGGAACGGTAGTTCCAATAACAGGATTTGCAAATTCTGTAGTTTCGCCTGCCTTGGAATTTAAGAGAGAAGGATTTATTCTGGGAACAGCTGCAAATATTTTTAAGTTAGCAGGACCTGTCTTGATATTCGGATACTTTTCTTCATTTATAGCAGGGTTATTAAGCATGGCATTTAAGTAAGGAGGAAAAATGAAAAAGGCAGGAAAAACTTTTATAATTAAAGATGATGTGGTAATAAGAGATACCTACACCATAGTCGGCAGCAAGGAAGGTCAAGGACCTTTGAAGGATAAATTTGATATGGTGATAGAGGATGATTTGTGGGGAGAAGATTCTTGGGAAAAATGCGAATTAAAATTGCAGAAGACAGCAGTAGAAAATTTAAAAAATAAAAATAGTCTAATAAATGAAAATATTGATCTATTACTTTCAGGTGACTTGTTAAATCAAATAACATCCTCTTCATTTGCAGCAAGAGAATTAGAATTGCCATACATAGGTGTTTATGGCGCCTGTTCTACTATGACATTGACAATGGGTTTAGGCGCAATGATAATAGACGGAGGATTTGCTGAAAATGTGATTTGCGTTACATCAAGCCATTTTTGCAGTGCGGAAAGACAGTACAGACTTCCTCTTGAAATGGGAGGACAGCGCCATATGTCAGCACAGTGGACAGTAACAGGCTCAGGTGCAGTATGGCTTTCAAACAGCGGAAGGGGACCTAAAATAAAACATGTTACCTTTGGAAAAATCGTTGATTTAGGTGTTAAAGATGCAAACAATATGGGAGCCGCCATGGCACCGGCAGCTTATGATTCATTGAGACGGCACCTTCAGGATACAGGTATTGATTATGACTTAATTGTTACCGGAGATTTAGGAACAGTGGGTAAAAGCATAGTAAATAAAATGTTTAATGAAGATAATAAGAGTATTGAATCAAAATATGATGACTGCGGCACAATTATTTTTGATATTAAAAAACAGGATGTGCACGCGGGGGGAAGTGGCTGCGGGTGTTCAGCCGCAGTATTCGGCTCCTTTTTATACAAAAAATTATTGAATAATGAAATAAAGAAACTCCTGTTTACATCTACGGGAGCATTGCATTCGCCCACAGCGACTCTTCAAGGTGAAAGCATACCCGGAATTGCCCATTGTTTGGGCATTGAAGGTTAGGAGGTTTTTATGAACTATGTCATGAGTTTTGTAATAGGCGGTTTAATATGTGTAGTTGGTCAGATTATAATCGATACATTTAAGAAAAATAATGCTTATCTGCTTGTGTTTTTAGTTGTGACAGGAGCTATATTAGGATTTTTTGGAGTGTATGATAAGCTTGTTGAAATAGGGCATTCAGGAGCTACTGTTCCTCTTCTTGGGTTTGGGAACTCATTAGCCAAAGGGGCTATGGAAGAAGCAGCTGAGAAAGGATTTATGGGAGCATTGAGCGGAGGAGTAGTAAGAACAGCACCAGGAGTTGCTGCAGCATTGATATTCGGTTACGTTGTTGCTGTTATATTCAATCCCCACGGGGATAAATAGTATGACCTACCCCCATTTAATAAAGGTATGGGGACACACCTCCCTATTAAGGGATAAGCGACCGACACCAAATCGAAGATTTGGGTCGTCTGCTTAGTTTTCTATTGATTCCAAAATATCATCTATTGGTTTTTCCGTGTCATCCTCTGAATTTTCAAATTCATCAATTATTTGATCGATAATGTCTTCCAAGGTATCACCGTTTCCGTTATCGCCGTTTCCGTTTCCATTCCCATTATCACCATATCCATTATCATTATCCTCGTTATCGTCTCCGTTAAGCTCATCATTTAACCACTGCTCATAATGCCATTTAGTGTGATAATAACAAGTTCTGGTAGGAAGCTGATATTGATAGTCTTCAGTTATATATCCGGAAGAACCTAATTTTTCAACTTCAATCCCCGAAACGTGAGTTATTTTAAAATTTTCATCGACTGATATCTGACCGGCATATATTTGCTGAAGCTCTTCCATGGTAAAAATAATTCTGTCTTCCAAAATTTGCTGATATAATTTTTTCACTTCATAATTATCTGTCTTTTCTTCAGGGTCAAAAAGTGGATCTCTTGTAAAAAATACTCTTTCTTCTACCAAATTACCCGGACAGTATATGGATTTCATCATATTTGAGCTAGTGCATACTTCAGCTTTAACATGTACGTTGCAGGTTTCTGTAGGCTGAGTACCAGGTATAAAATATTCAGTAATAACTTGGCTTCCTCTTTGGTCATGTGCGCAAAGATCGCCGGGCAGCTTTCCTGATACCTTACAAACATTTACAGGTATTAAATTCTGATTTCGTGTAAATGTTGCTGGAGGCAGACCTTCATGGATAGGAGTCATAATTCCACTCCAAAGTCTTGCATTGTTACCGCTGTCTCCTGAAAGTTTCATTTGCACATTATCATTTCCAACCCAGATTCCTCCTACGTAGTATGGAGAAAATCCGACATACCAGAAGTCTCCGTTTGCTTGTGTGGTTCCTGTTTTACCTGCAACTTCGATACCCAATTCTTGAGGGAGTCTTGCTCTATATGAAAGTCCCAGATTAACGGTTGTTCTTAAAATATCCTTCATTAGCGAAGCGACTTCAGGGCTGTATGCCACATGTGTTTCCGGAATGTTTTCCATTATTGTTTCACCCTTGTTATTAACTACCATCGTATACACTATAGGCTCTACATATACGCCGTCATTGGCAATTGTGCCATATCCGGCAGTCATCGCCAATGGTGAAAATCCCTTTGTAAGTCCGCCCAAGGCAAGAGATGCCAAATTCACATCATTGTAATAAGGGTCCTCCTGAGGAGATACGAAGGTATCATTGTTAGGGTTATTTTGGTCGATTAATCCTAATTTTGACAATGAGCTCATAGCAGCTTCAAGTCCGATTGTTTCAAGCATGGTAACTGCATTTGTATTTATTGATTGTTCAATTGATCTTCTCAGAGTTTGTATACCCCAATATTTTATGCTTCTGTGTTCATACCAATTTTTAGGCCATCTATTGCCGCCTTGATTATACTTTGGCAAGTCATCGATCGGATAAGCAGCCGAATATCCCAAATCAAGAGCAGCCAAATATACTGACAAAGGTTTTATTGTCGAGCCCGGCTGTCTTGCAGCATCTGCAGCACGATTGAATGTCTTGCTGCCTTCAATCTGCCTTCCCCCAATCATTCCTTTTATTTTTCCTGTTCTGTAATCCATTATTACTGTTGCAGATTGAGGCTGTACAATGCCCTTTTCCTGGTAGAAGAAATACCCTTCCGGTATTGTTAATAAACCGTCACTTCCTATATTGAACATTTCCGGGTTTTTATCCAAATAACTTTTTTGAATTTCAAATGTTCCTTTTGAACCTTTTTTATCAATTATTTCATAATTATTTCCCACATTAAGAGCTCCTATGGTGTGAGAAACGAAGTTCATATTGTCATCAATAGTATAAGCATCAACAATGTCAATCGTTGAAGAATATATATCGAATTTTTTGGAGGTGATTACTAAATT
>Ga0172382_10008311_pt1 | contig 14499 bp, 10 predicted proteins | sample Leawel138RmetaG_FD_122245 | JGI IMG/M metagenome (GOLD analysis project Ga0172382, IMG submission 122245) | Leachate microbial communities from a municipal landfill in Southern Ontario, Canada - Leachate well 138R metaG | ecosystem: Engineered > Solid waste > Landfill > Unclassified | place...
AAACCGGTTTAAAAACGCCCTCCTCTCAATAATAATGCTCTCCTTTCTTTTCCCTTCGGCTCAGTTTGTCAATGCTCAAGGGGAAGATTTCGTTATCGATACAAACACAGAGGTTACTTATTCAACAGGAGACGACTTTGCAACTGTCACTACAGAATACATAAGAAATGTTGAAAATAGCGAATACTACTTCCCTGCAACTGGAGAGAAGATTTTTCACATTCCAGATATCACGGACAATTCTCAAGAGGAGATTCAGGCTGAAAGAAAATATAAATTAGAGAGCCTAACTGTTCAAGACTCTACAGGGAACGATATAGACTACTCTATAGAGGAGAATGAGCTTGGGGAAGGAATATATGTGACAGTGCCCAATTACAAAACAACAACGTCAAATGCCCCCTACCATATTGTTCTTGAGTACAAAACACATGATTATATTCTTAAAATCGGAGATTTTGTTAATATAATCGGTCCCTCTCTCCCAGAGGAGACTGTTTTTGAAAAAAGTGATGAAGAAAGCGGAACTTTGACCATCTTTAATTACAACTTTACAATAGTGGTTGACGAAGATATCCCTACACTTGCTAAAGCATATCCTAAATACACAAAGACGGAAGAGAATGGGAGACAATATTTTGAATTTAATCAAACAGACAGGATTGGTAATTCTCCTTCCTTGGAATTTGGGACTTCTGTACTTTACAAATTCAATCTAGAGTACACTACTCCACAAACGGATAACTTTATACCAGAGAAATACTCTAGTTTGTTTAATGCTTTGTCTACAAATGTTTACGAGATATCTCTACCAAGAGAATTTGCAGAAACAAACCAAAGAGTCTACATTGAGAGTATTTCCCCTACTCCAAAGGATATATATAGAGATGAGGAGGGAAACATTCTGGCCCTTTTTGAGCTTCCTGCGAACAAGGACGACAAAATTGAGATAACGGGCTATATCTCTGTTGAACAAGATAGTATTGAAGAGCAATCTAAAACCTTTGATATGTCACTAGAAGATTATTTTGAAAAGATTAAGAATAGCGACTACATAGGTAGATATCTTTCTAGGACTGAATATTGGGAGATTAATGATGAATACATAAAGCAAGAAGCTGATACCTTAATTAAAGATCAGGGGACACTTCTTGATGTCATAGAGGCTAATTATGAGTATGTTAATGACAAGTTAGAGTATGACCAGAATAAAGCAACCTCGGAGAATACAAGGATAGGAGCAAAAGAAGCTCTACTCGGAGGGCCTTCTGTATGTATGGAATATGCAGATGTCATGATTTCCCTTCTAAGAGCACAGGGGATACCCTCAAGAGCAGCACTAGGTTACGCCAATTTAAGAGAGATTGCACCAGATAACCAGGTAAGGCATCAGTGGGTCCAAATATGGGTCCCAGATTACGGATGGCTTTCTGTCGATCCTACATTTGAGAGTGCCAACATCAAGATTGGACAAATGGTAGATAGAATTTTGTGGGAAGTCTTTAATGATGATTCCTTGTCTAATATAAAGATCTATTCCGCCAATGATATTGTTGATTTAACAACGGAAGGGTTTGTGGTTAATGTATTTGGAGTTACAGACGAAGTGGATCTAGAAGCACTAAAGACCTATTCTGACTACACCTCTTCAGGGGAAATTCGAGACTCTCAAGAGCCAAACATTAGCTCCTTTGTTGGTACAGCATTGAAAACAACAACCTTAGGGAAAGCAGTCCTTGTTACCCTACCAATCTTTCTGATCCTAGTCACACTTATAGCAATAATCTTCTTCCTATCAAACTTGATAAAAAGAAAGAAGAGAAAGAAAACTGAGAAAAACGAAGAGAAGCGAAATTCTGTGATCTCTATTTAAGAGTGATATCTCGTGACAAATACTTTACTATGGCTATTATTTAAAGGTGTATAACCTATCTATATTAAGCAACTCCTTTGCCCCTCCCATTCTTGACTCTGTAGTCGCGTAAAGAGTTATAAGAGGTTCTCCCTTAGATACTTTGTCTCCAGGAACCTTGTGCATCTGCATTCCAGCTTCTTTTATTTTAGGATTTCCCAAGGCTTTTGCTATCTTAACAAGTTCTTGGTTATTTAAGGTCTTAACAGTTCCGTCTCTGTCCGACAGAAGGTCATGTTGAAGATGGGCCACCTTTATCTCTGAAGACTTAACCTTCTTGGTTGCTCCCTGAGCAAAAGCTATCTCCCAGAATTTATCTAAAGCTTTTCCAGAATCTAGAATCTCTCGTGCAAATTTCTTACCCTCCCCTCTCTTAACCGTTTTAGTCCCCTCGAAGAGCCTAGTTGCCATCTCTATGATGACTTTCTCTAACTCGTCACAACACCCCTCCTCTCTTTCAAGAATCTTGAGGGCCTCCTTTATCTCCATGTTAGGACCTATACTTCTACCATCAGGACCATCTATTGGTCTCTTAATCGTTTCACAATGGATATTGAATTTCTTAAAGAGTTTCTTAAATTCCCTGTCCAGCATCTGGACATCGTCAGGTCTTTCTATCTTAGAACCCTTACCATATGGCAAGTCTATAAGGATATGTGTGACCCCCATAGAGATCTTTTTTGCAACAATACTCACCAGCACCTTCTGGAACTCTTGTATACGAAGAGATCTCTCAACATTAATAATCACATCGTCCGCAGGAGAAATATCTAGAGAACCACCCCAGAACATACAGCCTCCGGTTTCTTTTACAACCTCCATTACCTTCTCCTTAGAGAGGGCTACAGGCATAACAACTTCTAGAATGTCTGAAGTCCCTGCGGGGGATGTGATTGCCCTAGTAGAAGTATTAGGGACTATTAAGCCTCCCGCTACTAATATCGGGACCAAGGTCGGGGTTATCGCCTTCCCTGCTACACCACCAATAGAGTGTTTGTCTGCAACTAGATGTCCATTTCCATTAATTCCCTTAAAGCTAAGAATATCTCCGGATTCTGCCATACCCTTTGTCATCCAGTAGATCTCATCGTCATTAAATCCTGGATTAAAGAAAGTAGATACAAAAAATGCTATCTCGGTCTCTCTTAATTTACGAGCTCCAATGTCGTTCATAATAAGTTTTAGATCCTCTTCCCTAAGATTGTGACCTAACAACTTTTTACTTATTGCATCTAAAGATTTACTTGGTTGTGGGATATCTATGAATATAGAAGCTCCACTATCCACTCTGTAGTCTTTCCATATCTCTTCAAACAAACCTATTTCCCCTTCTGCCACCTTAGAGTCTGTCTCCATAACATTTGCGTGAAGTTCGACTTCCCCTATTCCAATAAGGGCTATCTCCCCTTCTCTGACGCCTAATCTCTCAGCATCTTTTCTGTTTAAAACGACATTAAAGTCATCATCTTCTCCTAAATCTAGAGTTTTACTTCTTAAATAGAAAGCCATAATTGTTCTGTAGAAAAATTTAACTAGTAAATAGCCAAGGATAATTCTCCTGTGCCGCTTTTTTAATATCTCCTGGTTTCAGAATTCCTAACTCTGTTATATAACCAGTTATAAGACCACTATCTATAACCTCAAATGCTGGGTTGTACATATGTAACCCTTTGGGAGCATCCTCCCAAAGTTCTTTGGTTTCTCTAACCTCAATCTCGATATTGTGATGATGGGATTCCAGATCTAACTTAAGAAATGGAGTAACAACATAAAAAGGTTTGTCTACATAATGTGCAGCCATAGCTATCCCCCAGCTTCCTATCTTGTTAATTGCATGACCTAGTTGTGTCATTTCATCAGCACCGATAAAAACAATCTCCACAGGAACGCTTCCTCTGTTTATTATAAAAGACTCTGCTGAGCTATCTGCTATCAAGGTTGTCTTAATTCTAGCTTCAAGAAGACTTTTAGCTGTTATTCTCCCCTGTAATCTTGGCCTTGTCTCTGTACAAACTACTTCAAAATTCCCTTTATTCTGCTTGATTGATTTAATTAATGATACAGCCGTCGAAGAGTGACAGTGAGTAAAAATCTTGTTGTAATTTGAGAAGAATCTCCAATTTTTTTCTATTAGATCCTTCTTAGATTGTCCGATAATATCCAGAAAGTCATCTGTTAGAGATACTAACTCCCGTTTCATGGTGGCCAGCTCTGGTAAAACAGAAAACTTTTTATTAAAGAAATATTTCACATATTTAACACCATTTGTTGCCAACGGCTCATTGGCTCTTGCATGTGCAAGTCTATCTGCTACTTCAAAGAACTCTTTGTAAAACAGTTCCTTGTCGTCAACCGTACTTATATCACCATACACTTTCATACCTTCGAAGGTTGCAATCGCTACATTGGTCGCTCCCTGAATGTTCAAATCTTTTATATCTTTATAAATTTTCTCTATCTCTGGATATTTATCCATTTTCTATGTACACAAAATATTAACTAATCCAACTTAACCTCTTCCCTATGTTCAGGGACATAAATCTCTGTATTTATATGCACCTCATTCTGAAGATTATTTCTAAAGCTATAAATAATATCCTCATCCCCATGTACTAAGAAAATTTTTCGAGGGGTGTGACCAAAACTTCTTAACCAATATCTTAAGTCCCTTTGGTCTCCATGACCAGAGAATCCACCTAAGGTATATAGCTTTGCATTGTTTTGGTATTCCTTCCCAAATATTCTAACTGTTTTCTCCTTTTCTACAATTCTTCGTCCTAAAGTGCCCCTAACCTGATAGCCTACAATAACTATGTGTGTTGTGGGGTCTTCAATATTATTCTTTAGATGGTGTAGTATTCTTCCCCCAGTACACATACCACTTCCTGCAATTATACCTATTCCCTTCTTCGTAGCTAATCTCTTGGAATCATCTACAGATTCTGTTTTAACAAGCCCTGGGAAATTAAAGGGGTCATCTCCCTTTTTAAGGAGTCTTCTAGCATCCTCATCATAGAAATTGGGATATTGTCTAAAAACCTCAGTCGCTTTCGAAGCCATTGGACTATCTAGATATATTGGGAAGTTAGATATTATCTTGTTTTCTATAAATAGATTTAACTCATAAAGAATTTCTTGTGTTCTCTCTATTGCAAATGATGGGATTAGTATGTTTCCCCCAGCCTTCTGAGCACTTTGCAGTGCTGTGAGAAACTCTAATACTGTTTCATCTCTGTTTTTGTGTAATCTGTTACCATATGTTGACTCACAGATAACATAATCTGCCTCTCTAATTAGGTCAGGGTCTTTTACAATTCTAGCTCCTGGTTGACCTAGGTCTCCTGAGAAAACAAGCTTTCTTTTTCTTTCTGCTTCAGTCTCTATCCAAAATTCAAATATTGCCGAACCAAGAATATGACCTGCATCTCTCATGCGAAATTCACAATCTTTTGTAATGTTCACTGAATTACCGTAAGGATAGACCTCAAAGAATTTCATTGTCTCTTCTACATCTTCCTCGGTATAAAGAGGTTTCTTGAATTTTTCATCTTCAATGTTCTGCTGATCTTTAGGTTTGGCTAACCATCTGTCATATTCCTCTTTCTGAAGACTTGCAGAATCTAAAAGGATTATTCTTGTTAAATCTCTTGTAGGTTGTGTGCTAATTATTCTGCCCCTGAAACCTTGTTTAACAAGGAGAGGTAACCTTCCAGTATGGTCAAAGTGAGCATGGGTAAGGAATACAAAGTCTATATCTGCAGGATTAAATGGAAATGGTTCGTAATTTCTTTCCTCTATTTCGCTTGGTCCTTGGAATGCCCCACATTCTACTAAAAACTTGAGATTGCTTGTCTCTATGTAGAAGCACGAACCAGTAACAGTTTTTGCAGCACCGAGAAATTGTATTTTCATTAGGCAGTATTTTTAAATAATCTATATATATAATAAAGGATTCAGACAATGAATGACAAGTATACTAATTCTTCTTGTTTAGCTCTGTGGCTTTTTCAAGAAGAATATCCTTCCTGTTTAGCGTAGGATCTTCTACAACCATATCCAGAAGTTCATTTAGTATTATTCCCATCTTGGGTCCTTTCTCTATACCTATGTTCATTAAGTCCTCTCCAGTAACTTTTAGGTCTGTTACTTTAAGAGCCATATCTTGTTTTCTAACTTCAGATATCCTTCTTTGTAGAATTGTTATCTCCTCTGGTTTGAAGGCTGTAGCAGGATTAGATTGAGCATCTGCTAATCTAAGCTTGAATAAATCATCTATATTCTCTTCCCCTACTCTCTGTATAAATCTTCTAACGGCAGCGTCTGTCCATTGGTGCTTCTCAATATTTTCTTTCTCCTCATCTGTCATATCTTCCTTAACGTGAGGATAATGGAACATGTGGTTCTCTATTAATATTTTCACTCTATTTATTTCAGATTGAGAGAATTTCATTCTTTTCATTATCTCACCAGCAAGATCTGCACCCATTTTGTCATGCCCATAGAAATGGCCATTCCCCATATCTGTTCTAGGCTTTGCAATGTCGTGTAGAAGAGCTGCCAACTTTACACTGTCATGAGCAACATCACAGGTTTTTAGAGCATGTTTATATACATCATGAGCATGGAATAGTTTCTGCTCTACATCCACACCTTCTAACAATTCGGGCATGAAAAGACTAAGGAGGCCAGATTTTCTCATTAACTCTATACCAATAGATGGTTGAGGAGAATTAATAAGCATTTTCATAAATTCATCCCTTATTCTTTCCATAGAAACTTGTGCAGCTACCGGGACAGACTCTTTTATAGCTTCAAATGTTTCTTCTTCAATATCAAAACCTAATTGAGCCGCCATCCTACAAGCCTTGAATGCGCGTAAACCATCTTCCTTAAATCTTTCCAAGGGAGTCCCAACCGCTCTAACAACTTTCTTTTCTATATCTTTTACTCCACCATATGGATCATATATCTCTACTTGAAACGGTTCTTCTCTTCCATCTAGATCCAGTTGAGATAGGTCTAAAGCCATTGCGTTAAAAGTGAAATCTCTCCTACCTAAGTCTTTATCTATATCTTCAACGAAATTAACATTGCTAGGCCATCTTCCATCTACATAACCAGATTCGCTTCTAAACGTTGTAACTTCTACTTCATGTGTCTCCCCATGTTTGTCCTGGATTAGAGCCACAACAGTACCAAACTTAGCACCAGTAGAAACCGCCTTAGGAAACATATTTAACATTTCGTCTGGCAAGGCGTTGGTTGCTAAATCATAGTCGTGGGGTTTTTTACCTAAAACGACATCTCTTAATGCTCCACCGACAATATATACCTCATAACCTTCTTTTGTAAGAATTCTTCCTACCTTTTGTACATATTCTGGGATTTCCATCTCTGCTTTCATTCTAATATATTACCACGCCTGTTTTAGGTAATACAAAGTTATTATTTTTAATAGAGTCAACCTCAGGGTCTGATTGAATACCAAGAACCCCTTCTTCCTCTCCACCATCGTTTGAGTTAGAATCCTGAGGAGCTACAGAGACAACATCTTCCTGTCCTACAATCCTATCGTAATCATCATTCATCTCCTCCTCTTCCTCTCTAATTTCTGGTTTTCCAAGGAGTATGTTCACAGAATACGGAATTTGGGTAATACAAAAATCCTCTCCTTCTGGTTTAAGATAAGAACCATTAACCCAACCACCATCTTCACGAAAAGCTAGTGCTGTAATAGCATCTGTCGTTGTCCAGTCTGAGAGAGAGTTCCCGTACAAGATACACTCCCTGGTAAGATTGGGATTAGATATTGTTAACATATCCCCCCATTCATTGCTTTCAAGAAAATATCCTATTTCTACCATATCCGTTGCTGGGATTGTATATTTAGAACTAAAACCTCCATGAGAGATACCAATATTTTCTAAAGCCTCCTCTTTTAAATTCCTCAAAACAACTTTCACCCTTATACTTCTTCCTTCGGCTAAAATTTCAACCTTTTCTATATTAATAGGGTCTTTTATAACAAAACTGTCCATTATTAGAGAACCCCCTATTCCATTATCTATCTTACCAGGGCCTACATACTCCTTCATAAATCCCTTCCTAGATAAAACTAACTGTTCCCAAGAGATAGAAATATCTCTTTGAGAGACACCTGTAACACCCATAACAACATCCATCCAGTTACCTAAGATAGAATCTTCCCTACTAAATGGTAGAAGCACCTTACTTACATCAATACTATGGCCCGTATCATTTAAATAATAATAAAGGAGATCTATCTGTGTTCCAGGAGGACCACTAACTTTAGATAAAAGGTCCATCTTCCTTTGCCAATAGCTATTTTCCGTTAAAGATTCCAATGTGTAATTCCCCCAGACATCATCCGTTTTCACACCCTCTACAAGGGAAGAGTCATAGGAAATTCCTGGTTTGGAAAAGTTTTTAGATTCTGGAAGATATGCATAACTCAAGCCTGTCGTCTGCCGGTAACTGTTAAAACTACTGTTGTATATAAGGTCAAAACCATCTGCACTAACAGGAGAAGTTAGGAGTAAGAATATAAACAAAAAAAGAAGCATATTAATAGCTTTTCAACTTATTAAGGAGATTTTACCTATTGGGGATTAAATCCAGATTAACTAGATTTGTTCTCTTTGTTTTTAATCTTTACCTTCTCAGTAACGTAGAAGTTTCTCTTGAATTTAGTCCTACCCAACATCATCTCCGTAAGAGCCTGGATGTAAGGGATAAATGCAAAAGTTAACATATTAACGGCAATTAAGAATGTCTCTAAGAAATCTAATATATGCCTCCACCACTTCCAACCCTTGGGGACTGGAGTGATCTTCCTTCTCAACAAGACAAGCGGGATATTAGACAAAACCACAAGCGTAAAGATATAACTTAGAATCCTAGGAAGATTGAACGCAAACACACTATATTGGTAGGTAGGATTTAACCAACTAGTAATGTTAAGACCAAATGTAAGAACAAAAACAATTGTTAATACCCATAGGTAGTCAAACATCATTTTCATCATAACCAGCTTCTTGTGATTGGGAAAATTCTTTTTGTCTGTGGACATTACTGCAAGAGAGATTGGGAAAGTAATAATCCCCCACCCCCATCTATACTGTTGTTTATAGAAAGAGACATGAGATTTAATAAAGGTTTTGTTCTCTACTGCATCGTTATATGTTGGGACATATACCTCTTGGCTTTTGAACTCACCTTTACTTCTAAGGATAGAGTTCCAGTAAAAGGCAGTATCGTCATTAGGTATCTCTGGATCCCAAAACTCTATTTCTTCTAGAGTTTCAAGATTAACGATATAGGAAGAAAATGTATCCTTGGTGTATACCCTATCATTAGAAAAAGGTATCTTCATAGATTTGTCAAAAACCCAAAGATGTAAAACAACGGTAGTTAACATGTTAGATTGAGTCCTAATAATAGGAGGGACATCCCAAATGTTGTTGTTGAATGAGTGAACCGCGGAAGCAAAGAATGTATATTTAGGATCCTCTACCGTAAGGTATTTATAAGTAACTGCAGATAAATACTTAGGATGAGGCCTGAGATCAGAGTCACAGGTTATTAACAAATAATTAGAAGGGTCCTTACCTTCGTTTCTTAAATCTGTAACCAAATGCCTAGCAGCCCAGTTAATATTTGCCCCCTTCACTCCAGCGACTTCCCCTGGAATTCCTGCTGGATGAATGTAATACCTCATACTTCCAAATCTCTCTCCATATTTCTCCTTCAGTTTCTTAAAATTCTCAAGCTGAAGCTCCTGCTTCCCTTCCTCCATTGCTATTACTACATCTATTCTTTTAGCACCAATATCACTATCTGCCCAAGCATTAAAAGAAGGCTCCAAAACGTCTAGAGTCTCGGCATAAACAGGACAGAGATATATGTACCTTAAATCCTCAAACTTCGGAGAATTCAATTCCTCGATCTTCCCAACCCAATCGGTTGCTTTCTCCTCTTCCATTCGCTTAACACCTATATATACCCCCAACAAGAATTTTATAGTTCTAAAGAACCAATACATAACTAAAAAGGACATATACACAACCATAGCTACATTCCACCTTAGCAATGCAAAGATTACAGGGAGTAATAGTAGTAACCATACAAATAGACCTGGAAGAATCTCAAAAAATCTCCTTTTCCAATAAGGCATCTCTGAGGGGAATCCCCCATCCCTATCTTTTGGTTTATATATATTCTTAGTGTTTCGCTTTTCTTCTTCAGCCATAATCCTGTGAATATTCTATTCTAAACAATTTAAAAAATCTATCTAGAGAGTTATCTTCTCTATCTTCTCTGCTAATTCTGTATCTTTCTCCGTTATTTTGTTTCCTTCGTCATGGGTTGTTAGCTTAACCCTAACCTTTTTGTAAGAGAATGTTTCTAAATCTGGGTGATGTCCCATATCTTCAGCAAGGGGAACTATCTTGTTTACAAAATCCACGGCTTCTACAAAGTTGTTAAATTCAAATACTTTTACAAGGAAACTCTCCTCTTCTTTCCAACCTTTAGGATATTCCATCATACCTACTAATTAACAATTTAATACCTAATATTAACACAAATCATAGTCATTCTCTGGGATACGGAGAGGGTGGGATTCGAACCCACGGTACAGATTGACCCGTACAACGGTTTTCAAGACCGTCCCATTCGACCACTCTGGCACCTCTCCAAAAGCTTTAGAATTATATCAAAATTTGACTAATTAAGGTATTTTACAATATGATTTACCTATGAAATCTGCCATTAAAAAAATATTCTATATACTTCCACTCTTATTATACTTCTTCGTCCTATTCACTCCCATAGTGACCTTGGGCTATGAGGTTGATTCCACAAATTATAAGCTAACGGGAGTTACTACCTCTGGACTTGGGGGAATCTTTGAATCTACAAATTACAGCCTTATCTCAAATACAGGACAGATATCTGCAGACCCTAGAAATTATTCTACTAGTTATAGAATAAACCAAGGACCTTCAGAAGCATTTACAGCAGCACAACCAAGTATAAAATGCTTTGAAACAACAACTAATGGAACAACAAACTGTACTTCAGGACCAACAGAGCTTCTAAGTGGAGGAATGGTCGCTATTTGCGGTTCAACAGGTTGTTACAACAAAGCAAGGTTTGAAATAGAAGAATACACTAATCCTAGCGATACACTGTATACGGTACAAATATCTGAAGATAACTTCGTCTCGGATGTTAAATGTGTGAGTGGTTCAACCTTCATGCCTACATCCCTATCTAACTGTGACATCAACGATTTTAGGACAAAAGAATATTGGGAAACCGAAGATTTTAACATAAAAGGCTTAAATGCTAATACTCAATACTACATCAGAATTTCTGCCTTGCACGGAAACTTTACACAATCTGACTACAGTGCAATATCCTCTGCAACTACTAGCATGGGGTTTGTAGAGTTTGACATAGATATTGCAACAAGTTCTGGTTATACAGTAGAGAGCTCCCCTCCTTACTCAGTATCTTTCAGTGGAGAAGAACGACTTATCCCAGGGGCAGGCGCAGTAACAGCCCCTAATTTGGTTTGGCTTGACCTATTGAGTAATGCAGAAGGTGGCGTTGCGATAATAAACCAAGGAGCAAATGGAGGCTTGTATAGTCCCACTACAACAGAAACAATAGTTTCAAGTAATTTGGACTTGGATGGAGCCCTTGCAGAAGGTTTCGGACTTCAGAATTATTATATAGGCTATGATGCCTCAACTTATCTAGGAAGTATAACTGCAACAACGAACTACTTAGGATCTGGCAATGTTGTTGGTGAAGTTCTAACAGATGCAAGAAAAGTTTATGATGCAAGTGGTCCTATTAATGCTGGTAGAATGGGATTATATCTTAAAGCAAGAGCTGCAGAGAGTAGAACTTCTGCCACAGATTATACCGAATTCATAACTTTCATTTCTGTCCCAAGATACTAAAAATTTATATAATTTAATAAGCTTTTAATTTAATATGAAATCTCTTGACACTATTACCAGATTGAGATATCTTTTAACTAGATTAATCATTAATTAAGTGCTTGCTGCCCAATCAATATGAGAAAACATAACAAAGTAATTCCCATTCTAGTAACTATATTCGCTACAGCACTATTCTTCTTTGTACTATCTCCTGTGTTTAAATCAGAAGCGGGGACATTGGCAGAAACATATCTCTTCCTTAGTAGAATACAAACCAACTTAACTGGAGCTGGAGCTGACGATGTAGAAATAATATTAGCATTCCAACCAAGTCAATCATTCTTCCTTGCTGACTCTGCAAGAGTAGATATTTTCTTCCCAATGGCCGACAATGCCAAATGGTGTAGAACTGCAGGAGCACTGACGGTAACAGGAGTTACAAGTGCAGCCCCAGATGTAACTGGTGGACATGAAATTACAGCTGCCCTACCTGGGGTATCACTGGTTGCATCATGTACACAAGGTAATGGAACTACAACTGTAGATACAATATCCATAACTGGAGTTGGAGACTTGGTAAACACTGCAACATATGGTGTAAAACTCGTAAATAATACTGGAATTTTAGGAACTGCTTCAACTTCTGGTTCTAGAACTGTCACTGTACAAGTTTCAGATAATAATAATTTGGATTCAAAAACCTTTGGTGTATACCTCCTGGCAGATGATACTGTTGAGGTAACCGCAACAGTTGCAGCTGCACCTACAATTACCTGCACTCTCAGTCCCGTGACTGTAGCACTAGGAACCCTGTATCCCGGAGGAGGTCTCGTAGAGATAGTATCTACGGGCCAAGTAAGTACAAGCTCCACAAATAGTGGTTATTACTGGGCTGCATATGGTCAAGGTAATGGAACTGATGCAGGTTTATTTTATTCTGGAGGCCCATACCTAATCTCCTCAGGAAACGGAGTAGGAACCGTTGTTATTAGTGGTGGTGGATCTGAAGGTTTTGGTATTAACCTATCTACCCCTACAGGAGCAACTGTTCCGACTGACTTCCAGACCGGAATACCTGGTCAATATGGATCCCTAGGAGTCGCCGAAGCAGAGGCCCGACTAATCCTCTATAAAGCAACTGAAACCTCTCCTGCACATAGTGCAGATATATATTACGGAGCAAGAGCTGGAGCAGGTGCCCTGTCTGGGGTCTATACAGAATACATCACGTATGTTTGTGGTGGTTACTACTAATTATGATGAAAAATTTAAAAAGATACTCTGCCCCATGGTTAAACAAAAAAATAACTCTATTTCTGGCAGTATCTATTGCCCTCTTCTTTGCATTTCCTAAGCAAAATCTTTTTGCACAAACAAGCTTAAACATTGGAACAGCTCCTGCTTCAGAGAAATTAACTCTACAACCAGGAGAAAAATATGAAGGAGAAATAGTAGTATGGAACCTCTCCGAAAGAACTACAACCTACGACATCTTTGTTAGAGGTTTTAGACAGATAGAGAACCAGCCAGGAACTGCAATAATGTATACAGAAGACGAAGAAGAGCGATCCCTCTACTCCGCTGCTCCTTGGGTAACCACAAGTAAACAGAAGGTAGATCTTATACCTAACAGAAATGAAAAAATATTTTACGAAATCAATGTCCCTGAAGACGCAACAAAAGGTGAATACACAGTAATAATTGCCTTTATATCCGAAGACGTCCAACAACAGCTTGGAACTACTGCAGCCTTCACATCTCTTTCCTCAGGAACTCCAATTTTGGTAAAGGTAGGACAAGATTTCGCAGAGAATGCAGAATTACTACAATTTGATACTGACAAAGACTGGTATGAAGAACCTAATGTAAAGTTCTTTACCAGAGTAAATAATTTAGGAGATACCCATATCACCCCTATTGGAGAGATAGTCCTCACAAATATATTCGACCAAGAAGTTGGAAAAATAGTCTTTAATGAAAGCGCACAAAGTATTCTTAGAGACAATTCAGCAAGTTACGAAACCCTTTGGGACTACGGTTCCTTCTTAAGTAAAGATAACAAGATTATTCTAGGCCCCATCAAGGCAGATTTAATCCTTATGTATAGAAACTTCCAACCAGGATTTGCACCTCTTACAGCTACAGCATCTTTTTGGATTATTCCCTGGAAATACATCTTACTCCTCCTACTCATAATAATAACGACTATGGTAGTATTGAGGATGAGGAAGAAAAAGAAAGAAGATCAACCTCAACAATTACCTAAGTAATTCACAAATGGACATTAAAAATGCCCTTAGAAAGACAATTTACTTGTTCTTTTGTGCCATACTCTTTGGGATAATAACCCCAAAGAACATTTATGCGAATGCTATAGCCCCTCCTACAAGTGAATACCTACTTACTACAGAAGAGCGAAGAGAAAGCACGATAACCTTCAAAAACAACTCTAGGAAAGAGATTTTCCTCTCCCCTGTCATATACTCCTACGACCCACAGACCTTAGAAATGAGTAAGGAGGACGGTTTTATTTTCACAAGAGCTGACAAAGAAATCTTCTCTGTTAGACCAACCGAGACTTTTGAATTACCCTACGAAGTAGTTCCAGATAAA
>Ga0172382_10008313_pt1 | contig 14496 bp, 15 predicted proteins | sample Leawel138RmetaG_FD_122245 | JGI IMG/M metagenome (GOLD analysis project Ga0172382, IMG submission 122245) | Leachate microbial communities from a municipal landfill in Southern Ontario, Canada - Leachate well 138R metaG | ecosystem: Engineered > Solid waste > Landfill > Unclassified | place...
GAAGGCAGTGATGATTTTTTCCAGTGCCTGGGCGGTATCCGCTTCAAAGCGCAGCGTCAGGGCGGCGCTGGTGTTCGATGCGCGGATCAGCCCCCAGCCGTCCGGGTATTCGACCCTCAGCCCGTCGAGGGTCACCAGGTGAGCGTCGCCAAAATTGCTGCGCGCAATGAATTTGGCGACAAAATCATTTTTCCGCTCCTCCGCGATCGGGATCTTGATTTCCGAGGTGGCGTAGGACGGGGGGAAGCTGGCGACAATCTCGTCCAGGGTTTGCTCTCTGAGGGTGATGATCTCCAGCAGTCGGGCGGCGGCGTAGAGGCCGTCGTCGAAGCCGTGCCAGCGGTCGTTGAAAAAAATATGGCCGCTGAATTCCCCGCCCACGGGGGCGCTGGTCTCCTTCATCTTGCGCCGCATATGGGCGTGGCCGGTCTTCGACATCACCGGGCGACCGCCGTAGCTGGACACCAGCGCCGCCAGGCGGCGGGTGCTCTTGACGTCAAAGACCACATCGGCACCCGGAGTGCGGGTGACGATATCGCGGGCAAATATCATCAGCAGCTCATCGGGCCAGACGATATGGCCGGCACCGGTCACCGCCACCACCCGGTCGCCGTCCCCGTCAAAGGCCAGCCCCAGGTCGTGGCCGCCGGTGCGCACCGTGCTGATCAGGGCCTTGAGGTTGGCGGCAACCGTAGGATCCGGCGAATGGTTGGGGAAGTCGCCGTCCACATCGGTGAACAGCTCGTTGACCTGGCACCCCAGGTTGCGGAACAGGGTCGGGGCAATGGCCCCGGCGATGCCGTTGCCGCAGTCCACGGCAATGCTCAGTCCGTGCAGCGGCATGACGTCGCGGACGATGGCGTCGACATAGGCCTGATTGAGGTCCAGGGATTGGCTTTCCCCGTCGCCGCGGGCGAAGTCACCCGCGGCCATCCTGTCCCGCAGGGCGAGAATGGTGTCGCTTTCGAGCACCTGATTGTCGATGATGATCTTGAAACCGTTGTCCCGGGCTGGGTTGTGGCTGGCGGTGATCATCACTCCGGAGTGACAGTTGTCCTGGGTGGCCAGAGTGAAATTCAGCACCGGGGTGGGGGCTTCACCGATATCGACAATGTCGCAACCCGTGCTGAGGATACCCGCCCCCAGGGCAGCCTTGAGCATGGGGCTCGATTTTCTGCCGTCCGCGCACAGCGCCAGCTGAAACTGGCCCTTGTTGAGGATCATGGTGCCGAGGACCTTGCCCAGCAGGGAGGCGAACTCCTCTGTCAGCTCCGAATTGGCCTCGCCGCGAATATCGTAATCCCTGAACACATGGGCCGGCAGTGTGGCCAGGATGTTCGCATCCCGGGCTTCCCTGCCGCCCTTGGCCTTCAGTGCCCGAGATGGACCCAGTGGCTCGAGCAGGCTGGTGGCCTCCCGCAGGTGCTTTTCGGTGAACAGGTCGTCCAGGGGGTCCAGTCTGCTGCGGGCCTGTGCCGTTGGCACCAGAAAGCTGAGGTTGCGGCGGATCAGCAACACACTCAGGGCCAGGGCCGCGACAAGTATCAGGCCCAGCGCCAGGTTGAAAGGCAGTGGCGAGGGCTCGGCCTCCGCCAGCAGCTGGGGGCTGCCGGTGAACCTCAGTTGCCAGTCGGGAATCCCGGTGGTCGCAGTTGTGGCGGCGGTCTGGTGACCGCTGTCCCCCAGGGACAGAATGGTGGCGGGCTGAAAGTTGCGCACCGTCTGCACCAGCTCGAGACGGCCCTTGAGCTCGGTGTTGGCGGTCAGTGCCGGGGTCAGGGCGTCCGGCAACAGGCGCGCCAGCAGTACCCCTTGGACTGTGTTCCCCTCACGGATGGGGCGGGCGATATAGATGGCCCAGCTGTCGGTTTTCGCCGCCCTGGGCGGTGGCGACTCCCCCTGCAGGGCGGCCTCGTAGAGAAGTTGGGCGACAAAGTTCTGCTCCAGGGGAAAGTCCCTGGTGGCCGGATTGATCAGATGCAGCCGATCGGCGTCCCGCATCACCTTCTTGGCCTCGAAGTACCAGGCGTCGTGGGCATCCATGCTGGCCAGCACCCTGGCGCTCTGGGCCCAGGTGCTGGGGGCGGCCCTGGGGATGAACAGGGTTGTCAGGGTGTCGGGAGCTGCCGCCACCTGCTCCACCTGGCGCTGGAGGGCATCCATGTGGCTGGTCAGCCGATCGCTGAGGCGGTTGGCCTCCCGTTGCAGGATTTCGGTGGTGGCCTGTTGTTGGGGGAGGTCCACCAGCCGGCTGTGGAGCCAGGGGTAGCTGCTCACTACCACCAGCCATATCAATACCAGCAAGCCGACACACCACCTTGGCAAATAAGGCTTGGCGCCGCGACTATAAGAGGCAGATGTCTGGTACTGTGCCATTTTTGATCAGGTGGCCCGCGAGGGGGACACTCCCTATCCCGGTTATGTGGTGGTCAGGCCGAGGACTCCGGCGGCGGAGGCCTTTATGTTCGTTCGAGCAGTGTAGCAAGTTTTTCCACCAGGGTTCGCGCCAGCTGGGATTTGCTCAACAGGGGCAGTTCTTCACAGTTGTCCGCGGTGATGAAAAAGACCTGGTTGTCGTCGCTGTTGAAGCCGATGTCCTGCCGCGACACATCGTTGGCTATGATGGCGTCGAGATTTTTGTTGCTCAACTTGCCGCGGGCGTAGTGCAGTAGGTCGTGGGTCTCGGCGGCAAAGCCGACGGTGACCGGGCGCTTATCCAGGGCGGCGATGGCGGCGACGATATCGGGGTTTTTTTCCAGCTCGATGACCATGGTGTCGGCGCTTTTCTTGATCTTCTGGGGGGCGGTGTTGATCGGTCGGTAGTCGGCCACGGCGGCGGCGGCTATAAAGAGGTCGCAGTTGTCCGCTTCCTCGAGGCACGCCGCCAGCATCTCCCGTGCCGAGACCACCGGGCGCAGCTCTACCCGCGGGGGGCAGGGCAGGTTGGTGGGTCCGGATACCAGGACGGTGTGCGCCCCCGCCTCGGCGGCGGCCTCTGCCAGGGCATAGCCCATTTTGCCAGAGCTGTGGTTGGAGATGTAGCGCACCGGGTCCAGGGCCTCGCGGGTGGGGCCGGCGGTAATCACCACCTTTTTGCCCGCCAGCAATCCGGTGGCGAACAGGGGCTCGAGGCCGGCGACGATCTCCAGGGGTTCGAGCATTCGCCCCGGACCCACGTCGCCGCAGGCCTGGATGCCCTGGGCGGGGCCGAGAACGGTGACGCCCCGGGTCATCAGCACTTCCAGGTTGTGTTGGGTGCTGGCCTTGCTCCACATGCCCTGGTTCATGGCCGGGGCAATCACCAGGGGCGCTGGGGTGGCCAGGCAGATGGCGGTGAGCAGGTCCCCGGCTTCGCCACTGGCCAGCTGGGCCATCAAGTCGGCGGTGGTCGGGGCAATTACCACCGCGTCGGCCCAGCGCGCCAGCTCGATATGGCCCATCCCGGCCTCGCTTTGCGGGTCCAGCAGGTGCAAATGGACCTGGTGGCCGGACAGGGCCTGCATGGTCAGGGGGGTGATGAATTCCGTCGCCGCCCGGGTCATGGCCACCCGCACTTCGGCGCCGGCGTCCTGAAGACGGCGCACCAGGTCGGCACTTTTATAGGCGGCGATACCGCCGCCAACGCCGAGGAGAATGTGTTTGTTGGCCAGGGAGTTCATGGGGGGTCCAGTATCTTGCTCTGGTGTGTCAGTGGGTTAAGATACCATCTGGGCAAAATTTTTACGACGCCAGGGAGGATGTCATGGGGATAAGAGACTGGCCGCAGGACGATCGGCCGAGGGAGAAGTTGCTACACAAGGGGGCGGCCGCCCTGTCCGATGCGGAGTTGCTGGCGATATTCCTGCGCACCGGGGTCAAGGGCATGTCCGCTGTGGACCTGGCCCGGGAGCTGCTGGCCAGGTTCGCCGGTCTCGGCGGCCTGCTGTCCGCTGACCTCGCCAGTTTCTGTGCGGCAAAGGGCCTGGGGAAGGCCAAGTATGCACAGTTGCAGGCGGTGCTGGAGCTGGCCCGGCGCCAGCTCGGCGAGAGCCTGGCCCGGGAGCATGTGTTCACCAGTCCCGGAGCGGTTGTCCAGTATCTGCAGGCCCAGCTGGCGGGCCGCCACCAGGAGGTGTTCGTCGCCCTGTTTCTGGATACCAGGCACCGGCTGATCGCCGCGGAAGAACTGTTCTTTGGCACCGTTGACGGCGCCAGTGTCTACCCCCGGGAAGTGGTGCGTCGCGCCCTGCACCACAATGCCTCGGCGTTGATCTTTGCCCACAACCACCCCTCGGGGGTGGCGGAGCCGAGCCGGGACGACGAAGCCATCACCAGGCGCCTGCGGGAGGCCCTGCAATTGATCGACGTGCGGGTGCTGGACCATGTGGTGGTCGGTGCCGGGTCTGCGGTATCCATGGCGGAGCGGGGGCTGTTGTAGGGCGCTGGGTCAGGGGCGGAGCGGCAGCTTTTGCCGGGGCTGGTCCGGGGGTAGGACAAAATTGCATTTGATTTTGTCTCCCCGCTTTGGTATAAAACGCGCCTTCCTGCGGGTGCCCCGCAAGTTTTGTCGTCCCTGCATTTTCGACGCGGGGGTAAACTGACAGCGAAAGCTGACCAACCAGGATTTTTAGAGGCTACATCAATGTCCAGAGTATGCCAGGTTACCGGCAAGAAGCCGATGACCGGAAACAATGTTTCTCACGCCCAGAACAAGACGCGCCGTCGTTTTGAGCCGAACCTGCACACTCACCGCTTTTGGGTCGAGGCGGAGAAGCGCTTCGTGAAACTGCGGGTTTCCACCAAGGGTCTGCGCATCATCGACAAGCACGGTATCGAAAAGGTCCTCGCCGACCTTCGCGTCCGTGGTCAAAACCTGTAAGGAGAGTTGGGAATGGCCAAGTCAAATAGAGACAAAATCAAGTTGGTGTCCAGTGCCGGTACCGGCCACTACTACACCACCACCAAGAACAAGCGCACCATGCCCGAAAAGCTCGAGCTGAAGAAGTACGACCCGGTAGTGCGCCAGCACGTCGCCTACAAGGAAGCAAAAATCAAGTAACGCTTGAAATGGCGCAAGGGGGAAGTCCCGGGCGCCAGCTTGATTGAGCCATAAAAAAACCCGGCCAAGCCGGGTTTTTTAGTGTCTTTCTGGTGTTACTTTTTATCTGTGGAGAGGGAGATGTCGTAGACGCCAGCTTCGCGGGCCTGATCGGAGATCTGGACAAAAATCTCGGTTTTGGCCGTGGGTGCCGCGCTGATAATGACTTTCGCCTGGGGGTTCTCGGCGTGGATGCGCTCGACATTGGCGCGTACCGAGCGAACGTCGATGCGCCTGCCCTCGAGCAGAATGTCACCGGCTTCGGTGACGTCGAAAACGATATTCTTGTCTTTTACGTCCGGCGGCGGTTGGTCCGTTGTTGGCGGTCTGTTGACATCGATGCCGCTTTCTTTGACAAAGGACGCTGTCACGATGAAGAAGATCAGCATAATAAAGACAACGTCCAGCATGGGCGTCAGGTCGATTTCTGATTCTTCCTCGGCCCTGCGCTTACCTAAGGCCATAAATTACTACCCCGTTGCTGACTGAAAGGTGAGCAATAATACCTGCCAAACAGGTGTTTGCCCATACATTTTATAGCTTGGACGACAATTTCGGCTTTATTTGCCATCTCGAACTCTCGCCATTAGTATGCCGATAAATCCTGCTGTTGAGAAGCCCGAAGACCCGGACAGGTGGTCACCGCGGCACCAGCCGCCACCGCGCCGACGGAGCACACCCTTGCCAGAGCTGCCCGAAGTTGAAACCACCCTCAGGGGGATCAGCCCCCATATTCTCGGGCGTCAGGTCGAGTCTGTGGTGGTTCGTCAGCCCCGGTTGCGCTACCTGGTTCCCGAGTATCTGGCGGACAACATCCAGGGCGAAAGCATTCGCGATGTGGCCCGGCGGGGCAAATATCTGCTGGTGGCCGTGGGGGGCGGCCACATCCTGATTCACCTGGGGATGTCGGGGAGTCTGCGGATGGTGCCGGCGGCCGCCCCGGCGGGCAAGCACGACCACCTGGATATTGTGCTGAGCTCCGGGCAAAGTCTGCGCTATACCGACCCCAGGCGCTTCGGCGTGGTGGACTGGCTGGAGGGCGATCCCTGGGCCCACCCCCTTTTGCGCAACCTGGGGCCGGAGCCGTTGGGGCGGGACTTTTCCGGGGGCTATCTCCACCGCCGCGCCGGATCACGCAAAGTTCCGGTAAAGGGCTTTATCATGGACAGCCAGGTGGTGGTGGGGGTGGGTAATATCTACGCCAACGAAGCCCTGTTTCTGTCCGGCATCCATCCCCTGCGGGACGCCGGGAGGATCTCGCTGGCCCGCTATGACCTCTTGGCGGACACCGTCAGGACGGTGCTCGCCAGGGCCATCGCCCAGGGGGGGACAACTCTCAGGGACTTTGTCGGCGGCGACGGCCGGCCCGGGTACTTCAAGCAGTCCCTGCAGGTGTATGGCCGCGGTGCCCTGCCCTGCTGCCGCTGTGGCAGCCCATTGCGGGAGGTGCGCCTGGCGCAGCGGACCACGGTGTACTGTCCGCGCTGCCAGCGCTGACGGTCGGCTCACCCCCGCCGCAACGGCAGGTTCTTCGCCAGGCGAAGGAGGCTATTGCTTGAACTTGTCCCGCAGGGCAGAGGCCACGGCGGGGTGAACAAAGGCGGTGATGTCGCCATTGAGGGAGGCGATCTCCCGCACCAGGGATGACGAGATATAGGAGTGCTGCTCCGACGGCGTCATAAAGATGGTTTCCGTTTCCGGAGACAGGGCCCTGTTCATGTTGGCCAGCTGGAATTCGTACTCGAAGTCGGATACCGCGCGCAGGCCCCGCAGTACCGCATCTGCCTTCTGGTCCTGGGCGTAGTGCACCATAAGGTAGTCGAAACCCACCACTTCCACATTGTCGATATGGGCCAGTGCAGTTTTGGCGAGGGCGATTCGCTCATCGAGACTGAACAGGGGCTTTTTCTTCTCGCTCTTGGCAATCGAGACGATGACTTTGTCAAACAGTTGGCACGCCCTTTCAACCAGGTCTGAATGACCGTGGGTGATGGGGTCAAAGGTGCCGGGATAGATAATGGTTCTCATGGGTTCCCTCCTTCGGGAGGCCGCGATGGTACAACAACCTGGCGGTGGGCTCAATTGGTGAGGTGAGGAGGGGTCAGTCCGCCCGACTGCCGGTGTCGAGAAGCTGATAGCGTACCGCGCCGGACACCTTCTCCCGGTGTACTCGCCAGGGGCTGGGCAGGGCCGGGGGCAGCTCCCGCGGGCTTTCCACATAGATCAGGCTCTGGTGGTGGAGCGCGTCGCTGGCCAGCAGCGCCTCCAGGCACAGGGTCTGGAGGTTGTCGGCAAAGGGTGGGTCGAGAAACACAATGTCGAAGCTGGGCAGGCCACCCCGGGCCAGCCAGGGCAAAAAGGCCTCCTGGACGATGGTCGCGCCGGTTGCCGCCAACAGTTCACGGTTGGCCGCCAGTTGGGCGCAGGCGTCCCTGTCCTGCTCGACGAAGACCACCTCCGCAGCCCCGCGGGAAAGGGCCTCGAAGCCGAGGGCGCCAGACCCGGCAAAGGCGTCGAGGCACACTGCCCCGGGGAGATGGGGGGCCAGCCAGTTGAACAGGGTTTCCCGGATCCGGTCACCCGTGGGGCGCAGGCCGCAGAGGTCGGGGAAGCCGATGCGCCGGCCGCGCCACTTGCCGGCGATGATGCGCAACTGATTGCGCTGGCGGGGGGCGCTTCGCGGCGTGCGTCTAGTGTTCAAGTACCCTGTCTCCTGGTAGCGTGCCAGCCCTGATATATCCTGCTGCTGATGGGGGGCAGAAGTGGTAGGATACACGCATTTTTCAGGATGTCAGGTAGAGTCGCGATGACTGATGGTAGCAGTGGGGGAGGGGACTCTCCGGATGCAAAGAAGGGGTTGTTTTCCCGCTTCAGGAAGGAGCAGCGGGCCCCTGAGTCAACTGCGGAGTCGCCGGCGCAAGCCGGTGCCGGAGAGCTCCCGGCGGCGCCAGCTGGCGGGCAGGAGGCCGACGAAGGTGCGCAACAGCGCCGCTTTGCGAGATTGCGGCGGGTGTTTTCCCGGGAGCCGGGTGGTGAGGGCCAGGAGGCTCCGGCTCACCACCAGCACTCCGCCCCCGCTGCCGGCGGCGAGCCCCCGGCCCCCGCCAGCCCTGAATCCCCGGGGGACGCCAGGGAGCCAGCGCCAGCTCCGCCCCGGGAGGACGCCGGTGGGGATCCCGAGGTTCCCGCCTCCCCCGCCTCCGCCCAGGATGCCGCTCGTCCCGCCGTCGCCGCGGATGCCACCGACACGGCTCGGGGAGCCGTGAGCCAGCCGGCAGAGACCCCGCCCCCCGCGACGGAGGACCGTCAGCGCCAGGAGGCGGAAGAAAAATCCCGCCTCGCCCGCCTGAGGGAAGTCTTCAGCCGCGCCGACAGCACCCCGCCCCCGGCGCCCGACACCGCCCCGGCGCCGGCTGGCGAGACGGTGGCCGAGCAAGAGGCCGCCGGCGAGCGGCGCTTCGGCAAAATCAAGCGCGCCCTGGAGCGCACCGGCAAGGGCCTGGGCCGGGTGTTCCTGGGCAAGAAGCAGATCGACGACGACCTGCTTGAAAGCCTGGAGACCCAGCTGTTGACCGCCGACCTGGGGGTGGAGGTCACCACCGAGGTTATCGAGGCGCTCACCGACAGGGTCAGGCGCAAGGAACTCAACGACGTCGGTGCCCTCCACGCCGCCCTGCGCACCCTGTTGATGGAAATTCTGCTGCCCTGTGAAAAGCCCCTGGATGTGAGCGGCGGCAAGCCCTATGTGTTAATGACCGTGGGGGTCAACGGGGTGGGCAAGACCACCACCATCGGCAAGCTGGCCCGGCACTTTCACAATCGGGGGCACTCCCTTATGTTGGCTGCGGGGGACACCTTTCGCGCGGCTGCGGTGGAACAGCTGCAGGTGTGGGGGGAGCGCAACGCCATTCCCGTGGTCGCCCAGCACAGCGGGGCGGACAGCGCTTCGGTAATCTACGACGCGTTCGAGTCCGCCCGGGCGAGGCATTGCGATGTGCTGATCGCGGATACCGCGGGACGCCTGCACACCAAGAGCAACCTGATGGAGGAGCTGAAGAAAATCAAGCGGGTGGTGGCCAAGCTGGACCCCGCCGCCCCCCACGAAGTGCTGTTGGTGCTGGATGCGGGGACCGGGCAGAACGCGGTCAATCAGCTCCGGCAATTCCACGATACCGTGGGGGTGACCGGGATTGTGCTCACCAAGCTGGACGGCACCGCCAAGGGTGGCGTCATTTTTGCCCTGTGTCGGCGGTTCGGCATTCCCATTCGCTATGTCGGCGTTGGCGAAGGGATCGACGACCTCCAGCCATTCCGCGCGGCGGAATTTGTCGATGCCCTGCTGGCGGAGGCCGACAGCGACACTCGGCTTGGGGCGCGGGGCGAGCCGTGATTCAGTTCGACAACGTCAGTAAGCGCTACCCCGGCGGCTTTGAAGCTCTGTCCGGTCTGAGTTTTTACCTGGACCAGGGGGAGTTTGCCTTTCTCACCGGTCACTCGGGGGCGGGCAAGAGTACCCTGCTCAAGCTCATCATGCTGATGGAGCGTCCGACCCAGGGCCAGGTGTTGATCAACAGCAAGAACCTCAACCGTCTCCATCACACCCAGGTGCCCTATTTCCGCCGCCGGGTGGGGGTGGTGTTTCAGAATCATCACCTGCTGTTTGATCGCAGCGTCTACGACAATGTGGCCCTGCCCCTGGAGGTGATGGGTTTTCCCCGCACCGATATTCCCCGCCGGGTGCGGGCGGCCCTCGACAAGGTGGGGCTGCTGAGCAAGGAAAAGCAAAACCCCATTACCCTGTCCACCGGCGAGCAGCAGCGGGTGGGCATTGCCCGGGCGGTGGTCCACAAGCCGAAAATTCTGCTGGCGGACGAGCCCACGGGCAACCTCGACCCGGGGCTGTCGGCGGAGATCATGGCGCTGTTTCGCCAGTTCAACGATGTGGGGGTGACGGTCCTGATCGCCACCCATGATATCGCCCTCATCGCCCCCATGGGCCATCGCCAGCTCCAGCTCCACGGCGGCCGCCTGGTGGGAGGCGATCATGGTTGACCAGTCCGGAACCAGGCCACGCCGGCGCCAGGGGGGTGCCAGCGAGAGTCGCGCCAGCGCTCGCCATCGCCTGGCCAGCTATGTGCAACACCATCGCCGCACCCTAGTGTCCAGTTTTCAGCGCCTGCTGGCCAAGCCCGTGCAGTCCCTGATGACGGTGCTGGTCATCGCCATCGCCATGGCCCTGCCCGCTGCCCTCTATGTGGCGGTCAGCAATCTGCAGCAATTGGCAGGTGGCGTCGAGCTCAATGCGCGAATGAGCGTATTTATCGAGAAGGGGGTCGATGAGGAGGAGATCGCCGCCCTGGTTGCCGAGCTGGAAACCCGGGATGATGTCACCGCCATCGTTTACATGAGCGCCGACCGCGCCCTGGAGGAGTTCCGCGAGGCCTCCGGGTTTGCTGATGTGCTGGCGTTGCTGGAGGAAAACCCCCTGCCCCCGGCCATTTTGGTGGAGCCCGCGGACCACATTGCCAACGACCAGGCGGCCGCCGAGGCCCTGGTTGACTGGCTCCAGGGGCGGGAGATCGTCGACGAGGTGTCGGTGGATCTGGCCTGGTTGCAGAAGCTTCACGCCCTGGTTCAGGTCGGTCGCCAGCTTGCCCTGGGGTTGGGGGTGGTGCTGGGGATGGGGGTGTTGCTGGTGATGGGTAACACCATCCGCCTGGCGATCGAGAGCCGCCGCGATGAGATCGTGGTGGTCAAGCTGATCGGTGGTACCGACGGCTATGTGCGGCGGCCCTTTCTCTACTCTGGGCTCTGGTACGGCCTCGCCGGCGGGGCGTTTTCCTGGCTCCTGGTAGGGCTGGGGTTCTGGTCCCTGGGCAATGAAATCCAGGCCCTCGCCACCCTTTACCAGAGTGGCTACAGCCTCTCGGGGCCGGGGGGGGCGGTGCTCCTGACGCTGCTGGTCTGCGGCGCCCTGCTGGGGCTTGGCGGGGCCTGGATAGCGGTGTCGAGTCATTTGCGCGGTATCGAGCCTGAATGAGAAGGCATCTGAAAACAGTGACTTAAGGGAACTTATCCAGGGTGTGGACATCCAATCGCGAAGTGATAAACTGGCAGCCCCTAATTCAGAGGTGACTATGAGTAAAAGTGTGCAACCTGCGGCAGTGCTTTCGCCGGGCGAAAACCTGTCATCCTACATGCAGGCGGTCAACTCCATTGCCATTCTCACCGCCGATGAGGAGCGCGCGCTCGCGGAGCGCCTGTTCTACCACGGCGATCTCGATGCCGCTCGCCACCTGGTGATGTCCCACCTGCGTTTTGTGGTCCATATCGCCCGCTCCTACAACGGTTACGGCCTGCCCCTGGCGGACCTGGTTCAGGAGGGCAATGTCGGCCTGATGAAGGCGGTCAAGCGCTTCAATCCGGAAAAGGGTGTGCGCCTGGTGTCCTTTGCCGTACATTGGATCAAGGCTGAAATTCACGAGTTCATCCTGCGCAACTGGCGCATCGTCAAGGTGGCCACCACCAAGGCCCAGCGCAAACTGTTCTTCAATCTGCGCAGCGCCAAAAAGGGTTTGGCCTGGCTGACCAACGATGAAGCCAAGGCGGTCGCCGCGGACCTGGGGGTTGAAGTGGCCCAGGTGTTTGAGATGGAGAAACGCCTCGCCGCCCGGGATTCCGCCTTCGATGCCCAGGATGACGATGACGACGACAGCAGCTTTGTCGCCCCCGTCTACTACCTTGAAGACAAGCGCGCCGATCCCGCGGTGCTGCTCGAGGAGCAGGACTCGGAGGACGACAGCCACGACCGCTTGAGCGATGCCCTGGCCGCCCTCGACGACCGCAGCCGCGACATCATCCAGCGCCGCTGGCTGGCGGACAGCAAGGCCACCCTCCACGATCTGGCCGATCACTACGGGGTATCCGCGGAGCGGATCCGCCAGCTCGAACAAAACGCCATGAAAAAGGTGCGGGTGGCCATGGAGGCCTGACCCCGGCCCCAGGCTGTAGCCGCACCCAAGGCCGCGCTTCTGCCGCGGCCTTTTTATTAGCGGGGCAACAGAACAGATGCACCTATCTACAGTGGCACTGATTTAGGCCCAACCATGGTGTGAGGCCGCAGGCCAAGGACCCTGGTCGGGCTACCAAGCACCACAAGGCCCTCAAGTCAGCGCCCTATCTATCCAGGTTGCTGAGATCGCAAGTTTTTGCCGAAGCCCTGTCGGCCCAGGAATGCTCGCCCCGCCCTCCGGCGCGGCCCCTATCAATTGCGGAGAGACAGCATTGCGTACCTTGTTTGTCGCGGCAGCAGCCCTGCTAGGGTTGATCGGAGTGGCCTTTGGCGCCTTTGGTGCCCACGCCCTCAAGGCGGTGATCAGTGGCGATCATCTGGAGGTGTGGAAAACGGCGGTGAGCTACCAGCTGTACCACACCCCCGTGCTGCTGGCGCTGGCGCTGCTGCTGGGTACGGACTTCAGCCGCCGGCTGATCGTGGCGGCGGGGCTTTGCATGATCGTCGGGGCGGTCATTTTCTCCGCCAGCCTTTACGGGTTGGTGTGGTTCAATGCCCCCCGCCTGGGCATGGTCACCCCGCTGGGTGGGGCGCTGCTGATGCTGGGCTGGCTGTTGCTGCTGCTTGCCGCCCTCAAACAACTGGGGCGAGATACCCATTAGCCAGGTGCCTGCCAGGGCGCCCAAAAATAGAGACTCGTCGATGCTGGACATTCGCCCCGAATTCAAGAAAAAATCCATTCGCAGCTATGTGATGCGCGCCGGGCGCATGACCGACGGCCAGCGCAAGGCGTTTGCCGACCACTGGGAGAGCTATGGTCTCAGCCTCCACGACGGACTGGTGGAATGGCCCCGGGTGTTTGGCCGCCAGGCCCAGGTGGTGCTGGAGATCGGCTTTGGCATGGGGGACTCCCTGCTGGCGATGGCGGCCGCTGAGCCGGAGCTGGACTTTGTCGGTGTCGAAGTGCATCCCCCCGGAGTGGGCCGCTTGATCAATACCGCGGCGGAACAGGGGATTACCAACCTCAGGGTCTATATGGCGGATGCCGTGGATGTTCTCGAGGACTGTATCCCGGATCTCAGCCTGGCCCGGATTCAGATCTACTTTCCCGATCCCTGGCACAAGAAAAAGCACAACAAGAGGCGGATAATCCAGGCGGACTTTATCCAGCGTCTGCGGGCCAAGCTGGTGATCGGCGGCCTGCTGCACCTGGCCACCGACTGGCAGGACTACGCGGAGCATATGCTGGCGGTGATGGACACTGCCGAGGGCTTCGCCAACACTGTGGCGGAGGGCTATGGGGAGCGGCCGGAATTCCGCCCGGTGACCAAGTTCGAGCGCCGCGGCGAGCGCCTCGGCCACGGGGTTTGGGATCTGTTGTTCAGCAGAGTCTCTTGATCCCCACCACAGGGCTGTGGCAGCGGGCGGCTTTCAGGTAATATGCCCACACGCACACCACCCAACAAGGATACACTGATGACAATCAAGAGACTGGCTGCAGTGGTAGCCCTGGCGACCCTACTGATCGGCTGTGACAAGGCCCAGGAAGAGAAGGTGCCCGCGGACAGCGGTGCCCCGGCCGCGGAGTTGACCACCCAGGAGCAGAAGCTCAGCTATATTTTTGGCCAGAACATCGGCACCCAGTTCAAAACCGAAGCCATGGATATCGATGTCGATATCTTTGCCCAGGGTGTCCGGGACGCGATGGCGGGGACCGAACCCAAGCTGGAGGAAGCCGAGGTGATGGCCGTGTTGCAGGCCTTCCAGGAAGAGAAAATGGCCGAGCAGCAAGCGCAATACGAAGTCCAGGCCGACAAGAACAAGGCGGAGGGTGAGGCCTACCTGGCAGAAAACGCCGCCAAGGAAGGGGTGACCACCCTCGACAGCGGTCTCCAGTACAAAGTCATCAATGAAGGCGAAGGCCCGGTACCCGGCCCGGAGAGCACAGTGGAAGTCCACTACCGGGGCACCCTGATCGACGGCACCGAATTCGACAGTTCCTTCAAGCGCGGCGTCCCCGCAAGCTTTGGTGTCAGCCAGGTGATCCCCGGCTGGACCGAGGCCCTGATGCTGATGAAGGAAGGGGCCAAGTGGGAGCTGGTAATTCCCCCCTCCCTGGCCTATGGCCCAGGTGGCGCCGGCGGCCAGATCGGCCCGGAGCAAACCCTGATTTTTGAGGTGGAATTGCTCAAGGCCAATGTCGAGGAAAACGCCGAGGAAGCGACCGCCGAGGAGTAGCCTCGGCAGGTGGTAAAAAAGGCTCCCCCCGGGGAGCCTTTTTTTTATTGGGTATACGGATTTAATGGTTGATGGGGCACCTTCACCCCATCAATCTGATACCACCCTCAGATGGTTGATAGATCGACTCCGTAGTTGAGTTCCTCTGCGAAGTCCGGCAGTCCGTAAC
>Ga0172382_10008314_pt1 | contig 14496 bp, 10 predicted proteins | sample Leawel138RmetaG_FD_122245 | JGI IMG/M metagenome (GOLD analysis project Ga0172382, IMG submission 122245) | Leachate microbial communities from a municipal landfill in Southern Ontario, Canada - Leachate well 138R metaG | ecosystem: Engineered > Solid waste > Landfill > Unclassified | place...
CCCTAGGGAACTCGAAAGTATTTTGGACGGTTCCTGGTACAGCATATTATTACGAATGGGGATCTGGTTTTGACTTAACTTGGACAACAACAGCAGGAATCCCGGTGGTTCAAATATGAGAATGATATGACAGAAGGCATTTATTCAATAGATATAGACTTGCAAAGCGGAGACGCCATTATAGCTCTTGTTGATGAAGACCAGAATGTTGAGGTCGCAAGAGTAGATAGCGGATGCACTATCATACTGGACGGATCCTTTTTGCCGATTCAGGGCATTCCAAACTCCGTTTTTATAGAACAAGACCAATATGGGATACTTCCGTTTTCAATTGAGGCCATAGAGAGTTCCGGAGGACTAAATAGCCAATTAGACTTTACAATAGATAGATATGGTGACGATGTCTTATTTGACCAGACAACATTCTTCCCTAGCAAAAAAGAAATAGAAGGCGAATTAGAAAGCTCCGAAGACGAAATAGAAGTAAACAGTCCAAGAACAAAAATTCAGATATGGGGGGATGCAACGGCCGGAATCAGAGGTTTAAAATTTGGCTCGTTGTTGGGCTTGGCTCATGAGGAAAAAATAGAGCCTGATGAAACCATAAGACTTCCTAGGTTTACATGGTCATCTTCTGGAGTTGATATCAATTCTATATTGTTAGTTGGAAGAGAAAATGGACAAATAGACCAATATATTTTCAAAGCTCCAGCTAGCGCAAGAGACGAAGGATTTACCATAAATAGTTCTATTTTGCCAGAGTTAAGTCCATTACGTTCAAATCCCATAGAAGGAATAACTTCAAATAAAAACTCTCCATATGTATATATTTCATCTAGAAGAGGAGTTGCCTTCTTAAATCCAGAAAACCTAAAAATAGACTCGTTTGTTAAAACGCCTCAAGATTTAATATTAGGTTTCCACACTTCAGAAAATGTCCTCTGGGGTACTTCTCCAAGCGAGGGTTCTATTTATAAGATTTATCCAAAGGACTATGAAGAGCCTTCAAGCTCAAGTACGGAAATTGAATCAACTAGTTCCTCCTCCTTCTCATCCTTCTCCTCCTCCTCCGCGTCATCCGTATCCTCCGCGTCATCTTCATCTTCTCAAGGATCCAGTCTATCATCATCTTCGTCGTCTTCATTGTCTTCATTTGGAATATAATAGGTAAATAATGACAAGAGAACTAATAATTGAAAACGCCTTCCTTTTTGAAGAACCAATCAAGGCCGTTTGGTCTGATTTTCATCAAGAGATTATGGTTCTTGGAAAAAATATAGCATATTCCTTCAATCCTGAAACTTTTAAAGCCGTTCCATTCCAGGAAACAGAAGGGTATTCATTTAAAGATATTGCCGTTGCAAAAAATGGAGAAGTGGCTTTGTTGCTTCAGTCTGATAGCTCTTATTTTGGGGAGATAAAAATACTCTCTCCAAATCTCTTTTCTATAGAGAAGAAACTTAACACTTCAGAAGATATCTTGAAATATGCAAAGTTCACAAATGACAATAATTTGATTGTTATTTCAGAATTGTCAGAACAACCTGATGAAGAAAATATAGATTCAAAAGTCTATTTTATAGACTCGAAAAAAGCCCTTTCGGAAGGTCTTATTTCCACTGTTGGAGAGATTATCGGTATTGATATTAGTCCTGAAAATCTTTCATTAGCAATTAGTCAGGGAGGGGATGTAGTATTGCTTCCTTCTGAAATATCTGAATTTGAAGCCGATAATAGCTCCGAAAGTTTAGATAACGAGTCGGATGAGGAATCTTCAAAGTCTTCTATGAAAATCATAAGATTTGAAACGAAAATATTAGGGAATATAGGAACTGGGGTTAAAAGCTTTTCAATAGGCCTAAAATCAGTAGAAACTTCCGACGCAACTCAAATGAAAGTTAGGGTATTCGTAGGCAGTCGTCCTTGGCAAAATGATAGGTGGGATTCTGAAGAAATAGAGACAGGGAAGACAAGTATTCTTTACGGAGGAGGAGATAATTTAATCCCCGGAAGGAACTATTGGGTTCATGTTTCCGTATGGCATCAAGACTCGGGTTGGTCAAGGCCGCAAATTAGGAAATTTACTATGCCATATAGATATTATAAAGATTCTTCTTCGGAATCTTCTTCTTCTAGTAGTTTATCTACCGAAATTATGACAACAAGTTCTAGTGAATCTTCTTCTAGTTCTTCTAGTTCTTCTAGTTTAAGTTCATCATCGAGCCTTTCTACTGGAAGCTCTTACAGTTCTGATAGTTCTTCATCTCCAAGTAGCGATAGTTCTTCGTCTCCAAGTAGCGATAGTTCTTCGTCTCCAAGTAGCGATAGTTCTTCGTCTCCAAGTAGCGATAGTTCTACTTCTGACAGTTCATCTACTCCTAGTTCTACATCTGACAGTTCTGAAAGTTCCTCTCAAAGTTATGAAGCCTATGAAGGAATGACTATGGCTGTTGGAGGAAATCACGGGAACGGTATAGGAAGTCCAGGGGTGTGGGTTTCTACAACTGGAGGAACCTCTTGGTCTCAACGAATTTCAGCGATTGAAACCCACACTCTATTTTCCTCGGCTGATGGGGCGGTCATTACAGCAATTACTAGCGATGGGGACATTTATAATTCCCAAAATAGCGGAGTTACATTTGCTCTTGTAAGTTCACCAGGCGGAATTCCAAATACATTAGACGGAGGAGATTGTTCTGCTGATGGCCAATACCAAACAGTTTGTATTAATTATCCTTCACCGAAAATACTATATTCTTCGGATTATGGGGCGACTTGGAATGTAGTTATTTCTGTTCCTGTCGAACTTTCATTTGGTAATGTTAAAATGTCAAAAACAGGACAAAGGCAAGTTATAGTTGGAAATACAATAATAAGATCTGAAGATTATGGGCAAACATGGGCTTTTACAAATACGGTCCCAAATCCTGTTAATTCATTTTGTGTATGGAATCAAACTGAATCGGTGCTTTCATTTAGTAACTCTTCTACTGTTTCTGAACTTAAAAAATCAACGGATGGCGGGGCTTCTTGGAATTTAATAGGCACTTTCGGGCTTATTACTGGTGGGGAAAGCAAACTTTTGACATGCTCGGAAGACGGACAATATATTTGCGTACTTCAGTCATCTTTAAATGTTTCTACAGACTACGGACAAACATGGACAAATTATGAATCAATAATAGGGGGATCCGTATCTGCCTCTGGCTCTGGTAAATATATAATCGTTGGCGGAGGACCTGGAGGAGTGTACTACTCTAGTGATTACGGGGCGAATTGGACAACAAAAAGAGTAGCTCCAGTAGGTAGCGATTACGACTGGGATTTCTGGAACACAACCAATTCGTCTGGATTGCCATTTAGTTAAATGCATTTTTATATGTTTTAAAGAATTATAAGAGATAATGAAACAAGAAGATTCAATATGCCAAGCGTAACAATTAGAGAATACAATCCAACAACTGGAGCCTTAATCGGCAATATATCTGCCCTTTCTTTCGGAAGGGTATCTTCAGGGACTACAAGTCCTGTAAAAGTTATAGATTTTGCCTTTACAGGCGTTAGCGTGGTTAGAAATGTAAAGCTAGGACTAACATCAAGCGGCGACTTAACGGTTAATGATGGGGCTACAGGGATTATCTCTGATGGAAGCTCTGAAAACGGATATTTCGGAATTGAACATACATCTGCGTTTTCCCCGATTACGGCAGCAGGGCCAGTGACTAGGCATTTCGCTGGAGTTAACGAGTCCGATACTGCTGGGGATGCAAATAATGTTGAAATAGGCAAAAGGAGTTCTGTTGTTTCTCAATTTGTATATTTAGACATACAGCTCCTTTCCAATAATATAGGTACATCTGGCGGTACATATAAGATTTATTTTGACTTTGAATAGCTAGGAAAAAATGCCCAAAAATACAGCAATATATTCATGCGATTGTACAAGCGAGGAATCATTAAGAAATCCGCTTGTTGGCGTAGAAGTGGGTATGCAAGTTTCTGGATTTTTTAAAACAGTACAGCCTAGCTATGAAGTTGCTTTTCCAGGAGACAATATTCATGTTTCAAGAGGAGGTCTTGAAAAAACGATAAGCAACGGAGGGGCAATTTTTTGCCAAGATTCTAGTCAATTATTTTCTATGGATAGCGGTATTATTTCGATGAGAATATGCTTGCCTGATTACGACATTGTGAATGGGGTATATAAAGGGTTAGGAACATCGAAAGGAACTCTTGAGGATTTTATACTTTTCGGAGTAAATATGGGAGAACACTATATAGCCCAACCAGGACTATATGGAGCTTTAACAAAAAACGGGGTTGAATTTACAATCTGGTCGTCTGCAGGTCGTGAAACATTATTGGAGACAAACCTAAATGTAGAGGCAGGAGACGATATTGTTCTAAATTTTATATGGGACAAAAACGGAATTTTGGGCGACGAGACTTCAAACATGAGTATCACTGCAAACAATATTTTAGCTTACAAAGAGGCAGAAATAGAATCCGACTCTTTGTCTGATGTTGGAGGAGTTGGATTTCCTGCGTCATTTTGGGTCTTGGACACTCCATACAGGAAGAACGACCTCCATATAATTTTGAGGAGGCTTGAAATCTATTCTTCAGCCGACTCATCTGAAAGACTTACCGCAAGGCCGTTAAAAACTTTTGCCAGAGACATTGAATCTGGAGAATATATAAGCTCTGGAGTCTCTACTTTAAGCTTTGAAATTATAGCATCGCAGGGACCATGCGTAAATATAGACTCTCCTGATTTTTTTAGAGTTGCTATCTCAGATGTTGACATGAGAGCCATAGGACCGATTGCATCTTCTTCCCATAAAAACGGAGAGGATTTAGGAAATGAGAAGATTCAGACTTTACCAGCGGTGCTTCTCGATTTACCTCCGGGGTTTGTTGAAACTAGAAGGATAGAGCCATGAGCGATAGTTCTACCGGAAATTATGGCGATGAACTGGTAACAAATGGAGAATTTGCTCTTTCTTCTTTGGGTTGGAATTTATCGGGAGGAGCTCAATACTCAGATGGATTAATTCTATTTCCATCTGACGGGTCTTCTTTCAAAACGATTAGCCAGCCAATTGAAATTGTCCCGAATCGGCAATATGTTGTAAAATACTCGCTAATCATTCTTTCGGGTTCTGTAACATCAAGTGTTATTTTAGGAGACTCTGGAGAGTCTCACGGATCTTCTTCTGGAGTCCTTTCTTCGATACTAACTCCATCAATAGACGGGTTCTTAAGGATATCCGTAGAGACAGCTAACGGAGGCTCTGCAACAGTAGATTCTGTAAGCGTAAGAGAGTTGGTCTTGAGTTCAGATTTGAGTTCTTTGTCAGAGAGTTCCATATCTGGAATTAGCTCTTCATCGTCCAGTGATTCAAGTACAGAATTGAAAAGTTCAAGCGTATCAACGAATTCATCTTCTATAACAACCTTTTCATCTGATTCTTCTGTATCGTCTGGTTCTTCAACAAGTTTTTCAGAAAGCAGTAGTTCTAGCAGCGGCCAAAAATGCCATTTCGACTTCCCATTTAAAATAGAGGCCTATGAAGAGTCTCCAGTTTGGTGTTTTGAAAGGTATGGGGAATACATCTATGCCGGCACTGGACGGAATGGAGAAATTCTAAAGTCAAACGACTTAAATACATGGAGTTCTTGGCAAACAGTTCCAGACTCTCATATCAGATGTATGAAGCTTTATTCAAATGGTTTATTCATAGGGACTGAACCAAGCGGATATGTTTACGTTTATAATTTTTCAACAGATTCTTTTTACCGTTATGTGGAAACTTCAGACCATTCGGTAACTGCTATGGCTGTTTTTAGAGGAGAATTGTATGTCGGGACTTCTCCGGGCGGCAACCTTTTTGTTTTTAACGGTGTTTTTTGGAAAAAGCAAAAAGAGTTTTATGGAGGAGGGATAACTTCTTTATTTGTTCAAAATGACAAACTATATGCCTCTATAATCTCTTCAGAGACGATTATGGAGTATGATGGAACCTCTTGGGTCATAGTTCCTACAACGGCTCCTAATATCCCCGACGATCTTCAATTGATACCTGGTGAACAAAAAGAATCGAATCTTACAGTCGCTTCAAATAGAAATCTTTCAACAGAACCAGTTTCAGAATCTGATTTGAAATTCATAAACAGAACAGGCCTTGCAAACTCTTCAAGTTTAAATGTTATTGGTAAGTCTGAAATTCGTCCAATTTTACCAGAAAGCAATATCAATTCAATTAACTATTTTGACGAAGGACTGTTGTTTGGCGGGTCTAAAGGGGTTGTCATAAAATACGATGGCGAAACTTTCAAAACAGTCCACAACAATAACGATAGTCCAATCGTTTGCATTTCTAGTAATGGGTTCTTTTGTTCTGAAAACAAACTATTCGTTCTTTCTCAAACTGGGAGCAATTCATGAACGAGCCTCATTCATTTATAGACCCATCGCAGTATCCTATTGTTTTTAAAAATAGGCAGCAAGAATCTATTATGTACGGTCAAAATGTATTTCCCATTACATTTAAAATGAATCCAAGACCAAGGCATTCGGATATATTGACTTTGGCTTCTGATGTAAAAGGGGTTCTTTTTACCGATAGAGATACTGGGAACGACCCATCGGTGGGGGAATTCTCAAAAGATACAACTCATAGGTTTGAGCTATATCTTGATTCTTTAGATGCGACTAACTTTAATTCTTTTATTCAAATTAGAGTTGCTGGAGATACTCCAATTATCTTAAGCCCTGGTAATATCGCCCATATAAAGCAAGCATCCTCTTTATCTGATATCTATCATTTGTTTTCAATGGAGCCATCCACCCAACTGTTAGATCCAGTTTCTGGACTTTATCCAACTGCAAGTCTTGATTTGTCATTTTCTTCAATAATAAGGGGAGGAACTAATAATTGGAGTCCGATTTCATTACCAGATAAAAGTGAAACCCTAGTGCTATTGAAACCTGCTATAATTTCTGGAATTCTAGATATCGTAGCGGAATTAAAATTGAATTGGTATGAAGACCAGTTGAGGACAATTGCGTATGATGGGGCTCCTCCGCTATCAAGGGGAGATATGTTTGGGATAAGATTCTATATCACTAATTTTGGTCTTTTCTCTAATAAGGTTCAAATTTTAGAAGACGGGTCTTCGGTAGTTAATGATGTGCCTCCTCAATCTTATTTGGATAAAACTGGATTCCCTGAAATTCAAGTTATGTATTTTGGAGGAGGAACAAGAGTCAACGACCTATTCTCTGGGATAGAGACTGGAATTGAAATAGATGAGAGCGGACTTCCTCTTCAATTAGGGTCTGTTGTTCCTGCCTATATCCTGAATAATGAATTGGACGATATTGAATCTTCTTCAATGAGTAGTATAAATTCAAGCAGTACATCTAGCGAGAATACTTCATCTAGCTCGTCTAGCTCTTCTATTTCTAGCGAATCTTCGCCAAGCTCATCAAGTGCTTCGTCTTTAAGTACCAATAGTTCTAGTATTTCATCTTCTTATTCAAGTTTGTCGAGCAGCTCATCTGTTAGCTCTTCGATGTCTACAGGTTCGAGTGAATCTTCTATTAGCTCTTCTATGTCTACAGAATCAAGCAAGTCGTCTTCTGACTCATCAATTTCTACAGAATCAAGCGATTCTTCTATTAGTTCATCAATTTCTACGGAATCTTCTTCTGTTTCCACAGAGTCTTCCGTATCTAGTTCTTCAAGTTCAATAGGGGTAATTGAAGAAATCGTTACTTTTGAGTTTACATCCGCTCCATATCTTGAAGCAACTACCATTCATGATAATTTATCCGTCACAGAAGTGGTCACAAATACAGGCGGGGCTATTGAGACTAATATAACGACAGGAACATATTTCCCTAATGAGCCATACATCGAAGAAACTGGAGGATGGACTGCGACTGACCAAGCGTCTGCGAAATGCTTCCAATTTGAGATAATCCCCGACGCAGGTTATGGCGTCTCAATTACAAATATTTCATTTAGAACATATGCAACTTCGGCTGGGCCAGAAGTCATGGGTATTGATATCAATTCTGGTTCTTGGACGTATTCTGTAAGTCAGCCTTCAGCATTGTTGATAACAACTAATCAAATTGTTTCAAATGTTGAAAAAGAAACTGGGGCAGTTATGATTAAGATACAGGGGTGGTTGGATGGGTCTAGGGGTAGCTCTGGCTCTGGAACATTTAGGCTTGACGATATAATAATTACAGGAGCTGTCAAAGCTATGCATGGCCGTTCTTCTGAATCAAGCGAGTCGTCGATATGATTTCTGAAACATCATCTGAAAATGAATTTGAAGAACAAAGCGTAATTCTTCACTACGACTTCAATAAGGTTTTTAACTTCAAAGAAAATATACTAGACCTTTCTGGTAACGGGTTAAACCTCATGAGAGCTTCAAGTCATGGAGTCTCCTCTCCTAAATGGGGAGAAGAATATGGCATTTGCGGGCCTGGCTTTAAGTTCTATGGCAACAGATTCCAGTCCCAATGCCTATATAGGGATAATATAGGAATGGCCCTTGCTCAAACTACTGGGTCTATCTGCCTATGGATTCAGCCTTTTGGAGCTGGGAACAAAAAACAAGCCATTTTTTCAATATCTAATGGTTGCGTTCCGTTAAAAACAGAGTTTTTATTAGAATTAGATTATGAATCTGATTTCTTCAAGGCTTCATTAATAAAGGATGGAATTGTCTCATGGTCTATTTCGGCTCCTTCTGGTAGCCTAGCAACCTCTGTGGACCTTTGGACCCATCTGTCAATAGTTCAGGATGGTTTGGCTCCAAAACTGTTTATAAACGGATATGAGGTCAATACAAAGCTGAAGGTCTTAAACCTATCGTCTGATTGGTTTTCATACCTATTTGATGCAGTTTCTCCTCCTACAAAAATATGCGTAGGGGCTGCCCCAAGAGTCCATTCCCCGTTTATGGCATTAGGACTTTTTGCTATTTTAGACGAAATAAAGGTTTGGAACGAAGCTCTTACCCAACGAGATATCCAAGAACATTATGCCATTAAGGCTTAATGTATAATATTGGTGTAAAATGATAGCAAAAGAAATTCTCCATCTTAATGAAGACCAGCGGATAACATCTCTTTTTGTGGATGATAAATCTAATTGCATTTTGATTGGGCTAAGCGATGGCCGAATTATAAAGGCGGACCGTTCAGTAATTAACGCCTATGCAACTGGGAAAAGAACGATATCTGCCATTGTTGAAGACTCATATGGATATATTTCCAATGAAGCAATTATAGGGGCATTGTATTTGTTTAGAAATGCTGTCTTAAAATTAGATGAAAGCGGAGTTGTAACTTCGACATGGAATGCCAATGTTCCTTATTCTGCTAAAGAAGAAAGCAAGATAGAAGGGATTTTTACAAGTATCCCGCTATGGGCTGGAGAGGATTTTATTCTCTGGAAAGATTTGATTTGGGAAGTTAATAATCCTGAAGGAACTCAAACGAAACTTCAAATAAGAACTGCGGAATCAAGAGCCGAATTAGAATCAAGCGATTGGAAAACATTCGATGCTTCAAATGGGCAAAATTCAGTAAGCCTTGATTCATTTGGGAATAAAGGGGAATGGCTGCAATTAAGAGCTGTTTTGACAACTTCTAGCAAGAACTCGTCGCCAGTTGTTGCGAATGTTGCGGTTTCATATCGGACAAAGTTTTCAGTATACTTCTACACTACGAAATTTATAATGGAAAGAGGCTCAAATCTTGAGTCTGGATTGTTAATCGCGAATATGGAGACTCCAAGGAATACGGAAGTAAAAATAGGAATAAACGACAAGAATTCAGGCGACTGGGACGGATATCAAATTATAGACCCTGACAAGATATTCCAGATAGAAGCTAAAGATTCTGAGCGTATAAAAATCGGCTTCAAAATGATTTCTTATTCCGAAGATGCATTTGCTACCATTGATGAGTTTTCAGTTTTACTAGGCGGCGAGAAAATGGAAATATTGAGAGTCAACTAATGCCGACAAACGAATTAATTACAATCTCCTCTTCTGAAATAAAGGGGTTAAAATCAACGCTTTCAGTTTCTTTCTTTGGAGCCTATAAAGATGCAATCGTGGAATTGGTCCCAGGATATATCGAAAGCAGTTCTTCAAGCGAAAGTTCTGAGTCTTCATCATCTTCAAGTAGCGAGAGTTCTCTAAGTACTTGGAGAATAGGGTCTACAGAGTCCAGCGAAAGTTCTGTTTCCAACTTGGCGTCTTCTTCTAGTTCTATCTCTAGTCTAAATTCTACCTCGTCATTTCCTTGCATAGAGCCCGAGCAATATTGCGGTCCTTTACACGTTTGGTCCGACAGGGGAGAGAGTTGTTCAGATGAATATCCAGAATGGTGTATCGAAGGTCCTGAAGGAAATTATAACTACTGGGATGGACTTTCTCCTCCTCGATGGGAATCTGAAAATACAGTCGGCGAGTTCGATCCCGAAGACCTATCGAGAGTTTCCGAATATTTGCTATATTTTGATTCCCCTAGTGCGACATGGTATTTGTTGCAGTGGGCATTCAATCCTCACTCAACTGAACCAATGGGAGAGTATGCAGCCGCGTTAGCCGCATTCGACGGAAGTTCTACCAGCGGTCCATATGGAATTGGAACGCCAATTTACAGTGGCGATACTAGCTACTACGTAATATCAACAATTTCTCCATGTTTTGCAGTAGAGATATCAGAATCTGGTTCAGCATCTTTAGACGGAACATATCTTCAATATGATTATTCCGAAAATGGTGCTCCTATTTTTAGAAATACTTCAAACTTCACTATTCAATATATCGGAGGGTGGACTTGCGGAGGAAAATGGATTTTAGGACTTGGAAGCACAACATCTTATTATGCTGAATGGGTACAAGATATAACAGACCCTCCAAGTGGGATTGCAGATGCAGTTTATTTGGGGGTCTCTGAAGACATATATGCTGGTGGGTCTTGGAATCACTGCCCAGGATAACATTATGACATTACAAAGAAATAGAATATATATTACAAAAGACCTAAAATTGGACGGAGAAACCTTTGGAGTTTTCTACTATCCAAAAGGAGCCCCATCTTATTCGGCTACTAGGTCTTTTAGGTTTGCCGCAGTATTTGATTCTCTTCCTTCAGAATCTATTGAAAACCTATTTTCCTGGAAGGATATGATTCTATTTGGAGAAATCCCTGAAGGCTCAAGAGTAAATTTGTATATAAAATCTGCGGACACAATTGGAGGACTTGATTCTTCAGATTGGGGAAATCCCTATATGAATGGCATTTACGGGGAGGACATTTCCTCAATAACTGGTAACTATATATCTGTCAGAATCGTTATAGAGTCTTATAGCGAAGGTCTTGATATAGTAGCGGCTCCTAGGATTGATAAGCTTACACTTACGGCGTTTACTTATGGTTCTGAAGAGAAACTGTTTACGAAGACTTTTGATTTATCTTTTGTTCCAAAACACATTGTTTTGACATATAATGGTGATGAAGAACAAGAAAATTCTCTTTTGCAATTCGCATTTGCCGGCAAGGAATCTATAGAGGATTCGGATTATCAAACTATTTCTCCAAACAAAATTGTAAAACTCGACAAGATTCCAGAATTTACCCAAAAAGTAAAATTAATGGTTAGGGCTCTTGGTTCAAATCAAACGCCTGTCAGTATGGATTGTTTTGCTATAACCCTTGGCGGAGATGGCAGAAGCCAGTTAAATCAATGAAACAAACCGATAAATACAAGTTAAAATATCTAGAAAGGGGGGATTTCTATAGCTCTCAAACGGATATGAGAAGGATGTCTTCCATAGACACCCATCTCGGCGAGTATGTAAAAATAATCGGGAACGGCGTAATAGAAGGATGGGACATACAGTCGACAATCGGAAGGATTGTGACTGTAAGACCAGGATGGGGAATTATAAACGGATTGTTTACAGAGACTCCATGGGTTCAAGATTCGTTAACAGGAGAGCCGATTAGAAAAATCCAAGCTCAAGAAGCTGGACATCTTATTATCGCAGAAATTCCTGGATGGTCGAATCCAGCGTCCGGGCCCGATTCGTGGATTGGTTCTTTTTATCGAGTCGGTGGAGGGAGCGTTGACGATGCCCTCGGGTTTAGCCACCTAGGCCCAGAAGGCGAAGATTTGGACAATGACGGGATTGTGGAAGGGGTTTTAAATCCATATTACAAGGCTCCTTCTGACCAATTTTATGACAACCCTTATGTTAAGGCAGTCGAGAGCGGTTCTGTAAATTTCCTTTTAGACGATGATTCTGAAGGTTATATTCTTGCTAGGAGGGTTTCTTCAGACCCTCTTAACACTTTTGCCGAAATCTTTATAGACAGTTACGATTCTTCAGGAACTGATTCAATCTTATTAGCTCGAATTGTTGTAAGAAGCGGAGAAGTAATTGAAATAGACTATAAAGCAGTAAGACAATTGAAAGGTTTTTATGGAACTGTTTCAAAGATTGCAGCCTACTACATAAGTAAACATAAGCATGGAGGCAGTCAATCATTCGACCCTCAAGCGTTAAGACTTGAAACAGACATTAGAAATACAAGACTTGTAGAGGTTTTCTCTGATGGATCTACTAGATATAAAGTTTTCGGAAATAAAGAAACATCTTCGGAATATGGCCATAAACATACATATGTTATGGATTCAAATGGGGAGGGGTATACCCAAGAAGTCCTTGGTGACGCAGACTATCACTATCATTTAATTGAAGATTCGACGATACAAGAATCCTTAAAGGTATTTGGGTCTACTTTAGAACCTCATACCCATTCTATCGGAGAAGAATACGATTCATGGGATAGTAAATCTCTTTTAAGAGTGACTATAAACGGAGAGGTTGTTGAAAGCGGTTTTACCCCAGACCCTGCAAACCAATCAATCAAATTTGACCCTGGCGTTATAAGCGTAAAAAACGGAGTCTATAAGACATCTTTTCAAGTAGAAGATGAACAGGACATGACATTCTCTCTTGAAAGTGAGGAGTTGTCTTTAAAGAATTTTATCATCAGAATGATGGGTCTATTCGCAAATCAATATAGGGGGTTGTATCAATCGTTAGACGAAGACGGACAATTAATTGAACCGTCTGTTAGAGATTGTTTCTCATTTTTAACAGTTGACGGAGAAGATGTCGAACAGGGTAAAAAATCCTATGTTTTTGCCGACTATACGCCAACGAACATTTGGCCAGAAGGCCCTTATGCATCCCTTTCAACTGGCGTTCAGGTAACTCCGTTAGGGAAAACTCTATACGGTGCAGACCCAAATGCAACTAGAGAAATTAACGAAGCTTTAGTTAGCGCCGAAAAAGGGACTGAATATAGAGGCGTAGAGCCATACCTAGAACAGCAAGCAGCATTAGGGGCGATGAAGCTGGTTAATCCAGGCGATTCATTTACGCTACTTCCATATTTGGCTAGATTTGTTCCTATTACTTTAGTTTCTGCTCCTCAAGTAGATGAAGTGGTCGTTGAGATTCTTGATAATGTTGAGGTCCAAGGGACTCTTAAACCAGAAAGTATTCAATTTATCAAAGCTGAAAAATTTACTTCTGGCACTTTTGAAAAATGGACTCTTCCAGCCATAGGGCATTCAGGTAGAATTCGAGAGCAAGTCTTACCAGAATATTCAAAGACATATACTGATGATGGTTATTCATTTTATTCAATTCCAACAAGGGCGTTAATTTCGTTCGGACATGGACATCTTGTTTCAACGACTAGGACTGGTGATGGAATTACATTAGCAACCACAATCAACGGAGAAATTGCAGTTTCCGAAAATGTTGGAGGGGACTTATTAAAGATAACGCATACGCATCCTGTAATTTCCGGAATAGTATCCGAAGTGTCGAACAATTCCATAAATGCTTGGCAACAAGTTCAAGATGACACTGCGCATTCTCACGATCTTGATGTTCAAGTCGGAGGAGATGCCAAATCTGTATTTTCTGTTTTGGAAGATATCGACGGGAATCTGTATTTTGGTACATCAAATGGACTTATGGCAAAACCAATTTCAGGAGGGTATTCTATAACAATTAGCGGGTATGAATATCAAAGTCAGAATTCTAACGCATATGAAGCTTCTCTTGAAGTTTTTAAAAGGCATACTGATTTAGTGGGCGAATTTATAGAATTTGCAGACAATGATTATGCCCTATCCAACTATTCTTCATTTTCATCTAAAACAAGTTTGGCTTGCAACCTATATTCTTATGGCCCTATTTTTTCAGGACAGAGAAAGGATGTTGACGGACAAAAGCTTCCCGTTTCAGTTGCAGTTGAAATAGAACCGAAAGACATTGTCCGAGTAGATGGTTTTTACAAACTGTCAATAAAAACTGAAGAAGACTTATTGGCTGATGACGAAATAATCTATACTTCCAACCCGAAAGATGGAG
>Ga0172382_10008315_pt1 | contig 14494 bp, 11 predicted proteins | sample Leawel138RmetaG_FD_122245 | JGI IMG/M metagenome (GOLD analysis project Ga0172382, IMG submission 122245) | Leachate microbial communities from a municipal landfill in Southern Ontario, Canada - Leachate well 138R metaG | ecosystem: Engineered > Solid waste > Landfill > Unclassified | place...
ACTCCGCCGCGAAGATGAAATATATCATTTCTTGCTACCCGATGCCAATATGGTTTCTTCAGCTTCCATTAAGTTATTGAAAGATGAGTATCAGGCAGAATCTAAACGAGTAACCGAATGGAAAAAGGAATTTACCAAACCCATACGAGCCGATGAATACAAGCTACTCCAAAAGATTTCGGGTGCTATCGATAAGTTACTCTTAGAACATTATGAGCTACAAAACAACATAGCCCTTTTAACGCAAGGATACAGTGATTTCTTCGGCAATGAAGAACAAGACACTCAAACATCAATAGATACATTTAATTATGGGCAAAAAGAAACACTTGCAAAAAAGCGTTTCCAGAACAATGCACCCTACTACAAGCTCAAAATGATCATGGACTATTGGTGTGCCCTCTGGTTTTGGGATGTGCGTGATGCTGCCGATCTTCCTACTCGTCGCGAGTGGTATGAAGATTTGATGAGAATTATCAATATAGATTTTGGTGAAGACAATCCGGAAATAGACATTGTTGAAGAAGATGCAGAAACTTATCTGCGTAACTACCGCAAAGACCGTCGTGAACGAGAAAAGCAAATAGCTGAACAACTTCGCGAGTCCACCTCATCTCTTTTTGAGAATGAACGGGCCGAGAGAGTAAAGAAGTACGCCAAGCAATATAAGTTTTTCCATTACGAGCTGGAGTTTATAGAAGTATTCCGTGAGAATAACGGCTTTGATGTAGCAGTGGGGAATCCGCCGTGGATTAAGATACAGTTTGAGGAGAAAGGATTAATGTCTGATATATACCCCGAATTGCTGATAAGAAAAACATCGGCAACACAAGCCAGAAATATGCAGGAGCATTTCTTATTTGAAGAAAACCAACAGTCACTCTATTTTTCTGAAAATATTGAAAATGATGTTTCGGCAACTTTTATGAATGCAATACAAAATTATCCATTGCTCAAAGGGCAGCAGACCAATCTCTATAAATGTATTATCGAAAATGGACTACACTGGATAGCTGATAAAGGTTACTTAGGGTTAGTTCATCCGGAAGGGATTTATGATGATCCAAGTGGATATGATCTTAGAAAAGAGATTTATCAACGTCTAAAATACCATTTTCAGTTTCAGAATGCCTTTAACCTCTTTGCAGAAGTGGCTCACCGAGAAAAATATGGAATCCATATTTATTCCGGAACAAAAGGAGATATAAACTTTTACTCTATCAATAATATCTTTCATCCGGCAACCATTGATGGCTGTTTTATTAAAAGAACTGTACATGAGTCTGTAAAAGGGTTGAAAGTTAAAAACGAACAGACTGAAAAATTTGAATGGAACATCCAACCTCATCCATCTCGCAAAGTGAAAGTCAATAAAGAAGTACTTAAAATTTTAGCACGTACTTTTGAAGATAGTGATGATTGGGAAGGTGCTAAATTAGTATCTATCCATGCACAAGAAATTATTGACATAATAAAAATAATTGGTGAATCACCACACACTGTTTCAGACGTTGAGTATATTCATTCTGAATGTTGGCATGAAACAAATGCACAAAACAATGGTACAATAGAAAGAAAAACCAGTTATCCCGACATTAACCAATATGAAGTAATTTATAGCGGACCACATATTTCTATTGGGAGCTCATTTTATAAGAATCCTAGAAAAGTATGCGTTGAAAAAGCTGATTACGATACAATTGACTTATTTCAGATTTCAGAAAATTTTATTCCAAGAGTAAATTACTTCCCAAAAAAATATCTACCTGATTATTTAAATGGTATTACTGGTTTTAATAACAGAAATTGGTTTAATGAGCCAAAGTTAATATGGAGAAAAATGCTATCACAAGCTGGTGAAAGGACTTTTTTGTCATCTATTATTTTCCCTAAGTCTGGTCACATTGACGGATGTAATTCATTAGTTTTTAAAGACCCACAAGATTTGATTCAGTTTGCTAGTTTAACTGCGTCTATTTCTTTTGACTTTTATATTAAAACAACAGGTAAAGCCACTTTAAGAAACAATATTATTCAGTTTATGCCTTTCGGCGTTGACTCCAAACACCACACTTCCCTTTTTGTGCGTACTCTTCAACTCAACTGCCTAAATAAATACTACTCACCACTCTGGCAAGAGAGCTACCGAGAAGCATTCAGAGAAGAGCAATGGAGCATAGAAGATGAACGACTAAAACCATTCGACAGCCTAACCCCAGAATGGAAATGGGAAACACCACTACGCAACTATTTCGAACGCCGTCAGGCATTAGTAGAGATAGATGTTATCACCGCAATGGCATTGGGTATTAGCCTGGATGAGCTTATATTAATGTACAATATCCAATTCCCGGTATTGCAACAAAATGAAGATGATACCTGGTACGATACCAAAGGTAATATTGTATTCACCGTCAGCAAAGGCCTCGTCGGCGTCGGCCTCGACCGTCCCGACTGGAACCTTATCAAAGATATGCAAGCCGGCGAAATCTACGAACACACCATCACCAAATCAGAACTCTATTATGGCGATAAAGTAACCTACTACGCACCCTTCACCAAACAAGACCGCGTAGGGGATTACAAGAAGGCGTGGAAGTTTTTTGAGGGGAGGTTTGGGAAATAGTAAAATAAATATGCAAACACTATGGATAAAGAAATAATTAAGTTTATAAGACAGAAAGACTATAATTTAATTGGTAATATTGGCTTAGGAAGTACAGGAGATGTTCGACTATTAAAAGATGAAATGATAGGGGAAATTTTTGCTTGTAAGAAGTACGCTCCTACGTCTTTTGTTGATGGTAATGAGTACTATAATTACTTCAAGAATGAAATAAAAATACTGTACCAGCTTAACCACAAAAACATAGTAAGAGTCTTTAGCTATTATATGTATCCTGAACAAAACACAGGATATATTATAATGGAGTATATCGAGGGAGATAGTATAGATAAATATGTTGCTGAAAACCCTAATATATTAGACAGTTTATTTGAACAGGTAATAGATGGATTTATTCATATGCATAATGCGGGAATTTTACATCGAGATATAAAGCCTTCAAACATATTGATTACAAAAGATGGTGTTGTAAAAATTATTGATTTTGGCTTTGGCAAACAAACTGATGTAACTGAACCACTATGGATTGAAAATCCATAGGTTCAATTTCGACTAAAGTCGGTTGAGTTTCGACCAAGGTCGATTAAAAGTAAACAACTAAAGTTACGTTCTTTGAAATGCCGTTTCATTCCAGGATAAAGTTTTCGTTGGAATTGGGATGATCCCCGTGGTGATCAAGATACGTGGACAACATCTCATCCGTGATGTTACCCACGCTCCAGCAACCATAACCGATGGCCCAGAAGTGACTCCCCCAGTAGCGACGGTTGAGTTCCGGAAATTCCGCCAACAATAACCGTGAACTGCGACCTTTGAGCCGCTTCACGATGTCGCTTACGCCCAACTTCGGAGGGTAACTTATATGCAAGTGGATATGATCCTTGCTCACAACTCCTTTAAGGATCTCGATATCCAACGAATTACTCACCTGGCGAAGTATGTCACGACAGCGCAACTGAACATCACCGGTCAAAACCTTATAACGATATTTCGTTATCCAGACAAGGTGAACCTGTAGATGATGTACACTGTGACTACTTTTGCGGTGTTCCATATGAAGTGACTTTATTACAAAAGTACAAAATATTTGTAGAAGCTAAAGCCTTGCACTGAAAGTGCATAGTTTTAACTAACGAACTTGAAAAATAAAGAACAGGAAGAAAACAGTTTAAGTTTAGCCGGAATGTATGACAGACCCAATGACTATAAAGAATACTCTTTTAGTACAGAAGTATATTTTGTTGGTCAGCTTTTCAGAGGGTTGGTGACTGATCATCATATTAAAACATTTAGATTTGAGAGTGTCTTAGAGCAAATGTGCTCGAAGAATCCAGAAAACAGAGCTGGGTCATTTTTAGACATTTACAGATTAATGACTGAAATTGAAGCAACTGATTTTGATTTTGAATGGGAAGAAAAGAAAACGTACAGGAGCTTTGCTGATAATCTTTCAGATATATTAGCAAAGATTTATATAGATGCGAAATACGAAACTAATATTGATGAAATAATTAATGATTTGGAGACATTATATAATAACTCCATGTTAGAAGAGAACGTGCAAGATCCAAGTAAAGTAATCGCTCCATTTATAAATGGAGGATATGGATATCTCAAAAAAAACACTTTCCCGGTATATGTATTAGAAGAATTTATTAAACTACTAAAAACTTCTTCAGACGAAAAAAAGAGAATAATCTTAAACAATTTATGGGGAAGATTTGATACAAAGGAAAGAATTCAAAATCCAAAATATGAAGAATTGCCTTTTTAGGATAAAATTATATAGCTATGACAAACAAAATAAACCGCGGTTCAGAGTGGAGAAGATGGGATCTACATGTTCATACAAAAGGAACAAATAAAAATGATCAATTTAAGAGCGAAAGTTTTGAAGAGTTTTGTAAAATACTATTCAGAAAAGCATTAGAAAATGAGATTACAGCAATAGGAATAACTGATTACTTTTCAATTGAAAAATATTTAAAAACAGTTAATTTTATAAAATACATAGATAGTGTAGAAGGTTTTAATCCAGAAGAAAAAAGTAAAATCAAAGATATACTATTGCTGCCAAATGTTGAATTAAGAATGCTCCCATCAACAGATAAAGGAGGATTAATCAACATTCATTGTATTTTTAATCCTGATTATGTGGAAGATATTGAAAATAACTTCTTTAATTCAATTGAATATTCAGCGGGTTCAGGAAAGAAGTTTCAAATGAACCGAAAAGGTTTAATTGATTTAGGAAAATACATAGATTCAGATCTCGATGAATCAGCTGCCTATGATAAAGGAGTGAATATATTCGTTGTAACACACTCTCAATTGCAAGAGTTATTGGATGAGAACAAGAATTTTCGTGAGAATGTAATTATTGCTGTAAGCAATTCCAATAAAGATGGAGTTTCTGCAATGCAAAATCATTTTAAATTCTTTGAACATGAAAAAGACAGCAGTTTAGAGGCTGTCAGAAAGTCAATATACCACCTGTCTGATATAATTTTTTCAGGCAATCCTAATGACAGAGAGTATTTTCTTGGCTTAAAAGGTGATGACCAAAAAACTGTAATTCAAAATTGTGGTTCTTTAAAACCCTGCATTCATGGCTCTGATGCACATACTGAGGATAAACTTTTTAATCCTGATGAGAGAAGATACTGTTGGATTAAAGCTAACCCTACTTTCGAAGGCTTAAAACAAGTCATATACGAACCAGCTGATAGAGTAAGAATTCAAGCACTAAAACCTGATGTTAAAAATGACCGATTTATTATTTCTGAATTGAGATTTAAAGACTCATCTGAAGAGCTGTTTGGAAACCAAGTGATTCCTTTAAATGAAAACTTAAACTCCATAATCGGAGGAAAATCATCCGGAAAATCATTATTTCTTTATTCTACAGCTAAAAGTATAGATCCAGAACAAGTTGCGAAAACGGACAAACGGTTGGGGTTTGATGGATATTCTTTTGATGACTACACTTATGATTTTGAAGTTGTATGGAAAAATGGAGATATAGATTCATTAAATAGTACTGAAAATAAACATAGAAAAATCATATATATTCCGCAGCTCTATATTAATTACTTGGTTGAACGAGATAATAAGGAAGACTTAAATGTATTAGTAAAAAACATCCTATTACAAGATACCGAGTTCAAAGGACTCTATGAAGAAAAAAGCAATAAGGTCTATTCTTATAACATTGAGTTAGATAGATTACTAACAAGTTATATTTTTACTCGACAACAAGCTTTGAACTTAAGTGCCAAGTCAAGAGAAATTGGCAGAAGCAATGAAATAAAATCGTCGATTGAAAAAATTCAAAAACAAATAGATGAAGGTCAGAAACAATCCAACTTTTCTGATGATGATTTTAAGAAATACAAAAGACACCTTGGGGAAGTTGAAAATTTAAAAACACAACAATCTGAAATTGACAGGGTTAAAGGTGTAGTTAAGAAAATCCTGGAAGAACTGAGTGAGAATAAAGCATCATTATTAGGCACAAACCAAACAAGTGATTATTCCGTCATAAAAGGAAGTATAGACATACTTTTAGAAAAAACATCTGATATTGACAGAAAATATAGAGAAGATTTGTTGTCAATCAGAAATAAAATAGAGCATGAATACTCAACTATTATTGTAAATTATCAAAAAGAAGCAGAGAAATTAAAGCTTACTGATAAAGCACAAGAAGTAGAGAATAAAATTAAAGAAGTAGAGAATAACCTGAAACCATATCATGAAATTCTAAAAAGTCAAACTGAGCTTAAGAAACTAACAGATAATTTAGAGAAAGAAAAAATTAAACTTGAAAATGCTATAAGAATTGAGAGGCAATTTGATTTAACCTTCAAAGAATATGGTAATATCCGAGATGAAATTTCAAAATTACTGTCTGCAAGAATAAAGACTTATGAAGAGATCATAAGTGAGATTAATGAAAAAAGAAAAGATATAGGTGGTGGTGTATCTCTTGAATCAAGCTTAATTTTCAAACGAAAGGATTTACAACTTTATGACCAAGTAAATAAATCTGCTATCTCAAAAGAACATTTTTTCAATAAACTTTTTAGCGATGGCATACTTGATTATAAACAAATACCTAATATTTTTTCAAGACAGCTTTACATTCAAGATAATAGCAATATTCTAAAGGACGGTAAAGATGAAAATTTTGAGTTACCTCTGAATAAAGGTCATTCATTAGAAGATGTATTAAGAGGTTTAATACAAGATAACTTCATAATTGATTTTTCTGTAAAATATCAAGGTGATGATCTGCTTCGGATGTCACCTGGGAAAAAAGGAACGGTTTTACTTATATTGATATTGAAAATCAGTTCATCTGAATATCCAATATTGATTGATCAACCAGAAGACAATTTAGATAATCGAACAATCTATGACCTGTTATGTAAAATTATTAAGGAGAAGAAAAAGGAGCGTCAGATAATAATAGTTTCTCACAATGCAAATTTAGTTGTGGCCACAGATTCAGAGAATGTAATAGTTGCCAACCAAGCCGGGCAAAATAACAATGGAGAGAATCAAAAATATCAATTTGAATATACAAATGGTGCAATAGAAGATACACGTAAATATGACAGTTCAATACAATACATTCTTCAGCAACAAGGCATTAGAGAGCATGTATGTGACATATTAGAAGGAGGTAATGAAGCATTTAAGAATAGAGAAGTTAAATACTCAATTAAAATTTAACTCGACAATATAAGACTGTAGTAATATGGCAAATCTAAGTTATAAAGAAAAGGTAATTATTGAGAAATTCTTGGAGATGCAAAGAGGAGGCGTATTGTACTTTTCAAATAGCGCTTTAAAGGAATTCATTTTAGATGCCGTAAATCTTGATATTGAAGATTCAATATATCATTATAAATCAGGTTCAAGAACAAATCGACTTAGGAAGTTTTTCTCTGTTGAATCTGAATATACTGTAGGAGTCTTATTAAATGAGTTTTGTGAATATTGGATAGCACAAGATCGTTTGAGTTTCATTGATTATTCTGAGCAAGAGAAATTGTATCATGAATGTTTAGAAATTGCAGAAAGACTTAAACAGAATAGTGTTGCAGAACATATTGATGCAATTCAACCCAATGTAGAGGATAGAGATTTTGACCGGCTCGCAAAAACAATTAGGGAAAGTATCGAGAAAAATGAACCGGAAATTGCAATTGACAGACTTCACACTTTTACTTTTCGATATATACGCGAATTATGTAAGAAACATGATATTGAATACTCTGAGAGTGAATCTATGAATGCAGTTTACGGAAAGTACATTAGATACCTGGCTGATAGTAAGCAATTGGAATCGGTAATGACAGAGAGAATACTAAAATATTCAATCAATATCATTGAAGCATTCAACACAGTAAGAAATGATATGAGTTTTGCTCACGACAATCCTCTACTTAACTATCACGAAAGCATGCTTATTTTTAATAACATAGCTAACACGATAAAATTTATTGAGTTTATTGAATCAAGAGTTCCTACGTATCCTACAAAATATGGATGAACAGTCAATACAACACTATGCAAATAACTTAGAACCGGGAAGACTGTTTTTCAAAAATTCTGTTCTTCCAGCATTTGTGGTAAAGTGGGAGATTACTGGTCATGTATAAGACTATAAATAGTGAACTACCTAACAAAGAACGGTGGGGAATTATAATTATCACATTAGTTGACGGTGTTTTTATTCATAAAGTTGTCACCAACAAAACTTACTTGGAATTAATTGGTTGTTCTATAAAACAACTTCAAAAATCTACGTAAATTGCATAAATCAAACCAAATTGAAAAAACAGGTATTTATTTCATATCGCGATATGCGATAAATATCTATTTTTCTTTGATAATTAGAATATAATGTTGTAATATTGCAATTTGCAATACTCAATATTAAGAATAATGAAGTTATCAAAACAAATCATGAAACCACAGGATGTAGTTGTTTTATTAAAAATAATTGCAACAGATAATCAGGATTGGCTTCAAGTCACTCTGGCTCAATCATTAAAGATGAGTCAAAGCGAAATTAGCCAAGCTGTTGCCCGTGCCCGTTATTCCGGTTTAATGGATGAAAATGGTAAAGATGTGATGCGGCAGAGTTTCATGGATTTTCTTCAATATGGATTGTCCGTCGTATTTCCAGCGCGTCCCGGAGCTATGGTAAGAGGGATGCCTACTGCACATTCGGTATCTCCACTCAATCAGATGATAGAAAGCAGTGAAATATATGTTTGGCCCTGGGCAAAAGGAGAGACACGAGGTCAAGGCATGGCACCACTTTATGGCACGCTGCCCGAAGCTGTACTCAATGATTCAAAATTTTATGAACTGATAGCCCTCGTAGATACTTTACGTATTGGGCGAGTCAGAGAACGTAATCTGGCAATAGAAATACTAAAAGAAAGAATATGCTGAAAAACACGATAATTAACAGAAAGGCTATACGTAAAATTGCAGAAGCTCTTGGCCCGCTTAATCGTGAGGTGGTCTTTGTGGGCGGAGCAATTGTCAGTATCTACATCAATGATCCGGCAGCGGAGGATATTCGCCCGACAAAAGATATTGATATCAGTATATCGGTACATAGTTTAAGCGCTTTGGAATTATTTCGGGAGAAATTGGCACAAAGGGGGTTTGTTCAATCGGCAGATTTGGATGTAATTTGTCGTTTTAAACACAAAGATATTTTGGTGGATGTAATGAATACGGAAGAGATTGGGTGGGCACCGGCAAACAGATGGTTTGCACCCGGTTTTGAAATGATGCAAACAGTATCGGTTGAAGATCAGGAAATACAAATTATGCCGCTACCCTATTTCTTGGCGTCTAAGTTTGAGGCTTACAACAGTCGTGGTGCTACTGATCCCAGAACAAGCCACGATTTTGAGGACATTGTTTATCTTTTCGATAATCGAATTGATATGGCTGAGCAACTATTGTTAGCCCCCGACAATGTGAAGCCTTTTTTGATGGAGCAGTTAAATATAATGATAAACAATAAAATGAAAGAGGCTATTTACGGTAATTTATTCTATGATATGCGTAAGGAGCGATACAATAGGATTATTGGTATTTGTACTACAGTTCTCAATAAATGGCAAACAAAATAGTCAAATAACCAGAGTATCACTTTAAAAGAGTAGATTTAAAACTAAACACAGTATATGCTCAGTTTACAATCTACTTAAAATAAAAACCGACTTCAGCTCATTAATTATTAAAGAATTTTCATTACCTTTGATACTATCAAATGATACTATCATAATAAAAAGAGCATGAAACCTCCTTATAAAATAACAGGAAACATATTGAAGTTGGTCGCTTCCATTTCGGAAAGAATCGGGGAGATAAACGCTGCGCATCTGCAAAAACCTCCTACTGAACTGAGGAGAAGAAACAGGATTCGCACTATCCACTCTTCACTTCAAATTGAAGGAAACAGCCTCTCTGTTGAACAGGTAACCGCAATTATCGACAATAAAAGAGTGGCGGGAACACAAAAGGAGATTCTGGAAGTAAAGAATGCCATAGCCGTTTATGACTCCATCCAACGGTTGAATCCATACAGCATCGATTCTTTTTGTAAAGCTCATGGCATTTTGATGAAAGGGTTAGTGGAATCGGCAGGCAGAATGAGAACAAAACAGGTGGGTATTGCCAAAGGTTCTCAGGTTACTCATGTTGCTCCTCCCGGTGCTATGGTGAGACCCTTAATGAAAGATTTGTTTGACTATCTGAAAAATGATGATGAGATGCTCTTGATAAAAAGTGCTGTTTTTCATTATGAGATGGAGTTTATTCACCCCTTTATGGATGGCAACGGCAGAATGGGACGTCTGTGGCAAACAGTTATTCTAAAAGAGGGATATCCCGTTTTTGAATATCTTCCGGTGGAGAATCTGATCAAAGAGAGACAGGAACAATACTATGATGCATTGAGCAAATCTGATAAAATGGGTGAATCGACACACTTTATTGAGTTTATGCTTAAAATCCTCCTTGAATCGCTCGAAGGTTTACTGAGTACACAAAACGTAAGCCTGACCAATATGGATCGGATCAATCTGTTCCGACAGGTTGTAAAAGATCAATTCTTCACTCGGAAAGATTATCTGCTGAACTTCAAGGAGATTTCACCCGCTACCGCCAGCCGGGATCTGAGATTAGCAACTGAAAACAGGATTATTGAAAAGATTGGCGATAAAAGAACAACCAAATACCATTATATGGAGAGGGAATAATGAGCTATTCAAGCTAAAAACATTGGATAAAGATATTTGACGAGGAGTTTCTTTATTCGGTAGTTAGGGAGTATCCAGAAGGTCTGTAAACTATACTTTTTATAAAAGAATCGTATTATAATCGCATATTTGCGTATCAATACGTATCATTTTCTTTGTACTTTTTGCTTGTGCATTCGTATCATTATCGTATATTTGCGTATCAATACGTATCATTACAATAGCTTGTTATGAAAAACAGTATATATAATTTTAAAATTAAGATTGATTGGAGCTTAATCAACTCTATCAGTAATATTGATCGCTTTGACTCAGAATGGTCATCTATTGAACGACGTGAAGGTCAGAGTTTAAAACAATTGAAAACAATTGCGACTATCCGTAGTGTAGGAGCTTCAAACCGGATAGAAGGGAATAAAATGACTGATGAAGAGATTGATTTGCTACTCCATGAAATTGATATCACTAAGCTTGTTGATCGGGATTCGCAGGAGGTTGTGGGATATTTTGAAACACTTGATTTGATTGCGGATAGCTTTAATAACATTGATATTAGTGTAAGTAATATTAAAGGACTGCACAATTCATTGATGAAGCACAGCCAAAAGGATGAATGGCATCGGGGAGATTATAAACAACTCTCTAATGCAGTAGAAGCAACATTTGCTGATGGCACAAAACAACTTGTTTTTGAAACAACAGAGGCCGGTTTTGCAACAGAAAAAGCAATGGACAGTCTGATTGAGTGGTACAATACTGAAACAGAGGTTCACGCTTTAGTAAAAACCTCCATATTTGTTTATGAGTTTCTAAGTATTCATCCATTTCAGGATGGCAATGGTAGGTTGAGCAGACTCTTATCCACACTTTTACTTTTAAAAAATGGATATAAATGGGTGGAATACATCAGCTTTGAACATGAAATAGAGAGTAGGAAATCAGAATACTATCGTGTATTACGTACTTGTCAGGCACAACGACCGAATGAAGAAATTACTGAATGGACTAAGTTTTTTCTTGATGCTCTTATGAATATTCAGCAACAATTGATGTTGAAACTTGAAAGGAGTGGTGCTGAGTCGCAACTTTCGCCACGTGAGAAATCTATTTTAACGCTTATACAAAACTATCCGGGTATTCAGTCCGGTGAAATTGCTGAGAAACTTAAAATTCCTAATTCAACAGTTAAGCGTTTGCTCTCTGCTTTAAAAGGTCAAAAACTGATAGTTCAGCATGGCTCCGGTAGAAGTATTAGTTACTCAGCTATTTAATTAGAATATAATGCTGTTATTATATTGCAATTTGCAATACTCAATACAGCATTAAGTAATTTTAAAATAAATATTTCAATCTTTCTCTTATCTCAGTTTTATTATTAACTTTGCGCAATACAATAGTAAATACACAGCGTAATACAATAGTAATAGAACATCGAAGTACAATAGTAATAGAACATCGAAGTACAAGAGTAATCGCACATGGCAACAATTCAGGAAAAACTGGCTGAATCACTTAAAAAGCTGCAAAAACTACAAAACAGTGCCGGTGTAGCCGTAGTAAAATCATCTGATTTAACACGTACACACTTGCAAAGATTGGTGCAGAACGGTTTTTTGGAAGAGGTGATGAAGGGATGGTATATCTCTTCACGTCCCGATATTATGCAGGGTGACACCACCAACTGGTTTACATCTTACTGGCATTTCGTTTCGTACTATGCCAATACATCGTTTGGTGATGGATGGTGTCTTTCTGCCGATCAGTCGCTTGCCATTTATAGTGGTAACAGAACTGCACCTCGGCAACTAATCATTCGTGTTGACAAAGATTCAAGCAACAGTGTGCAGCTACTGCACAACACCTCCATACTATATTTCAAAGCATCATTAGCAAATCACATAAGTAAAGATGCTGATTTCGAGTTAAATCTCTATTCGCTTGAAGAGGCGTTGATAGAGTGCAGTCCCGATTTTTTCAAACTGGATAGTGTTGCGGCGCGTACCTGTCTAAGTATGGTAGCTGATGTCGGAGATATTTTAAAAATTTTATTAGAAAAAGGTCAGACAACCAAGGCGGGTCGGCTGGCAGGTGCCTTCCGTAATATCGGAAATAGGGTAGCTGCCGATGAAATCATCGGTACCATGAAATCATTGGGTTACGATATTCGTGAAGAAGATCCTTTTGAGCAGCAAACTCCGCTTGAATATAGTCGCGTCGGTTCACCTTATATTACACGTCTGAAACTGATGTGGAGTAAGATGCGATCGATGGTAATTGAGAATTTTCCTACAACCACTCACCGGTATACCGATATAGAATCATGTTTGTTATCCATTGATACACAATATCAACAGGATGCTTATCATTCGCTTTCCATCGAAGGATACCAGGTAACAGATGAGTTGATAAGAAAAGTAGAGCGTGGCGACTGGCAACCGGATAGTAACGCACAAGATACAGAACAGAGAAATGCGATGGCTGCACGCGGTTACTGGCAAGCATTTCAAGCTGTCAAGCGCAGCATTGAAAAGATACTGGCAGGTGAAAATCCGGGCGAAGTGGCAGACACTGACCATCGTGTGTGGTATAGAGAGCTTTTTGCACCTGCAGTGACAGTAGGATTGGTTAAACCAACAGATTTAGTAGGTTACCGCAACAACCAGGTTTACATACGCGGCTCAATGCACGTGCCATTGAACGCTCATGCTGTCAGGGATGTCATGCCTCTGTTATTTGAATTATTGAAAGAAGAACCCGACTCAAGGATAAGAGCTGTTCTGGGGCACTTCTTTTTGGGATACATTCACCCTTATAGTGATGGGAACGGACGTATCGCTCGTTTTTTAATGAACAGCATGCTGATTTCGGGAGGATATAACTGGGTTGTGGTTCCTGTGGAAAGGCGACAGGAATATATGCAGGCCCTGGAAGAAGCCAGCGTAAGAGGAAATATTGTACCTTTTACCAAGTTTCTTGCATCACTGATTCTGTTATAACAAAACATTAAATCAACACATATGCTCAGTCTACAGCAAGCCATCGAAATAAAGGAGTCTATCGTTTCATACCTGAAAGCGACCTTTACTTTTAGGAAGAGAGAGGTGGCGCAAGCATTTCACGATTTTATATATCATCCCGAAAAGGGTATGTTCAAAGGGCCTTATCTGTCGTTAAAATTGCGCTTTGTGAAAGCCGACGAGAAGGAGATTGAACAGATTCCATTGGAGATAAAGCCTAATTGGCCTCCCTATGATCATCAGGTGAAAGCGTGGCATAGGTTATCGACGCGCGAACATGAGCCACAGCCTACTATCGTAACTACGGGTACGGGGTCGGGTAAGACCGAGGCTTTCCTTTATCCTGTACTGGATTATTGTTACAGCCAAAAGGATCGACCGGGTATAAAGGTGATCATTATGTATCCGATGAATGCGCTTGCTACTGACCAGGCGAAGCGTTTGGGTGAAATGATTTTTGAGGATGAGAGACTGAGTGGAAAGATACGCGCGGGACTTTTTATTGGTGAAGGGAAGCAGGGACAAAACATACAGCGTAACAAGCTGATGGGGCC
>Ga0172382_10008316_pt1 | contig 14492 bp, 15 predicted proteins | sample Leawel138RmetaG_FD_122245 | JGI IMG/M metagenome (GOLD analysis project Ga0172382, IMG submission 122245) | Leachate microbial communities from a municipal landfill in Southern Ontario, Canada - Leachate well 138R metaG | ecosystem: Engineered > Solid waste > Landfill > Unclassified | place...
CATATCAATACTGTGGGGTCTGTTTTTTTTATAAATGAACAACCCCGCGCACGGTTCAGTGGCGGGGTCATTGCTTCTATAAAAGAGGTCTGTTGGCAGGTTGAACCTTTATTTCACCTCCTCGAAATTGAGCATATATGAATATCAGTTAGTTATGTTTCTATGGTACAAATGTGATACTGATATTGGGTATGTAAATCATCGGTAACATTGTCGTTTTTTGACGATTGTATCCGACATTTAACCGACATATCCGCCATTAAACCGCATTTATGCATTTGCTTCATTTAGTTTTGCTCGCTTTGAAGCTTTTTGCTCTGTCATTGCTCGCTCTGCTCGCTTTGTTCAAATTAACTTCGGCAACATCGGCAATTATTGTGCAATCAATTCAAAGATATTTCCTGCTCCTTTGCCCTATTATTGCCCAACATCTGCCCCTTTTGCGTGATTACTGCGTGATCGATGCGTGATATGCGTGATAATTGCGTGATTACAAAAATTCATAAAAAGTACCAGCACCAGCACCAGACATCCCGAATAAGCCAAACTTATCAACCAATTCTTTCAACTCATTAGTTGCTGTTCTATTGGATATTTCATTTATTGCTTGGTACTCACTGTTGGTAATTCGCCCTTTTTCTTTCACATACTGAACAGCCTTAACTTGCCTTGCATTAAGACCCAATTTCACTAATTGCTCTTCAGTAAGATTATCCTTAAAGAGAGTAACTAAAAATCCGCCATCACGTTCGGTTAGTTCGGGTTCAGGAAGTCCGGCTTCTTTGCAGGTCTCAATTATTCGAACAGTACCACGTCCCCAAGAATCTATTAGGCCACCCTTGAAGCAAACATCAGCAATTAGCGGATTACGTGGGTGGGACGAATGAACATGTTTGAGTGACTCCAAGGTGATTTCTTCAGGTAGCGCACCATCATTCCAAATGGTAATCTTATCGTCATATACTCGTATCTGAATAAATGAGCCCATATATTTACGATGCACCAACGCATTGAGAAGCATTTCACGAAGTGCCGGAATAGGATATTCACTGTGTTCCAAACGAAGCATACCCTTAAACTCAATAGAGCGAGTAAGGTATTTATGGTCTAACCGTTCTAATACGTTTTTCAGCAGAACGATTAAGTTACCTTCTTCGACATCCTGAAAACGTAAGTCAGCATCCCCCTTGAAACGTCCAATCTTAACAAAAGCATTTGTAGAGAAGCGTCTTGGGTCTTTACCGAAAAGAATTATTGCAGCACGTGTAAGTTCTCTGTTTTTAGTCAGACGTAACTTATCAAAAATTTCTTCCATTGTCAGCCCTTCCACATCTGGCAAGCGACCTTTTTCCTTCGCCATCTCCAGATACATTCGGAAAGACCTTTCGTCAATATCATCAAAGGTTGCTCTTGGCTCTGTAACTTCATCCCAAGTCAATCCGGAACGTTTAAGCAGAAATTCGTTGAGCGAAGCTCCGGTCAATTCCTGCTTCACACTTCCGCTACGATAATAATATCTTCCTCGCAATGAGATAGGAACAGAATAAGGCTGAACAACTATTTCGATGTAATGCTTGCCATCTTCTTGCAGAAGATTAACCTCGGTAGTTATTCCCATATTATTCTTGATCTTATTGGGGATTTCATCCATCAGTTTCTTATAGTCTTCGACATCGACGATATCACCAATATCGTCTTTACCAATATAAATCTGTCCACCTTGTGCATTGGCAAAACCACATATCCATTTCAGATAGTCGTTGTGCCAAGAGGATTTGAATTCTATGTTTTGTTGTTCGGGCATAATTATCACTTCTTTATTTCGTCAAAATCAGTAATTAAATCATATCTTACATAAAATGAAAGTTGCTCTTGAACATCAAAATATGGAATTAATTCAGAGATAATCGGGACAAATAATCTATTTGTTGATATGATTGTAGTTGTTGGGATATTCCTTCCTCCAGTTTGAGTTTCTTGTAGTTTATGTTTTAATTCAATTTCGTAGTATAAAGTAAGTTGAGTGGAGGCATGCGTAAACATATATAGTATTTTATGCATACCCCAAATAATTTTAGTCGTATGAGGCTGCAAAAAGAAATCTAATTGGCGATCAAATATTTTATCTGACAGAGCTAAAAAACAAGTGTTATTGTTTAATTGCGGATATTGAGCATGTGTTTTGAGCATTTTTTTTGCCGTATTAGAACTGATTTTAATCGGAGGTATGGCCATCGTCTCATCGATAATAATATCATTATCTTGAGATGGAGGATTTTGAATGACTGTTGATAATTCTTGCTCCACGGTTCCCACTTGATTCTGATTAACCGTTTGCCTCTGAGTTTTTTGATACTGTGAAGATATTCGTATTATTTCCTTTAAATCCTTTTTCCCAGCAACATAATCAGTCATAAAGGCTTCAATATCTCCCATTTCATCGGACTCAATGGTATATAGTTCTCTATTTCTTTGTAATATTCGATATAAAGCATCTGCACCTTGTCTTGTTGATGATGGTACAAATGGAGCTAATTTAGGATATAAATGATTTCGAACAAAATCTTTCACAAACCCATCAAATAGCTTTGAATCAGTATCATATATTTTTAATACTTGTTGGACATTTCCAGATTTCTTTGATAAATAAACAATAACTATACCACTTTTTTGCTCGATCATATTGGGTACTTGATGACTAATATCTGCAAAAATAATTTTAGCATCTCCTATTAGATAGTCATCCTTTAGTGTAGATATTAAACGAAGAGTCAATGCAAATTCAGCCGTACTTAACTCTATTGTGGGATATTCCTTTAAGATACTTGGTTTGTCGGGAATTTGGGGAATTCCTTTCAATACGAGCATTTTTTGCTGAATACTACGTCTTGGATTATCTGCACTGAGTGTTAAAAGTGAAGTGTTTTCATTAGCATATTGTTCTATTATTTGATTGTCGGTTCCAGTATAAAAGAACACATCTTTTCCTTCTATTTTTGCAGAAATATTTTCAAATGCTATTTGAGAAGTTCCTGGTCGCATTTGAATTTTAATTTTATTCGCCAACTCATATCTGTTTTTATTAAAAATATAATTCAAAAAATATCTATTAGAATCTGCAATGTCATATTTAGATAACTCTACGGCAACGTTATATTCTATAAGGTTAACTATTTTGCTTACAAAAGCGGTACTCTCTCTACTCAAAGCTTCGCGCCCTGCAGTTGGTAGTAAAACTGAAAGATTGACAATTCCTCCAAAATTGAAAACTGAATTCACAGGAATAGGAGCGAGACCAAAATTATTTCTTAATCCATAAATATAATTATTTTTACCTTGTTCTAAAAAAACATCTCCTTTAATAATATTTTTCCCTATTAAAATATTGTCAACATAAACACTAACCGCTCCTCCAGAATAATTTTGTATTTGGATTTCCAAATGGAATGATACATCATTATCAATAATCTGTCTAGTGGAATATATTATGCTTGGATTATCATCCTTTCTACGATACGTTTTTTTGCTAATAATACTACCATTAAAACACACAGGCGTTTCAAGGTATTGAACATATGGTTGCAAATATTGGATAGCAGTCGCACTATTTAGGTTACAACTATCATCTAACGTGGCATATACTTTTGTCCCTGATTCCCTACTTTCATTTTGCTCACTAATTAATATACAATCTTCAGATACAGATAATGTAGATTTATCTGCCTCAGACAAAATTGTAACATCCTCTCCCCAATAGTGAGTAACCATTTTTAAGTGCTTGCAAATTCCAAAATTAGCCATCGCTCCTATTCCAAAAGTTCCGACAACGCCAGCTTTTCTCGCTTCTTCATTGTTTTTACCACTTGAACCCGCTTTCCAATAATTATTCTTAACAACATCTTTTGTCATACCAATACCATTATCTGCAATGGTAATTTCTTTTCCGTTTAATGTAATCTCGATTAAAGGATTAAAAGTCGGCTCTTTCTGTAAACGCATTAAAATGGCATCATACGCATTTTGCACATTCTCTCGAAGTAATGCATATGGTGAATCATATATCTCACTAGATAATAGTTTTAAAACTTTATCTGCTTCTATTTGAAATTTTATCTTCTCCTCCATAATTTAATATTTTATCTGATTCACTAAGTGTTGCACAGAACGGTCTGTATTGTTTTTAACACAATCCAATGCTAAAATTTCTTCTTTTTTCAACGGGTCGTTTAATTCGACAACAGCATTCAACAAAGATATCACTTCTTCGTTATTTTGCGGCTTCTTGAAATGCTTATAAATTGATTGATAATCATTTGCTTTAGTTAAATATTCAAGTAGAAACTTCCGCACTAATAAATTCTCAACATCCAATTTAAGTAGTTGTTTTGCACCTAAATTATAATCTTGATTCTGTTCCGTATCTTTTATAATTAAGTCAATTTTCTCCTCTATAGACGGCTGAGTCGGCTGCTTTATCCATGTATTCCATGATGATTTAGAACTATCGCCAATCCGTCCTTCACCCCATGACGGAATTGCGTATTCCCCATGTGACTTATCTTCTCTTGAATGAAGAGTTATTTTGGCTTTATCTTCCTCTGTTTCTATTTCAATAAGATTATACTGTCTCTTCGTTCCACTTGGAAGTGTCTTTGTTGTTCCATACAAAGTTCCAGCGCTGATTATTAGCAATTTATCATCCTCAAAGACATTTTTATATTCATATGTGGCTTGACACATATGGTGATGTCCGTGTAGACCTATCTGTATGTGTTTATCCATCATGCTCCTTAAAACCCTCTTATCCATATAATTATTTTCAAAAGGAAGTCCAATGGTGTTATGATGCCAAACGGCTATTAATAAACGTCCTTGACTATAGAATTTGCGCAATTTTTCAGAAGCTCTGGATATACATTCCGGTTTTATTATTCCGGATAAATTTAAATGATCATTTCCATAGCAACTATTAAATCCTATAAAAGTTAATCCAAATTGCGGGATGTCGTACAGTTTAAATTGCTCGTCTGGATTTAAAGAATAATCATCTCCATAAAAACCATTGTAAAAATTTGAAAATAATGCAAAGCGATTATTATACTTATCGTTGTGCGCAATCTGATAAAAACAGAAATCCTTCCATGACCATCTTATAGAGCGGTTAGCACTCAATAGATCTAGGACATTTTTTTTCTTATTTTCATCGACTTCTCTTTGCATGGACTGTTTTGACTCATTCCAATCAATATCGTGATTACCAGGGACAATAACAATCCTTGTCTTGTCTCCATCTAAAAAGAAGTCAACTATCTGATTGATAAAACATGTTACATTTGAGTACTGAGTTGATATCTCATTTGTTGTTCCACCCTTAATTAAATCGCCACTAATAACCACTATTTTAGGCTTTTGTATTCCAGAGGCGACATATTTCTCACAATCATCTTTAAGTGACTGTAATAGATTGTCATAATTATCTGAATCTTCTTTATGAAGATCGGATATATGCAAAATAGAAACTTTCATTTTATTAATTCTTGTTGTGCCTTTTCCAATACTTTATCTACAATCTCTTTTTCATCTTTCAGCATTACCATTACTTGGTCAGCAAGCCAAAGCACGAGCAGTTCTTCGGACTCAACATTAAACAATTCTGCAAGCTTAACAACTTGTCCTCGTTTAGCAAGACGATCTCCACGCTCAATCTTGCAATACAATGCATTATCTATTTCAAGGGCAGCAGAAACTTGCCTTTGTAATAACTGATTTTCTTCACGTAACTGGCGTATTTTCTCTGCGAACAACATCTTTGAAGGTATTTGACTTGACATAATTCGGCAAATTTACTAAATATTTGAGAAACAGCATTCATATGTGTCCAAAAGTTATCAACACCAAATATATACATAAGCATTGTTCTTGTTTTTACGGGCAAAAACAGGAATCACTAAAAAGAACGTCGCCAATTCAACCTCATACAGACGCCTGCATATTTTTCCCCTTTTACATTTTGTAAACACCTCTTCTATGGAAAGAATGAATAAGGCAACATTTTTGCGGGAAATACTACCCGAAGCGGAGCGAGGTGTGGAGATTTCGCGTAAAACCGCTTGCGGCTTGGTGTTGACGTTTTATTCTTGGAATATACCTTTGTTTGCCAAATGAAAAAGGAATCATTAACCCAGACTTCTTCCTTTCTTCTTTTTCTTGGGTTTTCGCAGTGGTTGTTCGTCTTCAGGGTTGGGATTACCAACATCCACAATACTTGGGAGTATAGAGAACAACGAAGAGAAAACATTTTCTCCGCTAATGCTGTCGATTGTTTGATTAATCGATTTATCGGTTGGCTGGCTGTTTGATTGGCCATACGTTTGAACGTTTGGCTGTATGTCCATACTAACGTTGGTGCGGTGTTGTTTCTCATTTAGTTCTATCTCAGGAACTAAAGGCTTATTGGATACCTTCAATTCTTGTTCCTGCATCTGTAATTTGTCTTTCAGACTGCCGTTCTTCATCATATTACAGTACACAAACGTTTCTTGTAAATCTCGCTGATAGCCGAATAGTCTATCAAAGCCTGTTTCTGCTTGCTGAAATAAGTTTGTTCTGTCGAAACCACCTTTGATTGCACCCTTCTTTGTATTCTTGTGATTGGTTAGTGGCGATAGTTTCTTTTTGTTCGACTGATCTTTTCGACTGACAATCAAATGACAGTGCATATTCAGTTCATTATCTGATCTGTTTCGGTCGAAATGGATTTTTCCATAGAACTTTATATCTTCTGCGGATAATCCTTTATTGAAGTTCTTAGCGTATTCAGGAATAAAGACTTCCCGAATGTATCGCTTCATAGATGCAGCTTGCTCCTGTTCGGTGTTACCCATTGTTTTCAATTCCTTTTCTGAGGGGCTGACGTGGATAGCGTAGAATTTGGCATCGGTTTTCAACAACTGACCAATGTTACTGTCAATATCTTGAATGATATCGGCTTTATATAGATTTTCTTCTGTCAGATTGAAGAAACCCTCTGTATAAATGCCCTTCTCCATACGTTCCAAATCCTCGTGTTCCAGATAATTAGTTAACTGACGGCAACCTCCGGCATTGTTGTATGTCCCTTTGGACGGTGGAGGGAAGTCTATATTCATGGATGTTATTCGTTTATTAGGTTGACGATTTCAGCTTTTAGATTCTCCTTTCGTTTACCATCCATAACTCCACACGCAGCCAGCTCGGAATAGAGACCAATCAGATTTAACAGCTTCGTTGTATGACGATCCAGACTCTGTTGTAATGATTTCGATAGTCGTTCTACGGATTGGGTGTTTCCATCTAAAACCCGAGCTTGATTATTTATAACTTCTGCTTGTCTACCAAAGTGTTCATCCAGTTTTTTAAGTACCTGAATTAGGATATTCTTTGAGCTTTCTGTTTCCATATCCAGTTTTTCCGAAAGTGTTTTGGCAACCAAATCAAACTTGACGGATATTGAATGAGCAGTCCGAATCATCGGATTCAGCTCTTTTTCCTCAAAGTGACGAATAAAACGGATCAGGTCATCTTGCCGTTTGTTTATCTTCGCCAGTTCTGTTTTGACTGATTCCGGCGGCTCGGATGGATTGATACACGCCTTATCCATATACTCGAAAGCGAGCTTCACTATCTCTCCTTTTTTCAGATTGTATCGCTTACAAAGTTTATCTATTTGGCGATTGGTGCTATGGTCAATTCCAATAGTCGTTAATGCTGTTTTATTCTTATTTTGTGCCATATTATAACTTTTTTATAAGAATTTATTTTGTTAATCGCCTAATCAATAAATCATTAGCGATTATGTTTATACGAGTCTTTATAAAACTCGTTTTTAATATCTTGCTGATTAACAGCAAGTAACCCCGTAGGGCAAGAGGATAGAACAGGACTTGTCCAGTTCCCTCTTGCTACATTACTCGCAAACAGAGAGCCCCTTAGAATGAAAGCTTAAACTCGACGGCTTTCACCATTCAAAGTGATAAAATTAAACATCACTTTAAGGCGGTCGCCAATCATTCCACCATAGAACTCATCGGACACAAGTGTAGCAAGAGTGAAGTTCGTGGTGCCATGTGTAACGACTCCAACATCGCTTCTCAAACTCAGCAGTTCCGATACCGGACGAATAATATTCCCGTAATCCATAACCGTTTTAGATTCCCTTCCGAACTCATCAATAATCAGCGGTCGCCGAACAAATGTTTTGACCGATTGCGAAATAATTTGATGCTGCAATTCCACAGACTTGATAAATGTAAGCAAGGGCTGATTTAGGCCGAATTTCCTTACCACATAATTGTGAAGCAGAGAATAAGTTTCCATGATAAGCGTTTTGCCACACCTATATTTCCCCTGCAACATCAATCCCTTGTTTAAATCACCGGAAAAGGAAGGATTGTTAGTGACGAAATAATAAAGTTGTTCTATTATTGGCTCGTTATCCTCGTCTATAATGAAACTTATATTCTGATTTCGTTGGGATAGGCAATAGTTCCCGAACCAGATAAACAAATCCCGAAAATCTGGATACGCCAGCGGCAATACAAATCGACGTTGCCGCATCTTTTCTTTTTCACCGGAAACCATATCCTGAACATCTTTTCGCAACAGGTGATAAAATTCCTGATTAGTCGAAATCACTTCCCGAATGGACGAATCCTTTCTTTTTTCCATAAGATTCAGTATTTGAATTTTTGTCTTTAATCTTATTATTATATACTGGGAGTTTAGAGTCGGACTTAGGTGCTAAAATCCGATACTTAGTTTTAACCCTATGCCCACCCCCTGAAGCATAATCTAACAGACCGGCTGCCTTTAGTCGGTCGCGTGAAGATTTCAGAACATCCAAAGATATATTCGCATTGGCTGCCAATCGTTTGTTGGAGCATACTATCCATTCCGCCCAATAGGAACGATTAGCCAGATGAATCAAGAAGAAATACAACCGGGTATCGTTGCCGCTGAAATTCTCCTGTTCATCTATTCGCCAAAAATTGACTAATAAGTCGAACAGGTTCATTTTCGTAAGCTTTTACGCTTATTGTATTCCGTTTCTGCTTCGGATTCTATCTCCTGCAAGGTTTTCTTCTTGCCTTTGGAAATCCATTCCAGAAGTTCGTCTTCAAAGAAATAGAGTTTCTTGCCGTTCTTGTAGCAGGGAATCATCCGCTTGCGTACAAGGGCATACACAGTGGGCTTCGCTTTGCCGATAATCCGGCAAGCTTCTTCAATGTCAATCGGGATTCGTTTCTGGGGGACAACGGGTGTTTGCCCCTTCTCTACTAAAGATTTGATTTCAGCCAGCTCGCTGACTAAATGCGCTACTGCTTTCGGCAGGTTTTCAAAAGAAATTTCATTTGCTACCATAACTGTTGATTTTAATTGTTACGGTGCAAATAAAACTAGTGTTTCTGCGGTGTCTGGGCGACACAGGAGAAACACTTTGAAAACACTTAAAGTGGTGATATTTTGTAGTTATTGGTAGATGCAAATCATAAAAAAGAGGAAAGTATAATTATTTGGTTTTAATTGCCAATTGTTCTATGCGCTCGACCTATCCCACTAACAGATTCTCCCATTATCATCATTCTTCTTATTGCAATTTCTGTATATCCCCAATCAACAACATCATGTTCGTAGCCTATCTTTTTCAAAATAAGCATAGTGGATAGCATTATCAAACGATTACAGACAAGATTCAATAATTCATCCTCCGTTAATGACTTAAAAAGTTCTGTCGTTGGTGCAGGCAAAGAACCATGCAGAAAACGATTCCTACACGATATGCAGTACAGATCTTCTTCATCTAAATCAATGCTCATAACCCCAAAAGGAGAGCCTAATTTCGAAGAGTTTGACTGTTCATTTATTTTGCCTAATTTGCTATCTAAGGAATCGTATATAGATTTTGTTACTTTGCCTTTGATTTTTTTTAGTGCTTTTTTAAATTCATGTTTTAGTTGGCTACTAATTTCCGTATCTTCTATTAGCGGTTTAACAATTTTATTTTTAGGTACAATCACATTGGTTATAGTTTCTAATGCAACTGCCGCCAGACATCCTTTAGGTAAACCATTTATATTACTAGCTTGTGTGAGTAATATACAGGAGCGAAGTAATTCCTCATTTTCATATAGCAACTTTACAAGATATGCGAATTGGTCAGAGTTTAAATGTAATTTTTCTCGAGAGATATCTTGATATGGATGATTATCTAATAGAGGCCTTTTTGTATGTATTGTCTCATTGAAATTTTCGTAACGATAGGTTAATGTATCTTTCTTTCCCTTTTGCATAGAAAAAAAATAAGCACTATCAGCGATATAAAAACCTGAGATTAGAGAAAATGCTGCTCTTATTGCATTAATAACATGTAGAAAGTCATCATGATTAATTGGATCATTTGTTTTGAACACAAAGTATCCAAGGTTATCTTCGATTCTCACATGAAAAAATAGTATTGTTCGATTGTCAATTTCTATTTTAACGCAATTTTTCCACGAAGAATTTTGATCCTTACTCGTTGTCATATCATAAAATACACCACAAGAATAAGCCTTGAATTCATCACAGTCATATCGATAATAGGCTGATTGTTTGGAATTTTTCCATTTATTATCATCTAAATCTCCTCGAAATGCATTGATTTTTAAAGATGCTTGTTTTATCCCTTCTCCAATTGATTGTTTGAATGCAGTAACATCTGTATTGTTTATTAATATTCTAACTCCATGTGTTGCGAGTATTGCTGGCTTCTCAAAGAAATAATCCATTCTGAATTTATCTTCCCATTCTGGAAGCAAGTCAAAATGAACCAAAAACTCCCCATTATCTTCTCGAAGCATATTTGCATCCATTATAACATCATCTATAGCTGTCGCAAGTTTGAAATAAACTTTTCCAGATTCAAACAACGAGATTAGTTTTAATGCAGCATTGTCATCTTCAAAAATAGTGTCACTTATCTGTTGAAATTTGATTGTTTTCTCATCCATTTTTTTGTCTATTGTTCTATTAAACTCTCCCGTATCTTGATTACCCCCTTCAATTCATCATCCTTCAAATGCCGCTTGATACTTTTCACTTCTACTCCCTTGAAAACATCAGGAAATACAATTTTCAATAAGTTCGCAATATCCATCTGATTTCTTGGTTTGAAATAGTTCCAGATATTCCAACCGAAATGACGGAGATCGAGGGCTGTCAGTTTTTTGACTTTAACTGGCTTTAATTCTTTTTCATCTAGCCTATTCATGTATGCACGGACATTTTGGCAAAGAACATCAAGGTCTTCATCGGAAAGATAAAGGGCAAAAGATTTCCGAGTATAGTTCAGAGCTATATTTAGTATTTCTTCCTGTCCCTTAACTATATTTTGTTGCTGTTCGTTACGGATATCGTCTAAAGATACATCCGATTCCGATAGATCAATTTCAGTTTCCTTTTCTTCTATCTGTGGCTCAACGGCGATTTGAGAAACTTGCCTTTCTTCAATCTTCTTACGGAAATAGGGAATCTTAGCCAACCCTTTCCCAATCCAAGGCAGCATCAGATTTTGCAGGACCACATGGATGCTCAAATACACTATTGCCAGAATAACCAACACGATTATGAAAACCATGAAAGCTGTAAAGCTATCAAATCCCATTAAGACAGCGGACATACGAGCCAATGTGGCTATGACTAAAGCTACGCAGGCAACTATTACATATAATATAATGTATTCCAGCATGTTGTTTTTCATATTCATGGATTGATTATAGTTCTTTATTCTTTAAGTCCTTCCATCTCTCTTTTATATTATCCTCCCCATCAAAGTAGCCCATTTTGTTATCCTTATTAAAAATCTCACCTGAGGGGATAAGATACACCTTATTTGAATCAGGATATTCGCAAACGTCATAGCCGATAAAAGTCCTTATATCTAAATAGATACAGGGTGCTTCCGTATGGTTATATAGCTGGTGCGCTCCGGATTCTCCTTTCTCAAAGAAAGCCAAATCTCCGGCATTAACAATTTCTAATCCTTGAGGGGTACGTAGTGTTGCCGAGCCAGAGATAATCATAAACAATTCTTCTGCATACCGATGAAAATGATAAGCAGAACAATATTCTCCCGGATTTAATTGTCGGATATCAAAATTCAAATTATCAGGGTTAATCCCTTTATTTGAACGTGAGACATCAGTCAATAAACGGAAATGATCTATGCGCCCTGGATTTTCTTGGAATTCTCTTTCTTCTGATTTAATAACTGTTGCCATGATCTTGTTCTTTAGTTTTTATTTCATTCAATTGAATCGCTTGCGCTGCTTTATTTTTCTTCTCATCCACGACCTTTGCATAAACTTGCGTGGTTTTTACATTGGTATGACCAAGCATCTTGCTAACGGTATAAATATCTGTGCCACTGCTAAGTTGAAGAGTGGCGTATGTGTGCCGGAAACAATGAAATGTAATTCGCTTTGTAATCTTGGCCGCTTCAATCCAACGCTTCAGAGGGTTGGATATCCAAGCCGGATCGGGCAGATCTTCGAAAACGAGCTGTTCCGGTTCGCCGGGTTCTCCACAAAGTTGTAAGGCTTGCTGAGAGATTGGCATATATTCTACTCCTTTGGTCTTTTTCTGTGTGAAGTGCAATCTGGCTTGTTCGCCATCCATGCTAATTTCTTTCCATTGGAGTTTTTGAATATCGCAATGTCGCAATCCGGTGAGAGCAGAAAAGAGAGCGGCACGTTTGAGTACATCCCGTTCGCAAGGAGTAGCAGCCAGCGTATTGAGTTCTTCTACTGTCAAATACTCCCGCCGTGATTCCTGTTCTTGTATTCCTTTTATTTTGGCAGATAGATCAATGGTCAAATAGCCATCAATGAAAGCCTGTTTGAGGGCTGCTTTGAAAATAGAGAAATAGGTCGCTGCGGTGTTGTGCGAAATAGTGCCACTTCTATTTCCACCACATGGAGCGGATAGGAGGTATAAACGGAACTCCTCGGCTACTCGATTATCCATTTGTGAGAACAGAAGTGTATCACCTCCGGCAAATAGTTTTAGGAATTCTTTTGTACGTTTCCAGTTTGTTTGGATGGAGTTGGAACTATTGGCATGGCGTTTATTTGCCACCTTGCCAAAATAGTCAATGAAATTCTGTTGTGCACGTTCTTTTTGTTCTACCTGTGCACTTTCGGTGTCACTGTATAAATCGGCATTGTCGTATTCTCGTTGGCGAAGCTTACGGATTCCATCGGCATAGAGCATAATCTCTTGATCTTTTTCACTTCGGCAAACGATTATCCCATTATCATCCCGTTTAGGCTTGTAAGTTTTAGTTCCGGAAACGTCAGTTCGGGCAGTTCGTTTCTTATCCCATTCTACAGTCGTAACGCAACGATTTAAGTATTCACGAACACGTTGCGGAGTTTGCTTGCCGGGAATATATACCGGATAGCTTTCGATATAAACATACCACTCTTTACGGTCTTCCGCTTTGCGAAGGCGAACAGTTACTTTTGTGTTGGAGAGTTGTTTCATTTGCCTGCAAATATTTTATCAATTAGTTCCTTGGGGGCATATACATACTTCCCAACTTGACGTTTGGGAATGCTGTTTCGGCGAATGATTTTATCAACGGAAGAGAGAGAAACGCCGTACTTTTCTGATATTTCATTGATCGTATAACATTCATCTGTTTCGTAATGCAACTTCATGGGTTTTCTTTTTGGTTCTTCAGGTATTTCAATTGCCGTAAACATCTCTTCGAGGTGTACTCGGCTAACCCTTGTAAGTCGCAATCCGAAATTAACGGCAGGAACCCTTCCTGCTTTAATAAGTCGGCGAATCGTATCTTTAGAAATTCCGAATAGGATAGTCGCTTCCGTAATCGAAATATAAGGGCGCGTTTGTATTTCTGCAATTCTTTCAGCCGATTGCTCCAATAAAGTTTGCTTCTGCTCGGCTTCTTTTGCTTGCTTCTTCTTCTCTTTAGCTGACTTGTTTGCACAGGTAGAGCTACAGAAACGAGTAACCACCGTTTTCGCTTCAAAAGCTTTGCCACATTGCTCGCAAATCTTCGGTATTTTCAATTTACTAAATCCCATATCTATCTAATATCTGTTACATTGTCGCCAATTAAGGTATGTTAAGACATAATAAGCACGAATAAGGCGCACATTGTCGCCAATTAACGCGCGGAACAAATATGGTACAAATGTATGATAAAAAACCATCAAAAACAATAGCTATCTACAAATTTACAAAAACAAAAATCCCCGCAAACTATTTGTTTACAGGGATTTTCTAATATTTGTTAGTCGTTTCTAATCGCCTCTTACTTCACTTCTTCAAAGTCCACGTCGGTCACATCGTCTGCCGACTGGCCGTTGTCTGACGCCGTCTGCTGCCCTTCATCGGTGCCGGGCTGTGCTCCCGGTTGGGCGTTCGATGCGTTGTACATATCCTGTGAA
>Ga0172382_10008317_pt1 | contig 14490 bp, 11 predicted proteins | sample Leawel138RmetaG_FD_122245 | JGI IMG/M metagenome (GOLD analysis project Ga0172382, IMG submission 122245) | Leachate microbial communities from a municipal landfill in Southern Ontario, Canada - Leachate well 138R metaG | ecosystem: Engineered > Solid waste > Landfill > Unclassified | place...
CTCCCTCTCGAAAGCTCGGTATTCGAGCTTTTTTCAAAGCATAGCGGCGTTTTGGTCCTGCCGGCTGAAACGGGGATACCCGCGGGTTTTGAACGGGTGGATCTCAATCATGCCTGGGCCGGCGCCCTCTCCATGCCGGGCCGATTGGTCGAGCGGCTTGCCGAGCTTCCACCCGATTGCGATGTGATCGGTTCGTTGCTGCGGATAGCGCTCCAATCCCGCGTGCCGGAAATTCCTCTGCCCGATGCCGTTCTCGCGGAAGGCAGATGGCCGCTGGTGGCGCGGCAGGAACAGGCGGCGGCGCTGGAGCCTTCATGGCTCAGGCGCCACTTGCCGCAGACGGCCGGCTTTTCCCCCTTTTCCTCTCTCGCGAAAATTCTGCTTTCCACGTTCGGCGTAGCCCTGTTGCGTCGTGGCAGGCGGGTGGGAGCCTATCTGGCGATCGCGCCCATTCTTGCGCTGGGCGGCCTTGCGCTGGGATTGGGCTTTTCCCCCGCGCTGGGCTTCCTGCTCACGGTGTTGTCGTTCATTGCCGCCCAGTTCGCATCGGGCCTGTATCGCCTCGAAGCGGCATCGCGCGATGCAGGCGTCGGCCACCTGCTGCTGGAACGGGTGCAGGTGTGGCTGCTCGATGGCTGCATCGCGGCAATCGCCGCTTGCGCGGTTCAGGCCGGGCAGGGCGAATTGCGTGATGGCATTTTCGCGGGCATCGCATTGATCGCGCTCCTGCGGCTTCTGGCGACGATCCTGCCTGCCACCTGGATAGCCCTTGCAAGTGATCGCGGGGTGCTGGGGCTGGCGCTTGCCGCCGCGGCGGCCACGGGCACCATCCTGCCGGTGGTGCAGCTCATCATCGTGGCCGGGCTTGTCGGCGGCGTCGTGATTCAGCACCTTCGACAAAGATAACGCAGGCTTAACTACAAGCTGATATGGCGTGGGAATGATGGAAGCCGCCACGACCGAACTTGCCGACGATTCCGTGGAATTCGCGCTGCGCGAAGAACTTGCGCGCGGCGATGAGCTGATTGTTTCGGCCAAGCAGGTGCTGCGGCATCTTCTGGCCAATCACGATCGTTCGATTTTCAGCGATGCCGTCCTCGCGCGTATCAGGGGCATGTTGTCCCATGTGGAGAGCCAGTTGCTGACTTTCCTGGCCGAGAAATCCGGAGTGGAGGATCGCGGTAACTTCGTCGAGCAGAGGTCAGGCCCTCTGAAAGTGGCGCTTGCGTCCAACGCAGTGGCGCTCACCCATGCGCATTCCCTGGCGATCGAGTGGCAATTGGCGGAAAGATTGCAGCGGAGCGGGGGGCTGGACCCGGTATTGTCGCCCATGCTGCAACGCCTTGTGGCGTCGGACGATGCGGATACCGCGGAGATTGCGATGGGCTTTCTGACCTCTCAGGCGAGATTCGTCCAGCAGCAGCGGCGGATGGAACTGCCGCTGACGGAATTGCCCGGCGATCTGCTTCACGGAGTGCTGCAAGCCTGGTCGGCTGTCGTGTCCGAAGCGGATGCAGAAGCCGTCACGGCGGTCGAACGGGATTTGCGCAATGCCTTTGACGAAGGCCGCAGCCGGCTTGGCCTGATGGCCCGGCTTGTCACCGGCTTCAAGGAGGGCGCCGCGAGCGGATTGAACATTTCCGATTCCGGCGTGGCATTGTTCCTCACGTCCATGGCGCTTGCATCCGGGCAGGACCGGCGGCTTGTCGCTCTTTCGACGCATGAGGATCAACTGGCCCGGCTGCTGCTGTCCCTGCGGTCCGCTGGACTGGAACGGGAAGCGGTGTTCGCGCTGCTTGCGGTGCTGCATCCCGAAATCGCGATTCCGGATGGAATGGAGATTGTCGGCCCGGATCGCGCGGCGGAGCTGCTTTCGGATTCCTCGATTGCGCTGGCGGAGGCGTGATATGACAGGTGGAGGTTCCATTCTGGTGCGCGCAAGAAGCGATGCGGATGATCGCCTGCTGGAAGCCGATGAACCTTTGGCCACCTTGCAACTGCGTTGCGGCGGGCAGATTCCCGGCAGCATCGCAGTGCCCGAACTGCTGGCGCTGGCGCGTAAGTCGCGGCATTACGGGCTTCGCCTTGCCCGCGCGATCCAGGCGCAGGATGGGGAAGAACTGATTACCGCATGGGTCGAGGTCCAGCCCGCAGAGGATGGCTCCGGCGGCTGCCGGATCGCTATCGCCAACTGGCAGACATCCTTGCTGCGCGCGGAGGACATTGCCGCCCATGCGGAACGCCGGGCGATAATCGATCGCCACCTTGCAGAACTCACCGTTCGCCTGGATGCGAGGCAGAGGATTCTGGTGGTGGAAAGCTCCGCCCCGGAATTGGCTGATCTGGCCGCCCGGATGCAGGCCGGGCGCGGGCGCTACTGGACGGATTTCGTGGAAATTGCGGGCAGCGCGCATCGCCAGCCGCTTCATTGGCGCCTTCTGGACGGCGCCTTCCTGCAATTGCCGGGATCGGATCGCAATTGGCGGGCCAGCCTGATTCCGCTGGGGTGGCCGGATGCCGGAAGTGCGGGCTTCGAATTGAACCTTGTGGCCGAGGAGCCGCCGCCGGAGGCTTCCGCCCCCGCCAGATCCGCGCAGCGCCCGGCTGCCGCCATCGGCCGCGAGGTGGCCCCGGTTCTCCGGCAGCCGATCGCGCGCATCATTGCCAATGCGGAAACCATCCGCACCCGGCTCGCCGGTCCCCTGGCGGACGAATATAGCGATTATGCGGCCGATATCGCTTCGGCGGGCCAGCATCTGCTCGCCCTGCTCGACGACCTGTCCGATCTCGAAGTGGTGGAGGCGGACGATTTCTCGACCAGCCCGGACAAGATCGACCTGGCCGATGTCGCCCAGCGGGCCGCGGGTATCCTCGGTGTGCGGGCGCAGGAACGCAACATCCGCGTCGATCTGCCCGATAGCGATGAATCCGTGCCCGCTATCGGCGAATTTCGCCGCGTCCTGCAGATTTTGCTCAATCTTCTCGGCAATGCCATTCGCTACGCGCCCGAAGATTCCCAGGTCTGGGTGCGGGCGGAGCAGATGGATGGCCGTGCGCGAATAGTCGTCGCCGATCAGGGCAAGGGACTGTCGGATGAAGATCAGGCCGTGATCTTCAACAAGTTCGAGCGGCTGGGCCGGAGCGGGGACGGCGGTTCCGGCCTCGGGCTTTACATCTCCCGACGTCTGGCGCGGGCGATGCGCGGAGAGCTTTCGGTCGAAAGCGCGCCGGGGCAGGGCGCGCGCTTCATCCTCGAATTGCCGACGGAAGGCTGAGCGGCTCTATCGGGGAAGGACCAGCCGGAGCGTCCGGCTGGCCGTATCGCGATGCCGGACCTTCGACGCATCGCCGCGCGCCGGAAAGCGCCGGCGCCGAGAACGCAGTCGGAAAGGCCCGGCTACAGGATCGCTTCAGCGCTTGTCGACCGGCACATAATCGCGCTGGGTCGGGCCGGTGTAGAGCTGGCGCGGCCGGCCGATCTTCTGGCCTGGATCCGAGATCATCTCGTTCCACTGCGCCACCCAGCCAACAGTCCGGGCCAAGGCGAACAGCACGGTGAACATCGTGGTCGGGAAGCCGATCGCCGACAGGATGATGCCCGAGTAGAAGTCAACGTTCGGGAACAGCTTCTTCTCGATGAAATAGGGATCGCTCAGCGCGATCTCTTCAAGGCGAAGCGCGGTTTCGAACAGCGGATCGTTGACCTTGAGCGCTTCGAACACCTCGCGCACGGTGGACTGCATCACCGTGGCGCGCGGATCGTAGTTCTTGTAGACGCGATGGCCGAAGCCCATCAGGCGGAACGGATCGTTCTTGTCCTTCGCGCGCTCGATATAGTGCGGAATCTTGTCGGGCGTGCCGATTTCCTTGAGCATGTTCAGCGCGGCTTCGTTCGCGCCGCCATGCGCCGGGCCCCACAGGCAGGCGATGCCCGCCGCGATGCAGGCGAACGGATTGGCGCCCGACGATCCGGCGAGGCGCACGGTCGAGGTCGAAGCGTTCTGCTCGTGATCGGCGTGAAGGATGAAGATCCGGTCCATCGCCTTCTCCACGGCCGGAACCACTTCATATTCCTCGGCTGGAACCCCGAAGGTCATGCGCAGGAAATTGCCGGTATAGGACAACGAATTGTCCGGATAGACGAAGGGCTGGCCCACCGAATATTTGTAGGCCATGGCCGCGATCGTCGGCATCTTGGCGATCAGGCGATGCGAGCTGATCTTGCGGTGCTGCGGATCGGATATGTCGGTCGAATCGTGGTAGAATGCGGAAAGCGCACCGACCACGCCGCACATGATGGCCATCGGGTGCGCATCGCGCCGGAAGCCGTGATAGAACGCGGAAAGCTGCTCGTGCAGCATCGTGTGACGGGTGATGGTGCGGGTGAAATCGTCGAGTTCCTGCTGGCTTGGCAATTCGCCATTCAACAGCAGGTAGCTGACCTCCATGAAGTTGGAGCTTTCGGCGAGTTGGCCGATCGGATAGCCGCGATGCAGCAGAACGCCTTCGTCGCCATCGATATAGGTGAGAGCGCTTTCGCAGCTTGCGGTCGAGGTAAAGCCCGGATCATAGGTGAACATGTCCGTCTGGGCGTAGAGCTTGCGAATGTCGATCACATCGGGTCCGACCGATCCTTGGAGGATCGGCATGTCCCACTCACCCCCCTTAGCGCTCAGCTTTGCCTGATTATCCGCCAACTCACTATCTCCTTATTGACCCTGTGATTCGCTCGAAACAGCAGCCTGCGCGTCGATCCGCGCGAGGCTCTCCTCCCTGCCGAGTAGAACCAGAACATCGAAAATTCCTGGCGAGGTCGTTTGCCCCGTTAACGCCGCTCGAAGCGGCTGCGCGAGCTTGCCCAGGCCAAGCCCAAGATCCTCCGCCATTGCTTTCAGACTGGCTTCCAATGCTTCGCTTGTCCAGTCATTTTCCCGGAGCAGACGCTCCGAAATCCGTGTCAGAAGCGCGCGGGAATCCCGGTCCAGCAAGGCTTCCGCCTTCTCGGTAAGGGTCAGCGGGCGCGTCTTGAAAAGGAAGCCTGCTCCATCGGCCAACTCGTTGAGATCCCTTGCGCGGGTCTTGAGCACCGGCATGGCCTTTTTCAGCAAGGCGAGATCGGCCTGCTGACCGATCCTGGGTGCGACGAGCCAGGCCAGCCTGCTGTCGTCGGCTTCGCGGATATATTGCCCGTTGAGATTCTGGACCTTCGCAATATCGAAGCGGGAAGGGCTCTTGCCCACGCCGTCCAGGTCGAACAGCTGGATCGCTTCTTCGCGGCCGATCACCTCCCGGTCGCCATATCCCCAGCCGAGGCGGAGCAGGTAATTGCACAGGGCCTCGGGCAGAATGCCCATCTCGTCGCGATAGGCCTCCACCCCGAGCGCGCCATGGCGCTTGGAAAGCTTGGCGCCATCCTGCCCGTGGATCAGGGGAATATGGGCATAGACCGGCATGGGCCAGCCGCCCTCGATTTCATCCATCGCCCGGATGATCGGCAATTGGCGGAATGCGTTGTTGAGATGGTCGTCCCCGCGGATAATATGGGTGACGCCCATGTCGTGATCGTCGACCACCACCGCGAGCATGTAGGTGGGCGTGCCGTCCGAGCGCAGGATGATGTAATCGTCCAGCTCGCTGTTCTGGACGGTGACGCGCCCCTGAACCGCATCCTCGATGACGGTTTCCCCGCTCTCCGGCGTCTTGATCCTCACCACGAAGGGCGCGCCCGGCGGTGCTTCCGATGGATCGCGATGGCGCCAGCGCCCGTCATAGCGCAGCGGCTGCTTTGCCGCGCGTTGGGCGGCGCGCATTTCTTCCAGCTCTTCCTGGGTCGCATAGCAGCGGTAGGCGTGGCCATGTTCCAGGAGCCTTTCCGCCACCTCGACATGGCGGGCGCCCCGTTCCGACTGGAACACCGGCGCTTCGTCCCAATCCAGCCCGAGCCAGGCGAGGCCGTCGATAATGGCGTCGATCGCCTCCTGGGTGGAGCGGGCGCGATCCGTATCTTCAATGCGAAGCAGGGCCTTGCCGCCGTGGTGGCGCGCGAAGAGCCAGTTGAACAGGGCAGTGCGGGCGCCGCCGATATGCAGGAATCCGGTCGGGGACGGAGCAAAACGGGTGATCACAGAGTTTCCCCCTGCACTTGCCATATGCCTCCGCTTCCTTTCCTATAGCTTCATGGTCAGCAACGCCGCTCCGGAAGTGCCGATTGCCGGCCAGCACGTCCTACATGATGCTGCATTGCAGCGCCAATGGCGAATGTCGACACGCTTGTCCAGCGTGGCCGGAGCGATCGAGAGATTTCTGGGCAGATCGGGTTTCGATCGCGGCCCATGGCTGACGGTTGCCCTGGCGGGGGGAATCGCGGCCTGGTTCGTGCTGGATGGCCCGGTTCAATGGGCCTTCGCGTCCGGTATGGCGCTCATCGTCGCGGCTGTTTCCTTCCGGCTTTTGCGGGGGGAAACCCGTTATCCGCGCTTGAGCACGGCGCTGGCCACGCTGGCGATTGCATTTCTTCTCGGGGTGCTGGTGGTCTGGTCCCGCTCGGAAATGGTCGGGGCGCAGCCTCTCGCCCGCCCGGTCGTCGCCACCTTCGATGCAAGGGTGATCGAAAACATACCCCAGCCCGCGCTCGATCGGGTTCGGCTGGTTGTCGTGACTCGAGAGCCGGATACGGCGCGGCCCATCAAGGTGCGGCTCAATTTGAAAGAGAGCGCCGATGCGCGGGGCTTGCGGGAAGGCGCGGTGATCCGTCTGCAGGCCAGGCTGATGCCTCCTGCGCCGCCGATGCTGCCGGGCAGCTATGACTTCGCGCGAACCGCGTGGTTTTCGGGCCTGTCCGCCACGGGCAGCGTCATCGGCAAGGTGGAGATTCTGGAGCCGGGCAGCGAGGGACCGGGGCTTTCCGCGCTGAAGAATAGCCTGTCCGCTCATGTCCGCAAGCAGCTGGGCGGCTCGCCCGGCAGCATCGCCGCCGCCTTCGCCAGCGGCGACAGAGGCGCGATCGCGCCGGAGGACGAGGTGGCCATGCGCGATTCCGGCCTGACTCACCTGCTTTCGATCAGCGGATTGCATGTGAGCGCGGTCATCGCCGCGGCCTATCTGATGGCGATGAAGCTGCTCACCCTGTGGCCGTGGCTTGCCCTGCGGGTGCGATTGCCGGTGGTCGCCGCCGACGTCGGGGCCCTGGTCGGCATCGGCTATACGCTGCTGACCGGCGCGGAGGTGCCCACCATTCGCAGTTGCGCCGCCGCCGTGCTGGTGCTCATCGCCCTGGCCCTCGGCAGGGAGCCGCTGTCGTTCAGGATGGTTGCGGTGGCCGCCGCCTTCGTCCTGCTGCTGTGGCCGGAGGCGCTGGCAAGCCCGAGTTTCCAGATGAGCTTTACGGCGGTGATCGCCATCGTGGCGCTTCATTCCAGCGCACCTGTCCGTGCGTTCCTGGCGCCAGGTGAACAGGGCTGGCTCATGCGCGGCGCCCGCCGGGGCTTGATGCTGCTGCTGACCGGGGTGGTGATCGAGTTCGCGCTGATGCCGATCGGGCTGTTCCATTTCCATCGCGCCGGGGTCTACGGGGCCTTCGCCAATGTCATTGCGATCCCGCTCACCACCTTCATTTCAATGCCGCTGATCGCCCTGGCGCTGCTGCTGGATCTGGCGGGCATCGGCGGCCCCGCGTGGTGGCTCGCGGGAAAGTCGCTTGAACTGCTGCTCGCGCTCGCGCACTGGACCGCAAGCCAGCCCGGCGCCGTCACGCGGATGCCGGCCATGGCCAATTTCCATTTCGCCCTGTTCGTCGCGGGTGGGTTGTGGCTCGCGCTGTGGAGGGGCTCGATCCGCTTGTGGGGCCTGTTTCCTGCCCTGCTGGCGAGTGTTCTGGTCCTCACCAGCCCCGGCCCGGATGTCCTGGTGTCGAGCGATGGCCGCCATGTCGGCATAACCGGGGAGGGCGGCCGCCTGCTGGTGCTGCGCGACAGCCGGAGTTCGTTCACGCGCGAGAACCTGGTGGAACTGGCGGGAATGGATGGGGAGCCGCTGCCGCTCTCGCAATGGCGAGGAGCGCGATGCAGCCCCGATTTCTGCGTGGCGACGTTGAAGCGCGGCGGGCGCGAATGGCACCTGCTGATGACGCGGAGCCGGGAACTGGTGACGGAGCGGGCACTGGCCGCCGCCTGCGAGCGTGCGGACATCGTGATTGCCGATCGCGCTCTGCCGCGCTCCTGCAAGCCCCGCTGGATCAAGGCTGACCGCCGGATACTTCGGGAAACCGGCGGATTGGCGATCAACCTCGCCGGGCAATCCATCCGCACGGTCGCGGAGGACCAGGGTCAGCATGGCTGGTGGCGGCCCAGCGCCGATGAAGGCGGCCGGAGACGCCCCCACCATCAATGATAGCGCCGCAGCAGCCCCGCCAGCTTGCCTTGCACCACGACCTCGCCCGGTTCGTAGATCTGAGGCTCATAGGCGCCATTGGCGGGATCGAGGCGGATCTTGCCGTTTTCCCGGCGCAGATATTTGAGCGTCGCTTCCTCGTTGCGCACCAGCGCCACCACGATTTCCCCGTCGCGGGCCGTATCCGTGCGCTTCACCAGCGCGAAATCGCCGTCGAGAATGCCCGCTTCGATCATCGAATCGCCCGATACCTCGAGCGCGTAATGCTCGCCCGAACCGAGTAGGGCGGCCGGAACCGGAAGGGTCGCCTGACCTTCCAGCGCTTCGATGGGAACGCCAGCGGCGATGCGCCCGTGCAGCGGTATTTCGATGACGTCGTTGGCCGGAGCCGGAGCGGCGGGCGGGGGGCTGGTATGGCGCGCGAGAAGATCATTGGCAGCCGCCGAGCGGATGCCCGCCGCGCTGACATCGTCCGGCTGCTTGAGCACTTCCAGCGCGCGGGCGCGATTGGGCAGGCGGCGGATGAAGCCGCGTTCCTCCAGGGCGGAGATCAGGCGATGCACGCCTGACTTCGATTTCAGATCCAGCGCTTCCTTCATTTCCTCGAAGGAAGGCGAAATGCCGGTTTCTTCAAGCCGGGTCTGGATGAAACGGATAAGCTCGTGCTGTTTGGCGGTCAGCATGGACGCAGTTCCTCATTCTGCCTTTGGCCCTATCGTTTCTGCCGGTCCACGGCGTGAACGAATGAGGAACAAGTAAGCAACTTTCGCCTTTGAGTCAAGCGACCGGCGAGTCAAGCGACCGCAGCCGGTTGCAGCGGGAATATGCGGACCGGGGCGCCCGCCCCGAGCGCCGCCGCCCCGGCCGGGCGTTCTATCAGGGCGTTGCTCTCCGCCAGCGCATTCAGGCCGCTGCTGTCCTGTTCCGCCAGGGGAACGACATGCTCTCCATCCCACCGGGCGCGCAGGAATTCGAGCCTTTTGCCGCCTTGCGGCAGGCTGGCGCCCAGCAGCGCGTGGCAGGACTGCGGGAGTGGAGAGGCCGCCCCCAGCAAGGCCCGCGCCAGAGGCAGCAGGAACAGGAAGCCGGTGACGAAGCTGGAAACCGGGTTGCCGGGCAGGCCCAGCACCAATTGCCGCCCGCGCCGCGCCACCAGCAGGGGTTTCCCCGGCTTCATCGCGACTCGCCAGAACGCGATCTCGGCGCCCCAGTCGGCCAGCGCCGGGCGGATCAGGTCATGATCGCCGACCGATGCGCCGCCGCTGGTCACGATCAGGTCGCATGTCTTCGCCTCATCCAGCGCCTGGGCGAGGGCATCGCGCCGGTCGGGAATGGGGCCGAGGCGCCGCGTGACGCAGGGCAGGGCGCTGAGCATCGCCTGCAGCATTGGGCCGTTGCTGGCGGGAATCTGATGGGGCGAGCAATCGGCAGGGTCGGAGGCAAGCTCGTCGCCGCTGTCGATGATCGCCACTTCGGGCCTGCGCCGCACCGGCAGGCTGGCATGGCCCGCCGATATGGCCAAGGCGAGCGCCGCTGGGCCGATCCGGGCGCCTGCCTCCAGCAGCCTGTCGCCTTCGCGGAAATCGAAGCCCGCCCGCCTGATATGCCGTCCGGCGCGCGGGGGATCGCCTGCTATGCCGAGCGTCTCGCCGTCGCGCGCGGCATCTTCCTGCAGGAATACGGCATCCGCGCCGCCCGGAACCACCGCTCCGGTCGAGATGCGCACGGCCTCGCCGGGATCGAGGGGTCCGGCGAAGGGATGCCCTGCGGCGCTTTCCCCGATCACGCGCCAGCTGGTCCTGCCGGCATCCGCCAGCGCATAGCCGTCCATCGCGGAAAGGTCGGCCGGGGGCTGGGTGCGGCGGGCGTTCAGGGGAGCGGCCAGATAGCGGCCCAGCGCCGAGGCCGTGTCGACCTGCTCGACCGGCAGCGGTTCGGCCAGTTTCAGCAGTTCCGCCTGCGCTTCCGCCAGGGGCAGGGCGGCGCTCATCCTTGCGCCTGCCAGTCGCCCGATTTGCCGCCGCTCTTGGAAAGGAGGCGAACTTCCTCGACGACCATCGCCTTGTCGATGGCCTTGGCCATGTCGTAGATGGTCAGCAAGGCGATGGAGACTGCCACCATCGCTTCCATTTCCACTCCGGTCCTGCCGGTCAGGGAAGCGGTAGCCGTCGCGCGCAAGGCATCGTCCTCGAAGGCGAAATCCAGCGTCACAGCATCCAGCGCCAGCGGGTGGCACAGCGGGATCAGCTCTCCGGTCCTCTTCGCGGCCATGATCCCGGCGATGCGTGCCGCCGCGAGCACGTCGCCCTTGGGCACATCGCCGTCGCGGATCGCGGCCAGCGCCTGCGCCGACATGCGGATGCGGCCGGTGGCGATAGCCCTGCGCGCCGTTTCCGCCTTGCCGCCGACATCCACCATCCGGGCGTGGCCCTGCTCATCGAGATGGGTAAGCCTGCTCATCGTGCGCAACCGGAAACCGGACGGGGGGTTGACACAGTTGACACTGTTCTGGAGCAAAAAACCGATTTCGCCCGGAACAGGTTGAATCCGCAAGTTTCGATGCTTGGCTTGGCGTTCATTGCGCCCTCATGCCAGAGCTTTGCGCGGTAGGACAGGGCGGATTGGAATGGAGCTTGTCCGCTCGGTTCCAGTTGTTGGCGTTTTTCGTTTCGGGCCGTGCCAGCCCCTGCGACGAGGAAGGAAACGGCCGCCTCAGCCTTCCAGCAGGGCCTTCGTCGCTGCCGTCACATCGTCCTGCCGCATCAGGCTCTCGCCCACCAGGAAAGTGCGGGCGCCGCATCGCTCCAGCCGCAGCAGGTCGTCATGCGTGTTGATGCCGCTTTCGCTGACCAGCAGCGTGCCTTCGGGCGCGAGCGGGGCAAGCCGCTCGGTAACCGCAAGATCGGTGACGAAGCGCTTGAGGTCGCGGTTGTTCACACCGATCAGGCGGGAGTATAGCCGGGCCGCGCGTTCCATCTCCGCTTCATTGTGGACTTCGACCAGCACATCCATGCCGCGCTCCAGCGCAGCGGCCTCGATCTCGGCCATCACGCCATCGTCGAGAGCCGCGACAATGATCAGGATGGCGTCGGCGCCGATGGCGCGCGCTTCGACGACCTGCCATGGATCGACCATGAAATCCTTGCGCAGGACGGGCAGCGAGCAGGCCGCGCGCGCCTCGATCAGGAAATCCTCGTGCCCCTGGAAATAGGGCGCGTCGGTGAGCACCGAAAGGCAGGCCGCGCCCCCGCCCTCATAGGCCAGCGCATGTTCCGCCGGGCGGAAATCCGCGCGGATCAGGCCCTTGGACGGGGAGGCCTTCTTGATCTCGGCAATCAGGGCAAAGCCGTTCGCCGCCTTTGCCTCCAGCGCCTTGCGGAAACCCCTTGGCGGGGTCTGGTGGGCGGCGCGGGCGTCGAGATCCGCCAGCGTGGCGTATTGCTGGCGCAGGGCGACTTCCGCGCGCTTCGTGTCGCAGATTTCGGTGAGCTTGTCGGTCATTTCAGTGCCGCGATCCAGCAGTCCAGCAAGGTGTTGGCAAGCCCCTTGTCGAGGGCTTCTGCCGCTTCTTCCACGCCTTCGCGCCATTCGCTGACTTCTCCGGCCACGATCAGCGCCCCGGCGGCGTTGAACAGCACGGCATCGCGATAGGGGCCTTCCTCACCCTTCAGCAAACGGCGCAGGGCCGCCGCGTTGAACGCCGGATCGCCTCCGCGGATCGCTTCGACCGGGCTGACGGGCAGGCCCGCATCCGCTGGTGAAATCCGCTGCATGACGAAGCCCGTCGGGCTTATCAGGGCGACTTCGTTCCCGCCCGCGAGGCTCAGTTCGTCCAGCCCTTCATCGCCCGAGACGATCAGCGAACGCTCGCTGCCGAGTCGCGCCAGCGCGTCGGCATAGATCGGGACATAGGCGGGCCGGGCGATGCCGATCAGCTGGCGGCGCACGCCGGCTGGATTGGCGAGCGGGCCGAGCAGGTTGAAGATGGTGCGGCGACCGATGGCCTTGCGGATCGGCATGATGCGGCCCATCGCCGGATGGTGCCTGCCCGCGAACAGGAAGCAGATGCCGAGGTCGGCCAGCGTTTCCTCCGCGGTTTCGGCGGCGCGATCCAGGTTGAGGCCCAGCGCTTCCAGCGTATCCGCTGCCCCCGCTTTCGACGAGGCCGCGCGATTGCCGTGCTTGGCCACCGGCACGCCGCAGGCCGCGACGACCAGCGAGACGGCGGTGGAGACATTCAGCGTATGATGCCCGTCCCCGCCCGTGCCGCAGACGTCCATGGCGTTGACGGGCGCCTTCACCGGGATCAGCCGTGCCCGCATCGCCCGGGCCGCGCCGGCGATTTCCGATGCGGTCTCCCCCCGGTCCGAAAGCTCGGTCAGGAAACGGGCGATGTCCTCATTGGTGAACCGGCCGTCCAGCATCGCCCCGAAGGCGGCTTCCGCCTCATCCTCCGACAGCGGCTGCGTGACGTGAGGCAGGGCGTTCATGCCGGTGCGTTCGCTTCCAGCCCGCAAATCCTCAGGAAATTGGCGAGCAGGGCGTGGCCGTGTTCGGTCGCGATGCTTTCCGGGTGGAATTGCACGCCATGGATCGGCAGGCGGGCGTGGCGAAAACCCATGACATGCCCGTCATCCGATGTGGCGTTCACCGCCAGCACGGGCGGAATATTCTCGACGACCAGCGAATGATAGCGGGTCGCGGCGAAGGGCGAGGGGATGCCCGCGAACACGCCGCTGCCGTCGTGGGTGACGGATGAGGTCTTGCCGTGCATCAGCCCGCCGCGCACCACCTTTCCGCCGAAATACTGGCCGATCGCCTGGTGGCCGAGGCACACGCCCAGCAGCGGCTTGCCGGAATCGGCGGCGGCGCCCACCAGTTCGAGGCTGATCCCGGCTTCGTTCGGAGTGCAGGGGCCGGGCGAGATGAGGAAACCGCGCGCGCCGGAATCGAGCGCCTGTGCCGCGCTCAGGGCATCGTTGCGGACCACTTCCACCGTGGCGCCCAGCTCCATCAGATAATGGACCAGGTTCCAGGTGAAGCTGTCGTAATTGTCGATGACGAGGATCATGATGGCCAGCCTATTGCCCGAAGCGCGGCTCTTCCGCCACCCTTGCGGCTTCGCGCGCGGCGGCGATCAGCGCCCCGGCCTTCGCCTCGCATTCGCGCTGCTCGTATTCGGGCTGGCTGTCCGCCACGATACCGGCCCCGGCCTGGACATGCATGGTGCCGTCCTTGACCACCGCCGTTCGCAGCACGATGCAGCTGTCCACCGAGCCGTCGGGCGCGAAATATCCCACTCCGCCGGCATAGGCGCCGCGTGTTTCCGGCTCCAGCTCGGCGATGATCTCGCAGGCCCGGATCTTGGGGGCGCCGCTCACGGTTCCGGCGGGAAATCCGGCGAACAGGGCATCCAGGGCATCCCGCTTCGGATCGAGCTTGCCGACCACATTGCTGACGATATGCATGACATGGCTGTAGCGCTCGATCGTGAAGCTGTCGGTCACGGCAACGCTGTTGGCCGCCGCCACTCGCCCGACATCGTTGCGGCCGAGATCGAGCAGCATGAGATGCTCCGCCAGCTCCTTGGGATCGGCGAGCAGGCTTTCCTCGTTGAACCGGTCTTCCTCGGGCGTCTTGCCGCGCGGGCGGGTTCCGGCGATCGGCCGGATCGTGACCTCGCCATCGCGCACCCGGACCAGGATTTCAGGGCTCGAGCCGATCAGGGCGAAGCCGGGAAGATCGAGGAAATAGAGGAACGGCGAGGGATTCACGCGCCGTAACGCCCGGTAGAGGTCGCTGGGCGGCAAGGGGAAGGGGCAGGTGAAGCGCTGGGCGAGCACCACCTGAAAGATGTCCCCGGCTTCGATATACTCCTTGGCCTTCAGCACCATGGATTTGTAAGCCCCGTCCGGCATCACCGGCTCCAGAGCCAGTTCGGGCAGGCCGGTCGCGTTCCGGTGCTGCGGTAGAGGCGCAGACAGCTTGCGCAGGGTTTCGTCGATCCGTTCGCTCGCGTCGCGGATCGCCGCCTCGGGTTCCGCATCCCCGGCCCATAGCGGAGCGACGCAGAACAACTGGTCGGACAGCCGGTCGAACACC
>Ga0172382_10008318_pt1 | contig 14490 bp, 12 predicted proteins | sample Leawel138RmetaG_FD_122245 | JGI IMG/M metagenome (GOLD analysis project Ga0172382, IMG submission 122245) | Leachate microbial communities from a municipal landfill in Southern Ontario, Canada - Leachate well 138R metaG | ecosystem: Engineered > Solid waste > Landfill > Unclassified | place...
ACATGCGGCGGGGCAGCGGGATCGGGGGCAACGGGATCGGGGGCGGGGGGCGGCGCGGTCATGGCGGCGTCACGGCTCGGGCCGGGTCAGGGCGTAGATCGCGGTCATCGGGTCGTGGGCCGCGCCCATCTCCTCGAGCCGCTGCGCGGCCGGGGCCGAGACCTCGGCCTCGTAGCTCGCCGCCGGCCAGATCTCGAAATTGTCGCCGAGGCCGAGCACCATCACCTCGCCCTCGCTCAGGCCCAGCTTGGCGCGCTGGCGCTGCGGCAGCACCACGCGGCCGTCGCGGTCGAGCTCGAGCCGGATCGCATTGCCCAGCACCGAGACCTGCGCCAGCCGGCGCGCCTCGGCCTCGGCGGCGTTGCGCGGGCGGATCGCCATGATCGCGTTCATGATATCGGCAAAGGCATCGACGGTCTGCACCATGAGGCAGCCCTTCAGATGCGGTCCGTATTGCAGATAGAGCCCCGGCAGCGCCCCCCCGTCGCGCGCGGCCGGATCGCCCGCCTCGAGCACCCGGCGGAAGTCGGCAGGGATGGACATGCGGCCCTTGCCGTCCACCTTCTGCTGATATTCGCCCGTGAAGCCGAGAAACAAGGGGGCGGGTCCTTTCCTCCCCCGGGTTTCGCTGGTCCCCTCAAGGGAAACGGCGGATCGAGTGCTGCCACGCTCGATCCGCCGCCCTCAGCCCGTTGCCGGGCGGTCCGACTGCGCGCGCCACCTGGGGGGATGTCTGCTGCCCGCGCGCCGGAACCTGGTCTGGTGGCCGCTCCCGCTTGGGGTCGGGAACGTGCCGGGTCGTGAGGGGGGTGCCTGTATGAAACTGCCGATTTCTTGCGGGGTCCTTGTGGTCCGGCCCCTTGTTCCGGTCTGCCCTCACTTGCCGGTGAGAGAATGATTGCCACGGGTCCGGCTGGGGCGCAACGGGAATTTGCCCCACCAATCGGGAATGAGCGCCTAAAGCCGCCACCACGGCCCGCGAAGCGCGGGATTCAGGCATCAGGAACCACCGCCTGTTGCGGTTCGCGGCCACCACGGCACCACAACTGGGGCAGGCGCAGCGATTCCATGAAATCCCGAATCCTTGCGCCCGGCGAGGGTGCTGTTGCGCAAAAGCCCCTGTCAATGCGCGACGTGACGGGACCGGATCGTGAACACTTCACGGCATGAAAAAGGCGCGCGGGGAATCGCCCCGCGCGCCCCCGCGCATCCCGAACCGAGTCGCCCCAAGGGGCGCGGTTGGGGGCGCGGTTCAGGCCATGCCGCCGGCGATCAGCCCGCGCGCGATCCGGCGCCAGGCATCGGGAACCGGCCCCTCGCCGGCCGCGACCGGGGTGCCCGCATCGCCCGCCAGCCGGGTCTCGAGGTCGATGGGCAGGGCCGCGAGCAGCGGCACACCCAGCGCCTCGGCCTCGGCGGCGACGCCGCCATGGCCGAAGATATGGCTCTCGTGGCCGCAATTGGGGCAGACGAAGGTCGACATGTTCTCGATCAGCCCCAGGATCGGGGTCTTGAGGGTGTGGAACATGTCGATGGCCTTCCTCGCGTCGATCAGCGACACGTCCTGCGGGGTCGAGACCACGATCGCGCCGGTCAGTTCCGCCTTCTGGCACAGCGAGAGCTGCACGTCGCCGGTGCCGGGCGGCAGGTCGACGAGCAGGATGTCGAGCCGGCCCCATTCCACCTGCGTGAGCAACTGCTGCAAGGCCCCGATCAGCATCGGCCCGCGCCAGATCACCGCCTTCTCCGCATCGACCATCAGCCCGATCGACATCATGGTGACGCCATGGGCGCGCAGGGGAATGATGGTCTTGCCGTCGGGCGAGGCGGGGCGTTTCGACACCCCCATCATGCGCGGCTGCGACGGCCCGTGAATGTCGGCATCGAGCAGCCCGACCCTTCGCCCCTCGCGCGCCAGCGCCACGGCAAGGTTCGAGGTCACGGTCGACTTGCCGACCCCGCCCTTGCCCGAGGCGATGGCGATGATCCGGTCGACGCCCGAGACCTTCATCGGCCCTGGGGTCGGATGCCGCCCGATGGCGAGCGAGGGTGCCGCCCCGCCGGCGGGGGCCGCGCCGCGCGGCGCCGGCGCATGGGCGGTGAGGATGACCGAGGCGCCCTCGACTCCCGGCAGCGCCCGCACCGCGCGCTCGGCCTCGGCGCGCTGCGGCTCCATCTGCCGGGCCTGGGCGGGGCTTTCCGCCTCGATGACGAAGCTGACCCTGCCGCCCTCGACCATCAGCGCGCGGATCATGTCGCGCGAGACGAGATCGCCGCCATCGGGCGCGGCGATACGGGCAAGGGTGGCGAGGATCTGGTCACGATCGGTCATGCGATGCCGCCCCCGACGGCCGGGCGCTGCCGCCCGTAATCTGGTTCTGCCTGTCCACTTTGCCGGCGGTATCGCACCGGCGCCGGCACAATTCCGCCCTTTGCCCCCCGGTGCAAGGGGCCGCGGCGCGGCAAAGGGCCCCGGGGCGCATCCCGGTTCCGTCATCGCAGCGCCGGGCGGGGCGGGCAGGCCATGGCGGGGGGCGGATGGCCGCGGGACGGGGGAGAGGCGGCCGGTCGCCCTGCCCCCGGGCCGGACCAGCGAGGCGCAGCCTCGCCCGGCCCGCCGCCCGCAGCGCGAGCGGAGGGCGGGGGAGGCATGGGAGAGAGCGGTGCTCAGGGCACGGCCAGCGCCCGCCCGGCGGGCGCGAGTAGCGCCCGCCCCCCGCAGGGCGGGCGCTGGCCGTGCGCTCGGCGCACGGCCGGGCTTGCTGATGCGCCATGAGCGGCGCGAGGCGATGGCCTCGCACCGGCCGGGCCTCCATCCGTCATTGCGAGCCGCAGGCGAAGCAATCCATACGCCCGACCCCATGGATTGCCGCGGCAGTTCACGCCGCCTCGCAATGACGGGGGAGAGGCGGCGGGGCCTCGTGCCCGCCAGACTCCTCTCTCTCCGTCATTGCGAGCCGCAGGCGAAGCAATCCACACGCCCGGCCCCATGGATTGCCGCGGCGGCTCACGCCGCCTCGCAATGACGGCGAGGTCGGTCACGGAAAAGTGGGTGTTTCGTTACCACTTATGCAAATGCTGCATGGCAGCATTGCCGGCCCGGGACATTGTGCATTCGCAGCATCAGGCCCATGTAGTGCCTCGACGGCGCGAGACCCGCAGGGCAACCGACCCCGGGATCACGTCGCGCCAGTCCCGACCGTGGCGCCAGGGACATCAAGCGGCGCCAGAGCAGAAGAAAGAGAAATGACATGGCCCATATGATCGACACCCGCCCCGCCGCCCTTCCCGTGTTCGTCCGCGTCGGCGAGCTGCGCAGCCGCATCGCCGAGCGCTTTGCCCGCTACCGGACCTACCGCACCACGCTCAACGAGCTGAACGCGCTTTCGGACCGCGAGCTGGAAGACCTCGGCATCTGCCGCGCGGACATCCACTTCATCGCCCGCGACTCGGCGCTGGGCAACTGATCCGGTTCCGGCCCGGGCACTCTCTCCTCCCCGAGAGCCCGGCGCCGGTGGTGCCCGCCCCTCCTCCCGGGGCAGGGCGCAGGCTGGCGGCGGCACCCCCTCCTCCCTCGGGTGCCGCCGCCACAAGGTTTCCGGGCCCCCCGCGGGCGGCCCGGTCAGGTTCGGACGCGGCCTCCTCCCGGTAACGCGCCCGGACGGCGGCGGGGCTCCACTCCTCCCCGGAGCCCTGCCGCACCCCGGCCCGGCCACCGCCTGCGCTCCTCCCTCGCAGGCGGCGGCCCGGCCCCCCTCCCCCTCCTTCCCGAACCCGGTCTTGCACCCGCCGCGCGGGGATGCCTAAAGGGGTGCGAACCCCTGCGGGAGACCCCATGCGCGCCTCGATGATCTCGGCCGCCATCGTCGCGGCCTTCGTGGGCTATGGCTCGACCATCGCCCTGGTCCTCGCCGCCGCGCAGGCGGTCGGCGCCACCGCGGCGCAGACCGCAAGCTGGGTGCTCGCGGTCTGCCTGGCCAAGGCGGCGGGCTCGATCGGGCTGAGCATCTGGGCCCGCATTCCCGTCATCCTCGCCTGGTCCACCCCCGGCGCGGCGCTGATCGCCGCCACCACCGGCATCCGCATGGAGGAAGCGGTCGGCGCCTTCATCATGGCCGGGCTGCTGATCGTGCTCACCGGGCTGATCCGGCCGCTCGCGCGGCTCATCACCCGCATCCCCGACGGGGTGGCGGCGGGGATGCTGGCCGGGGTGCTGCTGCCCTTCGTGCTGGCGCTGGCACCGGCGGCGGTGGCCCAGCCGGCAAGCGTGCTGCCGATGGTGGCGGTGTTCCTCGCGCTCCGGCGCGTGAACCCGTCCTATGCGGTGCTGGCGGCGCTGGCGGCGGGGATCGCGCTGGCGTTCCTCACCGGAGCCGCCGCACCGGTCGAGGGCGCCTTCGCGGCCCCGCGCCCGGTCTTTGTCCGGCCCGAGTTCGCGCCCGGGGCGCTGATCGGCCTCGGGCTGCCGCTCTATCTGGTGACCATGGCCTCGCAGAACCTGCCCGGCTTCGCCACCCTGCGGGCCGCGGGCTATACCCCGCCGGTCGGGCCGGCCCTGACCGCAAGCGGGGCGCTCTCGGCCGTGGCGGCGTTCTTCGGCGCCCATACGGTGAACATGGCCGCGATCACCGCAGCGATCTGCCTCGGCGACGATGTCGATCCCGAACGCAGCCGGCGCTGGCGGGTCGGGATCGCCTATGGCGCGGTCTGGATCGCGCTCGGCCTCTCGGGGCCGCTGGTGGTGGCGCTGCTGGCGGCGCTGCCCGGGCCGCTGATGGATGCGCTGGTGGGCATCGCGCTGCTGGGCCCGATCACCGGGGCGCTGACGGCGACCATGGCCCATCCGCCGGCCCGCTTCGCCGCGATCATCACCCTGGTGGTCACCGCCTCGGGGGTGGTGGTGCTGGGGATCGGCGCGGCCTTCTGGGGGCTGGTCGCGGGCCTCGTCACCCTGGCGTTCGAGCGCCGGCGGGCAGCCTAGCCCCGGCCCGGACCGCAACCCGCCCTGGAGCGGGTCGCGTTGTCACGGATTCGGCGGCCCCGCTCTGACCCCTTGTTTTTGCGCAGTGTCGCGGGCGCCAGATGTGTCCATTTGACGGCGAAATGCCCTAGAACGGCATCTCGCCGGCCTCGGCGGCGGCGACGAGAAAGCGCGCGACCACCTTCTTGTCGCCGGCATGGTCGAAGGCGACATCGCATTTGTCGCCCTCGAGCGCGCGGATGGTGCCGTAGCCGAATTTCTGGTGGAACACCCGGGCGCCGGCGTCGAAGGCGGGCCCCTCCGCGGGCCGTGCCGGCCGCACCGGGGCCTGCGGCTGCACCCCGCGCGCCAGCAGCCGCCGCCAGCCCGGGGAATTGTAGACATCGGCCTCCACCGCCCGCGCCTCGACCGCCGAAGCCGAGGGCGAAGGCGGATCCGCCGGGGCCGGCCGTGCCGTCGCCCCGCTGCCGTAAAGGCCCGGCGGGGTCAGCACCTCGACATGATCGGGCGGCAGTTCGTCGATGAAGCGCGAGGGCAGCGCGTTCTGCCACTGGCCCCAGACCCGGCGGTTGCCCGCGAACGAGATCACGCAGAACCGCCGGGCCCGGGTGATGCCGACATAGGCCAGCCGCCGCTCCTCCTCGAGCCCGCCCTCGTCCATGCTGCGCTGCGAGGGGAACAGCCCGTCCTCCCAGCCCGGCAGGAACACCGCCGGAAACTCGAGCCCCTTGGCGGCATGGAGGGTCATCAGCGTCACCCGGGCGCCGGAATCGCCGGAATCGTTGTCCATCACCAGCGCGACATGTTCGAGAAAGCCCTGGAGATTGTCGAATTCCCCGAGCGCCTTCACCAGTTCCTTGAGGTTCTCGAGCCGCCCCTCGGCCTCGGGCGCGCGGTCGGCCTGCCACATGGCGGTATAGCCGGATTCGTCGAGGATCACCTGCGCCAGCTCGACATGATTCGCGCCCGCCAGCACCGCCGCGTGCCAGCGCGCCACCCCGTCGAGGAAGGTCCGCAGCCCCGCGGCCCCCTTGCCCGCGATGCTGCGCCCGGCCAGCGCCGCCGCGGCGCCGCCGGCAAGGCTCATCCCCCGGTCGCGGGCGGTGGTCCGGATGGTCTGGAGCGCCTTCTCGCCCAGTCCCCGGCGCGGCAGGTTCACCACCCGCTCGAAGGCCAGATCGTCGCCGGGGCTGACGGCAAGGCGGAAATAGGCCATGGCGTCGCGGATTTCCTGCCGCTCGTAGAACCGCGGCCCGCCGATCACCCGGTAGGGCAGGCCGATGGCGAGGAAGCGGTCCTCGAAGGCGCGCATCTGGTGGCCGGCGCGCACGAGGATCGCGATGTCGTCAAGGCCGAACGGCTCCATGCCGCGGGTGCCGCGCTGCATGGATTCGATCTCCTCGCCGATCCAGCGCGCCTCCTCCTCGCCGTCCCAGTGGCCGATGAGGCGGACCTTCTCGCCCTCCTGCGCCTCGGTCCAGAGCGTCTTGCCCAGCCGGCCGCGATTGGCGGCGATCACCCCCGAGGCGACGGCGAGGATATGCGGGGTCGAGCGGTAGTTCTGTTCGAGCCTTATCACCTTCGCGCCGGGAAAATCGCGCTCGAAGCGCAGGATGTTGCCGACCTCGGCGCCGCGCCAGCCGTAGATCGACTGGTCGTCGTCGCCCACGCAGCAGATGTTGTGATGCGCCTGCGCCAGCAGCCGCAGCCACAGATACTGCGCCACGTTGGTATCCTGGTATTCATCCACGAGGATGTAGCGGAACCGGCGCTGCCATTGGGCGAGGATGTCCTCGTGGCTGCGGAAGATGGTCAGCCCGTGCAGCAGCAGGTCGCCGAAATCGCAGGCGTTCAGCTCGGCCAGCCGGCGCTGGTAGGCGGCATAGAGCGCCGCGGCATGGCCCTCGAACTCGGCCCCCTCGGCGCCGGGCACCCGGTCGGGAGCGAGCGCGCGGTTCTTCCAGCCGTCGATGATCTGGGCGAGCAGCCGCGCCGGCAGGCGCTTTTCGTCGAGGCCGGCCGCCGTGATCACCTGCTTCATCAGCCGGATCTGGTCGTCGGTATCGAGGATGGTGAACGAACCCTTCAGCCCGACCAGTTCGGCATGGCGGCGCAGGATCTTCACCCCGATGGCGTGGAAGGTGCCGAGCCAGGGCATTCCCTCGCCCGCCTCGCCCAGAAGGCGCGCCACCCGGTCCTTCATCTCGCGCGCGGCCTTGTTGGTGAAGGTGACGGCGAGGATTTCATGCGGCCGGGCGCGGCCGAGCGCGACCAGATGGGCGATGCGCGCGGTCAGCGCCCGGGTCTTGCCGGTGCCGGCGCCGGCGAGCATCAGCACCGGCCCGTCAAGCGCCTCGACCGCCTGGCGCTGGGCGGGATTGAGGTCGGCGAGCCAGACCGGCTCCGGCGGCCGGGCGGCGGCGCGGGCGGAAAGCGGGAGCGGGGCGGTATCGGTCATGGGGCAATCATACCCGCTCGCGCGGGGCGGCGGAAGGGCCGGTTCGCGGATTGTTCACGCCGGTCAACAATCTCTGTCCGGCTCTCGAAGGCCCGGAGGGGCTCAGCGCACCGCGATCACGGTCAGCTCGCGCTCCTCGCCGCCGCGGGTCTGCCAGGTGAAGCGCGCCCCGGCCGGCAGCCCGATCAGCGCCACCCCGATCGGCGTGGCGACCGAGATCCGCCCCTGGGCGATATCGGCCTCCTCGGGCCAGACCAGCACCGCGGTCTGCTCCTTGCCGGTCGATTCGTCGCGCCAGGTGACCTCGCGCCCGATCGAGACGATATCGGCCGGCAGCTTCTCGGTCTCGACCACGCGGGCGCGGGCGAGTTCGGTCAGCAGCCGGTCGGCCATCTCGGGCATCCGCTCCATGGCGCCGTCAGCCAGCGCCTCGAGATGCGACAGTTGCGCCGCGTCGATGACGATCTTCGGTCGGGGAGCGGGGCGCGGGCGCGGGCTGGTGGTCATGGCGGTGGTCCTTGTGCGTCGGGCAGTGCCGCGGGGCACGGGTGGAGACTGGCAGTATGCGGGGGTCGTCAGGCGGGATGCGCGGTGGCGCGAAGGGTCAGAGCCCGGCCTTGCGGCGGGTCTGGAGCACACCGCGGGTGCGGCGGCACGGAATATCCGGCGTGAACGACATGGCCCAGAGGTAGGGAGCGCATCCGCTCCTGTCAAGCACGGGCTGCGACGGATGAAAATTTCCGCAGGTGCTGCAGATGTTAACGATTTCTCAACGCAGCCGGGCTCCGGATTTCTCGAAATCCGGAGGGGACGGCGGCCCGGTGGTCGCGCCGCCTCTCAGTTGCCGCTCGCCTCGCGGTGGGCGCGGACCAGGTCGGCCATGCTGTCGAAGCGGAAATCGACCTTTGGCATCGTGCCGGGGTTCATGGTGGCGCCGAAGCCCTGCTGCCCGTGGCGGCGGTAGATCCAGCACGAGGCGAGGCCGATCCGGCTTGCCGGCACATGGTCGTGGAACATGCTTTCCGCGGTATGCAGGATCTCGGTCCGGCCGATCCCCAGCCCCTCGAGATGCCCGAGCATGTAGCGGAAATTGCCCTCGTCCGGCTTGTAGGCGCCGCAATCCTCGGCGGTATAGACCGCATCGAACGCCACCCCGAGCCGGGCATTGCTGGCCGCGAAGCTCTCGTTGTCGACATTCGAGAGGATCACCAGCCGGTAGTGCTGCTTGAGATAGCGCAGGGCCTCGGCCGAATCGGGGAAGGCCGGCCAGTCGCGCACCGACCGCCCGTAGGCCGCGCATTCCTCCCAGCCGACCGCGACGCCCCATTCCTCGGCCAGCCGGCGATAGACCACCGGCAGCAGCTCGCGGTAGGGCTTGGCCGGGGTCTGGCGCTGCTGGGCGGATTCGTGGCGGGCATGGGCCTCGAGGATCTCGTCGCGCCCGAGGTCCCGCCCCACCCGCGCGACCAGCGGCGCGAGCCCGGCGATCATGCCCGATTCCCAGTCGATCAACGTGCCGTAGCAGTCGAATGTCAGCGCCTTGAAATCCGTCAGTTTCATAGCGGGGGTCTCCTTGGAGCGGCGCGGACGGCATCCGCCATCGCGGGCCGGAAGGCAAGGGCGGGGCCCGCCGCCCCGTTCCCGGCTGGCGCTCGGCCGCCCGACCCGCTACCAGAACCCCATGAGCGAGCCGCGTCCCTTTGCCGCCTTCGAATTCCTCGTCGCCTGGCGCTACCTGCGGGCGCGCCGGGCCGAGGGCGGGGTCAGCGTCATGACCTGGATCAGCCTTGCGGGCGTCAGCCTCGCGGTGTTTGCGCTGGTGGCCACGCTGGCGGTGCGCTCGGGCTTCCGGGCCGAATTCGTGGACACGATCCTCGGCGCCAATGCCCATGTGACGATCTACCAGCAGGGCGGGTTGCAGGACAACGGCCGGGTCGACCGCACCATCGCCGACTACGAGGACATGGCCGCACGGCTCGGGGCGGTGCCCGGGGTGCTGCGCGCGGCGCCGATCGTGCGCGGGCAGGTGCTGGGCAACCATCTCGACAGCAACGCCTTCATCGAGGTCTACGGCATCAGCGCCGCCGATCTCGCCGCGATTCCCCGCATCGCCGACCCCGAGACCGCCACCGGCGATCTGGCGGATTTCGATGCCGGCATCGCGCTGGGCTCCGGGGTGGCGCGCGAGCTGGGGGTGACGATCGGCGATCCGGTGCGCATCGTCTCGCCGCAGGGGGCGCGCGGGCCGATGGGGGTGACGCCGCGGGCCTCGAGCTTCCCGGTCACCTGGATCTTCACCGCCGGGCGCTACGACATCGACCGCACCCGGGCCTATCTGCCCCTTGATCAGGCGCAGCGTTTCTTCAACCGCACCGGCGTGGTGGACGAGATCGAGGTGATGCTCGCCGATCCCGACCGGGTGGACGATCTGGTGCCCGCGCTGCTGGCCGCCGCCGGCCCCGCCACCTGGGCCTGGACCTGGCGCGATTCCTCGGGCTCGTTCCTGCGGGCGCTGACGGTCGAGGACAACGTGATGTTCGTGATCCTGTCGATCCTGGTGCTGATCGCCTCGATGAACATCGTCTCGGGGCTGGTGATGCTGGTCAAGAACAAGGGCAGCGACATCGGCATCCTGCGCACCATGGGCCTGAGCGAGGGCTCGGTGCTGCGGATCTTCTTCATCTGCGGCGCCGGGGTGGGCACGCTCGGCACCCTGCTGGGGCTGGTGCTGGGGGTGGCCTTCGTCACCTGGATCGACCCGATCTTCTCGCTGGTCAACTACGTCTCGGGCGGCGGGGTCTGGGACCCTTCGATCCGCGGCCTCTACCGGCTCCCGGCCGAGCTTCATGCCGCCGATCTGGTGAAATCGACCGCGCTGGCGCTGGGCCTGTCGTGGATCATCACCCTGTTCCCGGCGCGCCGCGCCGCGCGGATGAACCCGGTCGAGGCCCTGCGCTATGAGTGAGGCGGCGCTGGCGCTCGAGGGGATCGCGAAAGCCTATCTCAGGGGCCGCCCCGGCGAGGTGCGGGTGCTCGAGGGGGTGGACCTGACCCTGGCCGCGGGCGAGGTGGTGGCGCTGGTCGCGCCCTCGGGGGCCGGCAAGTCGACGCTGCTGCATATCGCCGGGCTGCTGGACACCGCCGATGCCGGCCGGGTGCTGGTCGGCGGCGAGGATCTCGGCCATGCCAGCGACCGCCGCCGCACCGCCGCGCGGCGCCGCGAGATCGGCTTCGTCTACCAGTTCCACCACCTGCTGCCCGAATTCACCGCGCTCGAGAACATCACCCTGCCGCAACTGGCGAACGGCACCCCGAAGGGCCAGGCCGAGGCCCGGGCCCGCGACCTGCTGGCCCGCGTCGGGGTCGCGGATCGCGCCGGGCACCGGCCGGCCGCGCTCTCGGGCGGGCAGCAGCAGCGGGTCGCCTTCTGCCGGGCGCTCGCCAATGCGCCGCGGGTGCTGCTCGCGGACGAGCCGACCGGCAATCTCGATCCCGACACCGCCGCGCTGGTGTTCGACGCGCTGCTCGGGCTGGTGCGCGAGACCGGGCTCGCGGCGCTGATCGCCACCCACAACCCGGCGCTGGCGGCGCGGATGGACCGGGTGCTGCGGCTCGAGGCCGGGCGGCTGCATCCGGCCTGAACGGGCGGGGCGCCCTCGGGAAGGCGGAAATCTGCGGGCGGCAAAAGGCCGGCTGGACCTTGCCGGCGCCCTGCCCCAGAATGCGCCGATATCCCGAGCAGGAGCCTGCGATGCGCGTCCTTTTCCTTGCCGTTCCCGGCCTGATCGCACTCGCGGCCTGCGTGGGCGAGGCGCCGCCCGACGGACGCCGGCTGTTTGCCGAGAACTGCGCCGCCTGCCACGGCGCCGACGCGAGGGGCGGGGGCGAGCTGGCCGCCGGCCTGCCCGAGACGCCGCCGGACCTGACCACTTTGGCCGCGCGCCACCGCGGCGTGTTCCCGCGCGATTACGTCATGTCCACCATCGACGGCTATTCGCGCGGCCAGCACGGCGCGCAGGTGATGCCGGAATTCGGGGCCGGCGATCTCGGCCCGGTGGTGATCATCGAGGATGGCGACGGCAACGGCATCCCGGTGCCGGCGAACCTGCTGGCGCTGGCCGACTATCTCGCCACGCTTCAGGTGCCGTGATCGCAGATGCCCGCGACCGTCACCCCCGCCCAGGGCAGCAGGATGCCGTCGCGGGCAAGGTCCGAGTAGCGCGCCACCGGCATCACCGCCGAGATCATGTCGTAAAGCCGCTGCGTGCGTTCCGCATCCGGGGCCAGCGTCCGGCAGCAGACGAATTCCTCGACGATCGCGCCCTGCTGCTCGTAGCCGAAGGACAGGAAATCGGCCCGGGTCTCGGGGTCGAACAGATAGGGGTCCGGATTGCCGACATGTTCGAAGGCGCCGCGCAGCGGGTGATAGCCGGTCAGGTCGCGGTTCTGCCATTGCCAGACATGGGTGGCCTCATGCGCGAGCAGCATGACGTCGAGCAGGTCCGGCACCGCGCGGCCGTCCCAGTCGCTGCGGGTGAAATCCTCGCGCCACAGGTCGGGGCGGACATGGACCGATTCGAACAGCGCCATGGCACCGGGCGTCGAGTGGAACGAACTGTCGCGCGGCGGGAACAGCCGCTCCTGACAGGTGAGCCGCGGCCGCGGCGGCACCTCGACCGGGGCACCGGGCTGCAGGTCGCCGGCCAGCCGCATCCGCGCGGTGTCCAGCGTATCGCCCTGCACGGTGGCAAGAAAGGCGGTCTCGGACGGGGTCAGCGGCCGCCCGGCGCAGGCGGTCAGGAGGAGGAGCGCGGCCGCCGCCAGCGCCCCCGCCCCGGACATCCGGGGCAGCCGGGCGAAGGGCATGTCACCCGCGAGGCGGCGCAGCCGCCGTGGCAATCCACATGCCGGGCCGGCGGATTGCGTCGCTGCGCCCGCACTGACGGAGCCGTTCTCCCCGTCGTCCGGCCTACACATCCACATCCTCCACGAACCGCGCGTTTTCCTGGATATACTGGAAGCGCAGCTCCGGCTTCTTGCCCATCAGCCGTTCGATGAGGTCGGCGGTCTCGCCCGGTTCCTCGTCGTGGAGCGTCACCCGGATCAGCTTGCGCGTCGCGGGGTCCATGGTGGTTTCCTTGAGGTCCTTGGCATCCATCTCGCCCAGGCCCTTGAAGCGCTGCACGTCGATCCTGCCCTTGCCGCCGAGGCCGCGGGCGAGCCAGTCCTCTTTCCCCGCATCATCGGCCACATAGACCCGCCGCGCCCCCTGGGTCAGGCGGTAGAGCGGCGGGCAGGCGAGATAGAGATGCCCCCGCGCCACCAGCGGCCGCATCTGGGTGAAGAAGAAGGTCATCAGCAGGCTGGCGATATGGGCGCCGTCCACATCGGCATCGGTCATGATGATGATCTTCTCGTAGCGCAGATCCTCGATGTTGAAGCGCGAGCCCATGCCGGTGCCCAATGCCTCGCACAGGTCGTTGATCTCCTGGTTCTGGCCCAGCTTGGACGAGGCCGCGCCCAGCACGTTGAGCACCTTGCCGCGCAGGGGCAGCAGCGCCTGGGTCTCGCGGTTCCGCGCCCCCTTGGCCGAACCGCCCGCCGAATCGCCCTCGACGATGAACAGTTCCGTGCCCTCGCGCGAGCGGGCCGAGCAATCGGCGAGCTTGCCGGGCAGGCGCAGGCGCTTGGTGGCGCTCTTGCGCTGGGTCTCCTTTTCCGCGCGGCGCCGCAGCCGTTCCTCGGCGCGCAGCACCAGGAAATCGAGGATCGCCGCCGCGCCCTTCGGGTCGGCGGCGAGCCAGTTGTCGAAATGGTCGCGCACCGCGTTCTCGACCCATTTCGCCGCCGCCTCGGTCGAGAGCCGGTCCTTGGTCTGGCCGACGAAGGCCGGCTCGCGGATGAACACCGACAGCAGCGCCGCGCCGCCGGACACGAGGTCGTCGCGGGTGATCTCGGCGGCCTTGCGGTTCTTCACCAGCTCGCCATGGGCGCGGATGCCCTTGAGGATCGCCGACCAGAAGCCGCTCTCATGGGTGCCGCCCTCGGGGGTGGGCACGGTGTTGCAGTAGGAGAGCAGGAAACCGTCGGCGAAGGGCGTCCAGTTGATCGCCCATTCGACCGAGCCGGGAACCCCGAACTTCTCCTGGAAATCGACCCGGCCGGCGAAGGGCTGCTCGACCTGGCTCTGGACGCCGTCCAGCACCTCGCCCAGATATTGCGCCAGCCCGCCGGGAAAGTGGAACGTGGCCTCGAGCGGAGTGTCGCCCTCCTCGATCGCCGATTTCCAGCGGATCTCGACCCCCGAGAACAGATAGGCCTTGGAGCGCACCATGCGGAACAGCCGCGAGGCGCGCAGGGTCTGGGTGCCGAAGATCTCGGGATCGGCATGGAAGGTGATCGCGGTGCCGCGCCGGTTCGGGGCCGGGCCGACCTTCCCGACCGGGCCGAGCGGCACCCCGCGCGAGAATTCCTGGGCAAACAGCTCGCGCCCGCGCGCCACCTCGACCCGCAGCCGGTCGGAAAGCGCATTGACCACCGAGGAGCCGACACCGTTGAGCCCGCCCGAGGTCGAATAGGACTTGTCGGAAAACTTGCCCCCCGCATGCAGGGTGCAGAAGATCACCTCGAGCGCGCTTTTCCCCGGAAAGCGCGGATGCGGATCGACCGGGATGCCGCGGCCGTTGTCGCGCACGGTGACCGAGTGATCCTCGTGCAGCTCGACCTCGATGCGGGTGGCATGGCCGGCCACCGCCTCGTCCATCGAATTGTCGAGGATCTCGGCGACCATGTGGTGCAGGGCCCGCTCGTCGGTGCCGCCGATATACATGCCCGGGCGCTTGCGCACCGGCTCGAGCCCCTCGAGCACCTCGATCGAGGCGGCGGTATAGCTCTCATGCGCTGAGAGGAGGTCGTCGGCCATGGTCCTGCCCGTTATCATTGTCGGCTTGCCCGTCATTGTGCCCGCTTGCCCGGGCGGACGCAATCTGTCGGGGGTGGCGCCTCACCCGTCATCGCGAGGCGGCGACCTGCCCGCCGGGCGTCTCCGGGC
>Ga0172382_10008319_pt1 | contig 14490 bp, 11 predicted proteins | sample Leawel138RmetaG_FD_122245 | JGI IMG/M metagenome (GOLD analysis project Ga0172382, IMG submission 122245) | Leachate microbial communities from a municipal landfill in Southern Ontario, Canada - Leachate well 138R metaG | ecosystem: Engineered > Solid waste > Landfill > Unclassified | place...
ATAATCTTGCTGACTATCAAACATCTCACACAAGCACCCACACGAATTGCTTGATTCAAATTGTTAAAGAACGTTTTCGTTAAGTCTTTCGATCTTAGCGAGGAGGCGTATTCTACACTCTCCGAAGTATCTGTCAAGGTTTATTTTCTGGAAGCTTTTAATTGCTTCGGTCAAACTCCTTAGCTCTTGATTTGCTCTGTTGTGCGCCTCAAGAACGCCTATAGTACAGCCTTTTTAGAAAGGCGCAATAGGCGACCTCAAAAAAACCTATTTATTCTGCCAGCAGCTTGATACGCGCAAAGCTTTTCTTACCCGCCTGACACACATGCTCCGCACCAAGCTTAAAGACAAACTCGCGACTGACCGCATCGCCATCTACTCGCACGCTACCCGCAGCTAGCATATCGCGCGCACCAGCAGCGTTTTTAACCAAACCGGCTTTATTCAAAATAGCAGCAATTGGCATATCACCTTCTGCTTTCACTACTATAGTAGGCAAATCCTCAGGAAGCTCACCGCTCTGCATACGATTACCTGCAGACTTATGCGCATTAGCAGCAGCCTCTTCACCATGAAAGCGTGCAATCAGCTCCCGCGCCAACTCAATTTTGACATCACGCGGATTAGCACCCTGAGCCACACTAGCTTTCAGGGTGTCAATTTCTTGTGCATCTCTAAAGCTCAGCAAGTCAAAGTAACGCCAAATCAGCTCATCAGGCATTGATAGCAACTTGGTATACATCGCACCTGGCGCTTCCTGTATCCCAACATAATTACCAAGCGACTTCGACATTTTCTTAACGCCGTCCAATCCTTCCAATAGAGGCATAGTAATAATGCACTGTGGTTCTTGACCATAAGCACGCTGCAACTCACGCCCCATCAGCAAGTTAAACGTCTGGTCTGTACCACCTACTTCTATATCGGCACGTAAAGCTACAGAGTCATAGCCCTGAATAAGCGGATACAGAAACTCATGAATAGCGATTGGCTGCTGGGTTGTATATCGATTACTGAAGTCTTCACGCTCGAGCATGCGCGCGACTGTATAATGCGAAGCAAGACGGATAAAATCCGCTGGCGTCAATTTCTCCAGCCAAGACGAGTTAAAAACAACCTCTGTTTTATCTTCATCAAGAATCTTGAACACTTGCTGCTTATACGTTTCCGCGTTTTCTAGCACTTGCTCGCGAGTCAATGGCGGACGTGTGGCACTTTTACCACTCGGATCACCAATCATTCCAGTAAAGTCACCAATCAAGAAGATAATCTGATGACCTAAGTCTTGCAGCATCCGTAATTTATTTATTAATACAGCGTGCCCCAAATGCAAATCAGGGGCCGTAGGGTCAAAACCTGCCTTAATACGCAGCGGCTCATTACGTTTTAATTTCTCAACCAACTCTTGCTCGACAATGACGTTGTCAGCGCCTCGCTTGATAACAGCTAATTGCTCTTCAACGGTTTTCATACCCAGAACACCACATCTTAAAAAATAGATAGCTAGCAAGAATACTAGATAAGGAACTAAAAACAAATTGACCCATCTGACAAATAACTCAGCGAGCCGCTATTTTTTTGCGTAAACTCACGGTAAAACCTGACTCAGCGCAAGTTGCAAGATATCTAGACTTGCAGTAGAAGGCTTTTACCTTATACTTTACCCCATCGCACACAGCAGACACCTAAGACTATGCCAACAAATAACACTCCGACACAGCAGAGATACCCTAAACGTCATCTGCTTGCGGCAAGCGGAATTGCTGCATTACTCTGTCTAGTTTTGATCGTTTACCCCTCTCGTGAAGTAGAGGCTAAAAAAACTTTTATTAATATTGAAGCCGAAGAACAAATACCTGATGCTAAAGTTGACGCCCATGCAGTGGAGACCGTCACAAAAATAAGCACAGTAGCGGCGGTAGAGACACCCGAAGTAGAGTCAGAAACACCAAAAGAATTTGAATTTCAAAAAGCGTTAACCGTGAGCAGCGGGGACACTTTATCTGTCCTTTTTGTAAAAGCCGGTCTTGATAACAGCTTACTGCACAGCATCCTTTCTACCAATAAAGAAGCAAAGCATTTTACTCACCTTAAGATTGGCCAAGTAGTCACTTTTGAGTTTGATGAGAGCCAAGCACTGCAATCAGTCAGCAGCCAACTTAACCCTCTCGAAACAATATATTTAGAAAAAAAAGCAGATACCGATAGTTTTTCTTTCCGCAAAGATGTTGCAACAACTCAAACCGTTGAAAAAAGTGCTCAGGGTGTTATCAAAAGTGCTCTATTTTCTGCTACAAAAAAAGCAGGCTTACCTTATGGCCTAGCACTTGATATGGCTAATATATTTGGCTACGACATCGACTTTGCACAAGATCTTCGTACAGGCGATGAGTTTGAACTGGTTTATGAAGAGAAAGTATTGGACGGCCAAGCTATAGGTACCGGCAATATTTTAGCAGCACGCTTTACTAACCGCGGCAAAGAATTCACCGCAGTCCGATACATAGATAAGCAGGGCAATGCAAGCTACTACAGTGCTGACGGCTCAAGCTTACGTAAAGCCTTTATTCGTACTCCAGTGGATTTTGCACGTATTAGCTCACGCTTCTCTCTTGGACGTAAACATCCAATTTTAAATAAGATTCGTGCGCATAAAGGTGTCGATTATGCTGCTCCTCGTGGCACGCCTATTAAAGCAGCCGGCGACGGCAGAGTGACTCTCGCAGGTCGTAAAGGTGGCTACGGCAATACTATTGTTATCAAGCATGGTCAGCGTTACCAAACACTGTATGCGCACATGCAAGGTTTTGCTAAAGGTGTGCGTGCTGGAAGCAATGTTAAGCAAGGTCAAATTATTGGTTATATCGGCACAACTGGTTTATCAACAGGCCCTCATTTGCATTATGAGTTCCAAGTCAACGGTGCTCACGTTGACCCGTTAAGCCAAAAACTACCAACAGCTGACCCAATTCACGCCTCAGAAAAACAACGCTTTACAGAGCGCAGCAAAACCTTACTCGCGACACTTGACGCTAACAAAGACACGCAGCTAGCGCTGAATCAAGAGTAAAATGCTTTATATTGGCATCATGTCAGGCACCAGCCTGGATGGGATCGATATCAGCTTGGTTGATATCGATCCTCAATGCCGACTTGTGGCAAGTCAATACGTCCCGATGCCACCACAACTCAAACAAGACCTTCTCTCCTTATGCAGTAGTGGTGCTGATGAAATCAATCGTGCCGCTTTAGCCGAACAACAATGGGCGCAACTAGCAGCACAAGGCGTTAGGAAGTTACTTGCAGAGACCAACACCCCAGCCAAACATATTCGCGCGATTGGCAGTCACGGGCAAACTATTCGGCATGAGCCGGCACTAGGTTTTACTGTACAGATTGGCAGCCCTGCGCTACTGACAGAACTAACAGGCATTTGCGTCGTGGCTGATTTTCGCAGTCGCGATATTGCCGCAGGGGGGCAAGGTGCACCACTAGTGCCTGCTTTCCACGAAATGCTTTTCCAGCATCAGGAAAAACCTTGCGCCATTTTAAATATTGGCGGTTTTAGCAATGTTTCTTTATTAGCCGAACAACAAGATACTTACGGCTTTGACTGCGGGCCCGGCAATGTCTTAATGGATGCGTGGATTCAACATAAAAAAAACAGCCCATACGACAAAGATGGCGAATGGGGTGCCAGTGGCACTGTTAATAAAGCCCTGCTCGATGAAATGCTGCTAGAACCATTTTTTGCAACCCAAGGCCCTAAAAGCACAGGTCGCGAACTGTTTAACCTAGCCTGGCTACAACGCTTACTTGCCAAACAGAACAAAATTCCTGATCAAGATGTGCAGGCGACTTTATGTGAATTCACCGCGCAAACTATTGCCGATTCAATTGGTTTAGCTCAAGAAAACAGTAAAGCTGTGTGGGTGTGCGGCGGCGGTACTCACAACAAAGATTTATTGAGCCGACTGTCTCGTCTGCTACCTCATTGCACTGTTGCTAGCACCGACTCTCTGGACATTTCAGCAGACTGGATGGAAGCCATGGCATTTGCATGGCTTGCTCACTGTTGTCTTGAAGGGATCCCTAGTAATAAACCTGCAGTCACTGGCGCCAGTGGCTTACGCATACTTGGCGCCATATATCCCGCATAACACCGTTTTAGACTGAGAATGATGAACCACAACCACAGGTAGTGGTTGCATTCGGATTATTAATCACAAAACGTGAGCCTTCTAAGCCCTCGGTATAATCAACTTCCGCACCGGCCAAGTACTGAAAACTCATTGGATCAATAATTAGACTGACACCTTCACGGTCAATGACAGTATCATCTTCTGCCATGTCCTCATCAAAAGTAAACCCATACTGGAATCCAGAACAACCGCCACCCGTTACAAACACTCGTAACTTCAGACGCGGATTGCCCTCCTCTTCCACCAAGGCCTTAACTTTATTTGCTGCCCCTTGAGTAAACTGCATTGCGGCAGGGACGAAGGATTCAACACTCATTTTACTTTCTCCCAGCATCGCGCTGTAAACAACTATAAGCAATATTATCCGCTTATCCTACTAGAAAGGTCAACTATTAACAGCACCTAAGGAATTAATGCTGCTGAGAGCAAACCACTACTCTCATCCAAACCGAACATAATATTCATATTCTGTATCGCCTGCCCTGAAGCACCTTTGACCAAGTTATCAATAGCGGACATCACCACGACCACATCACCGCCTTGCGGACGCTGCACGGCGATACGACACATATTGGCACCCTTAACACTGCGCGTCTGCGGGAATACGCCAGCAGGCAGCACATCAACAAAAGGCTCATTTGCATAACGCTGCTCAAATAGCGCCTGCAAATCAACGCTACGATCAACGACAGTTGCGTACAAGGTTGCATGAATCCCGCGAATCATTGGCACCAAATGCGGTACAAATGTCAACTCAATCGGCTTACCGGCAGCGCGACGGAGTCCTTGCTTAATCTCTGGTAGATGGCGGTGACCATTCACCCCATAAGCCATCATATTCTCTGTCGCCTCACAAAATAACGAGCCTACTTTAGCCGCTCGACCTGCACCGCTAACACCCGATGCGCAGCTCGCAATAATCTGCCTAGTATCAGCAAGGCCGGCCTCAACCAGCGGCAACAAGCCCAGCTGTACCGCTGTTGGATAGCATCCCGGCACTGCAATCAGATGTGCATCTTTAATTGCTTCGCGGTTTACTTCAGGTAAGCCATAGACGGCATCCGCAAGCAAATGCGGTGCGCCGTGCGGCTGTCCATACCAGCGAGCCCACTCATCGGCATCTTGCAAGCGGAAATCGGCCGATAGATCTATCACTCGGGTGCCAGCTTGTAGTATTTCACCGGCTAAACCATGAGCAACACCATGCGGCGTTGCAAAAAAAACCACATCGCAAGCCGTTAACGTATCCACTTCTGGTACTGAAAAAGCTAATGCAGGATAACTTTCACGTAAGTTCGGGTACATATCAGCAACACGTACACCCTCCTCAGAGCGAGAGGTAATAATTTCGACCTGTGCATGCGGATGTAAGGCGAGCAAACGCAACAACTCAACCCCTGTATAACCAGTACCGCCAACAATTGCGACTTTAATCATGCATGCACCCTCTTTAGAGTAAAATAAATATGTAACTATATAACCTGCATTTTACAGATGACAGTACCTTGTATGCGTACTACCATGAGCAGTCTTAGCTATTGGAGCAGGTTATGACGTATTTGTGGATTAAGGCTTTCCATATTATCGCAGTGGTATGCTGGTTTGCGGGTTTATTTTATTTACCGCGTTTATTTGTCTATCACGCAATGAGCACTGATGCTGTGAGCCAAGAGCGTTTCACCATTATGGAGCGCAAGCTGTACCGAGGAATCATGCACCCCTCGCTCGTTGCAACATTATTGCTTGGAATTTGTATGTTATATATGAACCCAGCACTGCTCAAGATGGGCTGGATGCATATCAAGCTGACTTTATTGGCTTTTCTAATCGTCTACCACTTCTCCTTAGGCGCTATTTACAAACGCTTTGCCGCAGGCGCCAACCAAAAAAGCCATGTCTTTTATCGCTGGTTTAATGAGTTACCGGTATTGTTTTTAATCGTGATTGTATTGCTGGCGATTCTCAAGCCATTTTAATTGCAGACCTAAGAGCGATCCAACCATCTCCTCGCAAGCGACTGCCAACCACCACAAGCAAATATGTGGTGATTGGCTGATACCGATTAGCCCGTATTGCGTAGCCCTGCAGCAATACCTGCCACAGTCACCAATAACGCTTGCTCAATCGCAGGGCAAATGGCATCACCCTGCTCTCTTGAACGCGCGAGTAATTCCACCTGTAGCAAGTGCAATGGATCAAGATAAGTATCTCGTACACTAATCGAGGCTCGAACCTGTGGATGACGTTCCAATAAGTGAGCCTCACCGGTCAGATGTAGAACCTGCTCGACTGCTTGACTAAGATGCTGATACAGCTGCTCACCAAAACCACGCAACTCATCGGCCACTAAACGCTCATCGTATAAACGGGCAATCCCTGAGTCGGCTTTTAATAACACCATTTCCAGCATATCAATACGCGCGCGAAAGAAAGGCCACTGATCACGCATCTCAGCCAACACTGACTCTTCTTGTCGTGCGATAGCGTTTTGTAAGGCAGTTTCCCAGCCAAGCCATGCCGGTAACATCATCCGCGTTTGCGTCCAAGCAAAAATCCATGGAATAGCACGTAAACTTTCTATACCACCAGTACGTCGCCGCGCAGGACGGCTACCTAAAGGCAAGCGACCCAACTCTTGCTCTGGCGTGGCTTGGCGGAAATAAGCTACAAACTGTGGGTCTTCACGCACCGTTTTACGATACGCAGCTAAACCATCGGCAGCCATACGTTCCATCACTGCACGCCATGCATCTTTCGGCGCCGGCGGCGGTAATAAAGTTGCTTCTAATACGGAAGCCAAATACAGATTTAAATTTTGTGCAGCGACTTCCGGCAATCCATATTTAAAACGTATCACTTCACCTTGCTCTGTGGTGCGGAAACGCCCAGCAACAGAGCCCGGTGGTTGCGACAAAATAGCTTCATGTGCAGGTCCACCACCACGGCCCACAGTACCGCCGCGACCATGGAATAAAATCAGCTCAACACCTTGCTTAGCACAGACCGCAACCAACTCTTCTTGTGCTCGGTATTGCGACCAAGCAGCGGCAGTCGTTCCCGCATCTTTTGCCGAGTCAGAATAGCCAATCATCACCTCTTGCGGGCCTTCGAGGCTATTACGGTAGTCAGTCAAGCTCAGCAGTTGATCAATCACTGCCGAAGCATTGTGCAAGTCATCCTGAGTTTCAAATAAGGGAGCAATGCGCATCGGACGATTTAGACCGGCTTCTTTGAGTAGCAACTGTACGGCCAACACATCAGAAGGTGCGGAAGCCATAGAAATGACATAAGAACCTAATGAATCAGCTGAGGTTTGCGCAATAACCTTACAAGTATCCAATACTTCTTGCGTGTCAGCACTGGCGGCAAATGCGCTAGACAATAAGGGCCTACGATTATGCAACTCATTGAGTAAGAAGGTTTGCCGCTGCTCTTCATTCCACTGTGCATACTCGCCAAGGCCTAGCCATTGAGTGATTTCATTTAAAGCACTGGTATGGCGGTCAGCATCTTGACGAATATCCAAGCGGCCTAAGGTTAAGCCAAAGGTGGTGGCACGGCGAATAGTATCCAATAAATCACCATCGGCGATTAAGCCCATACCGCACTCATGTAGCGAGCGATGGCATAGCAGCAGTGGTGTTAATAATTCGTCGGTATGGTGGAAAATATCTGCTGATAACGGTGTACCAGTGGATAAGGTCGCCTGTAACTCAGCACGAGTTTTGCGCAGACGTGCACGTAACTTTTTAAACAATACGCGGTAAGGCTCGTCAGTCTCACCGACCAAGGCCATCAATTCAGGACTGGCATGCTGCATCGATAACTCAGCCGTCAGCCGTGAAATATCACGTAAAAATAAATCCGCAGCAATCCATCGTGCTAACAGCAGTACCGTCTTAGTCACGCGCGCGGTAACATTAGGGTTACCATCGCGGTCACCGCCCATCCACGTAGCAAAGCGGATTGGCGTTGCGGTAATCGGCAACTTATCGCCACCCGCTTCTTGTAAGGTTTTATCCACATGACGTAATACATTGGGAATGGCTTGCCATAGCGAGCGCTCAATCACGGCAAAACCCCAACGCGCCTCATCCACAGGCGTAGGCTGCTCGCTACGGATTTCTGTGGTATGCCAAACCTCGGCAATCAAACTGCGTAATTTCTCGATCACTTTCTCACGTTCAAGCGTGGTTAGATCACTGTGATCAAGTGCAGCTAATTGCTGGGCAATGGCATCGTACTTCATGATCAATGTACGACGAGAGACTTCGGTAGGATGTGCGGTGAGTACCAATTCAATGTCTAGATTGGCAACCGCTTGCGATAAATCGTGTGGATTATGACCCACGGCTTGCAGTCGCTCAAGAACAGAGGCCAGCATTTGATCTTCAAAAGCTGGCGCTTCATCACTACCGCGGCGGCGCATCAAATGGTATTGATCAGCAATATTGGCTAAATTGAGAAACTGATTAAAACCACGGGCTACAGGCAGTAGCTCATCTTCAGATAACTGGTCTAGGGTATCAGTCAATTGCTGGCGGCCGTCTTCAGACCCTCGACGTGCCGCTTTCGCTCCTTTGCGGATGCGTTCAATTTTTTCTAAAAACTCTTCACCACGTTGCTCGCGCATGGTTGAACCAAGCAGTTCGCCTAATAAATGAACATGCTCGCGTAGACGTGAATCAATTGGGATCATACTGGCTCTCCATTGAAGTTTTCATCAGCTTGCCGAGTTATTCAGCATCTAGCAAGAAATCTTTAATGTTCGTAGCCCAATCAATCCTCTGTAGAAAGGTGCTTAATGCATATCGTTATTGTGGCGAAAACTCACAACGGACGGCACGTTTTTTATCATCAACTAAAACGCCAGTTAAACCTTTTTGCTGAGTATCAAACAGCACAACAATACCATCCATACACTGGGCAATTTGCTCCGCAGGCTTTAATGAAGCTTTGTAATCTTCTCCTGGGATGGTTTTTAGCATGGTGTACTCAGCAAGCAGCAAAGCATCAGCAGGCCTAGCCATATGCAAATAGCCGTAATAGCTTAAAATCGCAACAGTACCGAGGATACTGGCAATACCGGTAGCAATCAGTGGCCGAAAGTCGCGCTCACTCATAGTGACTCCATAACGTTAATAATAGTAAGAATCCAAACTTAGCACCTCAGCAGCGCCAACATCCATTGCTGAGGCTGCCAAGGCAAACAAATTAATGTTCTGGACGCATATGCGGGAATAAAATCACATCACGAATCGAGGCTGAGTCAGTCAAAAGCATGACTAAACGGTCAATACCAATCCCCTCACCCGCTGTCGGTGGCATGCCGTATTCAAGTGCGCGGACGAAGTCAGCATCGTAGTGCATGGCTTCATCATCACCGGCGTCTTTATCGGCGACTTGCGCCAAGAAGCGCTCTGCCTGATCTTCTGCATCATTAAGCTCAGAATAGGCATTGGCAATCTCGCGACCCCCAATAAATAATTCAAAACGGTCAGTAACGTTTGCATCATCATTATTGCGACGCGCTAATGGTGACACTTCAAACGGATAGCGAGTAATAAAAGTGGGTTGCTCAAGCTGATGCTCAACCGTCTCTTCAAAGATCATGGTTTGCAGCTTACCGATACCTTCAAAACCCATCACTTTAGCACCGTGCTTTTTAGCCAAAGCGCGCGCTGTATCGATATCTTCGAGGTCGGCAGCCGTTATTCCTGGATTGTATTTCAAGATTGAATCAAACAGCGAAATACGCTGGAACGGCTCACCAAAGTGGAAAATCTTGCCTTGGTACGGTACATCGGTGCTACCGAGGACTGCTTGCGCCAGCTCACAGAACAACTCTTCCGTCAGATCCATATTGTCTTCGTAATCGGCGTACGCCTGGTAGAACTCAAGCATGGTGAATTCTGGGTTATGTCGCGTAGAGACACCTTCATTACGGAAGTTACGGTTGATTTCAAACACGCGCTCAAAACCACCGACCACCAATCGCTTCAAATACAACTCAGGCGCAATACGCAGATACATCGGTAAATCGAGTGCATTGTGATGCGTTTCAAAGGGTTTCGCCGCAGCACCACCTGGGATGGTTTGTAGCATCGGTGTTTCGACTTCCAAGAAGTCACGTTCAGTTAAGAAGTTACGGATATGCGAGATCACTTTAGAGCGCACTTTAAAAGTGTCACGCACTTCGTCATTAACAATCAAGTCAACATAACGCTGACGATAACGCTGTTCAGTATCAGTTAAGCCGTGATGTTTATCGGGTAAAGGACGCAGTGATTTAGTCAGTAACTGCACCTGTTGCATATGCACATACAAATCACCTTTGCCTGAACGTGACAACGTACCTTCGATGGCAATAATGTCACCCAGATCCCAGGTCTTAATTTCAGCCAGTTTTTCTTCAGACAAACTCTTACGGTCAACATACGCCTGCAAGCGTCCGGTCATATCTTGTACGACCATAAAAGCACCGCGGTTGAGCATAATGCGTCCAGCAATTTTTACCGGTATCGCCGCGCTATTTAGCTGCTCTTTGCTGTCATCCACATATTTTTTCTGAATATCGGCGCAATAATGATCGCGGCGAAAATCATTCGGAAAGGCATTGCCCTTAGCACGCTCGCTCGCTAGCTTTTCTTTACGCAAAGCGATTAGTTTGTTTTCTTCTTCTTGCAACTCATGCTGGGTTTGCGCTTGTTCGCTCATGATCGGTATCCACTATTTTATTCAGGTCGCTGCTAGCGACTGTAGGCACTCTATATCGTGCTGATTACAGCATTGGCATTGCCACGGCTGATCAAAGTCCTTGTTTCAGACTCGCCTCTAAAAACTGATTGATGTCGCCATCTAAGACTGCATCGCAGTTGCTCTCTTCAACGTTGGTGCGCAAGTCTTTAATACGCGATTGATCAAGCACATACGAACGGATCTGATGTCCCCAACCAATATCGGACTTACTGTCTTCCAATTCTTGTGAAGCAGCATTACGCTTTGATAACTCAAGCTCGTAGAGTCTAGCCCGTAACATTTTCATCGCTGTATCGCGGTTGGCATGCTGCGAACGCTCGTTCTGGCAACAGACCACAGTATTGGTCGGAACGTGGGTAATACGTACTGCAGAGTCAGTGGTATTTACGTGCTGACCACCGGCACCAGAAGAGCGATAAGTATCAGTGCGCAAGTCGGCTGGATTGATATCAATTTCAATATTGTCATCAATCTCTGGCGAGACAAATACGGCAGTAAAGGAGGTGTGACGACGATTGCCTGAGTCAAACGGACTTTTGCGCACGAGTCGGTGTACGCCAGTCTCGGTACGCAACCAACCAAAAGCGTATTCACCTTTAATATGTAAGGTCGCACCTTTAATCCCTGCCACATCACCTGAGGACAACTCCATAATGGTGGCTTCAAAGCCGTTATGGTCAGCCCAACGCAAATACATGCGCAGCAAAATATTAGCCCAATCCTGTGCTTCGGTACCGCCAGAACCTGCTTGAATATCCAAATAGGCATTATTGGCATCCATTTCGCCGCTGAACATACGACGGAACTCGAGCTTGCCCAGTTGCTCACCAAGTCGAGCAACCTCTGCACGGACTTCCTCTACAGCGTCCTCGTCATCTTCTTCAACGGCCATTTCTAGCAGTTCTTTCGAGTCAGCAACTCCGCTTTCAAGGTTATCTAAGGTTTCTACCACTTGTGCCAATAGTGAACGCTCACGACCTAAATTTTGCGCGTATTCTGGATTATTCCAAATCGCTGGGTCTTCTAGCTCACGCTCGACTTCAGTTAGACGCTCATGCTTGGTAGCGTAGTCAAAGATACCCCCGAATGACTTGCGTACGCTCTGCTAAGTCATTGATGGCTTGATGGATTGGATTGACTTCCATAACAGACAATTCTCGCTTGATTGAACACTATAAAAACGCTGATTATACCCGAATAAAGACATGCTGTGCGCGGCTCAGCGGCTCAGCATGTGCTTTTGTTTAACGCGGACTGATACTGGAAACCATCAGTTGTAAACTTTCATTGCCACGGAACTCATTAATATCTAGGGTATAAGCAACTTGCGCATCTTGAATATTGGGATTAGGCCAAATATCCAGATCAATATTAAAAGCAATAGCATCCACTGGCGGTGCGTTTTTGGCACTTTGCAACACCAGCTTTAAATGCTTTTCGCCCACCAGCCTTTGACTGAGTATTTTAAAATCGCCATGAAATAAAGGCTCAGGGAAGCGCTGCCCCCAAGGACCCGCATGGCGTAGCTGCTGCGCCAGCTGCATATCAAACTCATCTGCAGCCAAACTGCCATCGGAATAAATGCGTCCGGTTAAATCATCAGCAGTCAACTGACGGCGCACTTCCGCATCAAACGCTTGAGCAAAGGCTTCATAATGCACTTGCTGCAAGGTCAAGCCTGCGGCCATAGCATGTCCACCGAACTTACTGATCAACTCAGGAAAACGTGCCGCTACGGCATCCAGTGCATCACGAATATGCAAGCCGGGTACCGAACGTGCGGAGCCTTTTAACTGGCCAGCACCGGCATCAGCAAAAGCAATCACCGGACGGTGATAACGTTCTTTCATCCGTGAGGCTAAAATCCCAATCACCCCTTGGTGCCATTCAGGCTCAAATAGACACAGGCCAAAAGGTAAGTTATCTAAGGGTAAATCTTTAAGCTGGACTAACGCTTCACGCTGCATGCCTTGCTCAATCTGTTTGCGATCTTGATTAAGCTGTTCCAGCTGCTGTGCTCGCTGCATGGCACCATCAAAGTCTTCACACAGCAGGCACTCAATCCCTAAACTAATATCATCTAAGCGCCCTGCCGCATTCAAGCGCGGCCCGACGATAAAGCCTAAGTCAGTCGAGACCAGACGACGATGATCGCGGCGCGCGACTTCTAATATGGCGCGCAAACCGGGGCGCGCCCGTCCAGCACGAATCCGTGCTAAACCTTGGTGCACTAAAATACGGTTATTGGCATCCAGCGGCACCACATCAGCCACGCTACCCAAAGCGACCAAATCTAACAGTTCAGCTAAGTTAGGCTCTTTAATGCTCTGTTGCTCAAACCAACCGATGCTGCGCAAGTGTGCACGCAAGCCCAGCAACACATAAAACATCACACCCACACCGGCCAAGGCTTTACTAGGGAACTCACAACCGGGCTGATTCGGATTAACAATGGCATCAGCAATCGGCAGCTCAGCACCCGGCAGGTGGTGATCAGTAACGATAACGGTTAGACCTGCGGCTTTCGCAGCCGCAACACCTTCAATACTGGAGATACCGTTATCCACCGTCACCAACACATCAGGTTGACGTTGCAAGGCTACCGCAACAATTTCTGGAGTGAGCCCGTAGCCATAATCAAACCGATTGGGCACTAAGTAATCGACATGCGCGGCGCCGAGCATGCGTAAACCCAGCATAGCAACACAACTGGCCGTGGCTCCATCGGCATCAAAATCGCCAACAATAAGAATCCGCTGGCGTTGCTCTAGCGCTTGCGCCAGCAGTTGGACGGCCTGATCCATACCTTTGAGCAAATGAGTCGGCAATAAACGCGCTAAACCCTTTTCTAGCTCATCAGCATTCAGCACACCACGCGCCGCATAGATACGGGTTAACAGCGGTGGGATATCACCTAAATCAGGCAAAACAGCAGGTAGCGGTCGTTGTTCTATACGCATAACAATGTACTTACTCTTTTTTATACTGAGCTAAAATAATTCAGGCCGTCTTCTTAGTACGGTAGCTTAGCCTCGCTCGCCGTGCAGCCATTCCAGCTCAATCGTATGCTGGCCACGCTCATCCGTAATAAACACATCACCATCACTGATCATCACGCTCCAATTAATCGTGCGTGGTAGGTCTGTCGCTAAGTGAGTCAAAGACTCTTGGCTAATTGCTAAGACATTTAAGTTTTTCAAACTACGGACCTGGTCTAACTCTTTACTGACCCAGGTACGCAAACTGCCATAGGCTAAAACACTTAAACGCTCACCGCGACGTGAACACCAAGTCATCCGCTCAGCCGTCGGCTGGCCCACTTCAACCCAGTGCAGAATACGGCCATCCAAACTTTTCTCCCACACTGCCGGCTCGTCGACATTGGATAATCCACGGCCAAACTCAATATGCTCAGCATGCCAAAGAGTCCGCGCTAACAATCGTGCCAGTAAGCGCTCGGCTGTTTCTGAAGGATGACGTGCCATACTGAAGCGCATATTGTCATACACATTGCGGTCCATATCGGTTA
>Ga0172382_10008321_pt1 | contig 14487 bp, 6 predicted proteins | sample Leawel138RmetaG_FD_122245 | JGI IMG/M metagenome (GOLD analysis project Ga0172382, IMG submission 122245) | Leachate microbial communities from a municipal landfill in Southern Ontario, Canada - Leachate well 138R metaG | ecosystem: Engineered > Solid waste > Landfill > Unclassified | place...
TAACGCGGCGACTTCCCCGAACCGTCATCATGATAGTCCTGGGTATTGACCTGCTGCTGGGTCTCGCTCCAGCCTCTGGCCTTGCAGTAACGTTGCCAGAGTTCCTGCGGTGAGGGAAAGTGGTCGAGGGGTATCTCTCGTGTGACAATGCCGGAAGTGGCAGTGCGGTCGTGTTCGAGAAAGGCATCGCCATTGGAACTGTAGGCAAACGGAACGTCGAGAATTTCGGCGTATTCCAGGGCTTGCGACATACCGGCCCCGACCGAGTGATTATTGTCTTTGGCTTCAACCACCGCCAGCGGGATATTCGGCTTGTAGAACAGCAGATAGTCCGCCTTTTTAGCCTCACCGCGCTTGACGACCTTGCCATGGACGATTACACGCCCCTTCGTGAAATAGGCTTCCTCACGGACTTGCGTCATCACATCCCATTTTTCTCCATTCGCGCCGACTATGGCAGGCGTGATGAACTTCGTGCGGATATCCGCTTCTGTCAGCGTCTTTTTGTTCATCTGTCGAATGTGTCTTTCATTTCCGGGAGCCTGACTTGTTGTCCGGAGTTGCGTGTGAACACAATACCAAGACCACCAGCAAACTTTGTAGTTTTTCTGACTTTCTGTCAAGCTTTCCAACTTTTTATACCTTTCAAACCTTTCACTCACAAATATTTCTAACAAACTCCCGCCGGAAAACGTATAATCTATGAACAGTGTCGCTTGCGCCACGTGACCTCGGGGAGGATCCATGAAAAAGTCTGTCTCTTTTATCTGTTTATCGATCGGTCTGCTGCTCTTTTGCGCTTCAACAACCGTTGCTCAGGAAATCGGCTTCGTCGAAACCTTCGCCCTGGCTGCCGACCGTACGGCAACGCTCAAGGAACTGGTGCCCGGGACTGACGAGTATTTCTTCTACCATGCCCTGCAAGCCCAGAATACCGGTCAACGTGAAGATTTTGAGAAAATCATGCAACGCTGGCAGCACGAGCGCAATGGCAATGTCACAGAACAAGCCCGCGAGCTGCTCAATCGTCAGGCTCTGCTGGACTACGAACGTGACCCGCAGCAAACACTGGCCTATCTGAGGCGACACATCAGCCTCGGCTTTCACCATGTCCGACGCACGGGCGAACGCCAGTCGCAGGCTCCCACTACGTTGGATCAGAACCTGATCAGCATCCCGACACTCCTGCAGCGGGCACTCAACCCCGCGCGACACAGTCTTGAGCTGGAGGATGCGGGACTTGTCCTCGCCAGCGGTCAGAATCTCACACCCCAGCAGCGTCGCAATCTGCTCTCGCGCCTGACCCGCCCCGATTACCCCGGTCTGGTGGATCTGATCGTGGCCGATCTGCAGTACAAGGAAAGCCGCGGCTACGGCTCGCTCGCGATCCACGGTCACTTGACGCTCGACCAGATGCGCGAACTGGCGCAGAAACTCCCCAAACTGGGCAATGAAAACGCTTATGTCGAAAACATGCTCGCCAAACTCGCGCCGCAGGATGAGGTCAACCTGACCACCGATGCCGCCGCCCGCGAGGCCTACTTCGACCGTCTCTGGGAGTTCGCCGCCCCGCTGGCTCCGGCACACAATGCCCTCAAGGCCAACCTGCTCTACAACCGCCTGCGCCATGATCTTGAAAAAGGCATCTACGACCGCGAACGTTTTCTGGCCTATCTCCGCCTGCCGCGCAACGTGCCCTGGCTGCAGCCGATACTGCGCGAGCGTACGACAAGCGGCAACCAGCTCGTCCAGCTCGGCGAAAACTTCAACCTGATTGCCCTGCCGCCCGTCCCGCGTGAGGAGCCGCTGGTGCGGACTTTCCTGCTGGAGTTCCTCAAGGATGCCACCAGCCTCGAAGTCTTTGAACCCTACCTGCGCGACGACTATCTCAAGCCCCTGCTGGCCGAAGCCCAGCTTGTCAACGGTCTCGGCCGAGCCGAAGACTGGGCCAAACTGCTCGATCCCGAGGCTTTCCGTCGTCTCAAGGAGCGCGTCGATATCGACTTCGCCGCAGACAATCCCACCGTCATCGGTCTCAACGACCAGATCCGCCTCACGGCCTATGTCAAAAACGTCAAGTCGCTGATCGTCAACCTCTACGAAATCAACACTCTAAACTATTACCGCGAAACCGGCCGTCCGCTCAATCTGGCACTCGAACTCGACGGCCTGATGGCCTCGGTCTCACATACCTACGAGTACGATGCCGAGCCCACCCTGCGCCTGCCACGCACCTTTGAATTTCCCCAGGCCGCTAAGCGCGGGGTCTATGTCATCGAACTGATCGGCAACGGCAGGAGCAGCCGCGCACTGATCCAGAAGGGCCAGCTCAATATCATTGAGAATATCACCGCTGCCGGTCACGCCTTTACCGTGCTCGACGAAGGTGGCAGGGTGATCGACAGTGCCACCGGCTGGCTCGCCGGTCGCGAATTCTCCCCCGACCGTCGCGGTCGCCTGCTGGTGCCTTTCAGTACCGAGCCGCGCGACGAAAAGATTGTCATTCAGCACGAAGGCTTCGCCACTCTGGTTCCCTTTGCCCACCGTGCTGAGGAATACAGGCTTAATGCCGGTTTTTATGTCGATCGCGAAGCGCTGCTGCGGCGCGAAAAAGCCCAGATCATTCTGCGTCCCGTCCTGCAGGTCAGCGGCCAGCCGACGAGTCTCGAACTGCTCGAAGAGCCGCGCCTGATCGTGCGTTCGACCGACAGTCAGAGCATCGAATCGGTCAGCGAAGTTCCAGCCATCGAACTGCGTCACGATGCCGAAACGATCCACGAAATCCTCGTCCCCGAAAACACCGTTTCACTCGCCCTGACGCTCAAGGCTCAGGTTCAGAATATCAGCCGCAGCCGCAAAGACGAGCTGGAGAGCAGTACGGTCTTCGACTTCAACATTATTGAAAAAACTGATAAAACCAAAGCCCTGCACCTTGGTCAGACCAGTGAGGGCTACTATCTCGAAGCCCGGGGCAAAAACGGCGAACCCCTGATCGATCTCGGCGTGAGTGTCTCGCTAAAACACCGGTTTTTCCACAATACTGTTGATGTCGGACTCAAAACCGACCAGCAGGGGCGCTGTCACCTCGGTGCTCTTGCAGACATTGAGCACATCCGGGGTGCTCTCGCCAGCCAGTCCGACAGTCGTTGGCAGCTCGGTGGCAGTGTCCAGACTCTGCCACCGGCTCTGCACGGCATTGCCGGTGAACCGCTGCGTGTACCGCTCAATCAGTCGGAGGGCGATCCTCTCGCCGCTGTCTCGCTGCTCGAAACCCGGCATGGCCAGTTTGTGCGCGACTGGCATCAGGCTCTGGCTATCGCCAATGGTTTTATCGAAATCCGCGATCTGCCAGCCGGCGAATATTCGTTGCGGCTCCGGGATGAGAATAAAAACATCACGCTGCGTCTGACGGAAGGTGTTGCCGACAGTGGCCGGATCGTTTCGCCGCGCCGTATTCTCGAAACACCGCATCTCGCGCCCTTGCAGGTGTTGAGTATCACCCCCGATCAGGAACAGATCACGATCCAACTGGCCAACAGCAACCCCGGCACCCGTGTCCACCTCATAGCTACGCGCTACCTGCCCGAGTGGAATCTGCACCAGTCGCTGGCCTTTTCGGGACTGCCGGGTCTGCAGTACCAGCGCACCTTCACCCCGCTCTCGCTCTACGAGTCGGGGCGCCAGATCGGCGACGAGTTCCGCTATGTGATCGACCGCCGCACGGCCGACAAGTTTGCCGGCGTGATGCTCGAACGACCGAGCCTGCTGCTCAACCCCTGGTCGCTGCGCAAAACCGATGCCGAAGCCGAACGTCTCGTCGAGGGTCAGCATTATGGGGGCCGACAAAGCGGCGCACGCGATGCTGCCGAAGGAGCCGATAAAGCCTTTGCGCGCAGCGCACCGGAGAGCGGGGCTTTCGTCAGTCTCGATTTCCTAAAACAGCCGGCGGTGGTTTTCACCAATCTCAAGCCCGACGCACAGGGCCGACTGACTCTGCCACGCGCGGCACTTCACGGTCTGCCGCTGCTGCGCGTGCTGGCGCTCGACCCGACCACGGCCGTGATGCGTCAGATCGCCCTCGCAGATACACCGGTCGAACTGCGTGAACTGCAGCTGGTCAACGGACTCGACCCGCAGCAGAACTATGCCGAACAGAAACTGATTTCGCCGCTCGCCGCCCGTCAGACCGCCACGATTGAGGATGTCGTCTCTGCGCGCTTCGAAGCCTGCGATACGGTTGCCAAGGCTTACCGGCTCCTCGCGACGCTCAGCGACAATACTGACTTCACCGAATTCGGCTTCATCACTGAATGGCACAAGCTGACACCCGAACGCCGACGCGAACTCTATTCCAAATATGCCTGTCACGAACTGAGCTTCTTCCTCTACCACAAGGATCGCAAATTTTTCGATGAGCTGATTGCGCCCTACCTGCGCAACAAACGTGACAAGACCTTCCTCGACCACTGGCTGCTGGGCAATGACCTCACACCCTGGCTCGAACCCTGGCGCTTCGGCCGCCTCAATGCCGTCGAAAAAATCCTGCTCGGCAAACGCCTCGCCGCACAGCGCGAAGCCATCACGCGCGATGCCCGCGAACGGGTCGCCATCATCCCCCCAGACATGGAGCTTTTCAACCGTCGCTTCGATACCGCCCTCCAGGGTAGCGCTCTCGACTCATCCTCCACCATGGCCAAAAGCATCCTCACTGCCCGCGAAAATGCTGCGGCCCGGGCTCCGGTAGTGATGCGGGGCGTTTACGGGTCTCGCAGTCCTGAACGGCGTGGTGATGCTTTCGCAGCACGAGGTGCCACACCTCCCGCAGCACCGCCTGCTGATGCTTTGGAAGAAGTAAAAATGGTCAAAAGCCCCGTCAGCGGGTTGGAAAGCCGACGGCGTGCAGCAAGTAAAGCCGAAGAACTGGATGAAGATTTGGCACCACTTGATATGGATGGTGTCGGATTATTCGCTGACGAAATGGCGGAACGCAAATCCCTGCGCCGTTTCTTCCAGAAACTCGACCAGACCGAAGAATGGGCCGAAAACAACTACTGGCACCTACCGATTGAGCGGCAGGTGGCCGATCTGGTCGCACTCAACCGCTTCTGGTCGGACTATGCCGCCCACGACGACCGCACGCCCTTCCTCTCGCCGGCCCTGATCGAGGCCGTCTCGAACTTCACCGAGATGATGCTGGCTCTGGCTGTCAGCGACCTGCCCTTTGAAGCCGCAAAGCATGAAGAAAAACTCGAGGGTGTCAGCTACAGCCTCGCCGCCGCCTCCCCCGCACTGCTCTTCCACCGCGAAATCCGTCCCGCCGAACGCAGCGAAATGCCCGGCGGCATCCTTGTGGCACAGCAGTTTTTCCGGGCTGATGACCGCTACCGCATCGAAGACGGCGAGCGTTTCGACAAGCTCGTGACCGACGAATTTCTGCCGCAGGTGGTCTATGGTGCCCAGATTGTACTGACCAACCCCTCCGGCAACCGCCAGAAACTGCAGGCACTATGCCAGATTCCCGTCGGTGCCATGCCGGTGCAGAGCGGCTTGCAGACCCGCGGCTTCCACATTGCGCTCGAACCTTATAGCACCGAGACACGCGAGTTCTATTTCTACTTCCCCTCCACGGGCGACTTCCCCCACTATCCGGTCACGGTTGCGGTCGGCGACAAGGTTATCGGCAGTGCCGCGCCGCAGGTCTTTCATGTGGTCGAAGAACTGACCCGGATCGATACCACCTCCTGGCCCTGGATCTCCCAGAACGGCACCCCTGAGCAGGTGCTCGAATACCTCCGCACCGCCAACCTGGCACGTATCGAAAGCACACTCAATGAAATCGCCTGGCGCATGAAGGAGCGCGGTTTCTACGACGAGGTGCTCAAGATACTCGGTTCGCGCCATATCTTCGACATCACCCTCTGGTCTTACGCCATCTACCACAACGACCAGCCGACCATGGTCGAGTATCTGCGCCACAGTCCCTTTGCCGACCGCTGCGGCCCCTGGCTCGTTTCGCCCCTGCTGCGACTCGACCCGATCGAGCGCTTCGATTACCAGCACCTCGAATACTCACCGCTGGTCAACCCCCGCACCCACGCCCTCGGTGCCAAGCGCACAATCCTCAACCGTCGCTTCCGCGAACAGTATCAGCAATTCATGCGCGTCCTGAGCTACAAGCCGCAGCTCGACGCCGCTGATAACCTCGCAACGGCCTATTACATGCTGTTGCAGGAGCGCACCGGCGAGGCCATCACGTGGTTTGCACGTGTCGAGCGCAAACAGGTCGCCGAAACCATGCAGTACGACTACCTCGCCGCCTGGCTGGCACTGGCGCAAGGCGACGCCGCTGCCGCCCGCCGCCACGCCGCACCCTACGCCGAGCACGGTGTCAACCGCTGGCGCAACCGCTTCAGCCAGTTGCTGGGCTTTGTCGGCCAAGTCGAGGGTCGTGCCGCTGTCGCCGCCGATCCCGAGAAACGCGACCAGGCCCAGGCCGAACTGGCCGCGACCGAGCCTGCGCTCGAACTGCTGGTCGAGGCCGGGCGCATCCGCCTCGATACACGCAACCTTAGCGAAGTCACGCTCAACTTCTACCCGATGGATATCGAGCTGCTCTTCTCGCGCAGTCCTTTCCTGCAGGATGATGCGGCGCAGTTCTCCTGGATCCGTCCGGTCATGAGCCGCACCATCCCGATCCGCGCCGCTGCAAACCCGACGCAGCTCGACCTGCCGCGCGAGTTCACCAGCCGCAACGTCATGGTCGAAGCCATCGGCAAGGGCATCCGCCGCAGTCAGGCCTACTACGCCAACACGCTCAAGGTGCAGGTGATCGAAAATTACGGACAGCTCGTCGTGACCCATGCCGAAAGCGGCAAACCCGTCGCCCGCGCCTATGTCAAATGCTACACCCGACAGAATGGCGGCAAGGTCAACTTCCTGAAGGACGGCTATACCGACCTGCTCGGACGTTTCGACTATGCCTCGCTCAACTCCAACGAACTCGACAACAGCGAGCGCCTGTCACTGCTGATCATGAGCGACGACTACGGTGCCCTCGTCCGCGAAGCCACTCCGCCGAAGCGCTGAAGCAATCCAAACTGAAAAGGTAGGACGCGTTTCTTCGAAACCGCCGCCCATAGCCTTGCGAAGGCGGTTTCGCCTTCGCAAGGGCTTCAGCGCGACGGGCTACCGAGGTCGGACATGTCGGACTGGTCAGACAAGTCCGACTATACCACATAAAAAGCGTGTGCCGTCCGCCTGGGATCCCCGAGCTCCAGCTCGGAACTGACAAAGCGAAACAACTATTAATCAATCTGAATTGAATGGACCAGGTTTTCAACAGTAATCTGGCAATTGTTTTACCAGATTACAGTAGCTCAAGATTAAATGATGTCACTCCCATAGCCTGTGGCAGAGTCCTGACACTGCCACCACATAGTAGGCAATTGTTTTACCAGATTACAGTAACTCAAGATCAGATAATGGCACTCCAGTAGCCTGTGGCGGAGTCCTGACACTGTCATCATTGTTTGCAATGATAATCTGGAACAAGTATTGCCAGATTACAGTATTGTAACAGTCCTGCATGCCTGCTTGGTGTTAATCAAATCTGTGGTCAGGAAGACGAATGACAGGAAGATGCAGGTCTCATTTTTTATACACCACAAAATAGCTTGTCACTTTTCGATCACACACCCTTGCATTCAAAATAACATCGCATTTCGATACACATTAAGTTTACAATGGCCACATGACGAGAGTGTCATTTAGCAGTGTCGTTTTCCAGTATGCCGCCGTGTCGCTTATAAGCTTGTCCGTGCGGATAATCGGCATTGCTTCGGCACTTTTACTGATGACCGGATGCGCTCATAACTTCAGCGAGTCGGTTGACCTGCCTGTAACGTTGGAGAAGGAGGCGGATTCGTTATCTGAAGAATTTAAGTGGGAAATGACATTGTACGACTGGAAAGGAGAGCGCAGCATCATGCTCTTCACCGGCGAAGACTCACCACCAGTCAGGAAAAAACTGATCACCGACCATGCAAATCAAGCACTGGATAATATGGCCAACAATCGTGTGCGTGAGATTTTATTTTTTGTTCGTTCTTCACCAGAGAGTCTGGAGGGGCTTGCTGCCACCTACAACCTCGTGGAAATGATTGAGATCGCAAAAGCCGCCTGGGAAGGTCTGGACTGGGAGGCCGATGATTCGCGTTGGACGCGAATCAGCCTCCCCACCGCCGAAGAAGTTGCTATCCCGTAGGCACTGGAAATGTATCTCATTGCAAGATTTTGCACATGGGAGAGCAAAGTCTTCCGCAGCTTGGTTCGATTGTCCGAGCCTGGCTTCAGAGCAGGCTGACGGCATCAACATCAATTGCCACCTGCACGGCTTTGGGCGGCGGCAGGCTGTTGAGGGTCTGACGCAGCGCGAGCAGCATCTGGCGGACATTGCGACTGCGCAAGAGTATCTGATAGCGATACTGGGCGCGGATACGGCTGATCGGTGCCTGACAGGCCTCGCCGACCAGAATGCTGCCGGGCAGACGGCTGAGAGCGGCATCAAACCGTCGCGCATAATCGGCCACAACTCCCTCTTCGCTGCCGCGGAAGGTCAGACAGATCAGTCGCGCAAAGGGAGGGAAGTCCAGCTCGGCCCGGTCGCGCAGTTCGCCATCGGCAAACTTCTCGAAGTTTTCGTTGCGCGCCTGGGCAATCGCCGGATGCTCCGGACTGGTGGTCTGAACCAGCACTTCGCCTTCGAGAGCACCGCGTCCCGAGCGTCCCGACATCTGGGCAATCAACTGGAAGGTACGTTCGGCGGCGCGGAAATCCGGTATGAAGAGCCCTGCATCGGCATTGAGGATGCCGACCAGCGTCACGTTGGGAAAATCGAGCCCCTTGGCAATCATCTGGGTGCCGATCAGGATATCAATCCGGCCGGCACGGAAACGCGCCAGAATGTCCTCGTGACTTTCCTTGCGGGTGGTGACATCGGCATCCATGCGTTCGACTTTGGCTCGCGGGAAAAGTTTTGCGACGATCGTCTCCACCCGCTGGGTGCCGATACCGCGCTGGCGGATATCGCCTGACCCGCAGGCGGGGCAAGTGGTCGGCGGCTTGCGAAAATCGGTACAGAGATGGCAGCGCAGGATATCGTCGCGCAGGTGGTAGGTCAGAGCGAGGCTGCAACTGGCGCAGGTTTCGACATGGCCGCAGGCGGGACAGGTGAGGGTCGGTGCATAGCCGCGGCGGTTGAGGAAGAGCATCGTCTGTTCGCCGGAGCTCAGGCGTTTTTCGATGGCTTTGATCAGTTCTTCCGAAAAAACCTTCTGCGGACCATCCGCACCGGCCTCCTGCCGCATATCGACAATGCGCGTGTGGGGCGGATTGGCACCGGGCACGCGCGAGCGCATCTGTGCCAGCAGATATTTGCCCTGCCGGGCATTGTGCCAGCTTTCGAGCGAAGGCGTGGCCGAGCCCAGTACGACAGCGCAATGTTGCAGATGACCGCGCATGATGGCCACATCACGCGCATGGTAGCGGGGAGTTTCCTCCTGTTTGTAGCTCGGTTCGTGTTCTTCATCGACGATCAGAATACCGAGATTTGCCACCGGTGCAAAAACCGCCGAGCGTGGGCCGACCACGACCCGGGCCGTGCCATTGCGGATGCGGTGCCACTCGTCGTGCCGTTCGCCATCGCCGAGCTGACTGTGCAGCACGGCCACCTGCTCCCCGAAACGGGCGGCGAAACGCTGGATCGTCTGGGGCGTCAGGGCGATCTCGGGCACCAGCACGATCGCCCCCTCTCCACGGGCGAGAATGGCGGCGATGGCCTGCAGATAGACTTCGGTCTTGCCGCTGGCTGTCACACCATGCAGCAGCACCGGACGCGGATGCGCCTCGGCAGTGGTAGCGAGAATCGTCTCCAATGCGAGCTGCTGGTCGGCATTGAGTGCCAGCGGCTGAGTCGGCAGGATACGACGGTTGGCCAGCGGGTCGCGCCGCTCGACCCGCGACTCGATCCGCAGGCAACCCAGCTCCGCCAGGCGGCGGAGCAATCCCGGCGAAACGTGCCACTGCTGACAGATGCCGCTCAGAAAACCGTCGCCGCTGCGCCCGATGCACTCGAGTACTTCAGCCTGCCGGGCGGTCAGTGGCGGGGGCGGCACCGGACGTTCAGCGGGCGGGACAATCGTCACGACCAGACGCTCACGGCCGGGCTGGCCTCCGGCGCGCCGCACGGCGGCCGGCAGCAGCGTTTTCAGCGTCAGCTCCAGCGGTGCCATGTAATAGGCCGCCATCCACTGTGCCAGTTCCAGCAGCTCCGGCAAGATCAGCGGCTGTTCGCTGGTAAGCGCCAGTATCGGCTTCAGATTGGGAAAGTCTGACTCATCTGCCAGAGCCACCACTGTGCCTTCAATCTGACGCTTGCCGAACGAGACCAGAACTTGTGCACCGGGGACGACCCGGCCAGCCAGTTCCGGCGGGATCAGGTAGTCGAAAGTACGGTCGAGTGCCGTATCGGTTGCCACGCGCGCAATCATGCCCTTATTCTAGCATATCTGCCGCCGGCAAGCGATGCTGAAGACATCCCATTACTGAAAAGCCGTTAAAAAATAACCGAAAGAGCTGCACCGTAGGCACGGTGTTTCATGGGAAAATCGCCGGAGCGCAGCGGGCGCATCTCGGAACCCAGTTCGGCAACAAATTCGGCCTTCGACATCAAGTCCATGCGCCGCATCATGAAGTCCAATTCGGCATAGCGCGAGAGCTTGATCGCCAGTCCCAGTGTCAGCACGGTGGCAGAGTCATCTTCAACATACATGTGGCGGATCTTGCCGGTCGAGGTTCCCGGCCGGCCGGCTTTGTCGTACTGCTCGGGTGAGCCCCAACCGAGATGCCACCAGGGTTCATAAATGTACTTGGCACTCCAGGAAGCATAGCCGATACCGACATAGGGGATGATGCGGTCGTAGATCGGCACCCGCAGCATGGCACTGAAAATCGGCCCCGAGAGCTGCACCGTGCCGTCGTAGGAGCCCTCAGTGCCATCGGTATCGCGATTCTGGGTGCGGGCGGACACACGATCCTGTGTATATTCGAGTGCCAGATAGCGACAGATCCGGTAGGTCACCACCGGTTGGATACGGTTGTTGCTGACCGAATGCAGGCGGTTGAGATTGCCGAGGAAGGTCAGTTCCTGATTGGGGTCGGGCGGTCGCTCGGTTTCTGAGAGACTGTAGCTGGTGATACGGGCACCGATCGACAGACGTTCTTCGATCAGTGTTTCGTAGGTGGCCTCAAGCCAGTTGCGCTCTTCCAACTGCGGAGCTAAGGAAGTTCGCGGACGCGCTTTCGGCTGCGGACGCGGGTCGGTTCTCGGTACAGGTTTGGGCGGTACAGGTTTGGGCGGCTGCGGCTCGGTCTGCTGTGCTTCGGGAGCCATTGCCGACGATTCCTTAGCCGCGACCGGCTTGTCCGTCCCGCTGCCTTTTTCATCAACCTCAGGAAGATCCGCCGCAGCAGTCTCTCCGGCTGTCACCGGGTTATCGGTGACAACCGGCTCATCCGCCTTGAGTTTCGCCGTGAGGGAGAAAAGTATCGTCAGACAGGCGACGATATAGGTCAGCGGATATATTTTCATGGCTGATGCAACCAAAGAAACGTTTCAGGCAAGCTTGCCGCGGGCAATCGCTGTTTCGGCGATTTGGATGGCGTTGAGGGCAGCACCCTTGATGATCTGGTCGCCACTGACGAAGAGATCGATCCCGCGTCCGTCGTTGCGCGAAACATCCTGTCTCACACGGCCGACGAAAACGTTGTTGATCCCCGAAGCATCGATCGGCATCGGGTAGAGTTTGGCGGCGGGGTCATCGACAATCGTCACGCCGGGCGCTTTGGCCAGGATGGCGCGGATTTCATCAGGTGTTACCGGTTCTTCAAACTCGAGATTGAGCGCTTCCGAATGGGCACGCAAAACGGGCACGCGCACGCAGGTGACCGTGACCATCAGATCGGGCGCGTGCAGCATCTTGCGGCTTTCGTGAAGCAGCTTCATCTCTTCACGCGTATAGCCGTTGGGCTCGAATGTGTCGATATGCGGGATCAGGTTGAAGGCGATGCGGTGGGCGAAGGCTTTGGGTTCGATCGGTTCGTCGTTCAGCACCTGGCGCGTCTGGACGACCAGCTCTTCCATGGCCTTGGCTCCGGCACCGCTGGCGGCCTGGTAGGTCGCGGCAACGATGCGGCGCACTTTTTTGGCACGGTGCAGCGGTGCCACGACGACCAGCATGATCGAGGTCGAGCAGTTGGGGTTGGCGATCACACCTGGATGATTGTCGATATCCTCGGGATTGACCTCGGGGATCACGAGCGGCACATCCGGCTCCATGCGGAAGGCACTCGAGTTGTCGATCATCAGGGCTCCGGCCGCGACCACGCTCTGGCGGTATTCTTTCGAAATCGAGCCGCCGGCGCTGAAAAAGGCCAGATCGACACCGGCAAAGCTGTCGTGCGTCAGCTCCTCGACGGTCAGTTCTTTGCCGCGGAAGGTCATGCGCTTGCCAGCCGAACGGGACGAAGCCAGCAGCTTGAGGTTTTCGACCGGAAAATTGCGCTCTTCGAGCAGGCGCAGCATCTCGACACCGACGGCACCAGTCACGCCGGCGATGGCAACATTGAATAATCGGCTCATTAACGCTCCTTGACCCGATCGGCGTACTCGCCGGTACGGGTATCAATTCTGATCAGGTCACCCTCTTCCACAAACAACGGCACATCCAGCTTGTAACCACCCTCGACCTCGGCCGGTTTTGTGACCTTGCCGGCCGCCGTGTTGCCCCGGGCTCCGGGATCGGACTGTACGACACGACGCACGATAAAGGTCGGCAGCTCAATCTCAATCGGCTCGCCGTTGAAAAACGTCACGTCGCACTCGATGTTGTCGCTCAGGAAAAACTTCTGGTCGCCGAGGGTCTCGCCGGTGATGATGGTTTCTTCGTAATTTTCGTCGGTGAAGACGTAGCGCTCGCCTTCATTATATGAGAAGTGCAGTTTTTTGTGGTCGAGATCGGGACGCTCAAACGTATCGTTGGCGCGGAAATTCTGCACAAAGGTATTGTCCGTTATCAGGTGTTTCAGGCGACAGGTGTAGATGGCCTGGCCCTTGCCGGGCTTGGTGAACTGATATTCGGTAATGACGTAAGGCTGTCCGTCGTAGATGAGTTTCAGCCCCTTGCGCAGATCAGAAGCGGTCAGCATGTTGGGAACCTCCGTAAAAAAGTGAGATTATGAAACTAGCAGAATCGACCCCCTTTGTCCAGCTTTTCCATAAAAATCCGCAATCATAATTTTGGTGGGGTGGTCGTTATTGAACGCGCTCTGTTCAAGGGCTCAACCCAAAACTGCGAGAGTTGCTGCTTTTATTTTTCTGAAACATGCATTTTCTCTTGCTCTGACGGCTCACCACAGGTTCGCCATTTTTTAAAGAGCAACGATTGCTTGAACCAATTTTGGAGGGCGAGGCTGTGCCGAACCTTAATCGCAAACAGTTGCGCATTGCAAAGAACAATATTTCGCAGTTTTGGGTGCTTGACAAGAGACTCCCCGAGGTATAGAGTGTGGCTGTATTGGTTGGGCAAGTTGTATCAAAGATGCCGTATCAGGGCAGGTGTTCAGATGATGAATCGGGCTTCATAAGGAAGGACGTGTCGTCATGGTGGTAGTGAGAGACTCAGCCGGGTATGGTGCCAGGGGCTGGTTTGCTCCATCCATCGAAGCCACTCAGGTCGGGGTATATAGCATTCAGGCACATGATACCAGTCAGCCACTGCTGGAGGACTCAGCGGTCATGGCGATGATCGATGTTGATCTGGACATAGACGGCGACCACTCAAACGGTGATTTTGGCGGACCGGACAGGGATGAGTTTGAGGAGTCGATTGAAGAGATTTCCCCCGGCCCTGCGCCACATCAGGCACACAAACATGTTCTGGTAAATGACTATCACGAAAAGGGCAGCTTTATTCCGGGTTATGCCAATTTCGAGGCACTTTCGCAGGCTGCACCGGGCACGATATCGTTCACGCCTGTAGAAGTGCAACTACTCACTCTTGATATAGTGCCAGAAGTTGGTTCAACTTCCATTGAAGTGGAAGTACATTTGCCGGAAGTCGGCGATGGCCTTTTTTTGCGGGATACGGTTCACTGTACACCGATTGAGGTGAATGTCGATGTTGATAACTTCAACAACAGTGGTTACGAAACATCTGTTCATGAAAACGAGGCTGAAGATCATTATGAAGACTACATTGATGGCACCAACCACGTCGGGCGGATAATCGTATGTAATGACAATGATACTGACCACGACGGCATTCCCGGCTTTGCCGACGGTTACGGTCTTTTTGATCTGCCGGAGTATCAGGCAAGCACCAACACACTATTTGTGCCGATAGTCTTTGAGCTGCCCGCGCCGATTGATCA
>Ga0172382_10008322_pt1 | contig 14487 bp, 9 predicted proteins | sample Leawel138RmetaG_FD_122245 | JGI IMG/M metagenome (GOLD analysis project Ga0172382, IMG submission 122245) | Leachate microbial communities from a municipal landfill in Southern Ontario, Canada - Leachate well 138R metaG | ecosystem: Engineered > Solid waste > Landfill > Unclassified | place...
CCGACGCGAGGTTGCGCCGCAGGGCGCGCGCCGTCGCCTGGTCCGAGCCGGGTGCGCGGCCAAGGCCCAGATCGATACGGCCGGGATACAAGGATTCCAGCGTACCGAACTGCTCGGCGATCACCAGCGGTGAATGGTTCGGCAGCATGACCCCACCGGCGCCGACCCGCATCGTGCTCGTGCCCCCCGCCACGTAGCCGATGACCACCGCCGTCGCGGCACTGGCGATCCCGGTCATGTTGTGGTGCTCGGCCATCCAGTAGCGCCGATAGCCGTGACGTTCGCATTCGCGCGCGAGCGCGAGCGTGTGCCGCAAGGCCGCGGCGGGCGTATCGCCCTCGCGCACGTGGACGAGATCGAGAACGGAAAGCGGAATCATCGGCCGATGGTAGCGGGAAGCGCCGGGGAGCTCCGGCTGGTGCGGTGGCGGCGGTGGCGGGGGGAGAAGGGCTCGCTGCGACTCGGAGCGATGGCGACGCGAGGCGGAGCGATGGCGATGCGAAGGCGGGCGCGAAAAGTGACGCTGAAAGCGATTCGGCCGGCGGCGCGACGTGCAACAGACGCAAGACCGCGATGTGGGTGTCGGCATCGCGGATGCCGGCATTGACGCCGGCATCGCATCGGCAGCGGTGTAGGCGTGAACGTGCGCTCAGACGCAATGAGGCCGTACCGCCCCCGCGTCACGCCGCGGGCACGCCGTGCCTTGGTCGCGGGGCGCAGGCGCGTCCGGCGACCTCGATGAAGGTCAACGTTGACGGTGTATCGAGAATCTCGAAGAACGGGCAATTCCACGCGTGCAAGGCGAAGCTCCCGTGGAATGTCCCGACCATCGGGCGTTCCGCAGCACGCAAGATCCAGCACGGTGCAAATGTCCCGGAAGGCGAGCGCTTTTCGCCGATCTGCGGGAGCCCGACCGGCGCGATCGTCACCGAGGCTCCATGCCTGGCGGCCATGCCCAGCCATGCCCGGCCGCCAGCCAGTGCACCCAACCGGCGGCGACCGCAACCAGCGGCAACCGCCGCCGGAGTTGAGCGCCAAGTGCAGGCGCAAACGCCGCCACCGTGCACGTCGACTCGGACGAAGGCCAGCAACGATGAAGCCTCGAGAACCCCGAAAAGCGCGCAATCCTGCGCGTGCAAGACGCAGCCTTTGGCGCATGTCCCGAACATCGGGCGTTCCAAAGCGCGCAAGATGCAGCGCGCTGCAAATGCCCCGCAAAGCGAGCGCTTTGGGCCGATCTGCTGGAGCTCGACCGGCTCGATCGTCGCGGCACCCCGCCCGACAGCCCCGCGCGTCCGCCATCCCCGGCAGCCATCCCCGCACCCAACCGGCGGCGTCCGCAACCAGCGTCGCCCGGCGACCAACCCGGCCCCGCTCCGCCCCGACGAGAACCGTCGGCACGAACGCACGACAACCCCTTCGCATTTGACATGCGCCGGCCCGCAGTCGTACCTTTGTCGCGGTCTCATCGCGCCGATTTGAGGATCAGCTTGCGGGCGCGTTACAAATACGGCTAAAGCGGCCAGGCGCATCCCGATCGAGCCCGACCCGCCAGCAAGCCGGTCGGGTTTTTTCGTCATTCGGTTCGATCTTGGCAGCGCCGGACTCTCCCGTCGTACATTCCCGCGAATTCGCCGCTCCGAGGCTTGCGGAAGCCGCGGGCGCGTCCGCACTCGCGCGCGAAGCGCCCGGCGCCGAGGTCGCGGCGGCCGCGGCTGCGGGTGCCGCGCGGCCGCGTTCGGTCGGCGTCGTCGAGCCGCAGCGGATGCATTTCGCCGAGCCCCTGGCACTGGCCAGCGGCGCGTCGATCGCCGGCTACGACCTCGTCTACGAGACCTACGGCACGCTGAATGCCGCGCGCAGCAACGCGGTGCTGGTTTGCCACGCATTGAATGCGGGTCATCACGTCGCCGGCACCTATGCCGGGTCGCCGAAGGACGTCGGCTGGTGGGACAACATGGTCGGTCCCGGCAAGCCGGTCGACACCGACCGCTTCTTCGTCATCGGCGTGAACAACCTCGGCAGCTGCTTCGGGTCCACCGGGCCGATGCATCCGAATCCCGCCACCGGCAAGCCCTACGGGCCGGATTTCCCCGTGGTGACCGTCGAGGACTGGGTGCACGCGCAGGCGCGCCTCGCCGACGCGCTCGGCATCGAGCGTTTCGCCGCGGTGATGGGCGGCAGCCTCGGCGGGATGCAGGCGCTCGCCTGGTCGATGCTGTATCCCGAGCGCGTCGCGCACTGCGTGGCGATCGCCACCGCGCCGAAGCTCTCGGCACAGAACATCGCCTTCAACGAGGTCGCGCGCCGCGCGATCGTCACCGACCCGGATTTCCACGGCGGTCGCTTCTACGAGCACGGCGTCGTCCCGGCGCGCGGGCTGCAGGTCGCGCGGATGATCGGTCACATCACGTACCTCTCCGACGACGTGATGGCCGAGAAGTTCGGACGCGCGCTGCGCCGGCACGTCAGCGACACCGCGATGCGCAGCGAGTATCGCTTCACCTTCGACGTGGAGTTCGAGATCGAGTCGTACCTGCGCTACCAGGGCGAGAAGTTCTCGTCGTATTTCGACGCGAACACCTACCTGCTGATCACGCGCGCGCTGGACTACTTCGATCCGGCGCTCGCGTACGGCGGCGATCTCGCGCGCGCCTTCGCCGGCACGAAGGCCGATTTCCTCGTTGTGTCGTTCACCACCGACTGGCGCTTCGCGCCGGAGCGCAGCCGGGAGATCGTCGAGGCGCTGCTCGCCAACGGACGGCGTGTCACCTATGCCGAGGTCGACGCCCCGCACGGGCACGACGCGTTCCTGCTCGAGAATCCGCAGTACCAGTCGGTGGTGCGCGCCTGGTTCGAGCGCATCGCCGCGCAGGTGGGAGCCGACCGATGAGCGCGCTGCCCGCACGCGCGTCGAGGGCCGCCGACCTGGTCGACCGCGAGGCGGCGCTCGCTGCGCACGAGCGCGGGACGACGAACGGCCTGCGTCCGGACCTCGCGCTGATCGCCGGCTGGATCGCCGACGGTTCGCGCGTGCTCGACCTGGGCTGCGGCGACGGTGCGTTGATGGCGCATCTGCAGCGGGAGAAGGGCTGCCGGGGCTACGGCGTCGAGATCAACGACGAGCAGCTGCTCGCCTGCATGCGGCGCGGCGTGGACGTCATCCAGCAGGACATCGAATCGGGGCTCGGCATGTTCCATGCGCTCGCCTTCGACGTCGTCGTGCTGTCGATGGCGATCCAGGCGACGCGCGAGACCGAGCGCGTGCTGCGCGAGATGAGCGAGGTGGGCCGCGAGGGCATCGTCTCGTTCCCGAACTTCGGGCACTGGTATCACGCGTGGTCGATCCTGCGCGGGCGCATGCCGGTGTCGCGCGAGATGCCGTACGCGTGGTACGAAACGCCGAACCTGCATCTGTCGACCGTGCGCGATTTCGAGGACTTCCTCGACCAGCTCGGGCTGGAGATCACCGGGCGCGCGTTCCTCGTGCACGGGCGTCCGGTGCGCTGGCTTCCCGGCCTGCGCGCGACGCAGGCGATCTATCGCTTCCGGCGCCGCGCCTGAGCGAAGCCGCCCGGGGCGGGGGGCGCGTGCACCCGCGGCCAGACCGCGACGGCGGCGCGGCTCAGCGCACGTCGTCGTATTCCGGCGTGCGCTCGAGCACGGCGCGCGCGAACGAACAGAGCGGCCGCAGCTTCATGCGCTCGTCGCGGGCCCATTGCACGATCGCGTCGACGAGGCGCCGGCCGCAGCCCGAGCCGCGCAGCTCGTCGTCGATCCACGTGTGGTCGATCGTCGCCAGGCGGTCTCCGCGCGTGTACTGGAGCTCCGCGACGCGTCCGCCGCGCCGCTCGATGTAGAACGTTCCGCCGTCCACGCCGCGCTCGTGCAGGATCGGGTCTTGGCAACGCGGTGTCGTCATGGCGGGGCCTCCGTCCGGGTGAGGTCGTGCGGGCGGGCCGGGAGCTAGATGCGCCCTCCGGGTTCCAGTCGCAGCAGGCTGCCGTCGTCCTCGTCGGTCAGCAGGTATAGCAGTCCGTCGCGTGCCGCACGCACGTCGCGTACCCGCTGCTGGAGGTCCTGCAGCAGGCGCTCTTCCTGCACGACGCGATTCTCGGCGATCGAAAGGCGCGTGAGCATCCGGAACTTCAGCGATCCGACGAAGGCGTCGCCGCGCCATTCCGGATAGCGCTCGCCCAGGTAGAAGGCCAATCCCGACGGCGCGATCGACGGCGTCCACTGCCAGGTCGGCGCCTCGACGTCATGGCGTTCGGTGCCTTCGCCGATCGTGAAGCCGGTGACGTATTCGCGTCCGTACGTGATCACGGGCCAGCCGTGATTCGTGCCCGCGCGCACGATGCCGACCTCGTCGCCGCCCTGCGGCCCGTGATCGGTGATCCACAGCTCGCCGGTGGCCGGATTCAGCGCCGCTCCCTGCACATTGCGGTGTCCGTAGGAGAAGATCTCGGGCAGTGCGCCCTCGCGGCGTACGAAGGGGTTGTCCGCCGGCACGCTGCCGTCGGGGCGGATGCGCACGATCTTCCCGTAGTGGTTGTCGAGCTGCTGCACGCGGTCGCGGTGGGAGAAGCGGTCGCCCATCGTGACGAACAGCGAGCCGTCGCGCGCGAAGACGATGCGCGAGCCGAAGTGGTTGCCGCCCGACGGCGCGTCCTTCTGCGCGAAGATCCGCGTCGCATTGCGCAGCGCCGGGGTCGGCCCGTCGACGAATTCGACGCGCGACACCGCCGTGCGCGCCCCTCGGTCGACCGGCTCGGCGTACGACAGGAACAGCACCGGCTCGCGCTGGAAATCGGGCGAGAGCACGACGTCGAGCAGGCCACCCTGGCCGCGCGCATGGACCTTCGGCACGCCTTCGATCGGCTTCGATACGCGCCCCGACAGCGAGATCACGCGCAGCCGCCCGGGGCGCTCGGTGACGAGCATGCGGCCGTCCGGCAGGAACGCGAGTGACCACGGATGCTCGAGCCCCGATGCGACCTGCACCACGCGCGGTGCGGGCGATGCGGGCGCACGCGTGGCGCCGCCGGTTCCGTTCGGACCGGTGCGCGGCTGCGCGCGCGCTTCGCGGGCGCTGGCCGTTCGCGCGAGCGGCGGCTGCGCGCCGGCGAGCGCGGCGAGTGCGATCGACTGCAGCGCGTGGCGACGCCGCAGGTTCGGAGGTCCGTCGTGCCTGCTTCGATTCATCGGCTTCCCCCTCGGCGATGCGTCGCCTTCCGGCCGGCGCGTCGCCGGCCGGAGCGCATCGCCGCGCTCAGTCGTCGTCCGTGCCGTTGCCGGTCCGGATGAATGCCGCCACCGCCGGATCGGCGCGCAGCTCGGCGAGGTCGTTCGCGTCGGGCAGCCGCGGCCGATCGCGCTCCCGGTTCACCAGGCATAGGAAGCCGAGCGCGGCGTCCCGGTCCGCGCGGAACTGGTGCCAGGTGTTCGCCGCGATCGAGACGAGGTCGTGCTCGTCGATCTCGTGGATGCGGTTGCCGACCAGGCAGCGGCCGCGCCCGTGCAGCACGAGCACCGCGTGGCGATGCTCGTGCCGCTCGAGCGTCGAATGCCCGCCCGGCCCGATCTCGAAATAGCGCAGCTCGCCGGCGAGATCCGGCTCGCGAAACAGCAGCTGGCGGGAGATGTCGCGAAACGGCGCGCTGCCGGCGTCCTTGTACGGCGCGACCTCGACGTCCTCCCAGCGTCCGGGCGCGGTGCGACGGCGGATCGGCGACTCAGCCATCGACGGCCTCCGTGCCGACGTCCGCGGCGCGTGCGGGGTGCAGCGCGCGGGCGACGCGCTGCGCGAACTCGGCCGCGCGCGCGGCGAGCGCGTCGCCGGCGCGCAGCAGGTCGCCGCCGATCAGCAGCATCGTGTCGGGGCCGTACGCGCGCACGATCTCGTCGACGCGGTCGACGCGCAGGCCGCCCGCCGGCACGGGGAGCGTCGGACGGTGCGTGCCGAGCGCCTCGCGGGCGCGTCGCGCGATCGCCAGGCAATCGCTGCGCGAATGCCGGAAGCGCCCGCCCCAGTTCGGGAAGATCGTCGCGTCGGCGCCGAACAGCCGGAAGAGCTTTCCGAGCAGCAGCGGCGGCGCGATCCGCACGTTCCCGGCGAGTGCGGGATGCGCCAGCAGCGGAACCTCCGCTTCGGCGCGGACGAGCTCGGTGAAGGCCGGTACGCCGACGATCATCGGACAGCACAGCAGCGCGCCGACGCCTTCGTCGCGGGCGATCGCCAGCTGCGCGGCGAGCCGGCGCGGCCCGCCGGACAGCGTCGGCGCGTAGATCGAGCGGTGGCCGGAGAGCGCGCCGCCGGCCGAGCACTTCTCGCGGTTCGCCCGCTCGATCGCACGCTGCACGAGCGGCACGCGCTGCGCGAACGGCGCCGATGCCTGGTCCGCGATGCCGTGGTCGTCCTTGATCACGTCGATGCCCGAGCGCGCGAAGACGTAGGCGAGATCGGCGAGCGCCAGCGCGTCGAGCCCCTGCGGCTTCAGCGCGGTGCAGCTCAGCGGGCGCGCTTCGGCGTCGCGCCCGGCGCCGGCGACGGGCGATGCGGCATCGGTGTCGTCGTGCGGCGGTGCGCCGCCGGCGAGCGCGCGGCGCCAGCCTTCGATGCCGAAGCGCGGCCCGGGCAGCTTCGCGAGCATGGCCGCGGGCAGCTCGACATCGACGAGCTCGACGTCGGGCTGCAACGAGCAGTTGCCGAAGACGACGTTCAGCAACTGTCCCGGTTCGTCGCCGGTGGTCTCGACGGCCAGCGCGAGCACGACGTCGAAGCGGTCCGCGGCCTCGGGCGAGGGCTCGATCGCCAGCACTTCGCCGACGATCTCCGCGCGCACCCGCGCATCGCGGACGGCTTCGATCGGCATCTCGATCGACTGCTCGACGGCGAGCGCCTGCGCGCGCGCTTCGATCGCGTCGGCCGGGCACTGCAGCCGGTAGCGGACGGACATCCGGGCGGACATGCGTCAAGCATACCGCCGACGACCCGGCGACTCGCCCGAAGGCATCGTCCGCGAGGTCGGGCCTCGCTCGGCCGTTGGTGCGCACCCTGTCCGCAAGGGCGAGCCGGACTCGCCCTCCGTTCGATGTTCGCGCGCATCGGGCGTGAGTAGCGTGACGGCATGCGAATGCCGTGTCGTCTCCTGCTCGCCGTCGCGTTCGCGCTGTCGCACGTCGACGTCGCGCCGGCCGACGGAATTGCGTCGATCCTCGGACAGCCGCCGGCCGTGCCCGGCGTCTGCCCGTCGATGGGCGGAGCGCCGGCCGCGTGGCCGCTGTCGTTGCCGATCGGCGGCGCGCTCGGACTGAACGTCGGCGGCAGCGCGATCGCCGAGTTCGTCGCGTCGGTCGAGCGCTCGAGCCGGCCGCCGCGCCCGGCGCCGGTGTTCTGCGATGCGCCGAGGCCGCCGCGCCGCGAGCCGGCGAGCCTCGAGGGCGCTTCGCCCGAGCGCGCCGCCGGCAATCCGGTCGACATCGTCACCGGCAACAAGTACGAGCGGCAGGTCGACGTCGCGCTGGCGCACCCACAGTCGAGCTCGCTGTCGCCCGACGGCATCGCCCATGCCTTCGGACTCCCGCAGGACGACACGCTCGCCCTGCTGTTCTCGCGCCACTACAACAGCCGCAGCGATTTCGCGTTGTCGCTCGGACGCGGATGGAGCCATAGCTTCGAGACGCGGCTCGCGCGCCTCGTGCGCGACGGCCGCGTCGAGTTGCAGATCGTGCAGGCCGACGGGCGCCGCATCGTGTTCCGGCAGGCGGGAGCGGATGGCGCGTCGGTGAAGGCGCGCGCGACGCGCGAGCGCGAGGCGCGGCGCGCGGCCGACGAGGTGCGCCGCTATCGCGCGCACGCCGTCGACGACGGCGTGGTCGACGAGCGGCGCGTGCACGGCGATCCGGTGGCATTCGCCTGGCGCTGGCCCGGCGGGCGGATCGTGCGCTTCGATCGCGACGGCCGGCTCGATTCGATCGTCTCGGCCGATCGCGACCGCATCGCGCTGCGTCGCGACGAACGGGGGCGTCTCGTCGAGGTGCGCGACGATGCGGGACGCACGCTCGGCTTCGAGTACGACGCCGAGCGCCTCGTCGCGTTGCGCCTGCCCGACGGTCGGCGCATCGGCTACGCGTTCGATGCGCACGGGCAGCTGGTCGCGGCGCGCTACCCCGACGGGCGCACGCTGCGCTACGAGTACGACGATCCGCGCGCGTTCCATCGGCTCACCGCCATCGTCGACACCGACGGGCGCCGCAGCGAGTACCGGTACGGCGACGACGGCCGCGTCGCGTACTCGCGCGGCATCGGCGAGAGCGACGCGCAGGCGCTGCGCTTCGCGTATTCGCTGCCGTCGCGCGCTTCCGGAAGCGGCACGACGACCGTGCGGGTCAGCGACGCCGTCACGCGCTACCGCTGGATCGAAGGGAGCCGCGGACCGCTGCTCGTCGCTTCCGATGGCGACGGATGCCGGCGCTGCCCGCCGGTCGGCCTTCGCGTGCGCGTCGGCGCCGCAGGAAGGGCGGTCGCGATCGGCGAGATGCGCATTCGCTACGACGCGCTCGGGCGCGTCGTCGAGCGCCGCATCGACGCGCGCGACGGACGCCCTGCCTGGTACGAGCGCTACACGTACGTCGCCGGCGTCCATTGGCCGGTGCCGGCGCGCATCGCGCGTCCGAGCGTGGTCGCCGGGCGCGAGGCGCGTCTGGCGCTGCGCTACAACGAGCGGTGGCAGATCGACGAGATCGCCTTCGCCGGATACCGCCCCGACGACGACGGCGCACGGCCCGTGCGCGCGAAGCTGCGCTTCGAGTACGCCGCGCACGACCCGCGTCCGGAGCGCGCACCGGTGCACGGCCGTCTCGCGGCGATCGTGCGGGTCGCCGACGACGGCAGCCGGCAGCGCACCACCTTCACGCACGATGCGCAGCGCCGCCTCGTCGCGATCCATGCCTCCGCGACGATCGCGCACGAGATCGAGCGCGACGCGCTCGGCCGTGCGATCGTCGAGCGCCTGCCCGACGGAACGACGCGGCGGCGTAGCTTCGATCCGGCGTGGCGCATCGCGACCAGTTCCGTCCGCGGCACGAAGCTGTCCTTCGGCTACGACGACGCGGGGCGCCCGCGCACCGTCGAGTGGTCGGGCGGCGAGCGGTGGACGATCCGCGTCGCGGGACCGGCGGTCGAGATCGAATCGAATCACGGCTGGCGCGAGCGGATCGTGCCGGGCGCTGCGGTGCGTCCGGTGCCTCGCGTGCCCGTGGCGATGGCACGCAGCGAGCCGGGGCGGCACCGGCTCGTCGATAGCAAGGGCCGTCGCTTCGAGCGTCGCTACGACGACCTCGGCCGCCTGGTCGAGACCCGATCGGCGTACGAAGGCCGCACGCGCTACCACTACGACGGTTTCGGGCGGCTCTCGCGCATCGCCTTCGCCGACGGCGGCGTCGATGCGCGCGAGCACGATCCCGCGGGCAGGCTCGTGCGCCGGCTGCAGGCGGCGTCCGGGGAGCGCGTGCAGACGCGTTTTCGCTATCGGGGCGCGCAGCTCTTCGCCATCGAGCACGAGGGATCGGAGACGATCGTCCGGCACGACGACGAGGGGCGCATCGTCGAGACGCTCGAGTCGCGCGACGGCCACCGCTTCCACGAGCGCTTCGCGTACGACGCGCAGGGGCGCCTCGCGCTGCAGTGGCTCGCCGACGGATCCCGGCTGCGGCACCGCTACGACGAGGTCGGCCGCCGGGAGGCGCTGGAGATGGCGGTGCCGGCATCCGAGCGCTTCCGCACACTCGTGCGCCGGATCGCTTCCGCGGAAGGTCCGGGTGTCGCCCTGCTGCTGGGCAACGGGCTGCGCTTCGAGCGACGCGACGATGCGCGCGGCTATCCGGTGTCGCTCGCCTGGACGCGGGGCGCCGGCGCGGCGGTGGGCGACGGGCAGGCGCCCGACGCCGCACTGCCGTTTCGCCGGCTGCGCTGGGACCGGGCCGGCGTTCCGTTGTCGATCGTGCACGAGCGCGGAGAGGATCGCTACGCCTACGATCGCTTCGGCCGCCTGATCGTACGCGAGCGGCACGCCTCGCCGCAGGCGCCCGTCGACGTGCGACGGGCGGCGCACGTCGAGTATTTCGCGCTCGATGCGCTCGGCGAGCGCATCGCGGTGCGACGGCGCGACGGCAGCGAGAGCCGCGGCGCGGCATCGGTGCCGCGCGGCGCGAGCGGGCTGCCGAGGCGCCACGCGACGTTCGCGCTGCGCTACGGCGCGCAGCGCCGCATCGTCGAGGCGTCGGACGCGACGACACGCGCGCGCTATCGCCACGACGCCTTCGGCCGTCGCATCACGAAGGACGTCGAAGGCGGGCGCCGCGAGCGCCGCGGCTTCCTGTACCGCGACCAGCGCGTCGCGGCCGAGATCGACGGCCGGGGCCGCGTGCTGCGGCACTACCTGTACTGGAAAGGTGCGCCCCTGGCGGTGTTCGAGCCCGGCGAAGGCTCCGGTGCCGTCACCTGGCTGCTCGCCGATCACCTCGGCAGCCCGATCGCCGCCGTCGACGATCGCGCGCGCGTCGTCTGGCGAGGCGACGCCGACGCGTTCGGCGCGGTCGTCGAGGAAGAGGGCGGCTTCTTCCAGCCGCTGCGCCTGCCGGGACAGTATTTCGACGCCGAGACCGGGCTGCACGACAACGTCCTTCGCAGCTACGACCCCGCCTCCGGCCGCTACCTGGAGCCCGATCCGCTCGGCTTGCGGGCGGGGCTCGATCCCTTCGCGTATGCCGACGGCAATCCGCTGGTCGCGACCGATCCGCTCGGCCTGCTGCTGTTCGCCTTCGACGGAACCGGCAACGGCACGACCGGTCGCAACGGCGAAGAGGTCTCGAACGTGCGCCGCTTCTTCGAGGCGTCGGACGATCCCGACAAGTGGTACATGGCCGGCGTCGGCCGCGACGACTATCCCAGCGGCATCACCGCGACGCCGCTCGACTGGGCCGAGGCGCGCACCGCGCGCGAGCGGGTCGACTGGATGATCGACGCGCTCGACCGCTCGCTCGACGACGCGTGGATCGGCCGCGTCGCTCCGGTGGACGTCATCGGCTTCTCGAGGGGCGCGGCGATGGCGCGCGATTTCGTCAACCGGGTTTCGGCGCTGGTCGACGCCGGGCGCTTCCGCGATCGTGGCATCTGCGTCGACCTGCGCTTCCTCGGCCTGTGGGACACCGTCGCGCAGTTCGGCCTGCTCGGCCTCGAGAACGAGCGCTGGGCGCTGGCGATTCCCTCGGCGGTGCGCGCGACCTTCCATGCGGTCGCGCTCAACGAGCACCGCGCGCTCTTTCCGCTCGAATCGGCGCTGGGCGGACCGGCCTGGGTCGTCGAACGCGGCTTCGTCGGCAGCCACGCCGACGTCGGCGGCGGCAACGCCGAAGGCGACCTCGCCGACGTGACGCTCGTCTGGATGATCCGGATGGCGCAGTCGCTCGGGGTGCCGGTGCGCGATCCGGCGCCCGAGCACGCGGTGGTCACCGATCCGCGCCTGCACGATCGCGACTATCTCGGTTCGGGCGATCGCCTCGTGAACCGGCGCGACGGCGCCGGTCGACTCACCCGCACGCCGCAGCGATCGGCGGTCGTTCCCGGGCTCGATTGGAAGGAATCGCTCGCGTTCCTGGTGCCGTTCCCGCAGCGCCAGCGCGACGCGAGCGGATGGCCGTCGCTGGTCGGGCGCGTCGACATGGACGCCTACGGCGACTGGCTGAAGTCGGTCTACGGAATCGAGGTGCGGCGCTGAGCCGTTCTCAGTCCGCCGCGAGTCCGACCTTGCGGTAGCGGCCGTGGACGTAGACGAGCGGCGGTCGCGTGAGCACGTCGACGCGCTCGACGTGTCCGACGATCAGCAGGTGGTCCCCGCCGGGCTGCGTCGAGTGCATCCGGCATTCGATGTGCGCCGAGCAGCCTTCGAGCAGCGGAATGCCCTCCAGCCCGGGCCGCATCGCCACGCCGTGGAACTTATCGCGCGCGCGGGTCGCGAAGCGTCGCGACAGCCACGCCTGGTCCTCGGCGAGGATGTTCACCGCGAAGTGCGTCGCACCCTCGAAGGTCCTCAGGCTGGCGCTGCTCGAGGCGAGGGCCCACAGGATCAGCGGCGGGTCGAGCGACAGCGACGTGAACGAGTTCACCGTGAGCCCGGCGAAGCGCCCGTCGGGCGCTCGCGTCGTCACGACGGTGACGCCGGTCGGGAAGCAGCCGAAGGCCCGGCGCAGCATCAGGGAATCGGGGGGAGAATGCAGGGGCATCGTGGTTCGGTTTCCGGCCGATACTACATGGGGCGTACCGGTCGCAGCGGCCGGGTGGCGGCGGCGGGCAGGGCCCTGCCCGGGCGCCTCCCGCCGTTCGTGCGCCGCGCCACCCTACACTATCGGGTTCGCACGGCTTTTCCCGGGGATTCGCATGACCGACCTGTCCGACCAGAAGCAGCTGGCCGACTACCGGCTGAAGAACAAGGTGCGCTTCGTGACCGCCGCGTCCCTGTTCGACGGCCACGACGCGTCGATCAACATCATGCGGCGCATCCTGCAGAGCATGGGCGCCGAGGTCGTCCATCTCGGGCACAACCGGTCGGTGCGCGAGATCGTCGACTGCGCGCTGCAGGAGGACGCGCACGGCATCGCGATCTCCTCGTACCAGGGCGGGCACGTCGAGTTCTTTCGCTACATGCTCGATCTGCTGCGCGAGGCCGGCGCCGGGCACGTGAAGGTGTTCGGCGGCGGCGGCGGCGTGATCGTGCCGTCGGAGATCGAGGAGCTGCACGCGTACGGCGTCACGCGCATCTACAGCCCCGAGGACGGCCAGCGCATGGGCCTGCAGGGGATGATCCGCGACATGCTCGCGCGCTGCGACGAGGATCTCTCGAAATACGCGCCGAAGACGGTCGACGAGATCGTCGGCTCGAAGCGCGCGCTCGCCCAGGCGATCACCGCGCTCGAGCTCGGCCACGCCGAGGGGCGCGACGAGGCGCAGTTCGCCGCCTGGCGCAACGAGCTGCACCGGCGCGCCGACACGATCGCCACGCCGGTGCTGGGCATCACCGGCACCGGGGGCGCGGGCAAGAGCTCGCTCACCGACGAGCTGGTGCGCCGCTTTCGCCTCGACCAGGACGACCGGATGCGGCTGGCGATCCTGTCGGTGGATCCCACGCGGCGCAAGAGCGGCGGCGCGCTGCTCGGCGACCGCATCCGGATGAACGCGATCGACCATCCGAACATCTACATGCGCTCGCTCGCCACGCGCGAGGCGGGCAGCGAGATCAGCTCGGCGCTGCCCGATGCGATCGCGGCGTGCAAGGTGGCGGGCTTCGACCTGATCATCGTCGAGACCTCCGGCATCGGCCAGGGCGATGCGGCGATCGTTCCGCTGGTCGACGTCTCGCTGTACGTGATGACGCCCGAGTTCGGCGCGGCGAGCCAGCTCGAGAAGATCGACATGCTCGATTTCGCCGACTTCGTGGCGATCAACAAGTTCGACCGCAAGGGCGCGATGGACGCGCTGCGCGACGTCTCGAAGCAGTACCAGCGCAACCGCGAGGCCTTCGGCAAGCGGGCCGAGGAGATGCCGGTGTTCGGCACGCAGGCCTCGCGCTTCAACGACGACGGCGTCACGGCGCTGTACCAGGCGATGCTGCCGCGGCTGGTCGAGCTCGGCCTGGGCATCCCGCTCGGCGCCGACGGCCGGCCGCAGGGGCGGCTCGCGCCGGTGAACGTGCGCCACTCGACGAGCCGCGTCGTCATCGTGCCGCCGAACCGGATCCGCTACCTGGCGGAGATCGCCGAGGCCGTGCGCGCCTACAAGCAGCACGCGCGCGGGCAGGCGCGCATCGCGCGCGAGGTGCAGCAGCTGCGCGAGACGGCGCGCATGCTCGAGGACGACGACGCGACGCGGCGCGGCGCGCGCGACACCGTTGCGGCGCTGGCCGAACGGCGCGAGCAGGAGCTCGACGCCGCCTCCCGCAAGCTGCTGGCGATGTGGCCGCAGATGCAGAAGGCCTACTCGGGCGACGAGTACGTCGTGAAGATCCGCGACCGCGAGATCCGTACGAAGCTGACGTGGACGTCGCTGGCCGGCACGAAGATCCGCAAGGTCGTGCTGCCCACCTGGGAGGACCACGGCGAGCTGCTCAAGTGGCTGCTGCTGGAGAACGTTCCGGGCTCGTTCCCGTATACCGCGGGCGTGTTCGCCTTCAAGCGAGAGAACGAGGATCCCACCCGGATGTTCGCCGGCGAGGGCGATCCCTTTCGCACCAACCGGCGCTTCAAGCTGCTCTCGGAGGGCATGCCGGCCAAGCGGCTTTCCACCGCCTTCGACTCGGTGACGCTGTACGGACACGATCCCGACCTGCGCCCCGACATCTACGGCAAGGTCGGCAACTCGGGCGTGAGCATCGCCACGCTCGACGACATGAAGGTGCTCTACTCGGGCTTCGACCTGTGCGACCCCGCGAC
>Ga0172382_10008323_pt1 | contig 14486 bp, 12 predicted proteins | sample Leawel138RmetaG_FD_122245 | JGI IMG/M metagenome (GOLD analysis project Ga0172382, IMG submission 122245) | Leachate microbial communities from a municipal landfill in Southern Ontario, Canada - Leachate well 138R metaG | ecosystem: Engineered > Solid waste > Landfill > Unclassified | place...
CACGCCTCCCTGAGGAGGAGAAGGTCTCGATCTTGAGCGCTTTTAGGGAGAAGAAGATCACCTACCTTGTCTCTACTAGTGTTGTCGAGGTGGGCATCGACATCCCCAATGCCACCTGTATGGTGGTGGAACACGCCGACCGCTTTGGCCTCTCAGCCCTCCACCAACTAAGAGGGAGGGTGGGACGTAGTTCAATCCAGTCGTACTGTTTCTTAGGTTACGACAGCAACTTGAGTGAAGATGGGCGAAAAAGGTTGATGGTGATGAAAGAGTCAAATGACGGTTTCTACATCGCTGAACAAGACCTTCTAATAAGGGGACCAGGCGAGGTGGCCGGCACTCGTCAGTCAGGATTCCTAAAACTGCGTTTTGCCAGCCTTGTTGATAACTTCCCCCTTATTGAAGAGGTGAAGCGGAGAGTCGACTCAATTTTACTAATTGATAAAGAGCTTTTACGTAAAGAACACCAAGTCTTAAGGGAGGTTTTAATCACCGCTCCCCCCTTTGATGAGCGGGTCTTGGAGAGCTAGAGTCCGTTGCAATTTCTACCCCTTTCTTCTATCCTATTTTTATGCGAATTACTGGAGGAATCTATCGTGGTCGACGGATAACTTGCCCCCCGGGGATAATCCGTCCTGCTATGGAGAGGATGAGAGAATCGCTCTTTAGTATCTTGGGAGATATCTCGGGAGTCCCCTTTCTAGACCTTTTCAGCGGGAGTGGTTTAGTTGGCATTGAGGCTGCTTCGAGGGGAGCTGAGCCGGTCCATCTCGTCGAACTTGACCGCAATAAGCGGGAGACAATTCTTAAAAATATCTCATTTGTGGAGTCGACCATTCGGCTCTATTCGAACGATGTTGTGAAGTTTATCAGGAGCGCTAAAGGGGAGTATGGGATTGTCTATGCCGACCCTCCCTTCAACTACCCCGACAAAATTGGGCTCGCCGACTTGGTTGCTAAGAGGAATCTCCTCCTCCCCCAAGGTCTCTTTATAATCCACTATCCAGCTGAGGAACAAAAGTTGTGGCCAGAGAGCTTTGATAGCCTCGTCTTTATAGATGAGCGTAAATATGGGCGTTCTTTACTTCGTTTCTACCGTCAGGAGGGTGAAAATGGAGATAGTTAATGGGATTTACCACAACACAGTTGAGCTAAACAGTCACGATGTCGACACTTTTAACTTAGTCCACCCAGCCCACTATTTTAGGGTACTGCAGGAGGCGTCTGGAAGTCACGCCTATCTCAAGGGTGTGGGGATCCCCCACCTCCGCAAGGAGGGGATGACTTGGGTTGTCACCCGCACTAGGATGGAGATCTACCACTACCTCTCCTGGCCCGCCACCATAGAGGTTGAAACTTGGCCTCAAGGAATCTGGAAGTTTTACTATCCGAGGGTGTGTCGTGCAAACTCAAAAGATGGGAATCCTCTCTTTGAGGCGATGAGCCAATGGTTAGTGGTCGACACAGAGACTCAACGCCCCCAGCGCAATGAGAGGATAAGCAACAGTTTTGATCAAGTCGATAAGGCCTTTTATAAAGAGCCAGAATTGGGGCCACGCCACAATGGGGAGAGGGAGGACCTTCCCCTCCTCTACACCTACACCCCCCGAATTGTCTACAGCGATGTTGACTTGAATCACCATGTCAACAATGTGGTCTACCTTGAATGGATGCTTGAATCTCTCCCCTTCACCTTCCGTGACAACTACCTCGCAACTGTTGTCGATATCAGCTACCGGGCGCAAGCCTTTAGAGATGATGAAGTAACGGTTACGACAAAGGGGAGGATTGGTGACAAGGGGGCCTCCCTCTTCCACTCCATTGAGAGTAGCGAGGGGATAATCATAGCGACAGCAGAAAGTGAGTGGCGCGCGAAAGCTCAATAGTGGGGTGGTCGCTCTTGCCCAATCTCAAAGGTGGCCTCAGCCAGTTGGGCGACCTTAGCCTCCATAATCTCCCGATGCCCTTTAAGGAGCTCTATCTCACGCCCTTGGCTCACAACTAACTCGTTCAGCGTAAGGACCATCTCTTCCAAATAGGCCAGTTTTGTCTCTATTTTTATAATACTCTCTTGCATATCCCCATACTACTAAGAGATGAGGGGTGGGGCAACTATAAACCTTGCCCCTCCCCCTTTTTGTGGTATACTAAAACAGTTGTTGCAAAATGGTGCAAATAGAGGTTTAAGATGAAAGGTGAACGTATTGCCCAGCTAGATCTTCTCTTACACTCCCACCCGGGGGGGTTAAGTCGAGCCGAAATCGCCCGTAAATTGGGGGTCCACCGCTCAACTATCAGTCGTTATGTGACCGAGTTGAAGCAGTATATCGACATCTATGAAGATGAGAACAATCTGATAAAAATAAGACCCAAAGAGGGGGAAGATAATATCTCCCTTAGTATCTACGAGTCGTTAGCCTTCAACCTCTCAGCTGAGATTTTAACCAACAACACCGAGTTCCAAAACCCCCATCTCGCCTCCGGGCTTAGAAAGATTGCCCTCAATATGCGCTCCTATGCCCCTAAAATTGCCGAGAATATAATCTCACTGGCCGAGACAATCGACCGTGAGGTGCTCCAGAAGCGGGAGAAGATGGGCCAATTCAACTCCATCTTAGAGGCTCTAATCGACAGCTGGGTGACCGGAAAGATTGTTAGAATTCAACACATTGTCGATGGAGAGGAGAATGAGACCGACTTTGCCCCCTACTTCATCGGCTTTAGAGAAGAGGAGAGTGGTCGTAATCCCATCAGTGTTACAGGTCGCCTCAGACACACCTCAGCTATTACTACGATAGATATCAGCACTATAACTTCAGCCACCATCTTAGATGAGATCTACACCATCCCCGACAACTTAAAGCCATTTCACCGACAACAACTCGATGACCATTATGATAGTATCGATTTTATTCCGCTGGTGTTACGTCTCAAAGAGAAATCAGCTCTCAACTCGTTGCGCTCTCTCAACCACACCCCACCCCGCTTTGAGAAGGGGGAAGAGGGGGAGTTAATCTGTCGCATGGAGGCTGAAAACTCAATTGAGTTGATCTTAAGGATTATCCAAAGTGGCCCTGCAATAGAGATTTTAGAGCCCCTCTCCTTTAAAAAGAAGTTCTTAAAGCTCCTTAAAACAATCCTAGCAATCTACAATGAGTGACCGTTTTTAATTGCATTTTTTAAGTTGCCACTGTATCCTGTTGTCAAGAAATAGTGATGGAGGAAATGATGAAAAGGTATATTTGTGATTTATGTGGTTATGTATATGACCCCGCAGAGGGCGATCCTGATAACGGCGTCCAGCCAGGAACCTCATTTGAAGATGTCCCTGAAGATTGGGTGTGCCCCCTTTGTGGCGCTCCCAAAGAGGACTTCTCACCCGAAGACTAATAGATACTTCTTCTTAAATAGAGGACCGCAATGCGGTCCTTTCTTTACACCAAAAAACAGCCAAGTTGCCGAATGAAATACGGCCATTCTTAGGAATAAAAATCGGCCAATCTGCGGAATTGCTGATACACTTCTTAAAGATAAATTGGAAGCTACCGGAGCGGTGCTTATCCAAGGTCCCAAATGGTGTGGGAAAACTACTACAGCTTTACAGTTTGCAAATAGTTGTATCTTCCTGCAGGACCCACAGGTAGGACGCCAAGCGTTGTTGGCAGCCGATATTAATCCCTCTCTCCTCTTGGAAGGAGATAACCCCAGATTGATTGACGAGTGGCAACTGGCCCCCCAGCTGTGGGATGCTGTACGCCATGAAGTTGATATGCGGAATATGTTTGGCCAATTCATTTTGACTGGATCAACAACCCCTTTAGATAACATGGCTCATAGACACTCCGGAACGGGGAGGATCTCTAAGCTATTGATGCGCCCTATGACCCTTATGGAGTCGAGTGATTCTAGTGCTCAAATTTCTCTCAAAGACCTATTTCAGGGTACAAAGGAGGTACAAGCCGTCAGTACTACCTCACTTGAAGATATTGCCTTTCTAATTTGTAGAGGGGGGTGGCCAAAAGCGATTGGATTACCTGAGAAAATTGCTTTGCAGCAAGCTATCAATTATGTCGACTCAACCATAGCCGTAGCGTACGATGGCGTTCAGCGTAACCCAGAACGGGTTAGAAGCCTATTAAGGAGCTATGCCCGTTTCACTGCAACTGACGCCAAAATTAGCCGCATTCACCAAGATATTGTAGCCAACGATACACCCATCAGCTACGACTCTACTGCCAGTTACATCAATGCCTTAAAGCAACTCTTTGTGATTGAAGATTTGCCAGCTTGGAGTCCTAAACTACGCTCAAAGAGCGCTATTAGGAGTAGTGACGTACACCATTATGTCGATCCAAGCATAGCAAGTGTTGCCCTTGGTGCCTCCCCTGCTGATCTTTTAAATGACCTTGAAACAATGGGACTCCTCTTTGAATCACTCTGTGTCCGTGATTTGCGAGTCTATGCCCAATCGTTGGATGGTATGCTTTATCACTACCGCGACAAGAGTAACCTAGAGTGTGATGCTGTTATTCATCTAAGAGATGGTTCATACGCTTTGGTAGAGGTAAAACTGGGGGGAGCACAAATCGATACAGCGACAACTAATCTAAAAAAACTTGCCAATAAAATAGATCCTTCTCAAATGAAGCGACCCACCTTTATGATGATTCTCACGGCTGGGCAGTACGCTTATAGACGTGATGACGGAATCTGTGTCGTCCCATTAGCCTCGCTTGGACCTTAAGTTACCCTTACTCCCCCTTGATTGTCTCCTCCAAAGCACCTGCAAAACGCTCCTCCTCGGTAATAATGAGGGGAGATTCTTCTACAAAGAGGAGGGCAACAGTAGCAATACCAAGGAGAACAACACTGACAACCAAAATGTGACTTAAGAGGGCCCCCTCTTTAAGGAGCATTAAGAAGAGGAGAAGGGCCCCTATCATATGCCCCCCCATTAGGAGAATTGCTTGCGAAGAGGACTCTTTGATGGGATAGCTCAACTCTGAGGCGTATTGAAAACCGAGGGGGATGGCACTCTGGAAGAAGAATCCAAGGAAACCAGCTACGATATAACCCAAGATATAGGTGCGCATTGTAGTCTTACTAAAGATGGGCATAAAGGCAAAAATGAGGCAACAAACAAAGATTCCTGCTAGAGAGATAAAGAAGAAAAATTTCCTCTTTCTAAAGAAATCGGAGAGGTAGGGGACCACAATTGAGCCCACCATTCCCCCCCCTAGTAAGATTAAACCGGCAATTCCATTGGAGTTTTCAACCCCCATAAAAGCAGCCAAACTATCTATCTTTGCAATGAATGCGTTAAAGAGGCCCCAAACAAGACCAAAAATTAGGGAGAAGCCAAGGAGGCTCTTCTTCTCAAAAAATAGTTTAACAGTGGGGATGGGGCTCTCATGGACAACCTCCTCTTTTGAAGGGGGCGTGGGGGGATTCTCTTTGAAGAGGAAGAACATCGCTATAGCAACCGCTGCGCTGACAATTCCCAGATAGAAGAGGAGGGGCCTTACCCCCTCTCCATAATTTAGCTTTTGGGGGTGGGTTTTAACCACCAAGGGGCTGACAACCATCACTAGGATGAGCCCTAAATATTGGGCTAGCGAGACTAGGCCGGTGGCAAACCCCCTCTCAGATAGGGCAAACCAGCGTGAGGTGACCAGCGTAACACTGCTGAGGATTAGAGCATAGGCGATAGCTAAAGCAATTTGAGAGACTAGTACTAGGGGAAAGATTGTGCTGAAGATTCCCTTAAGCAAGCTAAAAAAGGCTAGTAAAAGAGATGCGAGTCGTAGAGTCCACTTTAGTCCTAATTTGTCAATAATATAGGAGGCGGGGAGACTAAAAACAATAAACCCTAGAAGGAAGATTAGGGTTAACAGGTCGATAGCCGTTGAAGAAGCTTGCCCCTCATAAAACTTGGTGGCAGCACGTGCTACCGGGGCTAAGACGAGCCACTGCATCTGCGAAACCATTATTACCCCCATCAGGGCTACCAAGACAACCCAACGATAAGGATAGACCCGTGCTCTTTTCATCTTTCCTCCCTCTTTGTATACTATAATAACACACCTGTTAAATAGAGTACATTTAAGGAGCTCCTATGAATCAGACAATTTCACTTTTAACTACCCGCCGTACCCACCGCTCATTTCTCGATAAACCAATTTCACCCCAAGATAGGGCCCTAATCCAAGAGGCAACCTTGCGAGCCCCCACGGCTGGCAATATGATGTTCTACTCGGTGATTGAGGTAACTGACCAAGAGAAGAAGGAGCACTTAGCCAAACTGTGTGACAATCAACCAATGATTGCCAAAGCCCCCATGGTGTGGCTCTTCTTAAGTGATGCCCAAAAGTGGGTCAACTACTTTCATGAGAGTGGCAGTGTCGCTAAGGGGGAAGCGATGGGGATAAAGTGGCGCCAACCCGGTGCTGGAGATCTCCTCTTAGCAATGAGCGATGCCCTTATTGCTGCTCAAAGCGCCGTTGTAGCAGCTGAAGCGTTAGGCATTGGCTCATGTTACATAGGTGATATTATAGAGAACTGCGAAGAGATTAGAGACCTTTTCAACCTTTCCCACTACACCGCCGTGGCTACTTTAGTAATCTTTGGATACCCAAAGAATCCCAAGCCCCTCGATGTGCCGGCGCTTAGGTGCCCCGTTGAATCTATCTTCATGGAGAACAGTTACCAAGAGCCCCACCTAGAGGAGCTTCAAAAGGCCTTCGGGCAACAAGAAGAGCGCCTTAGAGAGCAACAGAGGCTCCCTTTTGAGAACAGTGGCACGATTAGCGACTACTTCTATTTTAGAAAACACACCTCCGATTTCATGGAGGAGATGAACCGTTCAGGGAAGAAAATAATCGACCTCTGGCTCGCGACAGAGGGGTAGCGCAAAAACTGTACAGATGAGTAATGATTTAATTTAATTTTGCTTTTTATCTCTATAATTTTAATTTTTTAAGGGTATAATGTAAGAAAAATTAGGAGGTAGGTATGGGAAACTACAGAGAAGAGCACGATCTATTAGGGTTTAAGAATGTTCCATCTGAAGCCTATTACGGAATTCAAACTGTGAGGGCACTGGAGAACTTCAATATTTCAGGGGAACCAATCTCCAATTTTCCTTTTTTAATCAAAGCTCTCGGTTATGTCAAAAAAGCGACCGCTCTGGCCAACCGAGAATTCAATATTTTAAGTGGTGACAAAACTGAAGCCATTGTTAAAGCTTGCGATGAGATTATAGATGGGGGATTCCTCGACCAATTCCCCGTCGATGCGATTCAAGGGGGAGCTGGAACATCGGTCAATATGAATGCCAATGAGGTTATAGCCAATCGAGCCTTGGAGCTCTTTGGTAAAGAGAAGGGAGACTATCTCCACATCCACCCCAATAACCACATTAACCTCTCCCAATCGACCAACGATGTCTACCCTACCGCTTTGCGTTTAGCAATTGTTTGGAAACTGGAGCGCCTTAAGGATTCCCTTAAAGTGTTACACGTTGCCCTTAAAGAGAAGAGCGAAGAGTTTAAAGATGTCTTGAAAATGGGGCGAACTCAACTTCAAGATGCTGTGCCGATGACGCTTGGACACGAGTTTGGTGCTTGGGCTCTAATGGTTGAGGATGACCTCAGGGAGTTGGAGGAGAAGATTTCTATCCTCTATACCATCAACATGGGAGCTACTGCCATCGGGACAGGCATTACAGCCCCCAAAGGGTATGCCAAAGTTGTCACCAAACATCTGGCGAAACTGACCAACCTCCCCCTTACCCTGGCCCCCGACCTCTACCGGGCAACGCAAGACCCGAGCGATTTTATTGAGATCTCAAGCTTCTTACGTAAGAGTGCCCTCAAGGTCTCTAAGATTTGTAACGACCTACGCCTCCTCTCGAGTGGTCCCCGTGCTGGCCTGGGAGAGATAAACCTCCCTCCAATGCAGCCAGGGTCCTCAATCATGCCAGGCAAGGTTAACCCAGTAATCCCTGAGGTGGTAACCCAAGTCGCCTTTGAGGTGGCGGGTAACGACTTAACCATCGCTATGGCAGGTGAAGCGGGACAACTTGAGCTTAACGTGATGGAGCCGATTATGGCCTACAAACTCTTCACCTCAATCAACCACTACACTAAAGTTTTACAGATTTTGAGAGATCGGTGTATTGTGGGAATCACGGCTAACCGTGAGCGACTTCGCGCTATGGTTGAAAATAGTATTGGTTTAGTGACCGCTCTTGTCCCCGTTATTGGGTATGAGGCGTGTAATGCCATCGCTAAGAAAGCACAAGAGAGTGGTGGCTCTGTCTACCAGATTGTCCTTGATGAAGGACATCTCTCCCAAGAGGCGCTCGATAAGCTCCTCTCAATTGAGTCGATGTTTTAGTCTCTAAAGCGAGCCTCAAACTCCTCTAAAATCTCGATGAGTTGGGGCTCGAGGAATGTTAAAGCCTCCTCCCTAATTTTGTCGGGCACTTGGTAATAAGCCTCAGCAATCGCTCCGGTAATAGCACCCAAAGTATCGCTATCACCACCGATAGAAATTGCATTACGAATTGCATCTTCAAATCCATCCGCCTCAAAGAAAGCGACTAAAGCTTGGGGGACTGTCTCTTGGCAAGTCTCATTAAACTGATAGGTCTCTCTAATTTCATCGAGGGTAAAGTCTAGGGGGTAGTAGTTCTGGGTAATATAATCAAAAATCTCGGTCTTCTTAACCCCTGTTTTGGCTAAGAAAACAGCGACTGCGGTTGCCTCAGCCCCCTTGAGACCCTCTTTGTGGTTATGGGTCACTTCGGTGACCGCCAAGGAGAGCGCTTTTGCCTCCTCTAGGGTGGTGGCAGCGAATCCACAACCGCTGACTCGCATAGCAGCTCCGTTCCCATAGCTCCCATAGGGTTGGGGGTTATCAGAAGTGAGCCACTGCGCAAAAAAGCCCCCGTACCCAGCATAGGGGTAGTAGCTACCAAAGAGTTGCATGTATTTAACCGCATTTTGAGAGAGGTCGCTGTAGTCCTCTTTACTCTCTAATAGAGCTGTGGCAATCGCCAATGTCATAATCGAGTCATCAGTTACAAAACAATCGTATGAGAAGAGTTCAAACTCTTTCTTTTTAATGTTATCAAACTCAAACCGAGAACCGATAATATCACCAACAATGGCCCCTAACATTGTTACACTCCAGTTAAAAAGGACCACCCTTGCGGGTGGCCCTCTTGTTTACATCAGTTCGCCAACACTCTGGTAGAACTTCATTCTCCGCTTAGCATCTTCTTCGGCTAGAGCGAAGAGCTCTTCAGCTCTTGAGGGGTTGGTCTTATAAAGTGAGGTGTAGCGACGCTCACCCTTAATGAACTCTTGGTAGTCACCCTTAACTTCACGGGAATCCCATGAGAAGCGCTTCCCTTCCTCGAGGGTTGGATTAAATCTAAAGAGGGGCCAGTAACCAGCTTCAACCGCCTCTTTCATAATAATTTGGCTCTTCCGCATGTTAATCCCGTGGTTAATACAGGGGGAGTAACAGAAGATGATTGAGGGGCCATTGAAGGCAATCGCCTCTTGGATTGCTTTTTGGGCATGGAGCCGGTTAGCTCCCAGTGAAATCGAGGCAACGTAGACTTGGCCATAGCTCATCATCATAAAGCCCATATTCTTTTTACCCTTCTCCATTCCGGAATTGGCAAACTTGGCAACCGCCCCAATGGGGGTCGACTTAGAGGCTTGTCCACCGGTGTTGGAGTAGACTTCGGTATCGAGGACAAGGATGTTGATGTTTTTGCCCGAGGCAATAACGTGGTCAACTCCGCCAAACCCGATGTCGTAGGCCCACCCATCACCACCGAATGACCAGACGTGCTTCTCACAGAAGTAGTCTTTGAGTTCAACTACCTTACGTAGGAGCTCTTTAGCCTCCCCTTTGGCCCCTTTGTAGGCCTCATCAAGGAGAGCTTGGGTCACATTTTGAGCCTCAATAGAGGCCTCGGTGGTATCAGTCCAGAGGTCGAGGTTCTTGTTTAAGGCTTCAGTTAGGGCTGGCGTTGTTCCAACTTTAAGGAGCTGGTTAACAATATTCTTCAGCTGGCGTCGGTTTGAATCGACGGCTAAGCGCATTCCTAAACCGTACTCAGCGTTGTCCTCAAAGAGGGAGTTACCCCAAGCAGGACCCCTTCCATCTTTACGTTGGGCATAGGGGGTGGTGGGGAAAGTTCCGCCATAAATTGAGGAACACCCTGTTGCGTTGGCAGCAATCATCCGCTCACCACAAACTTGAGAAACAAGCTTGAGATAGGGGGTTTCACCACAACCGGCACAGGCTCCAGAGAACTCAAAGAGAGGTTTCTTAAACTGCATCCCCTTAACGGTGTTGACGGAGACTCCATCAATTACATCGTCGGGTAGGTCGTCAAAGAACTCGGCAAACTGGGTCTCACCCTTTTCACGCTCAGCCTGAATAGAACTAAACTCGAGTGATTTAACCTTGGTGGGACAAGTTTCGATACAGACACCACACCCTTGACAATCTTCGGGGTAAATCTGGATCTTAAAGCGGAGTTCACGATCGTTCTTGGTGTTTGAAAGGAGGGTGTGGAACCCTTCGGGAGCCCCTTCAAGATCTTTAGGATCAATCTGTTTAGCCCTAATAGCGGCGTGGGGACACGATTGGACACACTGGTTACACTGGATACAGTTCTCACTGTGCCACATTGGGATAAAGGGGGCAACGCCCCGCTTCTCCAAGCGCGCGGTACTTAGGGGGAGGGTCCCGTCGAAGCTCATCTTCGATACGGGGATATCGTTCCCTTTGAGGTGCATGATGGGCTCAATAATATTTTTAGCAAAAGCATCAGCATCTTCGCCAATCAGTTTTTTAGGAACGTAAGCGTTACCAACTTTAGCAGGAACTTTAACCATAGTGAGGGCATCTGAAGCCCCATCAACGGCGGCCCAGTTCATTTTGACAATATCTTCACCCTTAGCACCGAAGGTCTTTTTAATGGCACCCTTGATGAGGGCAATGGCCTCTTCCTCGGGGAAAATGCCTGAAATCTTAAAGAAGGCAGCTTGCATGACGGTGTTAATCCTTGTTCCAAGGCCCACACTGCCGGCAATCTTAAGGGCGTCGATGTTGTAGAATCTAATCTTCTTGTCGATAATCTGTTGTTGCTCTTTGGCTGTCAAGTTTTCAAAGACCTCGTCAGAAGGAATCTGTGAGTTGAGGAGGAAAACGCCACCCTCTTTGAGAGGACCCAACATGTCATAGCGCCCGATGTAGGCGGGGTTGTGACAAGCGACAAAGTTGGCACTGTCGATTAACCACGGCATATTAACCGAGCTCTTACCAAAACGGAGGTGGCTGATAGTAATTCCCCCCGACTTCTTCGAGTCGTAAGAGAAGTAAGCTTGAGCGTTCATTTCGGTATTTTCACCAATGATTCTGATTGAGTCGCGGTTGGCGCCAACGGTTCCGTCTGAACCAAGACCCCAGAACATACAGGAGACGACGTCTTTAGGCGAGACATCGACCTTCTCGTTGACGGGGATACTGAGGTTGGTCACATCATCAACGATTCCGACGGTGAAGTTGTGCCAGTTACCAGCGTTAAGGTGGTCGTAGACCGCTTTAGCGTGGGAGGGGGTGAAGTCTTTGCTCGAGAGGCCGTAACGACCACCCACAACAGAGATGCCTTCCCGACCAGTTTGAGCTAGTGCTGTAATAACGTCTTGGTAGAGGGGCTCACCCAGCGACCCGGGCTCTTTGGTCTTATCGAGGACAGCAATCTTCTTAACCGATTGGGGAATAGCTGCCACAAAATCTTTGGCTGAGAATGGGCGGTAGAGTCTCACTTTTAGAAGACCAACTTTCTCTCCCTTCTTATTAAGGTAGTCAGCAACCCAATCGAAGGTGTCGAGGACACTCCCCATTGCAATTACGATACGCTCAGCATCGGGGGCTCCCACATAGTCAAAGAGGTGGTACTGACGACCGGTCACTTTGGCCACTTTGTCCATATACTCTTGGACAATGGCGGGGACGGCGTCGTAGTATTTGTTGACCGTCTCTCTCCCTTGGAAATAGACGTCTTCGTTTTGAGCGGCCACTTTGAGGAATGGTTTCTCAGGGCGCATAGCACGATTTCTAAAGCGCTCAATGTACTCAACCTCAACTAGACTCTCCATATCTTCATAGGAGATCTCTTCAACCTTCTGCACTTCGTGGCTAGTTCTGAAGCCATCAAAGAAGGCAAGGAAAGGGACCTGTGATTTGAGGGTTGCCAAGTGGGCAACAAGGGCCAAATCCATCGTCTCTTGAATACTACTGGCGGAGGTCATGGCGAAACCGGTGTTACGACACGACATTACGTCGGAGTGGTCTCCAAAGATCGAGAGGGATTGGGTAGCTAATGAGCGGGCAGAGACGTGGAAAACTGTGGGTAACATCTCGCCTGCAATTTTGTGCATATTGGGGATCATCAGCAACAAGCCCTGACTGGCAGTAAATGTTGTAGTGAGAGCTCCTGCGGAGAGGGCTCCGTGAACAGCACCCGCTGCTCCAGCTTCACTCTGCATCTCCATGATATCGACACGCTCACCAAACATATTCAACCTTCCGGTACTTGCCCAGGAATCGGCATACTCCCCCATTGGTGAGGAGGGGGTGATTGGGTAAATCGCTGCTACGTCACTGAAAGCATACGCTACGTGGGCAGCTGCACTATTCCCATCAATAGTAACCATTTTCTTGTTACTCATCTTGACACTCCATTGAAATTATATTTATCTGCTACCCCTTTTAGGGGAAGCAACTACTTGCACACGACAAAGCCCTAGTTTCCTAGAAACACTATCCTCCTGACTATAACTTAAAAAAAGGGGTCTTGCAACACACCAACCCCCCTTTTGGTGAGAACTTAGAGGGGTAAGTTTTTCATCCCCGTAACTTAACTTTTTCCTTAAAAACCTCTCCCCCCCCCCTATATTAAGGCTTTTTGTTTGACATCAGATACCCCTTTTTGTAGAATGAAGAGGTCAAATCTTAGGTAGGGACAATGAAGCAAAGAAATGTCACGATAAAGTTTCTCGCAGAGAAAGCGGGAGTCTCTTTTTCAACCGTCGCCAAAGCTCTCAACAACGACCCAGCAATCAACATAAATACCCGTAAAAGAATTCAGTCTTTAGCTAAAGAGTACAACTACACCCCCAACATCCTTGCCAAAGGGTTGCGTAGCCGGCGCACGATGGCCATTGGAGTAATCTTGAACGACCTTCAAAGCCCCTTCTACTCTGAGATTTACAAAGCCATTGGAGACCTCCTCAACCAGAAGGGGTATACAATGTTCTTAGCCGATAGCAACTACGACGAGGAGCGAGAGCTTAAAAACATCCTCACGATGATTAGCCAAGGGGTTGAGGGATTAATCATCTCTTCGGTGAGTGAGGAGTCGGCGAATATCGACCTTTTGATTAAAGAGGAGGTGCACACCGTTTTTATCGACAACCTCCCCACTGGGTGTCCCCTCTGTTGCGTCTATGTCGACCACGAAGCTGCCGCAGCTTTAGCACTCTCACACCTCATAAAAAATGGGCACACTAATATTCTCCTCCTCAATGGTCCTCAAAACCTCCCCTCTTCCCAGCGCTATCTCAACGGTTACAAAGAGACCCTCGCTTTGCACAATATCGCCTACAATGAGAACCTGGTAAAACACAACCCCATCACTATCGAGGCAACGGCAGACCAGATGGGGAGAATCCTTAGAGGAGAAGATTCAATAAAGGGGGATCAATTTAGCGCCATCGTTACCCTCAGTGATGTAATTGCCATCGGTATCTATGAAGCTGCCCTCACCTACAACTTCTCAATCCCTGACACCTACAGTGTTGTGGGGTATGACAATATCTTGGCCACAAAATACCTCGACCCCCCCCTCACCACCGATAACCAGCCCAAAGAGAGGACAGGCCACCACGCCGCTGGGATTTTACTTAATCGCATAGAGAACTCCCAAAAGGGGCTAACCCAGGTTATCTTGAACCCCGAACTACTGGTGCGCTCTTCGGTAAAATCTCTAGTTAAAGATAAAAGTCTCGAAAAGGACTAGATATTACCACCTTTTATCTCTTCACTTTAGAAAATATTGACAAATCGTCAATTGTAGAGTTGAATGGATATAGACAACGTTTACTATTTTAGGGGGAAATTAATGAAAAATAACCAAAAGATTGTCTTAAAATTGAACAGGGAGATCTTTTCCTCAACAAGAAAACCTCTCATCGAGGGGCTCAACTTCTCTATTGAAGCTGACCGTTACAACAGTGGAGTTGAAGCTCTTCGCCTCAAGATTGGCGAGGGAGAGGTTGTTTGGCTCCCCTTCCTAGCGGGAGAGGTTTGGGATTGGAGCGTCAGGGAGGTCACGAAAATGTTTGACGGGTTGTTCCCTGCACCCGCCTACAGCTTAAATTTCCTACGCAACTATG
>Ga0172382_10008325_pt1 | contig 14483 bp, 14 predicted proteins | sample Leawel138RmetaG_FD_122245 | JGI IMG/M metagenome (GOLD analysis project Ga0172382, IMG submission 122245) | Leachate microbial communities from a municipal landfill in Southern Ontario, Canada - Leachate well 138R metaG | ecosystem: Engineered > Solid waste > Landfill > Unclassified | place...
AGATGATTTTACAGAAAAATCCTTAAAGATTTCCTTTGAGTGCTTTTTTTGAAAAACAAAAACATACGCATACAAATATTTAAAATTAAATTTTTCTATTTTTTCTTTATTATTAAATTTTTCTAATGCTTTTATGACTGATTCTGCCCATATAGTTGGTCCTGTCCAATATTTTGGAATACGAGAATCCCAGTTTAATGCTGTATCCTTTGGTAAATGCTTAACATCTTCTATTTTGGCTATATGTTGATGTAAAACTCCTGTCCCACCGGCACTCTTAGTACTTTGTCCACTTATTATTACGGGATAACCCACATAAACATAAAAGTCTATTACTTGCGTAATAGCAACTGCATTTGCCATATCTGGACTCGGTCCCGGAAAAAAAGAATCAGTTTTTTGGTAAATCTGATTTAAAACGCTACGTTTCACAATACCATGATATAAACACGGGAGCATTTCTATTGTTACTCCACCATATTTCAATGTAAAATCTAAAGCATATTTAGTCTTAATTATTTCAAAAGATGAACTTTTCCAAGGTTTATACTTTAGTACCCCCGAAATATCATTAGATAAATAATTTGATTTTTGATTAGGCCAATAATAACTAGGTTTATATGACTTTAGTGCTTTATAATTATTTGCTTTCATCCATTTTGTAACTTCTACAATATTTGGCATTACTCCATCATCATCACCTATAAAACAAACATATTCTCCGGTTGAGTTTAATACTGCCTTGTCGGAATTCCCGATTACAGAGAGAGTTTCTGAAGAATGAAAATATCTAAGATTACTATAATTAACTTTTTGGGCTATGAAATCTAAAGCTTCTTTATTATTATCACTATTATCTTGAATAACAATTTCAATATCATCATTTAAATCAAATAACAATATCATATCCACAACACTAAATAAGGTTGTATATCTGTTTTTTGTCGGAATTATTATACTTAACAACATATTATAAAATTTTAAAAAAAGCCTCAAAATCTTTATCTCCTTCAACGTATCTATCATTTTCTACTACCAAGGAAAGATCAATCTCCTTTAATGCCTCATTACCTCGAAATATTTTCTTTATTCTTGTTTCTGTCGCATATGAAAATATTCTCTGATAATTTTCCCCTTTTATTCTTGCTGGTGAACCAACTAATAATAATCCCGTCCTATTTTCCAAAGAGTAGTCTTTATTTAAATATGAATTTCTTGTTGATATTGAATAATCAGGAATAATAGCTCCTTTTGCTATTGTAGTTCCTGAATTTAGCCAACAATACTTCCCAATAAAAATATCTTCTTGAATATTTGATACTTTTTTATTTTCATTATTCAATAGGTAGTGTACATTAGTATCCATTATAAAACAGTTTGAAGCTAATCTAGTATACTCTCCTATCTCAATTTTTTTATACGATCTGATGTTAACCCCCGTTGCTAAAATCACATATTTACCTAATATTATATTTCCTCCATTACAAATAATTGTATTGCCTCCAGATAATATTAATTTTCCTTTAAAAATAACATTACCAGAAGAAATACTAATAATTGTAGGTAAATAAGATGAACTTAAATAGTCGATATCTTTTCCTATCTGAATTATTCCAAATTTAACAGGGCATTCAAAAATAATTTTACCTTTTAAGCTTTTTAATTTAAGTTTTCCAAAAACTATAATTGGCAATTTAATTGCTTCTGAAAGTCTTTGGGTTTTAAAATTTACGTATAAAGTTTTAACCCAGTTTATTTTAAACACCAATCGAATTATTCTAATTATTTTTCTTATTTCTTCCATTTAGCTTATTTTTTATTAATTCAATAAACGAATTTACTTTTAATAATTTCTTTAATCGTAACAATACAAATACAAAACTAATCAGTATAAGAAAACAACTAACCATATAATAAAAAAAACCTTCTAAATAACTTGAATAATTGGCTATAATTGCAAATAGTAAAACGATAATTAGTGTGATAAAGAAATGTTTATTATATGTTATCCTATATAAAAAGTAATTTAAAAATTGAACACCTATAATATGTATCAGCATATTAATACTAAAGGTAATTCCCAATCCTAAAATCCCATAATACTTAAACCCTAAAATATTTAAAATAAGAAAAATAGATTGAAAAAGAAATACTGAAACCGTAAAAACCTTTGCGTTATTTTTAGCCAACAAAATCATCCCCATTGTCTGTGAACCTGCCTGAAAAATAATACCAAATAATGCTATATTCACATATTCTACAGTTGGAGAAAACTCTGTTGAGTATAATATCTTAATAACGTAAGGCATTATAAATGGCAGGATAACAACCAAAGGACAAATCAAAAGTAAAGTGATTATAGCCTGTTGGTTTACCTCTTGTGTCAATTTTGCGTTATCATCTTGAATTGCTGAAATTCTGGGAAAATAATCTGTTGTCATTGAAGTAAAAATAATACCAAAATAACCTGATATGATTTGAAATCCTGCCTGAAAATACCCTAAATCTGTTACTGTTCCGTAATTACTTATGTATGCTCTGATAATATAACCTGAAAGAGCTACTAAAAAAGAAACTAACATCATCGATAATCCTAACCGAATTAAATCTGTAGAATTTTGTTTTGTTAATTTCGTCTTTTTTTCAGTAATAGTATATTCAATTTGGGTTAAATATATTTTGGTAACAAAAAATGCGATAACTGCACCTGCTAATATTACATAAATAATACTGTCTTCTTTAAAAAAATAAATAAGCGAAGCAGAAACGATTAAAGATAATAACGAACTGTATATAGTGCTTTTTGTTATCAATTTGTACTTTCTTAACCCCTGAAATATAGCAGATTGTCCATTTTTCACAATGGTAAAAAAAACACAAATACCCAAAAACACAAAAGAAATCCAATAAGAGGTATCACCAAAAGACCATTTGCTTATCTGAAAAGAAAGCAGAATTGTTATCAATGCTCCTATTGCTCCCGTAACATAGATAAGTTTACTAACTACTGAAATTGTTTTCTCAATTTCTTCTTTATTCTGTGTCCCGTCAGCAACTGCAATATTACGTATAGAACTTTTTGAAATACCTAAATCAGAAATCGTAGTTATCAAAGATAATGCACTTGTATAAAGCCCATACAACCCAATTCCAGATGCTCCGACAAATATGGCAATAAGCTTGCTTGTTGCCATATTAACCAATATAGACAAAACTCTTAGGCTCGCAAAAAGTCCTGTTGTTTTTAATATTGTCTTATACGAACTCATCAGAACAGCCTATCGTTATAAACAAAATTAGACGAATCTCCATTGTAGTTAAATACCATCGTAAAAACAAGATCATTTGGATAAAGATTCTGAATTACTTTCCAACCAAATTTTTTGTAAAAATCAACTAAATGATTTTTACAAAAAAGTAATCCATAAAAAGAATTCTCTTTGAGAAAGGTATTTACTTCAACCATTATTTTTTTTCCGTCTCCTCTACCTTTATATCTAGAACAAACGTTTCCTATTCCTAAAAAGGGGATTGAAGTGGCGTTACTGTTCACGTTTACCTCCACCAAATTCATATAAGCTATAAACTCCTTATTGTCAAACAACAAAAAATGATAGTCGTTATTATTTAAATTATCTTTAATCCAAAGTAAATGTTGTTCCATAGAATAATTCCAAGACAATTGCTTAATCTTCACAATTTCCTGTAATGTATCTTGATCAATATCACTATGTTTAATTACTTTTATCATTCATTATTTTTAATTATTTCTTCGGTAATCCACCAACCTGATGGAATTGCGACGAATTTTTTCATAAATTCATTCACTCCCTGCAAATCAATCTTATTTTTGAAAACAGAATATATATTATTATTAACGTGTACGCCTGTAGCATAATAACCTACCCTCTTCATTTCCTCGATAAATTGAAATTTATCTTCTGCCAATACTCCATATACCCAAAAATTAGGTTTACAGCCTTTATTAATATGAAGAGGTTTAACATCACTTCTTTCTTTATAGAAATTATTCCAATATTCAGCATTATGAGCCTGAATCTGAAATAATCCATCTAACTTATCCATTTGTTTTAAGCCTATGTAAGAATTAAATTCAGACATAGTTGCCCCATATCCCTCCAAAGTAATATCACACTCTGGATTTATTTCTCCATTTGGTAAACGGAAATTAGAACGGTCGATACCATAATCTCTTACTAACTTGGCTTTCTCAAAAAGTTTTTCATCTTTAAATGTTAATGCTCCTCCATCTATGGTGTTGGGCAAACGTACTGTCTGGAAAGAGAAAACTGTAATATCTGCACCAGTATTTCCTGTATATTTTCCTTTATATTTTGTTCCGAAGCCTTCAATACAATCGTCTATTACCGGAATACCAAACTCTTTTCCAATGTTATACACTTCATCTAAATCTCCAGCATAACCACAGAAAATATTATTAAATATAGCTTTAGTTTTAGAAGATATTAAACCTCTTAACAATGATACGTCCATCGTACTTGTTAATGGATCTACATCTATCCACCTAATGGATAATCCCTTTATTGCAAAAGGTTGATTGCTTGCTAGACAACTTACAGGACTTGCAATTATTTCATCACCCGGTTTTAAATCTAAAACAGACAAAACCATTAGCAATGCCTGATTATAAGTAGCCGTAGTAATTATCTTATCATTTCCTATAAACGCTCCAAGCCTATTTTCAAATTCTTTGCCATAATGATTATATGCCAACTGCCCAGAATTGAGAATTTTCATCAATTCACTTTCAATATTGCTTGGCATATAAGGTTTAAAAATAGGAATCATTACCAACCGTTTTTCATTATTTGTATCATCTTATCACAATCCTCTTTTGTCACCCACCAACCGCAAGGCAAGTGTAACATTTTGCTATAAAAACTATCTAAATTAGGTAAATTAGTATCTGGGAAATCGTTTAAAAAAGTATGTAAATCATTTCTTTTGTGTAACTCAGAAGCCATAATTCCATTCTCTGCAAACTTTTTAATTAAACTATCTCGATTTTCAACTTTTAGAGTATATAACCAATAAGAAGGCTCAGAGTTAGGATAATAATTAAGAAGTTCTACTCCTTTTATTCCTTTTAGATTCTCGTCTAAATACTTACCATTTGAAATATATGCTTCTACAATTGTATCAATCTCTTTTAATTGTACAAGTCCAACACAGGCGTTTACATTATTCATATGGTACTTATATCCTTGAAATGTAATGTCATTCTCCAATCGGGAAACACCTTTATCAAGACCAAACCATCTTATTTTTTTCCCTTTTTTATAAAGTTCTTCATCCTGAATTTGCAAAGCACCTCCATCAATGGTTGTCAAGTGCTTTATAGCTTGAAAGGAAAACACTGTAAAAGGAAAGTGATTACCTGTTTTTTTACCATTAAACTTAGCTCCTAAAGCATGTGCTGCATCTTCTATTACAGGCAAATTATATTTTCCTGAAATTTCCTTTATAGCTTTGATGTTACTTGGAATACCCGCATAATCAACAAATAATATAGCCTTTGTCTTGTTACTAATATTCGCCTCAATTGATTTTGGGCAAATTCCTCCTGTTTCGGAATCTATGTCTGCATATCGGATAGTTGCACCGACCATTTTAATTGCCACATTGGTTGGTTCGGCTGTTAAAGGAGTAGAAATCACTTCATCACCCTCTTTTACTCCGGTTAATATCAGTGCAATATGTAAAGCTGCTGTTCCTGAGTTCAAAGATAATGTATATCCTGAACCTATATAGCTTTCAAACGCTCTTTCAAACTGCTCAACGACATCTCCTTGAGCTATATATCCGCTATATAACACTTTTTCCAATTCTGGCATTAATTTGTCTTTTGCTGGCAGTAAAGTTTTTACTAGTGGCAACATAACAGTTAGTTTTTATAGGTTAATAACTCTTCTTGTACATAGTCTAAAGTCAATAACAATTCTTTTAACTCTTCAACATTCAATCTTCTTGTATTATCTGAATTATATTCATCAATTGAAAGTTTAGGTCCATCTTGTTGGACATATTTTGTGTAATTCAAATCTCTAAAATCTGCGGGAACACGATAGAAATCTCCTAAATCTTCTGCTTTTGCCATTTCTTCCTTAGAGCATAACGTTTCATACATCTTTTCTGCGTGGCGTTCTCCGATAATGTTTATTTCATTGTCAGCGTTAAACAATTCTTTCAATGCCAAAGCCAAAGTCTCTATTGTAGCTCCGGGTGATTTCTGCACAAAAATATCTCCGGGATTTCCGTTCATAAATGCAAACATAACCAAAGTTACAGAATCATCTAAAGACATCATAAAACGTGTCATATTAGGATTTGTAATCGTCAACGGTTTTCCTTCTTTTATTTGCTTTATAAACAATGGAATAATTGATCCCCGAGAACACATCACATTACCATAGCGGGTTGCTGTAATAACTGCATCTGTATTTTGTACTCTGGGATCTCTTGCTTTGGCTACGGCTAATTTCTCCATCATAGCTTTTGAGATTCCCATTGCATTAATAGGGTAAACAGCTTTATCAGTACTTAAAACAACAATTCTTGAAACATTATTACGAGCTGCTGCCTCTAAAACATTTTCTGCTCCTTGAATATTTGTTTGAACGGCCTGCATCGGATAAAATTCACAGGAAGGGACTTGTTTTAACGCTGCTGCGTGAAACACAAAGTCCACCCCCATCATTGCTTGATTTACATCGTTAAAATTACGAATATCACCAATAACAAAATTTAATTTATCATTTTTATACTCAATCCGCATATCTTCTTGTTTTTTCTCGTCACGAGAAAAAATGCGTATCTCTTTTAGGTCAGAATTTAGAAAACCTTTTAACATTGCGTTGCCAAAAGAACCCGTCCCTCCTGTAATTAATAGTGTTTTATTTTTAAACATAACCCTTTTATTTCTTATAAATTATATGAGCTGATTAGTATTTCTTATAAATCTTATATATAATTAGTTATTTCCCAATCCCTTGATATATAATCTCTGCTTTTTCTAAAACCTCTTTTTCCAAAATATTCCTCCCATCAAACACAAAAGCCGGTTTATACATATTTTCGTATATCTTTTGCCAGTCGTAGGTTTTGAACTCGTCCCATTCCGTTAATACAGCAACAGCATGAGCCTCTTGGCAAGCTTCGTATGGGTCATTCACTACTTTAACCAGTCGTCTGTTTTCTTCGGGTGAGCGAGTACTTAGATAATCGAGGTCTGCATAAACCTGTGCTGCACTCACCTTTGGGTCATAAACCGTGATAAAAGCTTCTTCTTCCAAAAGATGGTCAGCTACATAAATCGCAGCTGATTCCCGAGTATCATTTGTGTCTTTTTTAAAAGCCCAACCCAGAAAGGCAATGTTTTTGCCGTTTACGGTGTTGTAGAGTGTTTTGATAATCTTGTCTGCAAAACGTTCTTTCTGGTGGTCGTTCATGATGATGACCTGTTCCCAATAGTCGGCTACTTTATTCAGGTTATAGCTTCGGGCAATATAAACCAAATTGAGAATGTCTTTTTGGAAGCACGAGCCTCCGAAACCTACCGAAGCTTTCAGAAACTTAGACCCGATACGGGAATCTTTGCCAATGGCATAACTCACTTCGCTTACATCAGCTCCGGTTACTTCGCAAAGTTCAGAAATGGCATTGATGCTCGATACTCTTTGTGCTAAAAAGGCATTGGCAACGAGTTTAGAAAGCTCAGACGACCATAAATTGGTAGTAATGATATTTTCTTTGGGCACCCAAGAGGCATAAATATCCACCAAAGCCTGAATGGCTTGCGGGTTTTCGCCACCTATCAAAACCCTGTCGGGATTGTGCAAATCCTGAATGGCAGTACCTTCTGCCAGGAATTCCGGATTGGAAAGGATATGAAAATTTACTCCGTTGCCTGTGTTGTGGAGGATACTTTTTAATGCTTCAGCCGTACGGACAGGAAGTGTGGATTTTTCCACTACAATCTTATCGTTTTTAGCTACCCGGGCAATCTGCCGAGCACAGAGTTCGATAAACTTTAAATCGGCTGCCTGACCTTTGCCCTTACCGTAGGTTTTGGTAGGAGTGTTTACGGAAATAAAAATCATATCAGCCTGGTCGATAGCCTTATCGACATCGGTAGAGAAGAACAGGTTTCTGCCTCTCGCCTCTTTTACAACCTCGTCTAATCCGGGTTCGTAAATGGGTAAGTTACTGAGATCGTCACTGTTCCAAGCCTCAATACGAGCCGTGTTTAAATCGACAACCGTAATATTGATATGAGGGTTTTTCTGTGCAATAACGGACATGGTGGGTCCGCCTACGTAGCCGGCTCCGATACAGGTGATGTTTTTTATTTTCATTCTTTTATTTTTTTGCTGATGTGCTGAATCGCTGATTTGCTTATTCGCTTTTAATCAGTGATTAAAGTTTAGTTTGTTTTGAGAATTGGCGAATCCGCCTTTATTATCCTATTTTATTCATTTCTTTCTCAGCCACTACTTTTCGCAGACCACTACTGGAAAAGCGATGGTCTCTTTGATTGTAATACAACTCAATTCCTTTTTCTTCGCAATAGGTTCTGCCTGTAAAGTTTTTTTCACGGTATTCTTCTCCGATAATTCTCACATCTATTTTAAACGAGCGAAGAATGTCTTCCAAATCCTGTTCGGTAGCATAGGGCACTATTTCGTCCACATGTTTACAGGCTTTGAGTTGAATGTATCGCTCCACCACCGTTTGGGTGGGTTGGTTTTTTTCGGGTCGGTCTATAGTCGGGTCGGTTTGCAAGCCTACAATCAGATAATCACACTGTCGTTTGGCATCTTCGAGCATTTTTACGTGACCGGCATGGAAAAGGTCAAAAGCACTAAAGGTGATTCCTGTTTTCATGGTTTGGTTATTGGTTGTCGGTTATTGGTTATTGGTTAATCGGTTAGGGGAAAGTGTCTCCTCTAAATGATTAGACTCTTCTTTGGTTAATTGGTTAATTGATGGTGGCGGATTTGCTGATTTGCTGATTTGGTTAATCGGTTAATCGGTTAATTGCTTATTCGCTTATTCGCTTATTCGTTTATTTGCTTTTACTCAGTAATTAAAGTTTATTTTACTTATTGTTTTATCACTTTCCAATAGCCACCTTTTGCGGGGCCTATGCGTTCTAATAAACCTTTTTCTTTTAATGTCTGTATATTTTCTTTAATTTTACGTTGGGAGATTCCTACTGTTTCCGCCATTTTTCTTGTTGTAATATAGGAGTCTTGTTTGATTTGTTCCAGAATTTTCTGCTGATTATCGGTGACCTTATCGGTGACCTTATCGGTGACCTTATCGGTGACCTTATCTACGACATTTTTTTCTGTTTTCTGTTTTTCATAACTAAACTCCGTTACAAACCCCTGTTGTGTACTTCTGAAAATGAACTGCATCGTTGGATATGCTTTTACAGCATCTCTCATTCTAATAAAACCGCTTCCGTATTTTTCAATATCGCCTGTCAGATAAAATGCCTCGGCAATTTGCTTGTTTCGTGTACTGGCCTGATAAATGTTTGTTTTTAAATCTTCTTCTGTAATTTTCCCGAACAGTCCACCAGGATTAAAAAACGTTATTTTTTGGTCAAAAATTTTAATCTGAACATCTGTCGGACTTTGGTAATCCCTATGAATGAGTGTATTGAGCAAGGCTTCCCGAATAGCTTCCAACGGGTATTCAGGGATTTCTGTTCGCTGTGTGGTTTCTCCTGTAATCTCAAAAGCAAACTTCAAATGGCTGACAATGGTCTGCATTGATTCTTCTACCACATCAAACAGATTTCCATTAATCATTTTATCGGCAATAATCCACGAGGGCGTTTTAAATCTACCTATGTGTACGTTGTATAAAAGATTTTCCTTTGAAAATAAAATCATTGCCGCATTGGTCGGAACATTTTCTTTTAACATTCTCAATTTTATCAACGTATCTTTAGGTGCTGACGGTAAACGAAAACGACCTGCAAGATTCACTTTTTGAATAAAATCTTCTACTTTTTTTGTGTTGATGTCTTTAAAAGTTGCGGTAGCATAAGGGTAGGAATCCCACGAATACTGCATGGACTGAAGATAAACTTCCGAGATTTCTGAAACACTTAACTGATGATTGGAACTATTGATTCGTTTGTAAAACCTGCCTTTAAAAGATAAGGGTTTTACAGGAAATTCATTAACCCGAATACAAACCACTTGTTTGTTTTCTTCCTCAACAACTTCAACTGACGGAATAATAGACGGCTGTGTTTTGGCTTTGATTTCATTCGTCCAATTTTGAAGGGTTTCTTTGCCTAAATCTACACCTCTAATCATCCCGTTGTCAGCAATACCAATATAAACAGCACCTCCTTTATGATTTGCAAAAGCCACCAGCGAAACAATCACTTCATCGCTAAACGAAGCCTTGAATTCTACCGTTTCACTTTCGCCTTGTGCTGCGATATATTGAATGTTTGTATTCATTTTTGCAGGTTTAGCTTCGCTCCTCCCGATAATTATCGGGACGGGACTTCATCCCTCGGGTGCCTCTATTTGCGGATTTGCTTATTCGCTTATTTGCTTACTGTTTTATCACTTTCCAATAGCCCCCTTTTGCGGGGCCAATATACTCTATTTGTCCTTTATTTTTAAGTTTATCAATATCTCTGATTATTGTCCTTTTTGATACATCTAACACCTTAGCTATTTGTTCTGTTGTTATGAAAGGATTTTTTCGCATTAAATCAACAATCTGAATATTTCTTTTTTTGGTGACATTTTTGGTGACGTTTTTGGTGACATTTTTGGTGACATTTTTTTGTGTACTTAATTTTTCATTAAATAAAATTACCCGAAAACCATTAGCAATTTCTTCAAAAACAGGCTCAATCACTCCGTAATCTTTACAAATCTGTTGTATGCGATAAATTCCTGAGCCATATCGTTCAAAAAAGTCACTACCCCTTTTTCAAGCTGGTCAGACAGTTTTGTATTCTATAAGGTTGGCTTCCATTACAACTTACTATCTGCTTTACCTCCCAAAATTCCTTTTACATCATAAACGATGGCATTTTCTTTTTTCAGGCTATTGAGGTCTAAACTTAAGAACTCTTGATGGGCTACGCCTAAGACGATGGCGTCGTACCCTCTTTGCAAATTTGCGAATTTGCGAATTTGCTCTATATCTGACACAGATTTCAATTCATATTCATGTTGTACTTCGGCAGGGTTTGCCCAAGGGTCATAGATAGTAACTTTTACATTATAATCTTCCAAAGCCCGCACTACATCTATGATTTTTGTATTCCGAACGTCAGGACAATTTTCTTTGAAGGTAACGCCCAACATCAGAATTTCTGCTCCGCATACGTTAATACCTTTTTTGATCATACATTTTACCACTTGCGAAGCTACGTATTCTCCCATGGAGTCGTTCAATTTGCGACCTGCCAGGATGATTTCGGGGTGATAGCCATGTTCCTGGGCTTTTTGAGCCAGATAATAGGGGTCAACCCCGATGCAATGTCCGCCTACCAATCCGGGTTTGAACGGAAGGAAATTCCATTTTGTTCCTGCTGCTTCCAAAACGGCATGGGTATCAATATCCAAAATATTGAAAATCTTTGCCAATTCGTTTACGAAAGCGATATTGATGTCTCGTTGTGAGTTCTCAATCACTTTTGCAGCCTCTGCTACTTTGATAGATGGAGCTAAATGGGTTCCGGCTGTAATCACACTTTTATATAAAGCATCCACTTTTTGTCCGATTTCGGGGGTTGAGCCGGAGGTTACTTTGAGGATTTTTTCTACCGTATGCTGCTTGTCGCCCGGGTTGATACGCTCAGGGGAATAACCAGCAAAGAAATCTTCATTGAATTTCAAACCTGACACTCTCTCCAGAACGGGAATACATTCCTCTTCGGTAACTCCGGGATATACGGTAGATTCATAAATCACTATATCTCCTTTTTTGAGTACCTTCCCTACCGTCTCGCTTGATTTATAAAGGGGAGTCAAATCTGGGCGGTTGTTTTTATCAACCGGAGTAGGAACGGTAACTACATAATAGTTGCAATCACTAATATCGCCTAAATCGTAGCTTACGAACAAACCGTTCCCGTCATTGTTTAAAGGTTTTAGTACAGCCTGCAGGATATCGTCTTCTACCTCGAGGGTAGAATCGGTACCCTGACGGAGTTCTTCTACTCTTTTTTGGTTGATATCAAACCCTACTACATTATATTTTGTGGCAAATAATCGGGCAAGGGGTAGCCCCACATAACCCAAACCGATGACAGCTATTTTTGTATTCATTTTTAAAAATTGTATGTTGTATATTGTATTGTTGTATATTGTAATTATAGGTGGAGGGAAAAAAATCTAAAAAAGCAAAAAAATCTAAAAAAGCAAAAAAAACCTACTCTAAGTGTAAGGTGATTTGGAGTCCCAGATTTTCGAGTGTCAAGTATAATTTTTTGTCCCGCAACTCTTTGACCTCCGCTTCCCTGCCTTTGAAGGGTCCGGAAGGGATATTGATCTTGTCTCCCGGTCGGTAAGCCACTACCTCATAATGCTGTATCGTTTGATTGAGAGATTGCCGCAAGGCTTCGATTTCCTGCTGGGTTATCACCGCAGGTTTACCCAACCAATACAAGTACCGCACGATGCCCGGCACTTCAAACACCCGCTCCCGCTCTTTTTCCTCAAGTCTTACAAACACATAAGAAGGAATGAGGGGCAAGGTAATTTTCTTTTTTCGGTCACTCCACTGCTTCACCTGCTCCACCATCGGGCAATAGACCTCTATACCGAGTCGCGATAATCCATCGGCTACCTTTTTTTCGTTTCGGGGTTTGGTGTAGAGGGCGTACCAGGGCATAGGAATTTGAAATTTGAAATTTGAGATTTGAAATCCAACATCTGGCATTTAGGATTGCTTATTTGCGTATTCGCTGATTTGCTTATTTGCTTATTTGCTTATTTGCGTATTCGCTGATTGATTATTCGTTTATTGCTCCCATCCCGTCCCGATAGTTGGATTAGGATTGCTTATTTGCGGATTCGCGGATTTGCGGATTCGCTGATTGATTATTCGTTTATTGCTCCCATCCCGCCCCGATAGTTGGATTAGGATTGCTGATTGCGTATTCGCTGATTTGCGTATTTGCTGATTTGCGTATTCGCTGATTGATTATTCGTTTATTGCTCCCATCCCGTCCCGATAGTTGGATTTAGGACTTCGATACTTCGACAAGCTCAGTATAGGCTTACCAACCTGACGGTGGGGCTTAAGGCTTCTCACGGCTTCGCCCTGTCAGTCCCAGAATTGGACTAACGAGGATGAAAATAAAAAAATCTAAAAAATTTAAAAAAGCAAAAAAATCTAAAAGAGCGAAAAGAGCGAAAAGAGCGCAAAAAATTATACCTGCTCAAAAATGAGGAGTCCGTTGCCTTGAAAATGCTCGGTTACCTCAACACTCACCTTCTTGTTTATTTCCTCTTCGGCTTTTTTTGTTAATTTTGACAAATAAACCACATCTATCTCCTTTCCTTCCAACACCACCTCAATTTTCCCTGAATCTATTCCTTTAGCATAATCACCCACTAAAAACACCCGCTTTACTTCTCCTATACGAGAAACAATCTGCTCCACTATGGCATCGAGACCTACGTATTTGCGAACAATTTTCTGCATCAGCCCAAAAAGCGGATGCTGTTTGTTGGCTTTATAGGTAATCCTGACACCCTCATCATTCTTTACTAAATAGCCTGCTTCGCTCAGGTTGTTCAGCTCCTTTCTGATGGAATTGGTGCTCTCCTGCATCTCGGTAGCCAACCCCCTGAGATAGCCTTCGTTGGCCGCATTGATAAAAAACTTTATCAGCAATCGCAAACGGGTTTTGGATGTAATGATGCTCTCGAGCATAGCTTGTTAATTACTTTGAGCAACAAAAGTACTCATAATTTTGAATCCAACAACTATTTTATAAAAAAAAGATAAAAAAGTAAAAGTTTCTTAATGTTGGGAGGGGGAGCCTCTCCCCAACCCCTCTCCAAAGGAGAGGGGCTTGCGGGAAGTGATTGTATTATATTAATGTCTAAAATACCTTGGTTTGCTTATTTGCTTTTAGATGGTGATTTTGCTGATCTGTTGATTCGCTTTGAGGTAGTGATTAAAGTTTAGGTGGTTTTGCTGATCGCTGATTTGCTTATTTGCTTTTAGATGGTGATTTTGCGGATTTGCTGATTTGCTTTTAGGTAGTGATTGAAGTTTAGTTGGTAATTCTGCGGATTTGCGTATTCGCTGATTTGCGGATTTGCTTTTAGGTAGTGATTGAAGTTTAGTTGGTAATTCTGCGGATTTGCGTATTCGCTGATTTGCGGATTTGCTTTTAGGTAGTGATTGGAGTTTAGGTGGTGATTTTGCTGATTTGCGTATTC
>Ga0172382_10008330_pt1 | contig 14481 bp, 15 predicted proteins | sample Leawel138RmetaG_FD_122245 | JGI IMG/M metagenome (GOLD analysis project Ga0172382, IMG submission 122245) | Leachate microbial communities from a municipal landfill in Southern Ontario, Canada - Leachate well 138R metaG | ecosystem: Engineered > Solid waste > Landfill > Unclassified | place...
GTAGGAGGATAGAAGGGACTCTTTACCTTTTTCCTTATAGGAGCTGAATGCTGACCGCTCCTAATTTTTTTCCAGTCACCCTGAGCTGCTGCTTGTCCGCCGTAGGAGGATAGAAGGGACTCTTTACCTTTTTCCTTATAGGAGCTGAATGCTGACCGCTGACCGCTCCGATGGACAAAGGAGTTATCTCCGCCTATCCCCAATCAGTTTTAGAAGTTTAATCGGGACTCATACTGTTTTTATTGGCCAGTTGGCCGCAGGCGGCATCGATGTCTTTCCCGCGGCTTCGACGGACTTTGGCCACGATGCCATTCCTTTCCAAAGCTTCGATGTAGGCATCAATCGCGGAACCGTCCGCTTGCTCGAATTCACCGTCGCCGATGGAATTGTATTCAATCAAATTGACTTTGCTCGGAACCCTTTTACAGAATCTGACCAATGCATCGATATCGGCTTGGGTATCATTGATCCCTTTCCAGACAATGTATTCAAAGGTTACCCGGCTTTTGGTTTGGGTATACCAGTAAACCAAACTTTCCAGCAAATCAGTCAATGGGAATTTCACGCTAAACGGCATAATTACATTCCGGACTTCTTCCCGTGCCGAATGGAGCGAAACCGCTAATTTTACCTTTAAATCCTCATCCGCCAGTTTTTCAATCATCTTCGGAATCCCCGAAGTGGAAACCGTAATCCTTCGCGGTGACATGCCCAGCCCTTCTGAAGTGGTAATCTTCCGGATGGCGGCAACCACTTCGTTGTAGTTCAACAAGGGTTCACCCATGCCCATAAAGACAATGTTGCTGAGCGGGCGTTCAAAATAACGGCGGCTTTCTTCATCGATGATCACCACCTGGTCCACGATTTCTGCGGCAGTCAGGTTCCGCATCCTTTTTAGTTTGGCCGTGGCACAAAAACTACAGTCCAAGCTGCAGCCTACCTGAGAAGAAACGCAGGCCGTCGTCCGGGTTTCGGTCGGGATTAGTACCGATTCCACCACATTTCCGTCATGCAAGGCAACCGCATTCTTGATGGTTCCGTCATTGGATTTCTGCATCAAATCGACCCGCACATTTTGAATGGAAAAAACATGGTCGAGTTCTTCGCGCAACTTTTTGGACAAATTGGTCATGTCCCCGAATTCGTGGGCATTCTTCTTCCAGAGCCATTCATAAATTTGTTTGGCCCTGAAAGGTTTTTCCCCCACAGAATGGAGGTAATGCTCTAAATCCTGAAGATTTAATTTTCGGATATCTTTTTTGGCGTCCGTCAAATCAGATAATTAACATGGCATCGCCGTAAGAATAAAACTTGTATTTTTCTTTGACCGCTTCTTTGTAAGCTTTCATCAGAAAATCGTGTCCGGCAAATGCGCTGACCATCATAATCAAAGTGGATTTCGGCGTGTGGAAATTGGTAATCATACAGTTGGCTACCCCGAATTCATAAGGCGGATGGATGAATTTATTGGTCCAGGCATTGAACGGGTTCAAATGGCCGTTGGCAGAAACCGAACTTTCAATCGCACGCATGGAGGTCGTCCCCACCGCGCAGATTTTTTTCTTCGCATCAATGGCTTCGTTCACCCTTTTGGCCGTTTCCTCGGGAATAATGGCTTGCTCTGATTCCATTTTATGTTTCGACAAATCTTCAACTTCAACCGGTGCAAACGTACCCAATCCAACGTGTAGGGTGAGTTCCGCAAAGTCAATTCCTTTGATTTCAAGCCTTTTCAATAAATGTTTGGAAAAGTGCAAACCAGCGGTAGGAGCCGCAACAGCACCTTCGTGTTTGGCATAAATGGTTTGGTAACGTTCAGCGTCTTCCGCGACAACTTCCCGTTTGATGTATTTGGGAAGCGGCGTTTCCCCCAATTCTTCCAATGCTTGTCGGAATTCTTGGTAACTGCCGTCAAAGAGAAACCGCAAAGTCCTACCGCGAGAAGTGGTATTGTCCACGACTTCCGCCACCAAACTATCGTCCTCACCAAAAAACAATTTGTTGCCGATTCGGATTTTCCTTGCCGGATCTACCAATACATCCCACAATCGGGTTTCGGGGTCTAACTCCCTCAACAAGAAAACCTCAATTTTGGCTCCGGTCTTTTCTTTATTCCCCATCAAACGCGCCGGAAAAACTTTGGTATTGTTCATGACCATTACGTCACCTTCTTCAAAATAATCTACCAAGTCTTTGAACAGCTTATGCTCAATGGTTTGTTTCTCCCTGTCCAATACCATTAACCGGGCTTCGTCTCTTTGTTCAGAGGGGTGTTCGGCTAAAAGTTCTTCAGGAAGTTTGAAGTTAAAATCGGAGGTTTTCATTTTCATATTGCAAAATTTTGGCGCAAATATACGACTTGCCGACCCCCGTTGTCAAGGGATTAAGGGTTTTTAACTTTGCGCGCGTCCACAAAGCTTTTGGCAAAGACCATAATCGCCAAGAAATTACTCAAAATACAAATCAGGAATATGTATTTGGGTTCGCTCCATAAATCAATTTTCAGGAACCGCCAGATGCACATGGCGAACATCAGCACGGCGAGGGAAATCGCTATGTGCGCCATCGTCCTAGGGTTTTTATTCCAAAATAGGCCCAGAATTACAAACAAGATTCCTGCAAATGCCGGAATCAAAGCCGTCACCGATTGAGGAACAATGGAAAAATAACCGTACAATCCCGCAGCGATGAGCACAAATCCGTTGAAATAATTAATCGTTAAGGGTTTCATAATTCAAATATTTTAAGTTTTTTCAAATATAGCCCGAATGATTTTAATAAGCCGGGGTTTTATGTGAGCGATAGTTTATGTATTTTTGTTCTCCTAAATGTATCCAATGAAAAGAACTTTGTTCATTTGCCTGTCAGCTCTATTATTTTTTACCCATTGTGAAAAAGAACCGGAAATTGAAATCGGAACCGTAACCGAGAGGCCTCCTGAAGAAGTCGCTGAGCTCAAGAATTATGCGCCCGGTTTCGCCTTGGATGCCATTGACGGTAAGAATGTTTCTTTGAATGACCTCAAGGGTAAATTCCTCTATGTTGACATTTGGGCAACTTGGTGCCGTCCTTGCATTCAACAACTTCCCGCCATGAAAGAATTGGAAGAAAAATACCGCGGACTAAACATAGAGTTTGTCAGCATCTCGGTGGACAATGACCGCGACAAAGCCAAATGGCAGAAGATGGTGCAGGATAAAGAGATGAAGGGTGTCCAACTTTTTGCCGGTAAACGGACTTCCTTTTCAAGTGATTATAAGATATCCGCCATCCCGAAATTTTTAATCATCGGAAAGGAAGGGGAAATCATCAATGAAAACCCGCCACGGCCGATGGACTACAGAACCGGGCAGGTCAACCAAGAATTGGTCGCTATTTTGGATAATTTAATAAAAGAAAATTAAACTTTGATGAGCCAAGAAAACCAAGAAGAATTTTATAAAAAATTCAAGGATAGGTTAGAGGATACCACGGAATTCCCGTCGAATTATACCTTCAAATTCATCGTCCCTTCAGACCACAAGCGCATTGCTGAAGTGCAGCGTTTGTTTGACGGAGCGCGCCCGCAGTTTCAAATGAAAGAGTCCAAAACCGGGAAATACACTTCGGTAACTGCGGTGGTTTATGTCTTGGATGCCGATCAGGTCATTCATTATTACCAGTCTGCCGCTTCGATAGAAGATGTTTATATGCTCTAATCCGTCTTTCCGTCTCCTACAAAACGGAATACATTCAGCCAAAAAATAAAAATCCGTCCACGGTTTTCTAAATTCTAAATTGATAACTTTGCACCCGCAAATTTTAACTATGTCTTTAGAGAAAGAAATCAGCCGCCGAAAAACATTTGGAATCGTTGCCCACCCGGATGCCGGAAAAACCACTTTAACCGAGAAATTACTACTTTTCGGAGGAGCGATTCAGGAAGCGGGAGCTGTGAAAAGCAATAAAATAAAGAAAGGAGCTACTTCCGACTTTATGGAAATTGAAAGGCAAAGGGGAATTTCAGTGGCGACATCCGTCTTGGCATTTGAATACAAAAACAAGAAAATCAATATCCTCGATACGCCCGGACACAAGGATTTTGCGGAAGACACTTTCAGGACACTGACCGCGGTCGATTCCGTAATCGTGGTGGTCGATGTGGCGAAAGGGGTAGAGGAACAAACCGAAAAACTCGTTGAAGTTTGCCGTATGCGGAACATTCCCATGCTGGTATTCATCAATAAAATGGACCGCGAAGGGAAAGATGCTTTTGATTTGCTGGACGAAGTGGAATTGAAACTGGGTTTAAGAGTGACGCCGCTTTCTTGGCCTATTGGCATTGGCTCTACTTTTAAGGGAATTTACAATATCTGGGAAAAGAATATCCAACTCTTCTCCAATGACAATAAACAAAGGATTTCAGACGCCATCGCTTTTGAAGACCTGAACGATGCGGAACTGGAAACGGTCATCGGGACGAACTATGCAGAAAACCTGCGCAACGAAATTGAACTGATTTCAGAAGTTTACCCGGAATTCTCCCAAGAAGATTACCTTTCGGGCCAATTGCAACCGGTGTTTTTCGGTTCGGCTTTGAATAATTTCGGGGTGAGGGAATTGTTGGATGCTTTTGTGGACATTGCGCCCCATCCGCAATCCAAAGAGACCGATACCAGAATGGTAGAACCTTTTGAAAATACTTTTTCAGGCTTTGTTTTTAAAATCCACGCCAATATGGATCCCAAACACCGCGACCGCCTGGCTTTCGTTAAAATTGTATCGGGGAAGTTCGAGCGCAACAAAAACTACCACCATGTACGTTTGAATAAAAGCATGAAGTTCAGCAGCCCGAATGCGTTTTTTGCCGACAAGAAAGAGATTGTAGAAGAAAGTTTTGCGGGTGACATCATCGGTTTGCACGATACCGGTAATTTCCGCATTGGCGATACCTTAACCGAAGGCGAAAAAATGACATTCAAAGGCATTCCTTCTTTTTCACCGGAGCATTTCCGTTACATCAACAATGCCGATCCTTTGAAATCCAAACAATTGGAAAAGGGTATCGACCAATTGATGGACGAAGGTGTTGCCCAGATTTTTACCTTGGAGATGAACAACCGAAAAATCATCGGCACGGTAGGCGCGCTCCAATATGAAGTAATCCAATACCGTCTGGAGCATGAATATGGCGCAAAGGCCACGTATGAGCCTATCTCAATTCACAAAGCCTGTTGGGTGGAAGCCGATGAGAAATCAGCGGAGTTTTTGGAATTCAAAAGGGTGAAACAACGTTACTTGGCTTACGACAAATTCCGTCAGTTGGTGTTCTTAGCCGATTCTTCTTTTACCATACAAATGACCCAAGAAAAATACCCTTCGGTCAAATTGCATTTCGTAAGTGAATTTTAATCCATCATTTCACTGATGATATTGCCTTTTTCGGACTGAAAAAAATTCTCACAAACGATGAAGAACAAAAGAAAGAAATAGAAAAAAATAAAAGTCAGTTTCTGAATCATGGTAGAGCCTTTATTGGTAGATGTTAATTTCCTTAGGGGGTTGCGTCAACTTTTTATAAAACTACAAAAAATTCTTTTAAACAGCGAATCTTTTTAAAATTGTACCTTCGTTTTTCAATTTAATTTTAAGATGAAAAGCCTTATATCCATTTTTCTTTTGGCAGGATTTTTTGCGAATGCACAGATTCTCAACCACAAAAAAGAATTTAACCGTCAGGACAGCCTACGCGGAACCAACAATGAATTCCGGGCTTGGTGGGATGTCCTCCATTATGACATCGAAATCGAACCGGATTTTGAAAAGCAATTCATCAAAGGAAAAACCACCATTGCTTTTAACGTTCTTTCCGAAAAAGGCGGAGATAAGATGCAAATTGATTTGCAAGAACCCATGCAGATGGATGCGGTTTATTTAGACGGAATTCTCATCAACCCTGAAAATATCACAAGAGAAGGCAATGTATATTTCCTTACTATGGATAAAAAATGGCGTCTAAATACTAAACATATTCTTGAAATTCATTTTTCCGGCAATCCCCGACTTGCATTAAATCCACCTTGGGACGGCGGATGGATTTTCACAAAGGACGAGAAGGGAAGGCCATGGATGTCGGTTGCATGCCAAGGGTTAGGTGCAAGTGTTTGGTATCCGAACAAGGATTATCTGGGCGACGAACCCGACCAAGGTGCGAGCCTTTCCATGACCGTATCCGAGAACCTGATTGGAATCGCTAACGGCCGGTTGACCGACATGAAAGAAGTTGAAAACAACAAAATCAAATTTACCTGGGAAGTAAAAAATCCCATCAACAATTACAATATCATTCCTTATATTGGCCATTATACGGTTATCAAAGACCATTTTGAAGGTGAAAAAGGAACCCTCGATCTGGAATACTGGGTTTTGGATTACAACCGTGAAAAAGCAGAAGCCCAGTTCAAACAAACCCACGATATGCTCAAAAGTTTCGAACATTGGTTTGGGCCTTATCCGTTTTATGAAGATGGTTTTAAACTCGTGGAAGCACCTCATTTAGGGATGGAACACCAAAGTGCCATTGCCTATGGAAACGGTTTTCAAAACGGTTATTTGGGAACCGATTTATCTGATTCGGGTTGGGGTTTGAAGTGGGATTTCATTTTAATTCATGAGTCGGGTCACGAATGGTTCGGAAACAACATTACCAATAAAGATGTAGCCGATATGTGGATCCACGAAGGCTTTACGGCTTATTCGGAAACCCTTCACACCCAAGTTCTTTTCGGGAAAGAAGCCGGAAATGATTATGTAATCGGTACCCGGAAAAAAATCCAAAACGACATACCGATGATTGGTGTTTACGGCATGAATCATGAAGGAAGTAGCGATATTTATTACAAAGGAGCCAACATGATTCATACATTCCGACAGTTGCTGGATGACGATGAAAAGTTCCGCCAAATTTTACGGGGTTTGAATGCGCAATTTCGCCACCAAACGGTTACAAGCCGAGAAATTGAAGACTATATGAGCAAAATGAGCGGAATTGACCTGACGGAGTTTTTCAATCAATATTTGCGCACAACCCAAATTCCTACCCTGGAATATAAAATCCAAGGAAACCAAATCACTTACCGCTGGACGAATATTGTAGATAAATTTGATATGCCGGTGAGGGTTTCGGATTCAGACCATTGGCTGTTCCCCGGCGCGGAATGGAAAGTTGAAACCTTGGACGCAGATACAGCCGCAAATTTTAAAATTGACCGGAACTTTTACATCTCTTCACAAGAAGTAAAATAAAGATTCTTAAATTTACGAAATGAGTTCCCAAAAGATTATATTGTTTGATGGCGTTTGCAATCTTTGTAATTCGGCGGTTCAAAAAGTCATTGAAAATGATGACCAAAACATTTTCAAATTCGCTTCGCTTCAATCGGAATTCGGACAGGAATTTCTCCGGAAAAATAATTTTCCGGAAGAGGAATTCGATTCTATGATCCTGATTGACGACGATAAATTTTACATCAAATCAGATGCCGCCTTGCGCATCGGAAAGGAACTGAAAGGAATTTATAAGTTGTCAGCTGCCTTATTGTTATTTCCAAAATTCATTCGGAACCCTGTTTATGATTGGATAGCAAAAAACCGTTACAAATGGTTCGGAAAAAAAGAAAGTTGCTGGCTGCCGACGCCGGAACTGAAAGAGAAATTTATCTCTTAATTATTTTTGTGGAGGTAAAAAGTGATTCATCGTTATGATGCTCATTTTAACGAGGTTAAAATCAAATAATCAGCTGCTGTTTCATCAAGCTTAGTTTTCGTAATTTTCAGGGTTCAAAGCACCGGGAGACCAGGCTTGCAGGAATTCCAAAACGAGTTTCTTACTATGGCCTTTGCCTTCTTCCAAATAACCTGAACTTTGGGTGTGGATCCTTTCGCCTTCGGCATTTAAGATAACAAAAACCGGGAAGCCAAACCTTTGGGGATATTCCAATTGTTTCAAAATCTCCAAATTCGGGTTTTCTTTGCTGTAATTGACATGGACGACCTCGAAATTTTGTTCGATATAGGCTTTCAAATCTTCATCCGTGGTAGTCAGTTCGTGGAAGAGTTTACACCAACCACACCAATTTCCGCCAATTTGCAGCAGCACATGTTTGTTGTCGGAATGCGCTTCTGCAACGGCATTTTGGATGTCTTCTTTAGCATCCGCCTCCGGATTATAAGCGTTGAATTTTTCTTGTGCATTGGACCATTGAATGCCAAGAACCAACAAAGCAGTAAAAATAATCTGTTTCATTTGAATGGAAATTCTGAACCAAAGATACGGAATTCTCGATATTTCGCAGCCTCGGTTGTTTTTCATAAATATGGCTTTGGGCTAAATTATAAACGGATTTAATTATATTTGTAGTTTGTTTTCAAAAAAATAATTAATTCAAAAACACAGGTTAAAGATTGAAAGAAATATTTTTGAAAGAATTAACGCCATTTCAGGGAATGATTCGAAAAGGATTGTGTTCATTAAGGGTTTAAAGACAATGCATCTAATGAAGCAAAATTAATTAAACAAGAACTTTAAACCACAGGTACATAAATGAATACAAGATATTTAGATTTAATTGAACAATCCTTTTATTTTCCGACTGAGGAATTTAAACTCGTGGACGGAAACCTACAATTCCACGGTATCGACATCATGCAGTTGATTGAAGCGCATGGAACGCCATTGAAATTTACCTATTTGCCCAAAATTTCGCAGAACATTCAGAAAGCCAAAGATTGGTTTGAGGGAGCAAGGAAAAAGCTCGGGTACAAAGGAAAATACAATTATTGCTATTGCACCAAAAGCTCCCATTTCCACCATGTGTTGGAAGAGGCCTTGAAGAATGACATCCACATCGAAACTTCATCGACCTACGACATCAATATTGTAGAAAATTTATTGGAAGAAGGTTTGTTGACCAAGGATCAATATGTTATTTGCAATGGTTTCAAGCGTGCGCAATATATTGAAAACATTGCCCGACTGATTAACAACGGACACAAAAAAGTGATACCGATTATTGACAATTTGGATGAGTTGCCACTTTTATTGGAAGCTACCGATAAAAAGTTGGAAATCGGCATCCGGATTGCTTCCGAGGAAGAACCTAAATTTGAGTTTTATACCTCGCGTTTGGGAATCGGTTACAAGGACATTGTTCCTTTTTACAATAATTACATAAAAGATGAAAAAAATGTAAAGCTGAAAATGCTACACTTTTTCATCAATACCGGAATCAAAGACAATTCCTATTATTGGAACGAACTTACCAAATGTTTGCAGGTTTATGTAAAACTGAAAGAAGTTTGTCCCTCTCTGGACAGTCTGAACATAGGCGGCGGATTCCCGGTGAAAAACTCACCAAGTTTTGAGTTTGATTATGCCTATATGGTGGAAGAAATCCTGAATCAAATCAAAATTATATGTGACGATTGGGAAATTCCGGTACCGCATATTTTCACGGAATTCGGAAGTTTCACAGTAGGAGAGAGCGGCGCCATGATTTACAAAGTTCTACAGCAGAAAAAACAGAACGACCGTGAGTCTTGGAACATGATCGATTCTTCTTTCATGACCACTTTGCCCGATGCCTGGGCTATCAATAAACGATTTGTATTGTTCCCAATCAATCGTTGGCAAGATAAATACGAAAGGGTTTTATTGGGCGGGCTTACTTGCGACAGCGACGATTATTATAATTCCGAACAGCATGTCAATGCGATTTATTTGCCGAAATTCAATCCGAATAAACCCTTGTATGTCGGCTTTTTCAATACCGGAGCTTACCAGGACAACATCAGTGGATTTGGCGGAATTCACCATTGCCTGATTCCGCAGCCCAAATATTTACTCATTGATGAAAATTATGAGGTAGAAGTTTTTTCAGAACAACAAACACACGAAGAAGTTTTGGATATTTTAGGCTATAATCAATACCATAAATCTAAAAAACCAATCGATAAAAGAAAATCAAAATGAACAAAGGACCCGTAAGTCAATTTATTGAACACAATTACCGTCATTTCAATGCGGCCGCTTTAATGGACGCAGCAAAAGGATATGAAGCTCACTTGGACGAAGGTGGAAAAATGCTGATTTCGCTGGGTGGTGCTATGTCAACTGCGGAATTGGGTGTTTCATTGGCAGAGATGATCCGTCAAGATAAAGTACATATTATTTCTTGTACCGGAGCCAATCTCGAGGAAGATGTGATGAACCTTGTGGCGCATTCACATTATAAAAGAATTCCAAACTGGAGAGATTTAACACCCGAACAAGAGCGCGAATTGCTTGATACGCATTTCAACCGTGTGACCGATACTTGCATTCCCGAAGAAGAAGCTTTCCGTCGTTTGCAGAAACATTTGGAAGACGTTTGGCATGCAGCCGAAGCAAAAGGTGAACGCTATTTACCGCATGAATATTTATACCAAGTTGTGAATTCAGGTGTTTTGGAACAATATTATGAAATCGACCCGAAAGATTCTTGGATTGTGGCGGCGGCAGAAAAAAATCTACCCATCGTATGTCCGGGATGGGAAGATTCTACCACAGGTAATATTTTTGCTTCAAATGTAATCAAAGGCAATTTAAAAGCTTCGACTGTGAAGTCGGGAATTGAATATATGATTTATTTAACCGAATGGTACCGTGCAAATTCCGATGGAAAAGGAGTCGGATTCTTCCAAATCGCAGGTGGAATTTCGGGTGATTTCCCTATTTGTGTGGTTCCGATGATGTACCAAGATTTGGAATGGACAGATGTTCCTTTCTGGTCATATTTTTGTCAGATTTCTGATTCCACGACTTCTTATGGATCTTATTCCGGAGCCGTTCCAAACGAAAAAATAACTTGGGGTAAACTGGACATTGACACGCCTAAATTCATGATTGAATCCGACGCAACCATTGTAGCACCGCTTATTTTTGCATGGATTTTAGGGCAATAAGAATTTAACGAATATAAATTATAAACCGGTGGCTGAAGTTCTCTAAGTTACCGGTTTTTCTTTTTTATTTTATCCTAAATGAGTGTTTAAACTAAAATCCGCCATAGCGGAGAAAGCTTCCCAAAACAAGCATTGCAATTCCCAGAAGTGTGACCATCACAATGTGCAAAGCCATTTCGTTCAGTCTGTCTTTGCCTTTTCTTAATTTGGGAAGTACCCTTGTTTGGGCACTGATGGCAAATAAAACCGTTGTCAATAACAAAAGCAGTTTGGTGGAAACGACCCTTTCCATGGGCGACTCAAACGAAAACCAATCTCTCCAGCTGATCTCAAATTGTAAACTCATCCAAATCCCCGTAACAACCAATAACAATAAAGAAGGCATTCCCAAAGGTTCAAAACTTTTCTCGAACTTGAGCAAACGTTCAGCATCACGGCTTCGTAAAATCCCGGGCAGCACGCAAGCCGCTAAATAAAGATGGCCTCCGACCCAAACCGATGCACAAACCAAATGGATGATTAATAATAAATGATGGCTCAATGGTTTTCAATTTTCAACAGGAAAGGTAATTAAATATCGTGAATAGACCCAAACGATAAATATCATATTTAGATTCATTCTAAAAAATCATACCTTTGGCTTTCTTAAATTAAAAAATATGAGCACTATAAATCCCGCAACGAAAGCCGTAAAACCAAAAGCCCCTAAAATTGAAGAACTGATTCAAAGCAATAAATCCCTCATACTTGCTACTTTAGACGCGGAAGGAAATCCTGCCGCGAGTTATGCCCCATTCGTTCATCTGGATGGGACTTTCCAGATTCTGGTTTCTTTCATGGCCAAACACACACGGAATTTACGCGACCGGAAAAAAGTCTCGGTCATGCTGATTGAAGATGAAGCTTCCGTCAAACAAATCTATGCCCGTGACCGTTTGACCTTGGACTGCGAAGTGATACAAGTGGATCCCGAAACCGATTTGTGGAACCGGGCGGTGGAAGAATTAAAAAACCGCCACGGAAAAGTAATTGACGTACTTTCCGGATTGAATGACTTCATCATGTTCGACCTCCAACCCACCAAAGGTTCCTATGTAAACGGCTTCGGAAGCGCATATTCCGTCAATCCGGATTTAACGGTTAATGAACACGTAAAAGGTGCACATGGCAAGGCCGAAGCCCCGGAAGCAAAATGATTTTTCAGATTTTTATAGATAGAGAGAGGCTTTGGCCTCTTTTTTTAGCCCCTATCTCCTCATTGCTTAACTTAAAATGTTCGTCTATGGTGTTGCCGAAAGTAGAACTGCCTTAAATATCCCCTTGCACGGGGAAGTCATCGGCGTTTAGCACTATGCTTTCCTTGACAGTCGGACCTCTGCCATTGTTTTTATAATCATAATCGATAGCAACAGAATCCCCAGCACGCGTAACGTTTAAATGGCCAACTTTTTCGCCGCCCAAAATCACGGAAAAGGATTCTTTTGCGGGCAAATCTGCTTGTGAAGATGTTTTCCCTGTTTTTTCTTTGCAGCTTTGGGTTAGTAGCAGTAGTAGGGCGAAATTAGGTAATAGGGTTTTGGGGTTTGAAGCTTGAAAAAGAAGTGCAAATGGCTTTTTTTGTTTGGTTAGTATTTTGATACTCATAAAACTAAACTATTTTTTAATGGGAATTATCCTTAAGCCCATCAAATTTAGCCTTCATCGTCGGGTTGCCATAAGTTAACTTTTGAATTGTCAAATCCTCGGCTTTGTTGTTTGCCAAGCGCAAATTGTTTTCCGAGGACAACAGCGCATCCTTGGTTTTTTGCAGATGCGAGATGGTTTTATCTATTTCGTCAATAGCGGTTTTAAACTTTCGGCTGGCCAGATCATAATTACGGGCAAACCCTTCTTTAAAGGTGTTTATCTTATCCTCAAAATGGGTGATGTCAATATTTTGGTTGCGTATCAAACTCAGTTCTGCCTTGTATTTCATCGAGTTCATCGCCGCGTTTCGAAGCAGCGTGATAATGGGAATAAAAAACTGCGGCCGCACCACGTACATCTTTGGATATTTATGCGAAACATCCACGATCCCCGTATTGTAAAACTCGTTTTCCGACTCCAAAAGCGAAACCATCACGGCGTATTCACACCGCTTATCTTTCCGGTCCTTGTCCAGTTTGGCGAAGAAATCCTCATTCCTTTTTTTGGTGGCGGTCTCGTCATTTTCGTTTTTCATTTCAAACATAATGGATATGATTTCATTTTCCGCATCATCTGTTTCCCGATAAATAAAATCCCCTTTTCCCCCGCCGCTGGAGTCATTGTCCTTTTCAAAATAGGCATTCTGAAAGGCCGTTGCCCGCAATTTATTGAATTCCGATTCGCAATGTTGCTCCAAGGTTTCCCCCACCATTTTGGTGGAAAGTTTCTGTTTGAAATCCTTTAGCCGGGCAATTTCATCATCTTTCATCTTGATCGTTTCCTCCTTTACCAATAGCTTATTGCTAAATTGCTCTTTTATGGATTTTTCCAGCAATTGCGTTTGGGCCGCTTTCACCCTTAAATCGTTGGCTAGATTGTCCCGTTCCTTTTCAATTTGCTTGATGGCCTCAGAGACTGACAGTTTTTTGTCTATTTCCGCATTCTGGATCTTCGATTTCATTTCCGAAATCTCCGCCTCTTTCTTTGCCAAGGTTTCCGCAAGATCGCAATCGCTTTTTGCCTTTAATGCAGTAAGCTCGTGGTCCTTTTTGGCAAGTTGCTCCTGCAATGAATTTCGTAGGTTCGCCTCCGCCAGCTTTATGGCACTTTCCTTTTCCCGCTCCGCTAGGCTAAGCCTATTGTTTAATTCTTCCTCAAATTGATGGTCGCGAACTTGCTTGAGTATAGCTGCAAATCCAGCTTCATCTACTTTAAAGGCTTTTTTGCAGTTTGGGCATATTATTTCGTTCATGGAGGTAAATTTTTATAACGTTTCGGGGGTTTATGAAGTTGGCGATTTCGGAGCACTAAATTGTCAACCTGCATAAAAGTTTGATTGGAAAACTGACTTGATTTAACCAGTGAACCGCCACTTTTGGGTAGGTGCTGTTATAGGGCATTTTTCTTTTTCGCTGTTAGTATTGTATGTATGTCAAATTCTGTTTCTGAAATTTTATACTTCACTTTAAATGTTTTTAATTCTTCAAATTTCAATTCATCCAGTTGTTCTTTTATGTCGTCCAATTTATAATAATTAAAATAAACTCGCCCACCGCTTCCAACTTTAAATTCCGATTTGTTTGGTTCGCCTTCTACGAAACTTAAATATATAAAGCCATTATTGTTTAATAAGTCGTAAGAGTTAGAAATTAGTTCTTTACTCTCTGTCTGCGACAAATAAGGCAAACAAAATCTGTAGGCTTCCCATTTTTAGTACGGTTCTAAATTACAAATTATTTTCATTTAATAAAGCTTCTTGGCTGAAGTGAAGCGTAGCGGAACTGAAGCCAAGAAGCTTTTGTTTTTTATACATTA
>Ga0172382_10008331_pt1 | contig 14480 bp, 17 predicted proteins | sample Leawel138RmetaG_FD_122245 | JGI IMG/M metagenome (GOLD analysis project Ga0172382, IMG submission 122245) | Leachate microbial communities from a municipal landfill in Southern Ontario, Canada - Leachate well 138R metaG | ecosystem: Engineered > Solid waste > Landfill > Unclassified | place...
CAACAAGCTCAAGCACTTCAGGCGCTTCGCCACTCGTTACGACAGGCTCGTCATCCACTACGCAGCCTTCGTCCATCTCGCCGCAGCCATGATCTGGATGCGCTGAATGTCGATTCTGCCTAGGCCTTGTCGAACTTGTCGCGCCGACGGTGGCCGAACAGCATCCGGGTCTCCAGCCGCCCGCGCAGGGCCGCGTAGTATGCGGCGAGGAATTCGGCGTCCTCCACCGGCTCACCCTGCCAGCCGATCTTGGCTCTGATCCGCTCGGCCACCGCCCGCAGGGTCGGCTTGTCGGCGCGCCGCAGCACCTCCTCCAGCACGTGCAGCTCCTTGACCCCGTAGGCGTCCACCTGCGCCTGGGTGAAGCTCAGCACCCCGACGGTCGGGCGCTCGTCGGCGAGGTCCGGCGGCAGCTTGCGGCGCGGCGCCTTGACCACCATCGTGCCGGCCACCAGATCGCCGACCCGCAGCCGGTCGCGGTTGAACAGCGGGAAGAACAGGAAGATTCCGCTCCAGATCAGCCCGAGCAGGATCACCCAGGCGTCGATCCCGTCCCCTTGCGAGACCAGGAAGGACAGAGGCAGGAACACTTCGAGCTCGCGCAAGGCGTTGCGGGCGAACACCGCGTCGGCGGTCAGCCGCCCGCCGCCGCGGGCGATCACCCTGAGGCCCATGATCCGCTTGCCCGGGGTGGCGGCCCTGGGGTGCATCTCGAAGGCCATGAAGTAGAAGCTGCGCAGGAAGAAGGCGATCAGCAGCCAGACGATGGCCGCCATTTCCACGCCGCGCAGCTGCGAGGCGAGCAGCACGCCCGCCGAGACGATGCTGACGACGATCAGCGCCACGACCAGGATGACCACGTCGATGACGAAGGCCGCGGCGCGCTCGCCCGCCTCGCCGATGCGCAGGCGCAGGTCGACGCCTTCGGGCGTCACGAACTCGCGGGTGGTGTCCTGCGGGGCCCGCCCGGCGGTCCGCGGCCCGTCCTGCGCGCCGGCCCGGCTCACGGCGTCTTCCTCGGCAGGTAGAAGTAGGCGAGCCAGAGGGACAGGCTGGCTGCGGCGATGGTCCAGCGCAGGGCGTCGGCGCGGACCGCCTGGCGACCGATGCCTTCCAGCAGGCCGGCCAGGAACAGCATGACGACGACGCCGATCATCACCACCGCCGCCCTCCGCCCGGCCGCGGCCGCCGCGCTCATCCGCGAGGTCTCGCCGGGAAACACAACCGCCCAGCCGATGCTGAAACCGGCGGCCCCCGCTAGCACGATGGCGAACAGCTCGGTGGCCCCGTGGATCATCAGCCAGCCGCCCGCTTCGAGGCCGAGCCCGTGCGAGGCGAACAAAGCCAGGAAGGCCCCGAGCATCAGGCCGTTGTGGATCATCAACCCGGCCGTCGGCAGGCACAGGGCGAAGCCCAGCGCGAAGGCGAACAGCGCGACCTGGGCGTTGTGGGTGAACAGGAAGGTCGCGAACACCGACTTGCCGTCATGGTCGTCGTATAGGGTCGCTCGCAGAAAGGCGGCGGAGGCGGACGGATCGCGCCCGCCGGCCAGCTCCGACGGGACGAAGGCGTAGAACCAGTCGGGATCGCCGGCGACCAGCGCCGCGGCCACCACGACGCCCAGCAGGGTGATCGCCAGCGACACGAGCGTCTCCCGCCAGAGGCCCTTCACCGCCGCCGGCCAGTCGTGGGTGAAGAACCCGCCCATCCTGGCCAGCAGGGTCGAGCGGGCGCCGTAGACGAAGAAGTAGGCGCGGGTGCAGAGGCTCTCCAGGTAGTCGATCAGGCCCTGGTCGAGCGAGATCGAGCGGGCCACCGACAGCGACGACAGGGCCGAGCGGTAGAGCACCGGCAGCTCCAGCAGTTCCTCGCGGCTCAGCCGCGCGGCCGAGCCGCCCTCGGCCTTGGCCAGCAGGGCTTCCAGCCGGCGCCAGTCGGCCTCCCGCTCGGCGCGGAAACGCTGGCTCTTGAGGACGAGCTCGGCCATCGCGGGAGCCTACAGCAGGTCCCTGCGCTTGGCGTCGAGATAGGCGTTGACCAGGGCCGTCCCCATCCGCCCGGCGGGGGCGTCGACGATCTGCGCCCCCATCCGCGTCAGCCGCTCGAACACCAGCTCGCGCTGCTGCAGCAGGGTCCCGGCGACCACGGCGCGGGAGACGTCCTCGGGCGCCCGCGGCTCGGCGGCGACCAGGCCCTCCAGCTCCTCGTCGCGGAAGGCCACGAACAGCACGTGGTGGGTGCGCAGGAGCCGCCCGACGTTCTCGATCATCAGCTCGGCGCTGGTCGGGTCGGCGAAGTCGGTGAACACCACCACCAGCGAGCGGCGGTCGAGTCGCCCCAGCAGGGTCGAGAGCCCCAGCGTGAAGTTGGTCTCCTCCGTCGTGTAGTCGATGGAGGCGGCCAGCCGCTGCAGCAGCGGGAAGGACTGGGCGCCGGCGGTCACCCCGCTCGCCACCCGCGGCCGGGCGTCGAAGGCGAACAGCCCCACCCGATCGCCCAGCTTCAGCGAGACGAAGGCCAGCAGCAGCGCCGCGTTGATCGCCCGGTCGATGCGCGGCGCTCCGCCGAGCGGCGCGCACATCAGACGACCGGTGTCGAGCGCCAGGATGATGTGGTGGTTGCGCTCAGTGCGGTACTCGCGGCCGATCAGCTTGCCGTGCCGGGCGCTCTGCTTCCAGTCGACCGAGCGCAGGTCCATCCCCTGCTGGTATTCCTTCAGCGCGTGGAACTCGGCGCCCTCGCCGACGTCCTGCTGCACCTTGGCCCCGAACGGGGCGTCGCGGGAGAACAGCCGCACCGCCTCCTCGGTCACCGACTGCACGTCGGGGGTGATGACCGCGACGTCGTCCAGCTTCGCCTCGCGCTGGATGAAGGCCAGGCCCAGCGGGCCTCGCCAGCGCGCCCAGGCCGCCTCGAAGCGGCCCTCGCCGCGCCGCAGCGGGCGCAGGGTGACGGCGGCCTCGGCGCGCCGGCCGGCAGCGGCCGCCACCTGGCGGGCCGGCTCCAGCGCCAGCCGCTCGCCCGCCGACAGGGCGAGCTCGACGGCGCGCGGCGCCGCCTTCGGGAAGACCGCCGCGAGGCGCGCCTCGGCTGCGCGCCCCACACCCAGCGACCCCGGCGCCTTCAGTTCGAGCTCCACCGACCCGGCCGGCGGGGCCAGCAGCACGTCCGCCAGAATCAGCCCGCCCACCGCCAGCAGCCAGGCGAGCGACGCCACCCAGTATCCAGGCGCCGCCAGCGCCACGATCAAGGACGGCGCCGCGCCGGCGGCCACCAGCAGGATGGCCCTGGGGGTCGGGTAGATCATCGGCGTTCGCTCCTACCTCCCCCGCGCAGCGGCGGGACGAAGGCCGCTACACGACCCCATCTACCGCGGCGCCTCGACCTGTTCGATCAGGCCGGCGATGACGTCGTCGGCGCGGCGGCCTTCGATCTCGGCGGCGGGTGAGAGGATGACGCGGTGGCGCAGAGCCGGCAGGGCCAGGCGCTTGACGTCGTCCGGGATGACGTAGTCGCGGCCGTCGAGGGCCGCGTGGGCGCGGGCGGCGAGCGCCAGCATGGCCGCGCTGCGCGGGCTGGCGCCGCTCTGCAGTTCGGCCGTCTCGCGGGTGGCGCGCACCAGCTTCAGCACGTAGTCGACGATGTCGTCGGCCAGCCGGATGGCCGCCACCACCTCGGCCGCGCCCGACAGAGCCGCGGCGTCCGCGACGGGAGCGACGCCCATCCCGGCTGGATCGGCCTGGCCCGAGCGCATGCCGTGGGCGGCGACGATGCGGCGCTCCTCCTCCAGGCTCGGATAGGCCAGCACCTGCTTGAACAGGAACCGGTCGAGCTGGGCCTCGGGCAGCGGATAGGTGCCCTGCTGCTCCAGCGGGTTCTGGGTCGCCACCACCATGAACCGCTCGCCCAGCGGATGCGGCTTGCCGTCGATGGTGACCTGCCGCTCCTGCATCGCCTCCAGCAGCGCGGCCTGGGTCTTCGGCGGGGTGCGGTTGATCTCGTCGGCCAGCAGCAGCTCGCAGAACACCGGGCCCTTGTTGAGGGTGAAGGTCGAGGTCTGGAAGTTGAAGATGTTGGTCCCGGTGATGTCGGACGGCATCAGGTCGGGCGTGAACTGAATGCGGCCGAAGGCCAGATGCAGGGTGCGCGCGAAGCACTGGGCCAGGAAGGTCTTGGCCACCCCCGGCGGGCCCTCCAGCAGCACGTGCCCCTTGGCCAGCAGCGCCGTCAGCAGCAGGGTGACGGTGTCCTCCTGGCCGATCACCGCCTTGCCGATCTCCGCCCGGATGGCCTGGGCGAGGGCCTTCACCTCATCGACGTTCACGCGTCATCTCCGCTCTCCATTCGTACAGCCGCCGCGCCAGCCCCAGCAGGTCTTGGCGCGTGCGCGCGCCCTCGGCCGCCTGCTCCAGCTCGGCGAGCCGGACGCTCGCGCCACGTTGTGCGGCCAGGCGGTCCAGCCAGGCGACCCGCTCCACCGCCCCATCCGGGGCGCGGTCCCCGCCAGCCGCCCTGGCGGCCAGCTGCTCGGTCAGACGCACATAGGCGGGGGCGAGTTCGTGCTCCTTGCCGGCCATCCGGAACAGGCCGGCCGAGTTGTCGACCAGCGCCTGCTTGCCGAGCGCCAGCGCCCGGTCCTCGCGCCGGGCCGGCCCGAACCTCGCCAGCGCGTGCCAGCCCATCAGCAGGGCCGCAGCCACGGCGCAGAGGGTGAAGCCGAGCAGCGGCGGAGTCAGCAGCAGCTTCAGCAGGTTGTTGCGCGCGGCGATGCCGTTCAGCGTGACGTCGAAATAGACCGGCGCGCCCTCGCCCCGCAGGCTGTTGAGGACGAACAGGCCGGCCCTGGCCGTGTCGCGGTCGGCGATCCCTTGCGTGTTCACCAGGTCCGGATCGGCCAGCACGCAGACCGGCCGCCCGCGAGCGCACGCCAGCACCGCCGCCCCCGTCTCGTCGACCAGCGCCGGCTCCCAGCCCGAGCCGGAGAGGGTCTGCAGGGCGTCGATCTCTCCGAGCCGGAGGCGCACCCCCTCGAAGGGCGGCGAGGCGCCGGTCAGCACCGGGCGCGCGACGCCCTCGCGATGGGCGACCGTGGTCTGCGGCGACAAGGCCTTCAGCATCTCCTCGAACGGCGCGGCGGGTCCCACGCCGAGCTTCAGCACCCGGTCGGGCCGCTTCGGGTCGGGCGCAGTCGCCCACTTGGGCAGCACGATCAGCAGAGGCGACGTGTCGAAGAAGGGCTCCAGCGCCTCGGCCTGCACGCCGCGCGGCGGGGTGACCACCACCAGCGGGGAGGCCTCCGACGCCGGGTCGGCCGAATGCGGCGGGAGGCTGCGGGCCACCGCCACGTCCACCCGTTGCTCCTCCAGCAGCCAGCGCACACCGGTGTAGCCCACCGCCGAACGCGACAGTGCGTGGGCGCCTGGATCGCCGTCGCCGCGGGTCTCCGGCGCGTAGGCCGCCAGCACGGTGAAGGCGGCGAAGGCCACCAGCCCCACGGCCAGCAGGACGACGACCACCTTGGTCGAGAAGGGCTGGGCCCGCGCGGGGGCGGCGCCGTCGGCGACGCTCACGACCAGCCCTCTGCGAAGGCGAAGGCTTCGTAGGCGCGGCGGCACTCGGCGAAGTCCGCCTGGCCCACCGGCCGGCCGCCGAAGAAGCTCTTCTCCACCACCTCGGCGATGCGGGAAAAGGCGCTGCGGGCGGCGGCCGGCATGGCCGGCATGCGGGCGATGTCGCGGCTGGTCAGCGCCGGACGGACGGCCTCGGGCCGGCGACCCTCCAGGTCCTCGATGCTGCGGAACAGCAGCAGGTGGACCGCCTCGTCGAAGCGGCCGGCGGCGGCCAGCCGGTCGGCCTCCTCGAGAAGCGCCCTGGCCCGCTGCGGCTCGGGCGCCCAGTCGGCCGGCGGCTGCGCCGCGGGCCTGGCCCGGCGCCGGCGCGCCCAGGTCGCCTGCACCTCGCGCGCGGCGAAGTAGGCGACCAGCAGGCCCCCGACGATCAGCCCGACCCAGAACACCACCTTCAGCAGCGGCGCGATCGCTTCGAAGAAGCGCACCAGCGCATCCGCCCAGGCCGGCGGCTTGGGCTCCACGTAGGCCGGGAAGTCGAACTGCAGGTCCTCGCGAGCCAGAAGATCGGCGTGCCGCGCGGCGAGCGTCGGCTCGTCCATCTGCTGCGGAACCGCCTCCTGCTCCATCGCCCCCGTCGCTCTCGCCCGCTAAAGCGGTCCCTGCGCCGGAGCCTAGCGGCGCCCCGGCGGGGAAGAAACAGAGAACATCGACCCGAGCGTCGGTATGGCGAGGTCCGCTAGGTCGACTGGGTGGTGTCCGGCAGACCCAGGATGCGCTTGGAGATGATGTTGTTCTGGATCTCGGCCGAGCCGCCGTAGATCGACATCGCCTTGCCGAAGAGCCAGCCGCGCACCGCCTGCAGCTCGTCGGCCGAGAAGGCCTCGCCCTCCCAGCCCAGGCCCTGGTGGCCCATGATCTCGAGCGTCAGCTCGGCGCGGGTCTGCGCCACGTTGGTGGCCGAGTTCTTCAGCACCGAGGCGGTGTTGGTCGCCCCACCCGCGCCCCTGGATTCGGCGAAGGCGCGCATCAGCGTCAGGCTGTGGGCGCGAGAGTCCATCTCGTGGCGCGCCAGCCGCGTGCGCAGGTCGGGATCGGCGATGCGGCCCTTCTCGTCGACGCCGACATAGCGCTTGGCGAGGTCCGTCAGCGGCGCCTGGCGTCCGCCGCCCGGGCCGGAGGCCGCCGTCTGGCTGGCCCGCTCGTGCTGCAGCAGCCGCTTGCCCACCGTCCAGCCGCGGTTCAGTTCGCCCAGCAGGCCGTTCTTCTCGGCGCGGGCGTCGGTGAAGAAGGTCTCGCAGAAGGGCGAGGCGCCGGCGATCAGCTTGATCGGCCGGGTCTCGATGCCTGGCTGGTGCATGTCGACCAGCAGGAAGCTGATGCCGTCGTGCTTCTTGGCCGAGAAGTCGGTGCGCACCAGCATGCCGCACCAGTCCGACCACTGGGCGCCGGAGGTCCAGATCTTCTGGCCGTTGATCAGGTAGTGATCGCCCATGTCCTCGCAGCGGGTCTGCAGGCTGGCGAGATCGGAGCCGGCGTTGGGCTCGGAGTAGCCGACGCACCAGCGCACCTCGCCGCGGGCGATCCGCGGAATGTGGGTCCGCTTCTGCTCCTCGGTGCCGTAGTCGAGGATGGTCGGGCCGATCATGGTGATGCCCATGCCGAACATCAGCGGGTTGAAGGCGCCGACGCGGGCCATTTCCTGCTGCAGCACCCGGGCCTGCTGCGGGGTCAGCCCGCCGCCGCCGTACTCCGTCGGCCAGGTGGGCACGGCCCAGCCCTTCTCGCCGATCCGCTTGCGCCACAGGGCCAGTTCGGGGCTGATCTCGCCGCCTTCGTCCTGTTCGGACGCCTGGCCGGCCTTGCCCTTCAGCTCCGGCGGGAAGTTGGCCTCCAGCCAGGCGCGCGCCTCGGCGCGGAAGTTCTCGAGTTCGACGTCTGTGGCTCCGAAGTCGGCCATGGCCGTTCCTCCGTATTGTCTGTTCTTGCCGGCAGCTTAGCGCCGCCGCCGACGGCGACAATGATGACGTCGGGGCGCCCGCCGCGACGTCAGGCGTTGCGGGCCATGAGCCCGCCGTCCACCGGGATGATCGCGCCGGTAATGTAGGAGGCGGCGGGGGCGCACAGGCTCACGATGACGTGCGCCACCTCCTCCGGCCGGCCGTAGCGGCCGAGCGCAGTGCGTCGCCGCGCGAAGGTGGCGCGGTCGGCTTCCGGAATGCCCGCGGTCATGCCGGTGAGGATCGGCCCCGGGCAGACGCAGTTGACGCAGATTCCGTCGCGGCCGAGCTCCACCGCCATGGCCCGGGTCAGGCCGACCACCCCGGCCTTGGCCGCCGCATAGGGGCTGTCGAAGGCGGTCGCGCCCAGCGCCTCGGTGGAGGCGACGTTGACGATCCGCGGGCTGGCCGAGGCCTTCAGGTGGGGCAGCGCCGCGCGGACCAGCCGCTGGTGGGCGGTGAGCAGCACCTCCAGCGAGCGCGCCCAGACGCTCTCGTAGTCGTCCGATCCAAGTGGCGAGAAGCCTGAGACGCCGGCGTTGTTGACCAGGATGTCGAGGCCGCCGAAGGCTCCCGCCGCCTCGCCGACGACCGCTGCGATGCGGCCCGCGTCGGTCACGTCCAGCGCCCAGGCCCGCGCCGCCAGCCCCTCGGCCGCCAGCCCCTGCGCGACCGCCGCCGCGCCGGCCTCGGAGACGTCGGTGACGGCGACCTTTGCGCCCTGCCTCGCCAGCAGTTCGGCCGTCGCGCGGCCCATGCCGCTGGCGGCGCCGGTGACCAGGGCCGAAAGCCCGGAAAGTGGAAGCCCGCTCATGTGGCGAGGCTAGCACGGCTGCGCCGTCAGACCTCGCGACGGCGACCGGCTGAAGGTGACGGCGGCCTGCTGGCTGGTGACCGCCCGCGCCTGAGAGGCGGCGATCTGATATCTTCTCCCGCCTGGACGCGCCGCTTGTGGACGGCTTCCCAGAACGCCGGAATTAGCGTTCCAGGACATAGCCCGCGGCCGCGAGAGTCTCTAAAGGGCGGGCCTGATGACCTCGGGCCCGCCCGCTTTCGTTTCCGCGACGGCCTACGAGCACTGGGCCCAGGGCGAGGTCGCGCGCTGGCGCGAGAAGATGCTGGCCCCGCCCAGCGCCTGGAACCGCGCGACCCGCGGCGTCCAGCAGCGGATCAACCGGGTGATCCCCGAGAAGGTGCACCAGGCCGTCACGGCGGTGATGGAGCGGATGACGCGGGCCATCCTGGTCGGCGCCGACATGACCACCGCCCAGCCGCTGGCGGGCCTGTCGCTGGAGGACCGCGACGCCCGCGCGGCCGACTTCATCCGCAACTACCGCCGCACCGCCGCGGTGGAGGGCGGGGTCACCGGGGCCGGCGGCTTCTGGATGGCGGCGGCCGACTTTCCGATCCTGATCGGCATCAAGATCAAGCTGCTGTTCGACCTGGCGGCGATCTACGGCCACGATGGCCAGCAGTTCGCCGAGCGGCTCTTCGTGCTGCACCTGTTCGAGCTGGCCTTCTCCAGCGCCGAGCACCGGGCCGACGTCTTCCGCAAGGTCGAGGCCTGGGGCCCGGCCGACTGTCCGCAAAGCTTCGAGGCCTTCGACTGGCGCCGGTTCCAGCAGGAGTACCGGGACTACATCGACCTGGCCAAGCTCGCCCAGATGCTGCCGGTGGTCGGCGCGCCGGTGGGGGCGGTGGCGAACTGGGGCCTGGTCGGCCGGCTCGGCGAGACCGCGGTCAACGCTTACCGCATGCGCTGGCTGGCGGGCAGATAGCAGAAGGCCGCCCGTCCGCCGCCGGAGCGGAAGGCGAGCGGCCCGCTCAGAAATCCAGAAGCGCTAGTTGGCCGGAGCGGCGGCGGCGCCCGCTTGCAGGCCCCGAACGCGGTCCAGGTGGCCCCTCACGACTTCCGCGGTCTTGGCCGCAAAGGCCTTGAGGCCCGCATCGCCCCCGTCCTGGCCGTAGCCGGAGTGCAGGTTGTGCGCCTCCTCGTGGGCGGCGACCTGCTGGTCGATGTAGACGCGGTCGAAATCCGCGCCGTTGGCGGCCCGCAGGTTGTCCAGCAGGCCCTTGCGCCGCTCGTCGAGCTCGGTGGGCAGGGTAACGTTGGCCGCCTGGGCCAGCGGCTTCATCTCGGTCGAGATGGCGGTGTGGTCCTTGACCATCATCGCGCCGAACTCCTTCACCGCGGCGGCCTGGCCCTTTTCCTGGGCGAGCTTGCCGGCCTCGATCTCGTACATGTCGCTGATCGCCGCGTTGGTCGCGAAGCCTTCGGTCGTCTGGCCGAGCGTGGCCGAAGAGACCGCCCCGACGGCGGAGCTCATGGCGTCCTGGGCGGCGTTGACGGGCGCGCTCTGGCCCGGGCTTTCGGCGGTCGTCTCGTTGCGTTGGCACGCGGCGAGCGTCAGGGCCACTGCGGCCACGCCCACGAGAAGGGGACGGATCATCAGGCATCTCTCCCATTTCGGTTGGTGTGAGAACAACCCCGGCCCGGCCGGGTTCCGCTCACTCGCCCAGGAGATGCAGAACCACCTCGCGCCGCTGCGGCGCGGTGCGGTGTTCGAAGAGATAGATTCCCTGCCAGGTCCCGAGCGCCAGCCGCCCCCCGCCCAAGGGAATGGAGAGCTGCACGCCGGTCAGGGCCGCCTTGATGTGGGCCGGCATGTCGTCCGCCCCCTCGGTGTCGTGCAGGTAGCGGCCGGGCGCCTCGGGCGCCATGTGCTCGAACCAGGCCTCGAGGTCGGCGCGCACGTCCGGGTCGGCGTTCTCCTGGATCACCAGCGAGGCCGAGGTGTGGCGGCAGAAGAGCGTGAGCAGGCCGGTGCGCATCCCCTGCCCCTCGGCCCAGGCGCGCACCTCGCGCGTGATCTCCACCAGCCCGCGGCCGGAGGTCTCGACACGGAGGTGGTGCAGGGCCTGGCGCAGGACTAGGTCCGCAGCTGCAGGACCTGGCCGAAAGGGCTGTCGGGCGACGCGCTCCCCACATGGCGCTCGACGTGGCCGACGGCGGCCGGGCGCAACTCCGGGCGGCGGAAACTGTCACCTGGCGGATCGGCCAGCGCCGCCGGCTCCGGATCGACCTCGATGGGACGAACTTCCAGCGGGTTCAGGGGGTGGTCGGCGCCGTACCAGGCGCTGTGGCGGGCGCAGTAGGCTTCGGCCTGCTCGCGTGTGCTGAACACGGCCACCGGGATCTTCGGAAGGCGTCCGCCGACTACGAGTTGCATCTCGCGCCTGGCCATGGGGCGTTCACTCCAAACCGACGCCCAGGGCGCCTCAGGACCGCCCCCAGCTCCGCGCGGTTTTTGACACAGCTGCATGCCGATGTCGCCGGCGCGTTTCGCCGCGGAAGGGGCGACGCCCCTATCCTCCGAGGCCGTCTCCTTCGGGCTGGTAAACGAACTCCACCAAAAACACGCGCTCGCCGCGGCCGTGGCGGCGCGGGGTGAAGGTCAGCATCGTGCGCCCCGCCCGCTCAGGCGAAGTCGCGGCTGAGCTCCGCCCGGGTCGCGGGCGACAGGCCCGCCAGGTGGCTGTAGCCTTCGTGGTCGCAGCCGATCATGATGCTGGTCGACGGGTCGCGGAACAGTGCGATCTGCGGCGGCGCCAGCCGGAAGCGGATGAAATGGACGGACGAGGTCTTGCCGTCCTCGCGGGTGCGCTCGACGTCCTCCTCCGGGGTTCCCGGAACCTTGTCGGCGCCGATCTGCAGGAAGAAGCGCTCCTCGACCCCGCCGAGCCTGGCCAGCGTGGCCGCGCGGCGCACCGGGTCGTCGATCTCGAACATCACCGTGGCGACCAGTTCCGAGCCCTGCGGCACCAGCGGATTGTAGGCGGCCAGTTCGTCGGCCACCTGCGCCTCCCCGCCCTTCTCGATCAGCAGCATCTCCTGGATCTGGAAGAGCATGGTCTCGTAGCTCTCGAAATAGACCGTGCATAACGGCCCCAGCGCCACGCGGCGCAGCCGCTTGATCGGCAGCAGTTGGGCGCGCCGCTCGCGACGCAGACGGGCGAACTCGTCGTCGGGGATGAGATCCTCGCGGGTGATCCAGCGTTCGTGGGCGGGCATGGCGTCCTCCCTTGTCAAAGCGCCCCGTAGGCGCGGGCCAGGACTTCGATGGGGTGGGCCTGCTCAGGCGAAGCCCCGCGCGGCGCCTCGGCCGAAAGCAGCTGGCCCAGGTGCTTGCAGGCCAGCGGGCAGTCCGAGCAGAGGGTCTCGGCGCCGCGGGCGGCCACTTGGCGGGCGGCGGCGCGGCCGACCTTGTTGGCCACCGGCCGGGTGTCCTTCATCACCCCGAAGGTGCCGCCGTGGCCCGAGCAGCGCTCGACGAGAGCCACCTCGGTGTCGGGGATCAGCCGCAGCATCTCGGCCGACTTGGCGCCCATGTTCTGGGCGCGGGCGTGGCAGGCGTGGTGCACCACCACCCCGCCCTCGATGGGCTTCAGGCCCGGCGCGAGGCCGTGGGCGCGGGAAAGCTCGACGACGTATTGGGAGATGTCGCGGGTGGCGGCCGCCAGCCGCTTCACCGGCTCGCTCTCGGGCAGCAGCAGCGGCCACTCGAACTTCATCATCAGCCCGCAGCTGGCGGTGAGCGCGATCACTTCGTGCCCGTCGTCCACGTAGGGGAGCAGGGCCGCGGCCACGCGCTCGGCGCGGCCCGCGACATCCGCCAGGTCGCCCGCCTCGAGCTGAGGCATGCCGCAGCACTCCGGGTAGACCAGCTTCGCCTCGACCCCCTGCAGGGCCAGCACCCGGGCGGCGGCGACCGCGGTGTCGGGGCTGTTGTAGTCGACGAAGCAGGTCGCATAGAGCACGGCCTTCCTGCCGAGGGCCGGCCCCTCGGGGTTCGGCGGGACGGGGACCTTCAGGCGGTCGCTTGCCATCTTCGAATGATAGCGCGGCAGCTCGGCCTCGGCGTCGATCTGCGCGATCGCCTCGATCAGCTTGCGCAGCGGAGTGTTCTCACGCGCCGTCGCCCAGTTGACGAGCCCGGCCACGGGCTTGGCCAGCCTGCCGTTGCGGTCGGTGCGGCCCAGCTCCTCGCGGACCCGCTGCTTCTCGCCCGCTCGCCGCTTGGCCGCGCGATAGCGCAGGATGAGATGGGGGAAGTCGACGTTGAACGGGTGCGGCGGGACGTAGGGGCACTTCGTCAGGAAGCACATGTCGCAGAGGGTGCAGGCCTCGTCGACCTTGGCGTAGTCGGCCTTGGGCACCCCGTCGAGCTCGCCGGTCGGCCCCTCGTCGATCAGTTCGAACAGCCGCGGGAAGCTGTCGCACAGATTGAAGCAGCGCCGACAGCCGTGGCAGATGTCGAACACCCGCTCCATCTCGGCCTCTATGGCCGCGAGGTCGTAGAAGGCCTCGTCGCGCCAGGCCAGGGGTTCGCGGAACGGCGCATCGAGGCTGCCCTCGCGCGCGGGTTTGATGGAATCGCTCACTTGCGGCTCCCGCCGGAGCGGCGCGGACCGGTCGCCGGCCCGCGCCCAAAGGTCGGTCAGGCGTCGAGGGTGTCGAGCGCGCGCTGGAACCGGCCGGCGTGGGACTTCTCGGCCTTGGCCAGGGTTTCGAACCAGTCGGCGATCTCGTCGAAGCCTTCCTCGCGGGCGGTGCGGGCCATGCCCGGGTACATGTCGGTGTACTCGTGGGTCTCGCCGGCGATGGCGGCCTTCAGGTTGTCGGCGGTGCCGCCGATCGGCAGGCCGGTGGCCGGGTCGCCCACCGCTTCGAGGAACTCGAGGTGGCCGTGGGCGTGGCCGGTCTCGCCCTCGGCGGTGGACCGGAACACGGCGGCGACGTCGTTGTAGCCTTCCACGTCCGCCTTCTGGGCGAAGTAGAGGTAGCGCCGGTTCGCCTGGCTTTCGCCCGCGAAGGCGGCCTTCAGGTTCTCCAGGGTCTTGCTGGTGGCGAGCGACATCGTCTTCCTCCCGATGGTCTTTTCTCGAACACGACTATGCGACCCGCGTTCGCGATAGAGCCAATCGGTTTATTCTATTCGGAGAATAGAGGGTCTCGATCCCGGAACCGTCCGGGGCGGCGGGCTGTTCGGTTGCGAAAGGAGACAGCCCATGGCCGAGAACCGCATCGAAGGCGAAGGCAGCTACACCGCCGGCAAGCAGTACCAGAAGGAACAGCACAAATTCGCCGAGGAAGGCCCGGTCGAGCAGAAGGCGCGCGAGGCCGAGGAAGCCCTCGACGGCCCCGAGGCCGAGGAGCTGGAACGCGCCCGCAAGGAAACCGGCGAGAAGCGGCCGATGTGACCGCCGCGCCTCCCCGCGGCGCGGCCCGGCCGAGGCGCCTCCCGACTACCCGACGGCTCAGTGCAGCCGAAAGCTCGCCCCGACCGCCTTCAGCTCGGCCGGCCGGATCAGCCGCGCATGGCCGACGGTCACTGAGTGCAGCACGCCGTCCAGGGTGTGGGTCCAGAAGTCCAGGAACTTGTGCAGCACCGGAAATTCCGGAAACAGGTCGTATTCCTGCCAGATGTAGCTCTGCAGCAGGGCCGGATGGTCCGGCATGTGGTAGAGGATTTCCGCCGTGGTCAGCCCGTAGCCCTCGAGCTGCTTGCGGAACTCGATCGAAGCGGTCATTCGGTCACCTCGACTTGGTCGCGTCTTCATAAATGAACGCGCGAGATCGAGCGTGACGCCGACTCGCATGAATAGACAACGATAGTTGCTTGGCACTCGGAGCAGTCGAGTGCTGATAGCTGTGAATGTGAGCGGCGAAGACTTGTAGGGCGGCAGTCGAGCGCCCGCTTCGCTCAAGCATTGGGCAGTTCTTCACCGGTGATGGGACCCCGCCGATCCGCCCCCTCTCCCCTTGTGGAGAGTGTTGCGAAACCTGCTGGACGTGATTCCCTGGTGTTGGATCAGGAGTGCGTCGATGGCGGTGAAGCGGACGGATCAGCTG